>Ga0228702_1000085_pt1 | contig 89373 bp, 78 predicted proteins | sample McNCre217_Aug_MG_2_FD_178018 | JGI IMG/M metagenome (GOLD analysis project Ga0228702, IMG submission 178018) | Freshwater microbial communities from McNutts Creek, Athens, Georgia, United States - 20-17_Aug_MG | ecosystem: Environmental > Aquatic > Freshwater > Creek | place: USA: Georgia... | reverse complement strand
TCCAACCCTCTCACGGAGTTCACTTGACCGCCTCGCTCACCAACAGCCGCAATGGCTTTCAAGGCATCTGGCCTGCCCTGCTCACCCCACTCGATGCCCAGCTGAACATCGACCACGCCAAACTCGCCGCACACGCCCTGTCGCTGATCAGCGCAGGCTGCGGCGGCGTGACAATTTTTGGCACCACGGGCGAAGGCCCGTCTTTTGCCTTGCAAGAGCGCAAGGAGGCGCTTGAAAAAATGATCGCCAACGGCGTGCCCGCCGAGCGCATCATCGTCTCCACCAGCTGCGCGGCCATCATCGAAACCCTGGACCTGACGCGCCATGCGGTAGACCGTGGCGTGCATGGCTGCCTGGTTTTGCCGCCCTTCTTTTTCAAAGGCATCAGCGACGAAGGCATCCTGAACGGCTATGCGCAAATCATCGACGGCGTGAACCGCCAGGACTGGCGCCTGTACCTGTACCACATCCCCCAGGTCATCGGCGTGGATTTGCCGCATGGCGTGATTGCGCAGTTGTTGCAGCGCTACCCCGGCATCATCGCGGGCATCAAGGACAGCAGCTGCGACCAGGCCCATTCAGTGGCCCTGGCCAAAGCCTTCATGCCGCCCATCACCGTGTATGTCGGCTTCGAGCCGGACCTGACCACCATGGGCCCACTGGGCAGCACCGGCGCCATCAGCGGGCTGGCCAACTTCATGCCGCGCGCCGTGCACCGCATGGTGCTGCAATCCACAGCCCCGGGCACAGCGCACGATGCACAGCGCATTCAGGGCATTCTGGATCTGCTCAAACCGCATGCGCTGATGCCCGCGCTCAAGAGCGTGATGGCCACACTGCACAATGACCCCAGCTGGTTGCGCGTGCGCGCCCCGCTGGTGGCCATGACGCCCGAGGCGCATGCCGCATTTGCAAAAGAAGTGCAGCAGTTCAACATTGACATGCAGCGCGAATAACCCGTTTCACTCAACCTCTTCAAGGAGACAAGCATGACTTCTGTATCCACCCTGCGCCGTGGCCTGTTGGCTGCCAGCGTCTCGGCCATCGCCCTGTGCGGCATGGCCAGCCAAGCCTTGGCACAAACCAAAATCCCGATGCGCATCTCCACCCCGGCCGTGCCCGACGACTGGCACGCCAAGATGTGGACCGTGTTCAAGGACGCGCTCGACAAGTCCTCGCCCAACCAGTTCGACACCCAGATCAACCTGAATGCCGCACTGTTCAAGCAAGGCACAGAGCCCGCCGCCATGGCCCGTGGCAATCTGGAACTGTCGGCGATTTCGGCCTTTGACATGGCCAAACTGGTGCCCGAGTTTTCAATCTTCACCGCCGGTTATGTGGTGCGCGATCCGGCTCACCAGCAAAAGGTGTTCAACGGTCCCATCGGCGAAGGTCTGTTCAAGACCGTCTCTGAAAAAATGGACGTGACCGTGCTGTCCACAGCCTACCTGGGCACCCGTCAGGTCAACCTGCGTGAAGCTCGCCCGGTCAAGACGCCTGCCGACCTCAAAGGCATCAAGCTGCGCATGCCCGGCACCAAAGAGTGGTTGTTCCTGGGCGAAGCCCTGGGTGCCACGGCCACACCGCTGGCCTTTGGCGAGGTCTATCTGGGCCTGAAAACCGGCACCATCGATGGCCAGGACAACCCCCTGCCCACCGTGCGCGCCGCCAAGTTTTATGAAGTGACCAAACAACTGGTGATGACCAACCACTTGGTGGACGGCATCTTCATTGCGATCTCCAACAAAACCTGGAACGCCCTGACGCCTGCACAAAAGCAAAACGTCAAGGCCGCCGCGCAAGCCGCTGCCCAGTACAACAACGAAAACCGCATCAAGGAAGAAGGCCAGATCGTGGACTTCTTCAAGCAGCAAGGCCTGCAAGTGACCACGCCCGATCTGGACGCCTTCCGCAAGTCGGTGCAGGACACCTATGCCAAGTCGGACTATGCCAAGGTCTGGCCCGCCGGCATGCTTGAGCGCATCAACAACACCCGCTGAACATGCGCTGGCTCAAAAAAGCCGCCGACACATTCGGCGGCGTCATTTTTCTGTGCCTGTTCCTGACCTTTCTGGTGCAGATCACGGCCCGATTTGGCTTCAACAAACCGCTGCCCTGGTCGGACGAACTGGCGGTGATTCTGTACCTCTGGGCCATCCTGTGGGCTGCGGCCTTCATGGTGCCCGAACGCGAACAGGTCGTGTTTGACCTGCTGTGGAACAGCGCCAGCGTGGGCACGCGCCGCGTCATGCGCATCGTGGGCAACCTGATGATCGGTGGCCTGGCCCTGGTCGCCATTCCGGCCAGCTGGGACTATGTGCATTTCATGGCCCGCGAGTCATCACCTGTCCTGGACATTTCTTTCCAGTGGGTGTTTTTACCGTTTGTGCTGCTGCTGGTGGCGCTGGTCTTGCGCAGTGCCTGGGGCATCTGGCAAGCGATCCAAGGACAGGGCCTTGAAGCCCAGGGACTTCCGACATGACAATGGCTTTATGGGCGCTTGCGGGCGTGGTGGTGATCGGCATGCTGTTGCGCGTGCCGATCGGTTTTTCAATGCTCATGGCCGGCGTGGCCTACCTGCTCGTCAAAGGGCAGGATCTGGGTCTGGTGGCCGAACAGGTGAGCAACGGCCTGTACAACAGCTATGTGCTGCTGGCGGTGCCGCTGTTTGTGTTCGCGGCCAACATCATGAATGCGGGCACGGTCAGTGAACGCATTTTTGATTTTTGCCGCATCCTGGTGGGTCGCATGCGCGGTGGTCTGGCGCAGGTGGACATTCTGGTGAGCGTGATCTTCTCGGGCATGAGCGGCAGCGCCATCGCCGATGCCGCAGGGCCGGGTTTGGTGACCATTCGCCAAATGCTCAAGAAGCCCGAATACACCCCCGGCTTTGCCGGTGCCGTGGTGGTGGCCAGTGCCACGCTGGGGCCCATCATTCCACCGTCCATCCCAATGGTGATTTATGCACTGGTCTCCGGTGCTTCGGTCGGCGCGCTGTTTTTGGGGGGTGTCATGCCCGGTGTGTGCATGACCATCCTCATGATGAGCGTCGTCCACTACATCGCCCGCAAACGCAACATGCCGCGTGAGGAAGCGATTCCGCTCAAGGAATGGCCGGGCATCGTGTTCCGTGGCGCTTTGCCTTTGTCCATGCCCATCGTTTTGCTGGGTGGCATTTACTCGGGCGCGTTCACACCCACCGAAGCTGCGGCTGTGGCGGCCCTGCATGCCCTCATTCTGGCGGCCTTCGTGTTCCGCGCCTTGAGCTGGAAAGCCTTTTGGGGCGTGGTGCTCGAATCGACCCGCTCCAGCGCGGTGATCACCATCATCCTGGCGGGCTCCTTCATGCTGAACTACGCCTTCACCGCCGAGGGCGTGCCCCAGGCCATGGCCGCGTGGGTCGACAACATGCACCTGAGCCGCCTGCAGTTTTTGTTCATGGTCAATGCCCTGTTCCTGATTTTGGGCTGCTTCCTGGATGTGTCGGTGCTGCTGCTGGTGTTTGTGCCCATGCTGCTGCCTGCGGCCAAATTGCTGGGCATCGATCTCGTGCACTTTGGCGTCTTGATTGTGCTCAACATGATGATCGGCCTGATCCACCCGCCCTTTGGCATGCTGTTGTTCGTGACCAAGGCGCTGACCGGCATCCCGATTGGCGACATGATGCGCGAAGGCTGGCTGTTCTTGGCCATGCTGCTGGGCTTGCTGGTGGCTATGACCATCTTCCCCGAGATCGTGTTGTGGCTGCCGCAGACCATGGGTTACGGCACGCCGGGAGCCACCTGATGGCGGTCGATGTTGTGTGCGTGGCCAGCTGGAATGTGGACTTGATTGCCCACGTTCCCCAGCCGCTTGAGCGTGGCCAAACCCAGATGGCGCAAGCCTTTGAACGCCTGCCCGGTGGCAAGGGCAGCAATGCGGCCATTGCCGCTGCACGCCAGGGCGCACAGGTGGGCCTGATCGCTCGCATTGGCGGCGACGACTTCGGGCAAATAGGCCTGGACCTGTGGGCCCGTGAAGGCATTGACAGTCAGCATGTGCTGCGCGGTGCAGGCGAAACCAACGGCACCGCGCTGATCCTGGTGTATGCCGATGGTGACAACTCGATTGCCGTTTACCCCGGTGCGGGTGCGGGCCTGAGCGCCGTGCATGTGCAAACAGCTTCGGACATGCTGGCCCATGCCCGTGTGGTCATGGCCTCATGCGAAGTGCCTTTGGCCGCCACCCAAACGGCCTTTGAAATCGCTCGCGCCCATGGCGTGTTGACCCTGTTGAACCCGGCGCCCGCCATGCCCTTGCCTGATGCCCTGTGGCCCCTGGTGGATGTGCTCACCCCCAACGAAGGCGAGTTGCTGATGCTGGCGGATGCAACAGACATCGAAACAGCAGCCCACCAGCTCTTGCAGCGCGGCGTTGGCGCCGTGGTGGTCACGTTGGGCGAGCGCGGCTGCGCCCTGTTCCGCTCCGGTGCTGCACCCGTTCAGGTGCCCGGTCACGCGATGCAGGTGGTGGACACCATCGGCGCCGGAGACACCTTCACCGGCACACTGGCCGCCGCCCTGGCCCGGCAAACGCCCTGGCCACAAGCCCTGCGCTGGGCCAACGCCGCAGCGGCCCTGTCCACCCAGGCACACGGCGCTGTGACGGCCATGCCCACGCAGTCCCGTGTTCAGGCGTGGCTGCAGCAACCCGCAACGACCGTGTGAACCACGCTCGGGGCGTCACGATAATGTCTTGATGCGTTTGCCCGCCCGACATCCACCGAAGGCGCTGGAACCCTTCAGTTTCTGGCTGTCCTTGCCCCAACTCATCACCTGGGGCAGCGTTTTTTACACCTTCTCTTTGCTCATGACCCCGCTCGAGGCCGAGTTGGGCATGAGCCGCGCCGAGTCGTCACTCGCCTTCAGCCTGGCCTTGCTCGCCGAAGGTCTGATGGCCTATGCGGTGGGCCGCTGGATTGACGCGGGGCACGAACGCCTGGTCATGTCGCTGGGTTCTGTATGGATTGGTCTGGGTTTGCTGGCGCACAGCTTCGTGCATTCGGTGCCGGGCTTTTACGCTGTATGGATCTGGCTGGGTCTGGGCCTGGCGGCCACGCTGTACAGCCCGGCCTTCGCGGTGGTGACTCGGCGATTTCCACAAGATTTTCGACGCGCCATCATCACACTGACTTTTCTGGGTGGGCTGGCCAGCACGGTGTTCATTCCCTTGTTCAGCTGGTGGATGGACCTGTGGGGTTGGCGCCATGCGCTGTGGGTACTGGCCGCCTTGCAGCTTGGCGTGTGCGCCCCCTTGCACGGGTGGCTGCTGCAAGGCGCCCGTGCAAGGCGTCAGGCACGCGATCCTGAAGTGCACCGTCCCGTCGCTGTGCGTGAACACCTTCGGCGCTCACCCTTTTGGTTGCTCGCCTTGTTCATGGTGCTGATGATGGCCGTCACTTCGGCATTGCCTGCCCACATGATTGCCTTGCTGAAAGAGGCCGGTCTGGCCCCGTCCTGGGTGATCGTCATTCCCGCAGCCATTGGCGTGATTCAGGTGGTCGGTCGCTTGCTGCTGTTTGTCTTCGAACGCTACTGGGATGTGCACACCGCCAACCGCTGGATTCCCGCCTTGATCCCCCTGGGTTTGATGGCCCTCTTGATCGGTGGCCTGAACCCGGTCGCCTCGCTGGTCTTTGTCGTGCTCTATGGCTTGGGCAATGGCATGAACACCATCGTCAAAGGCACGGCCATGGCGCAGTACGTGAGCCGCGCACACACAGGCCAACTCAATGGCCTGTTGGGGCTGCCGATTGCCCTGGCCCGCGCCGCCGCACCGTTGATCCTGGGTTTGTTGTGGTCACCTGCACAGGGTTACACGCTGGCGCTGTGGTGGTTATTGCTGGCCAGCGTTTTGGGCACAGCGGCACTTTGGGCCGCGCAAGCTCAGGCCTTGCACGCCCATGTGGCCAGGCGGGATAAACCGGCTTCGCACACCCCACCTTGAGCAAAGCGACATGCCCTTTTGGCGAGACCCCTGAGCGGCTGCTCAGGCGCGCTCGGCCAAAGGCAAATTCAGCAACAGGTTTTGCGGTTTGAGTTTGAGCAACCCTTGCGCGTTCATCGCCAGGCCCAAATAGACCGGCTTGCCCTGCACATCGGCACGCATGTCTTGCGGTTTGTCAAAACGCAGCTTGAACAGGCTGATGAGTTGGCGCTGTGCGCTCGCCTCCAGGTCCTTGCCCTGGTAAAGCGCGTTGAGCAAATGGGTCGCGGTGACATCCAGCCCCACATGCCAGCGCCAGGCCGGGTCGTTGACTTTTCGGACCGGCTCGATCTGCACCGACACCCCCAGAAAATGTTGCACCCAGCGGGTCAGCACCACCGACAAGGCTTTCAAGCCCGAGTGGGCGTTGACCATGCTCAGGATCAAGCCGTGTGGCAATTCGTTCTGGAGTTCGTGCGTCAGGTCGAGCAAGAAGGCGTAGCGCCCCTGGCCTTCGCGTTGCGCCGCATACTGCTGGGCATTGTCCGGGTGCAGCACTTTCACATCCGCCGCTTTGAGGGGTGCGCCTCCCTCCATCAACAGGCGCCCCATCTCACCCAAGCCGCCCGTGGCTTGCAAGGCGTCCAGCGTTTCGCTGTCACCGGCCAGCACGCGACCGCCTTCGATGGTGATGCGCTGGCGCCTGAACAACAACTCGGCCGCACGCCAAACCCAGGCATCCTGAACATCGGCCAACAAGCGGCTCGCGATGGCCTGCACCACCAAATCAATGAACAAGGGCGGCCACTGAACGTCGCCGCTTTGCATCCAGCCCATGTAGGCCGACTCCAGCGTGCCGGCTTGTTCGACATCATCACGAAAGCGCAAGAACAGTTCGTAGTTCTCGCGCGCATCGTCGTCCTTGAAGGCTTTCAGATGGGCTGGCGAGACCGGCATCAAGGGCGTCTCCAGCAGCGCCTTGTGCAAGCGGATTTCTTCCTTGCACGATTCGGGCACCAGCGCCATTTCGGGGCGCTGCAACCACCACCGCCAATAGTCTGGACTGGGCACCAGCCAACCCCGCTCGTTGGGTGTCAGGTGTTGGTGACCGCAAGCCGTCCAGAAATTTTGCATGGTGTTTTACAAATTGGGGGCCAGCAAGCGTTGCAGGTCTTTGACTTGCACGCCGCTGCGCTGCGCAAGGTCTTGCACCTGGTCGTCGCCCACTTTGCCCACGTTGAAATACTGCGCCTCGGGGTGGGCGATGTAGAAACCGCTCACGCTGGCCGCAGGCGTCATGGCCAGGCTCTCGGTCAGGCCCATGCCGATCTCTTGGCACTGCAGCAAATCAAACATGGCTTTTTTGGCGCTGTGGTCGGGGCAGGCTGGGTAGCCAGGTGCGGGGCGGATGCCCTGGTATTTCTCGGCGATCAACTCTACGTTGCTCAGCGCTTCGCCTGCGGCATAGCCCCACAGGTCGGTGCGCACTTTCTGGTGCAGACACTCGGCCAGCGCTTCGGCCAGGCGGTCGGCCAGCGACTTGAGCATGATGGCGCTGTAGTCGTCGTGCGCGGCTTCAAAAGCTTCGGCACGCTTGTCGGCCCCAATGCCTGCCGTCACGGCAAACACGCCCACATGGTCTTGGGCCACGCCTTGCGGTGCAACGAAGTCGGCCAGGCAACGGCTGGGGCGCATCACGCCGTCGATGATGTGTTTCTCGGTCTGCTGACGCAGGCCACGCCACGTCATGGCGACTTGGCTGCGGGACTCGTCGGTGTAGAGCGCGATGTCGTCGTCATCCACGCTGTTGGCGGGGTACAGGCCCAGCACGGCGTTGGCCGTGACCCAGCGGCCATCGATGATTTTTTGCAGCATGGCCTGGCCATCGGCCAACACCTTGCGCGCCTGCTCGCCCACCACCTCATCTTGCAAGATGGCGGGGTAAGGTCCGGCCAGGTCCCAGGTCTGGAAGAAAGGGCCCCAGTCGATGTACTGCGCAATCTCGGCCAGGTCGTAGTTCTTGAACACGCGGCGGCCAATGAACTTGGGCGCGGCGGGCACGCCCTTGGACCAGTCGATGGGCGTCTTGTTGGCACGGGCTTGCGCCAGTTTCCACAGCGGCGTCTGCTTTTTGCCTGCGTGCTGCTCGCGCACCTTGGCGTAATCGGCATTCAGCTCGGCAATGTAGTTCGCAGCTTGCTCTGACAACAAGCCCTGCGCCACGCTCACGCTGCGCGAAGCGTCGGGCACATAGACCACCGGGCCGCTGTAGTTGGGCGCGATCTTGACGGCGGTGTGCACGCGGCTGCAGGTGGCGCCACCGATCAAGAGCGGGATCTGGCGCTCGCGGAAGTACGGGTCTTTTTCCATCTCGGAAGCCACGTACTGCATCTCTTCCAGGCTGGGCGTGATCAAGCCTGACAGGCCAATGATGTCGGCGTTTTCTTCCTTGGCCTTGGCCAGGATCTCGTGGCAGGGCACCATCACGCCCATGTTGACCACTTCAAAGTTGTTGCACTGCAAAACCACGGTGACGATGTTCTTGCCGATGTCGTGCACATCGCCCTTGACGGTGGCGATCACGATCTTGCCCTTGGCTTTCACATCGGCACCTGCGGCCTGCTGGGCGGCTTTCTCGGCCTCGATATAGGGCAGCAAATGCGCCACGGCCTGCTTCATCACGCGGGCGCTTTTCACCACCTGCGGCAAAAACATCTTGCCCTGGCCGAACAGGTCACCGACCACGTTCATGCCGTCCATCAGCGGACCTTCGATCACATGCAGCGGGCGACCGCCTTTGGCCAAGACCTCCTGGTAGGCCGCTTCGGTGTCTTCGTTGATGAAGTCGGTGATGCCATGCACCAGCGCATGGCTCAAACGCTGCGCCACGCTCACAGGCGCTTCGGGCGTGCCGCGCCAAGCCAGCTTGGTGCTCTCGTCCTTGGCAGCGCCTTTGGCCGTGTCGGCAATCTCCACCAGGCGCTCGCCGGCATCGGCGCGGCGGTTGAGCACCACGTCTTCCACCCGCTCGCGCAGCGTGGCTTCGAGTTCGTCGTACACGCCAACCATGCCCGCGTTCACGATGCCCATGTCCATGCCCGCCTGAATGGCGTGGTACAGGAACACGGTGTGGATCGCCTCGCGCACCGGGTCATTGCCTCGGAAGCTGAAAGACACATTCGACACGCCGCCCGACACCTTGGCACCGGGCAGGTTCTGCTTGATCCAGCGGGTGGCTTCGATGAAGTCCACCGCGTAGTTGTTGTGCTCCTCGATGCCAGTGGCGATCGCAAAGATGTTGGGGTCAAAAATGATGTCTTCGGGCGGAAAGCCCACCTCATCCACCAACACGCGGTAAGCGCGTTCGCAAATCTCGATCTTGCGGGCATAAGTGTCGGCCTGGCCTTTCTCATCAAACGCCATCACCACGGCCGCTGCGCCATAGCGCTTGACCAGCTTAGCCTGGCGCTTGAATTCGTCAACACCCTCTTTCATGCTGATCGAGTTGACGATGCCCTTGCCCTGGATGCAGCGCAAACCGGCTTCGATGACCGACCATTTGGAGGAATCGACCATCACCGGCACGCGGGCGATGTCGGGCTCACCGGCCATCAGGTTGAGGAAACGCACCATGGCCGCCTGGCTGTCGAGCATGGCTTCGTCCATGTTCACGTCGATCACCTGCGCGCCGTTTTCGACCTGCTGCCGCGCCACGGCCAGGGCTTCCTCGTACTGGCCATTCAGGATCATGCGGGCAAAGGCCTTGGAGCCAGTCACGTTGGTGCGCTCGCCCACGTTGACAAACAGCGAACCCTCGCCGATGGAGACGGGCTCCAGGCCAGACAACTTCATGGGGGGGACGGCAACGGATTTGGACGCGACAACAGACACAGGCTCACCTTGGGCTTACAGGTGAGCGTCGTTGTGCAAAAACATTCAGAAATTGAAGTCCCAAGCCTGACCCGCTGCGCCTTGACGGCGGCGGGCTGCAACGCTCCTTGGGAAGACCGTGATTTTAACCGGGCGCACGCCTGCCCATGCGGGAGAAGGCGATGGCGCACCTCGATGCGGCCCCATCACCTTGATCTGGCCAGGCCATGTCGCCTACAGCAACAGGCGCGCCTGGCGCTGGCCGCGACAATAGCGAATACTTTCCAACGATTTGATGGCCATGACCCCGGTACCCATTGCCTTGCTGCAAGGCGCCTCCAACTTCCGCGATCTGGGCGGCTACGCCACGGCCAATGGCCAGCGCGTGCGGCGCGGCCATGTGTTTCGCTCGGACCATCTGGCCGGTCTCACGCCGCAAGATCAGCGCCAGCTGCAGGCGCTGGGCGTGCAGCACAGCCTGGACTTTCGCGGGGTGGCCGAATGTGTGGCCACGCCCTACGCCATTCCTGGCGTGCAGCGTGTGGCGCTGAGCATTGAGCCGACCGTGATTGCCCGCATGCAGGCCCTGGTGGCGCAAGGCATCGTGCCCACCACCGAAGAAACCGTGGACCTGATGCGCGAGACTTACCGCGACTTTGTGAACCGCAATGCGGGCACGTATGGGCGCTTTTTAAAACACTTGCTGGAACAACCCACCCCGCAGGTGTTTCACTGCACGGCAGGCAAAGACCGCACGGGCTTTGCAGCGGCCCTGCTGCTGTCCGCGCTGGGCGTGGACCGCGACACCATTGAACACGACTACCTGCTGACCAACCAGCTGTACCGGCGTGACCCGAGCCTGGAAGGCAAGGGCCACCCCCATGTGATGAAAGTGCTCTGGCAGGTGCAGCCCGAGTTTTTGCATGCGGCCTTTGAGGCGGTGGATGCGCAACATGGCGGCATGCGCGACTACCTGCACGGGACGATTGGGCTCAGCCCGCAAGAGGTGGCCGAGTTGCAGCGCTTGTTGCTGGAAGATTGATTCGCACCGTCCCGTCAGAACACATCCTGGCGGATCATCAGCGTCTGCGGCTGCGTGAAGCTGAGCAAACCATCCTCGCCCATTTCGACGCCGAAGCCCGATTGCTTGTGGCCAGCAAACGGGGCATCGGGCGACAGATAGAACGATTCGTTGATGTAGACATTGCCTGTTTCGAGGCGCTGTGCGATCTGCACCGCCTGGTCCAGATCGCGTGACCAGACAGAACCGGCCAAACCATAGCTGGACGCGTTGGCACGGCGCACCACTTCGTCCACCGTGTCAAAACGCAGCAGGGGCAAAACCGGGCCAAACGCCTCTTCGGCCACCACGCGGCTGTCGTCCGGCGGGTTGTCAAAAACCGTGACCGGCACAAAATAGCCTGGGCCTGAAGGGACTGTGCCTTCAAACAGGACTTTGTGGCCCGCCTGGTGCGTTTCCTCGATGAGCGCGCGCACGCGCTGGTATTGCTGCCTGTTTTGCACAGGCCCCAACTGGGTGCCTGGCTCCAGTCCAGGGCCCACTTTGATGGTTTGGGCATAAGCCGCAAAGGCCTGTGCAAAGGCCTCGTAAATATCGCGGTGCACATACAAGCGCTTGGTGGCCACACACACCTGGCCGCTGTTGGCAAACGCCGACCAGAACAGCTGCGGCACCGCCTTGGCCAGGTCAACGTCCGGCAGCACGATGGCTGCATCGTTTCCCCCTAACTCCAGCGTGAGGCGTTTGAGCGTGCTGGCACCTGCGGCCATGACGCGTCGCCCTGTCTCTGTGGAGCCCGTGAAGCTGACCTTGTCGATGCCGGGATGGGACGTCAGGCGTGGGCCCAAAGCATCTCCACCCACGACCACGTTGAGCACGCCCGCAGGAAACAAATCGGCCATCCATTCGGCGATGCGCAACACCGTCAGGGGCGTCAAAGGCGAAGGCTTGAGCACCACCGTGTTGCCCGTGAGCAAGGCCGGCACCACCTTCCACCAGGACAGCAAAGCCGGGAAATTCCAGGGCGACAAAGCCGCCACCACGCCCAAGGGCACACGCCGGGTCACGCTGCGGCGCACCGGACTGTCTTCGTTGACCGATTCCGGCAAGGACTGCTCACACAGGCCTTTCATGAAACGCAGCAGGCTCTTGATTTCACCCTCGGCCATGGCCAAAGGCTTGCCTTGCTCTTGCGTCAAAAGCGTTGTCAATTCGGCAATATGCGGCTTGATGCGCACGATCATTTCGCGCAACAGCACACGGCGTGCCTCGATGCCTTGCGCCGCCCAGGCAGGCTGTGCACGGCGGGCTGCCGCCACGGCCGCATCCAGTTGCGCCATGCTGCAGTCGGGCACAGAGGCCAGAACAGCCTCGGTTGCCGGGTTCAACACCGTCAGTGTTTCGGAGCTGTCCACCAACTGGCCGTCGATCAGCATGCGGTATGAAGTCATGGGATTTTTCTCTTGAAATGGCGTGATCCGGAATTCTGTGAGCGCTGATTTTTTTCAACGTCGTCCAAACAGACGAATTTGAAAACGCCCATTTGCTGCACACTGACCCGTTCATCGACACCGTTCATCGACACTTGTGGGGCGCACCATGTCAGACATCCTTTTGCTGGAACAAACCGAACAAGGCATTGCCACGCTCACCTTGAACCGCCCGCAGGTCATGAACGCGCTGAGCACTGCCCTGCGTGAAGCGTTGGTGCAGCAGCTGCACCAGCTGGCGAATGACGCCCGCGTGCGGGTGTTGATCTTGCGGGGTGCGGGCCCCGCATTTTGCGCAGGGCTGGACCTGGCCGAATTGTCATCACACGGACTGCCGCCTTTGGGGTCGCACAACGACCCCGTTGCGGCCCTGGCGTCCATGCCCTGCCCCACCATCGCGGCGGTTCAAGGCGTGGCGGTCACGGGCGGGCTGGAGTTGATGCTGGCTTGTGACATGGTGCTGGCCAGCCACAGCGCCCGCTTCGCAGACACCCATGTGCGCATGGGCGTGCTGCCAGGTTGGGGTCTTTCACAAAAACTCAGCCGCATTGTGGGCCGCGCCAGGGCCATGGAACTGTCCATGAGCGGCAACTTCATGGGTGCAGAGCAGGCCGAGCGCTGGGGTCTGGTGAACCGACGGGTGCCCGATGCCGAGCTGCAGGGCCAAGCCATGGCTTTGGCGCAAGACATCGCCACAGCACCTCGGGAGATGACACACGCCTACAAACGCCTGATCGACGAGGGGTACCAGCTCCCCATGGGCGAGGCCCTGGCCCTGGAGCGGCAACGCAGTCAGGACTGGGCCAGGCAGCTCACGGCAGCGTCTTTGTCTGGCACCAGCGCTGCGGTCAAACAACGCGGACGCGGGCAGGCCTGAGGCCCTCTGGAGAATTCGTCGCAAGCGACGATGCACCGTTCAGCCGCGCTGCCGAGAATCTTTGGCACAGCCGATGGGCTGCCCCTTTTCACAGCGAGACCACCATGCGACAAAAATCACGCGCCGTCATTGCCCGCGACAACACCGGCACCGTCACCGTCGAAGACATCTGGGTTGACCCGCCCCAGCACGGCGAGGTGATGATCAAGATGGAGGCCTGCGGCGTCTGCCACAGCGACCTGTCAACCGCCAAGGGCATCATTCCCCTGCCGCCGCCCGTCATCCTCGGGCATGAAGGCGCCGGGCACATCGTCGCGGTGGGCGAAGGGGTCAAAGGTTTGGCCGTGGGTGACCGCGTCATCACGTCCTTTGTCAGCATGTGCGGCCACTGCCGCTATTGCACGACGGGCCAGCCGCAACTGTGCGACCAGAATGCCCGCACGGCGTTCACCTTGCCAGACGGCACCGTGCGCACCCACGACATGGCGGGCCTGCCCCTGAACATCTTGTGTGGCTGCGGCGTGATGTCCGAATACGCCACGCTGCACATGGACAACGTGGTCAAGGTGGACCGGCCCGACATTCCCATGGAATGCTGCGCACTCATCAGTTGCGGCGTCATGACCGGCTTGGGCGCGGTGCTCAACACGGCCAAACTCACCGCAGGCGCCATCGCCGTGGTGTTCGGCGCAGGCGGCGTGGGGCTCAACGCCATCCAGGGCTGCGCCATCGCGGGCGCGGCCATGGTCATCGCAGTGGACCGGTCCGATCACAAACTGGAGATGGCCCGCCTGTTTGGCGCCACCCACACCGTCAACGCGGCGCACGAAGACAACCTGGTCAAGACCCTGAAAAAGCTGACCGGCGGCGGCGCGGATTACGCTTTTGAATGCGTGGGCCTGGGCAGCGTGGTGGCACAGGCCTATGGCGCGCTGCGCAAAGGCGGCACGGCCGTGGTGGTGGGCGTGGCCAGCATGCAGGACACCACCACACTCAAGACCGTGTCACTCACGCTGGAAGAGAAAACTCTCAAGGGCAGCTACTACGGCTCTGCCAGGCCCCGTGAAGACTTCCCTCGGCTGATGTCGCTCTACAGCGGCGGCAAGCTCAAGCTCGACGAACTCATCACCCACCGCTACACGCTGGAAGAAGCACCTCAGGCCTTTGCGGATCTGGCCGAAGGCCGTAATGCGCGGGGCATGATCATCTTTTCTTGATGCATCAGGGCTGAAGTTTTAGCCGGTCGATGAATCCTGCAAGGCAGGCGCTTGAGCGCCCAGCTTGCAGGTTCAAGCCACCATCAAGTCCCCCTCAAGCCGTCGGCAAGCGGTGGTCGCGGAACTGCTCGCGCAGCTTGGTCTTGAGCAACTTGCCTGTGGCCGTGTGCGGCAAGGCGTCCACAAACACCACATCGTCAGGCAACCACCATTTGGCGATGCGTGAGGACAAATACTCCAGCAGGTCTTTGGCTTCTAGCTGTGCACCTGCACGGCGCACCACCACCAGCAGTGGACGCTCTTGCCATTTGGGATGCGCCACACCAATCACCGCCGACTCGGCCACACCCGGGTGCGAGTTGGTGGTGTTCTCCACGTCGATGGACGAGATCCACTCACCACCCGACTTGATCACGTCCTTGGCGCGGTCCACCAGTTGCAGGTAGCCATCGGGGTCGATGGTGGCCACATCACCGGTGGGGAAGTAGCCTTCATCGTCCAGCACCTCACCGCCTTCTCGGCGGAAGTAACCGCTGGCGATCCACGGCCCGCGCACATGCAGGTGCCCAAAGGCCACGCCGTCCCAGGGCAAGGCCTGGCCGTTTTCATCGACGATCTTCAGGTCCACGCCCCAGACCCCGCGACCTTGTTTGAGCTTGGTCTTGATCAGGTCTTCGGCAGGCACATTGGCGTGCTTGGGCAGCAGTTTGCTGATCACGCCGATCGGGCTGGTCTCGGTCATGCCCCAGCCCTGCACCACTTCGGCGCCAAACTGGTTTTCAAAGCGTTCGAGCATGCCGCGCGCCACCGCTGCGCCGCCAATGCCCACGCGCTTGACGCCCAAAGCCTTGGGGTCGAGGTGCGGGTTCGCGTCCAGGAACTGGAACAGCATCATCCAGACCGTGGGCACGCCTTGCGAGAAGGTCACGCGCTCCTGGTTCATCAGGTTGTACACGCTCTCGCCGTCCAGGTGCGGGCCAGGCAGCACCAGCTTGGCGCCCACCATGGCCGCGGCATAGGGCGCGCCCCAAGCGTTGGCGTGGAACATGGGCACGATCAGCATCAAGGTCTCGGCCGAGCTGATGCCAAAGGTGTCGGGCGCCAGCTCCATCAGGGTGTGCAGCAACGTGGAGCGGTGCGAGTACAGCACGCCCTTGGGGTTGCCGGTGGTGCCCGAGGTGTAGCACAGCGAAGAAGCGCTGCGCTCGTCAAATTCGGGCCAGGTGTATTCGGTGCTTTGCGAGGCCATCAGGTCGTCAAAGCACAGCACATTGGGCACCCCAATGTCAGGCATGTGCGCCTTGTCGGTCATGGCCACAAAGGTCTTGACGGTTTTAAGCGAAGGGGCCAGCTGCGCCACCAGCGGTGCAAAGGTCAGGTCAAAAAACAGCACCTGGTCTTCGGCGTGGTTGACGATGTAATCGATTTGCTCCGGGAACAAACGCGGGTTGACCGTGTGCAGCACCGCGCCGCAACCCGACACGCCGTAATACAGCGCCAGATGACGGTACGAGTTCCAGGCCAGCGTGCCCACCCTGTCCCCCTGCTTGACGCCCAGCGCCTGCATGGCCTGGGCTACCTGACGGGCCAGGGTGCAAACCCCTTTCCAGGTGGTGCGGTGCACATGCCCTTCGGGCAGGCGCGACACGATTTCGGTGTCAGGGTGGAATTTGGCGGCGTGCTCGATCAGCGATGAAATGAGCAACGGACGGTCTTGCATCAGGCCTTGCAGCATGCGGGTCTCCTGGGGGGTCAAACAACGGGAAGTCCGCCTGGACTTCCCGTCAACAGGGCATCAACCGGCGGTCGCCTGGAGGATGGTTTCGTAGGTCTTGCCGTTGAAACGTTGCAGCGCTTTCTTCTGGATGGGGAAGAAGTCGTCGGGCGTGGTCTTCACATCGATGCCGGGGTACAGCATGGGCGGCGTGAAGTTCATGTTGGCCGCCTGCTTCATGATGTTTTCACGGGTCAGGTTGTCGCCCGCCATGCGCAGCACCTGCACCAACGTGGCAGCGCTCGAATAACCGTTGGCGTTGAGCGTGTCGTCGGGGTCACCCGCAGGGTAATACTGCTTCATGACGGCGGCATACTCGGCCACATCCTTGTTGCCTGCCGCTGCCGGATCAGACGGTGTCAGCAAGTAGGTCGAAGAGATGATGCCCACCGAATTTTCAAACCCGGCCGGCTTGAGCACCGAACTCATGGACTGCGACACGCTCACCAGGTACTGGGTGGGCTTCCAGCCGATCTCGGCCGCCTTGCGGATGGCCTGCGCCGCAAACTTGGGCGTGGTGATGCTGACGAACACATCGCAACCGGCCGACTTGAGCGTGACCAGCTGGCTGTCCACGGTGGGGTCGCTCACCTCATAGGTCAGGTGTTGGGTGACCATGGTCTTGGCCTTGTCGCCCAGGCCATCGAGCAGGCCCTTCATGTAGTCCTTGCCGAAGTCGTCGTTTTGCATCAGCACGCCGATCTTGGCATTGGGCTTGGTCTGCAAGATGTGCTTGGCGTACAGGCGGCCTTCGGCCTGGTAGGTGGGCTGCCAGCCCATGGTCCAGGGGTTGGCCTTGGGGTCGCCAAAGCGGGTGGCCCCGGTGTTGACGAACAGCTGCGGAATCTTCTTGGCGTTCAGGTAACGCTGCACCGAGATGTTTTGCGCCGTGCCCAGCGAAGCGAACATGAGCAGCACTTCGTCTTGCTCGACCAACTTGCGCGTCTGCTCGACCGACTTGGCCGGGTTGTAGGCATCGTCCAGCGTCATGAAGTTGATCTTGCGACCGTTGATGCCGCCAGTGGCATTGACCTTGTCAAAGTAAGCCTGCATGGCCTTGCCCACCGTGCCGTAAGCCGAGGCGGGACCGGAATACGGGTTCAGGTTGCCCAGCTTGATTTCGGTGTCGCTGGCACCGGTGTCGTATTTTTTCTGGGCTTGCACCGACAGGGGCAAGGCCGTCGCCAGCAACAGGCCGGCACCAAGTTTGAGGGAGCGGCGCAGATCGGCGTCAAAAGGTTTGCTCATGTTGTCTCCGGGTCGTTATGAAGGGAAAAACCGAATCAGGCTTCTGAACATTGCCCATGACCATGGCGGTTCAGAAGTCCATGCCATCGTAGAAAACTGACCGCTTGGCAACATCGTCGGAACTGACGATATTGCGCCGCCCTCAGCGCGGCGGGAACTTCGGCTCGCGCTTTTCGAGGAAGGCCCGCACGCCTTCGGCAAACTCGGGCCGATCGATCAGCTCGCGTTGACGCGAAGCTTCGTAGTGCAGCTGCTCGGGCAGCGTGGCGCCTTCGGCATGGTCGTACGTGCGGCGGATTTCCTGTGCTGCGTGTGCAGGCAACTGCGCCAGCCGCAAGGCCAGCGCCTGGGCCTGCGCGGCCAGTTGATCGTCTGGCACACAAGCCCAGATCAGGCCCCAGTCCAGCGCCTGCTGCGCAGGCAAACGCTCGCCCAGCAAGCTCAGGCCCACGGCCCGCGCACGCCCAGCCGAGCGCTGCAAAAACCAGGTGCTGCCCAGATCGGGCACGATGCCCAGGCGCGGCATGAAGGGCAAATAAAAGTAGGCCGACTGCGCCGCCACCACGATGTCGGCCGCCAGCGCCACGCCCACACCCGCGCCAGCGCAGGGGCCGTTGACGGCGCTCACCACCGGAAACGGCAAACTGCGGAGGTCTTCAATCAGGCGGTTGGACAGCGCCTGCATGGTGTCTGCCGTCTGCTCGCCCAGGCTTTTGTCAGAAGGGGGCCGCATGGCCCCCAAGTCGGCCCCAACACAAAAGGCCTTGCCCACACCGGTGATGACCAGGGCACACACCGAGCGGTCCTCGCGCAGGGCGGCCAGTTGCGCGCGCAGGGCCACTTGCAGCGGCTGGGCGAGCGGGTTCAGGCGCTGGGGAATGTTCAGTCTGAGCCAGGCCACATCGCCTTGGCGCTCCAGCAGGATGGGGTTTTCATCGGCCATGGTGTCTCCAAAAAATCAGGCTTGGCGGCCAGCCCACCAGGCCTGCAACTTGCGCAGCAAACCCACCACGCCACCGGGCATGGCGAACATCAACAAAATCAGCACCACGCCGTACACCGCCCAGGGCGCGGCTTTGGACACTTTCTCGGCCAGGTTGGGCACAAACATGATGAAAAGCGCGCCATACAGTGCGCCCCACAGCGTGCCCACGCCGCCCACCACAATGCCCACCAGCAAAGAGATGGACAGGAACAGCGTGAACGAGTCCGGCGAGACAAACTGCACCGCGATCGCCGACAGCGCGCCGCCCACCCCGGTGAAAGCGGCCGACACACCAAACGTCATCGACTTGTAGTGGCGGTTGTCCACGCCCATGGCTTCGGCCGCCATGGCGTGGTCACGGATGGCGCGCATGGCCCGGCCTGTGCCGCTTTGCAGCAGGTTGTGCGCAATCCAGAACATCACCACCGCCACCGCCAGCGAAAACAAATAGACCCACTGGTCTTGCGTGAGCGGCAGCCCCCAGGGCGCATCGGGCTTCATCAGCACAATGCCCTGCACGCCACCGGTCCAGGCTTCCAGGTGTTTGTATTTCAGCAACTGCGGCATGGCCACGCCCAGCGCAAACGTGGCCAGCGCCAGGTACAAGCCTTCGAGCTTGAGCGCAGGTCGCCCGAACAGGTAGCCGATCAACAGGCAAACCACACCCGCCGCAGGCACCGTGGCCCAGTAGGGCACGCTGGCGTGTTCCATCAAGATGCCGGTGACATAGGCCCCCAGGGCAAAGAAAGCCCCGTGGCCCAGAGAGATCTGGCCGTTGTAGCCGGTCAGCATGTTCAGGCCCACCAGCGCGATCGCATAAGCCACCACCATGGTGGCCTGGAACAATTGGTAGCCCTTGGCCACAAAGGCCAGGCCTACGGCCAGGATCAGCAGCACCAGCAAACCGGCGCGCACCGTGCGGCTCGACAGGCTCGCCACCGGAGAAGACAAGGAAGGGGTCACAGCAGTCGTCATGGTTCAGACCCTCGTCACAATTTTTTTACCCAGCAGGCCGGAGGGGCGCACGATCAGCACCCCGACGATCAGCACCAGCGCGACCGAGAGCTTGAGCTCGGTGCCCACCACATAGCTGCCCATCAGGTTTTCCAGCACGCCCACAATGAAGCCGCCCAGCACCGCGCCCACCGGGTTGTCGATGCCACCGATCAGCGCCCCCGCAAAGGCATAGAGCAGCACGCCGGTCATCATGTTCGGGTCCAGAAACACCACGGGGGCGACCATCATTCCGGCCACCGCGCCAATGGCACCGGCCAGGCCCCAGCCCAGCATCAGCATGCGCCCGACCGAAATACCGACCAGGCGCGAAGAGTTGGCGTTTTGCGCCGCCGCCCGCATGGCCAGGCCCAAGGGCGTGAAGCGGAAAAACGAGAACAGCAAAGCCACCATCACCAACGCCACAAAAATGGCCCCCACTTCGTGCGCCGACATGAGCTGCGAGCCATACCAGGCATTCGCCGCAAAGGGGCTGGGAAAGGTCTTGATGGTGTAGCCAAACAGCCAGCCCGCCAGGCTGTGGAAGATCACCAGCAAGCCAATGAAAACCACCACCACCGACAGCTCGGGGGCCTTGTGCATGGGCCGGATGACCGCGAACTCGATGGCCGCCGCCAGCACAAAGGACAGCACCACCGTCAGTGCAAAAGCACCCCAGTACGGCAGCCCCGCGTCCAGCAGCATCCAGGCCAAAAAGGTGGAGAACATGGCCATCTCGCCTTGCGCGAAATTGATGTGGTGCGTGGCCTGGTAAATCATCACCAACGCCAGCGCCACGCTGGCATAAATGCCGCCTGTGGCCAGGCCCGAGAGTGTTTGATGCAGCAATTCGTTCATCGGTCTGTCCCTCATTCACCCAGATAGGCGCGGCGCACCGCATCGTTGCTGCGCATGTCGGCCGATGAGCCTTGCAGCACCACGCGACCGGTTTCAAGCAGGTAGGCCGTGTCGGCAATGTCCAGCGCCAGCTTGGCGTTTTGCTCCACCAACAGGATGGAGACTTTCTCTTCCTGGTTGATGCGCCGCATGATGGCAAAGATGTCCTTGACCACCAGCGGGGCCAGGCCAAACGAAGGCTCGTCCAGCAAGAGCAGGCGGGGCCTGCCCATCAGGGCGCGGCCAATGGCCAACATCTGTTGTTCGCCACCCGACAACGTGCCCGCCTGCTGGCTGGCCCGCTCGCGCAAGCGCGGAAAGTAAGCATAGACCTTGTCCATGTCTTCGGCCAACCCCGCCCGGCTGGACCGGCTGAACGCGCCCAGACGCAGGTTTTCTTCGGTGGTCAGCGCCATGAAGGTGCCGCGCCCGTCGGGCACATGGCCCACGCCCAGGCGGGCAATCTGTTCGGTGTTGCGGCTGTTCAGGGCCACGCCGTCCAGGCTGATGCTGCCCGTGGTCTGCACCATCAGCTGGCACAGAGCCCGCAAGGTGGTGGTCTTGCCCGCGCCGTTGGCGCCCAGCAAGGCCGTCACCTGGCCTTGGGCCACATCGAGGTTCAAACCATGCAGCACTTTGGTGTTGCCATACCGCGCATGCAGATCGCGCACTTCCAGCAAATGGGTCATGCCATGGCCTCCTCGGTTTCACCCAGGTAAGCGCGGATCACCTCGGGGTGCTGGCGCACCTGGGCGGGCGTGCCTTCGGCGATCTTCTTGCCGAAGTTCAGCGCCACCACCCGGTCCGAAATGCCCATGACCAGGCCCATGTGGTGCTCCACCAGCAGCACCGTGACTTTCAGGCGGTCACGGATGTCGCGGATCAGCGCACCCAGGCTGTGCAGCTCTTCGTGGTTCAGGCCGCAAGCGGGCTCGTCGAGCAGCAGCAACTGCGGCTGCGAGGCCAGCGCACGCGCCAGCTCGACCCGCTTTTGCGTGCCAAACGGCAAGTCGCCCACCACCCGGTGGGCTTCGGCCTGCAGGCCCAAAAATTCAATCAACTCGTCCGCCTGGGCCGTCGCCTGCGCTTCGACCTTGGCCGATCCCCAACGCAGGGCATTGCGCAAAAAGCCCGCATGGTGGTGGCTGTGGCAGCCGATCAGCACGTTTTCGCGCACCGTCATGGTCTTGAACAGCGCCAGGTTCTGGAAGGTGCGGCCAATGCCCAGACCGGCCATGCGGTGGCGTGGCAAGTCATTGAGGCGCTGGCCATGCCACGCGATGGTGCCGCTGTCGCAGACATACAGGCGCGAGAGGCAGTTGAACAGCGTGCTCTTGCCCGCGCCATTGGGCCCGATCAGGGCGCAGATTTCACCCCGGTGAACGTCGAACGAAACGCCATCAAGGGCCACGATGCCCCCGAATCGGACCGTGACACCCGAGATGCGGAGCAAAGGCTGAGCGCCTTCACCCGCTTGGTCGCTTGGCTTGTGCATGAGGTTTTTCCCGTCTCTGAAGGAACTGCTGAAGTCAGGCGCAAACGCCTAAAGCCATCACAGGCGCTCGATGATGGTCACGTTGGCCATGCCGCCGCCTTCGCACATGGTCTGCAGGCCATAGCGCTTGCCGCGCTGGGCCAGGGCATGCACCAAGGTAGTCATGAGCTTGGTGCCCGATGCACCCAGGGGGTGGCCCAGGGCGATCGCGCCACCGTTGACGTTCAGGCGCGCAGGGTCAGCCCCCAGCGCCTTGAGCCAGCCCAGCGGCACCGAGGCAAACGCCTCGTTGACCTCGTACAGGTCAATATCGTCGATCTTCATGCCGGCCTTTTTCAAGGCCCGCTCGGTGGCCGGAATCGGCGCTTCGAGCATGATGACCGGGTCATGGCCGATCATGGTCATGTGGTGGATGCGGGCCAGCGGCTGGACGCCCAAGGCTTTGAGACCACGCTCGTTGACCACCATCACGCCGGTGGCGCCGTCGCAAATCTGGCTGGCATTGGCGGCGGTGATGACCCCGCCTTCCTGCAGCAGCTTGACGCTCTGGATCGCCTCCAGCGTGGCTTCGGCGCGGATGCCTTCGTCCGTGCTGTGCATCTCGCCCGATTCGGTGCCGTCGGCGTTGCGCACGGCCACCGGCAGGATTTCATTCTTGAACGCCCCCGCCTGCGTCGCCGCCAGGGCACGCTGGTGGCTGAGCAGGGCATAGCGGTCCAGCTCGTCCTTGCTCAGGCCGTATTTGCGGGCCATCATCTCGGCGCCCATGAACTGGCTGAAAGCCACGTTGTTGTAGCGCTGGTTCACCAGATCGCTTTGGTAAGAGCCCATGCCCGCCTTGGAGGCCAACGCATTGGGACTGAACATCGGCACCCGGGTCATGGACTCGACGCCTGCGGCAATCACCACATCCATCGCCCCTGACATGACGGCCTGGGCCGCAAAATGCACCGCCTGCTGGGACGAACCGCACTGGCGGTCGATCGAGGTGCCGGGCACCGACTCGGGCAGGCGCGAAGCCAGCACCGCATTGCGCGCCACGTTGGTGGCCTGCTCGCCCACCTGGCTCACGCAGCCCATGAACACGTCCTCGATCAGCGCCGGGTCGGCCCCGGTGCGGTCCACCAGGTCGTTCAGGACCTGCGCGGCCAGATCGACCGGATGCCAGCCCGACAGACGCCCGCCCCGGCGACCGCCTGCGGTACGGGTGGCGGCGACGATGAATGCTTCAGACATGTGGTGTTCCCCGAAAGGTTTCAGATGAAAGCCATTCTGGGGGCGGGCCTGTCGGTCAACATCGTCAAAACGGACGATTTTGGGCAAAGGGCACCGGCTTCAGCCGCTTTCTGGATTCAAGGTTACCCTTCCACCTCTGATACACCCCTCTCACTTGAAAAGGCAAAGCCATGCAAACGATTTTGGGCGCCAACGGCCAGATTGCCATGGAGCTGGCGCGGGCACTGCGCCACCGCTACACGGACACATTGCGGCTGGTGAGCCGCACGCCCCGCAAAGTCCATGAAGACGATGCCTTGGTGCCCGCCAACCTGCTGGATGCACAGCAGACCACGCAAGCCGTCCGGGGCAGCCGCATCGTTTACTTCACGGCGGGATTGCCGCCCGATACGCAACTGTGGGAAACACAGTTTCCCGTGATGCTGAAAAACGCCCTCGCAGCCAGTCGGGCAGCGGGTGCAAAGTTCGTCTATTTCGACAACACCTACATGTACCCGCAGGACAGTCGGCTGCAAACGGAAGCAACATCTTTTGCCCCCGTGGGCCGCAAAGGAAAAGTGCGCGCCGCAATGGCGTCCATGGTGCTGGAAGAAATGGCGCGCGGCGAGATTCCTGTCGCCATTGGCCGTGCACCCGAGTTTTATGGGCCCGGCATGACCCAAAGTTTCACCAATGCCCTGGTGATTGACCGACTCAAGGCCGGAGAAAAACCACGGGTACCTGTGCGCGACGACACGCGGCGAACCCTGATCTGGACACCGGATGCGAGCCGCGCACTGGCGATGATCGGCAACACGCCAGATGCCTTCGGCCAGACCTGGCACCTGCCTTGCTGCGACGACCGCCCCACCTACAAGGAACTCGTCACCTCGGCCTGTGAGGTGTTCGGCAGGGACACGGCCTACACCGTCCTTGGCAAATGGACCCTGGCTGCTGCTGGCATTTTTTCCAGCCGGGTGCGTGAGATCCGTGAGCTGTTGCCCCGCTATGAACAGGACAACCTTTTCGACTCATCGAAATTCAAACATCGGTTTGCCGAATTTGAAGTCACAAGCTACCGACAAGGCCTGGCGCAGATTCACCGAGAGTGGCTTGACAACAAGTGAGGCTGCCCCCGAAAACGCACGCTTTGGCTGATGGATAAACATCAGTTTCAGGAGTAAGCGCTGAGCGAAACGACGGATGCGGTACACGCTGGAATTCAATCTGGAGTCAGAGATTTGGCTGTTCACCCAGCCAGAATTCAGCCTCAAAAATTGATCAGGAATACGCGGTTTTCCCATTTGCGTTGGCCTGTGTTGAAACTTAAGTCTTGGTGACTCGCCTCGATACCAACCACTGACTTTGTGCCCGAGCAAGCTCTTTGCTTGTCAATGTGTATTGCGGGCAATTCGTGAGCCGCTCCACGGCAAGGTCCACAAATGCGCGGGCGCGGGCAGGCTGCGATTTTCTGCTGCCGAAATACACAAAGTAGCTGGCGATGTCGGGCATGTTGTCCAACAAAATCGGAATCAGCTGGCCCGTGCGTATGTAGGGCGCTGCGGTGGGGCCCGCCAATTGCCCCAGCACTTTGCCGGACACCACCGCGTGCAACTCCAGAATTTCATCGTTGCTGATGAGGGCTGGCACCACAGGCTGCTCAGCCAGTTGCCCATCCAGTTGCACATGCCAGGGCGCGAGCTTGCCGGTGGCTGGGTGGCGAAACACACTGCACCGGTGGTTGGACAGTTCCGCCAAAGACTCGGGCATTCCGTGCTGCTCGAAATAGGCCGGTGCGCCGCAGATGACCATTTGGAGCGGAAACAAACGCCGGGCAATGACGCCTTCATGCGGCGATGGCCCCAGGCGAAACCCCACATCGACCCGGTCTTCCACCCAGTTGCCCACCCGATCTTCCAGCAACACATCGGGCTGGATGTGGGGATAGCGCTCGCAAAACTCCTCAATCACGGGCCACAGGATGGCCTGAAAGGTGGTGCGCGGGCCCGCAATCCGCAGCGGCCCTGAAAATTCATCGGTGGTGGTCGAAGCCTTCTTCAGCGCGCGCTGCACCCCCAGCAAGGCGGGTTGCACATCTTCAAGCAGGCGCTGGCCTGCATCGGTCAAGGACATCACACGCGTGGTCCGGTGAAACAGCCGCACCGCCAGATGCTTTTCCAGTTGCGCCAAGGCTTTGCTGGCCGCTTGCGGGCTGATGTCCAGTTCCTGAGCCGCCTTGCGCAAACTGCCCAGTTCGGCTGCCTTGATGAACGTTGAAACAGAACGCAGTTCATTGATGGCCATGTGCGTCATCCTCCTGAGCACCATTATCCCCATTTGATTGCCAATGAAACAACGCATTTGTCACTTATCAGATGTGAGTGTTCTGTCTACAGTTCCATCTCAACACAACTCAGGACTCTCATGGAACACGTCACATTGAACAACGGCAGCCAGATGCCCATGCTGGGCTTTGGGGTCTTCCAGATCCCGGATGCGCAGGAGTGCGAGCGCAGCGTCATTGACGCGATCCAGGCCGGCTACCGCCTGATAGACACGGCGGCCTCTTACAAAAACGAAGAGGCCGTGGGCAAAGGGCTGCGCCATGCAGGGGTGGCCCGTGAAGATTTGTTTGTCACCACCAAGCTCTGGGTGGAAGACGCGGGCTTTGAACGCACACAAAAAGCCATCGACAAATCACTGCGGCTTTTGCAACTGGACTACCTGGACCTGTATCTGATCCATCAGCCTTATGGGGATGTGCACGGTGCATGGCGCGCCATGGAGCAAGCCTACAAGCAAGGCAAATTGCGCGCCATTGGCGTCAGCAACTTTCATCCAGATCGGCTCATGGACATCCAAGTGTTCAACGAGATTGCACCTGCCGTCAATCAAGTCGAGGTGAACCCTTTTCAGCAGCAGCTCGAAGCGGCCCCCTTCATGAAAGACCTGGGCGTGCAAGCGCAAGCCTGGGCACCGTTTGCTGAAGGCCGCAACCACCTGTTTCAAAACGAGGTGCTCACGGCCATCGGGCAACGCCATGGCAAATCCGTCGGGCAAGTGGTTTTGCGCTGGCTTCTTCAGCGCGGCATTGCCTCGCTGGCCAAATCCGTGCGCAAGGAGCGCATGGTGGAGAACCTGAATGTTTTTGACTTTCAGCTGGACGATGCCGACATGGCGCGCATTGCGGCGCTGGACACCCACACCAGCAGCTTCTTTTCGCACCGCGATCCCGCCATCGTGAAATGGATGAGCGAGCGCCGCCTGGACACCTGACAGACACGCACTCACGCACGCCTTCAAACTACAACCCATCCAGAGCCATCACCATGTCCCACATTGAAAACACCCGCCATGCCCATGCTGAAACCTCTGGTCTTCAGCGGCGGCATCTGTTGGCCAGCGCCGCCAGTTTGGGCCTTGCACCTTGGCTGTTGTCGGCTTGCGCAAGTCAAGCCACGACAAACTCTTTGGGCAGCGGCTCTGGTCAGCACGCACAGCCTGCCGGGCAACGGCGCAAGTTGGGGCCGCTCGAAGTCTTCCCTGTGGGGTTGGGTTGCCAGTGGCGCCCCGGGTCTGCGCCCGGTGCGGTCGTTGACCTGTACCAAAGCACTTTTGACCGCCAAGCCGCGATAAGGCTCATCCGCCGCGCCGTGGACAGGGGCGTCACGCTGATCGACACGGCCGAGGTCTATGGTCCTTTTTTGTCCGAAGACATTGTGGGTGACGCCTTGAGGGGCATACGGGACAAGGTGGTGCTGGAAACCAAGTTCGGTATGAATGTGGACCTGAAAACCGGCAAGCGCCTGGGCGGCCTCAACAGCCGACCAGAGCACATCAAGCAGGTGGTTGAAGCGCAATTGCGTCGCCTCAAGACCGACCGCATCGACATCCTGCTGCAACACCGGGTCGATCCACAGGTGCCGATTGAAGATGTTGCGGGCACCGTGAAAGACTTGGTCGCAGCGGGCAAAGTCTTGCACTTCGGCCTGTCAGAACCCGGCGTGCAGACGATACGCCGCGCGCATGCCGTGCTGCCGCTGGCGGTGATTCAGAACGAATACTCGATGCTCTGGCGTGGCCCTGAAGCACAAGTCCTTCCTCTGTGTGAAGAGTTGGGCATTGGCTTTGTCTGCTGGAGCCCTCTGGGCATGGGCTTCCTGACCGGTTCGGTCAAGGCCGACACGCGTTTCGCCACCAGCCCCGAGATGGATTTCCGTGCTGCAGTGCCACGCTTTGCGCCCGATGCGCTGCCCGCGAATTTGGCCTTGGTGAATGTGGTGAAGACTTGGGCTGAACGCAAACGCACGACGCCCGCTCAATTGGCCTTGGCATGGCTGCTGGCTCAAAAACCTTGGATTGTTCCAATCCCGGGAACCACTCAGGTGGCCCACATGGAAGAGAACCTGGGTGCTGCGGACATTGTGTTCACGCAAGCCGAGTTGAAGCAACTCCATGCCGACGTGTCTTCAGTCATCATTCAAGGTGAGCGGCTGCCCGCAGCGGTCTTGCAGATGTCTGATGTGGAAGCGCCACCGAAAATTTAACTTCAGCGCATCGATCGGTTGACTGCCCTCGCCCCTCAACGCGGCGCCATGCGGATCGCACCGTCGATGCGAATGCATTCGCCGTTGAGGTAGCGGTTGGTGATCAGGGTCTCGGCCAGGTGGGCGTATTCAGGCGGCTCACCCAGGCGTTTGGGGAAAGGCACCGTGGCCGCCAGCGCGGCCTTCACGTTGTCGGGCGCGGCCTGCAAGAGCGGGGTGTTGAAGATGCCCGGCAAGATGGTGTTGACACGGATGCCTTCGCCCATCAGGTCACGGGCAATCGGCAGCGTCATGCCCACGATGCCCGCCTTGCTGGCCGAGTAGCTGGCCTGCCCCATCTGGCCGTCTTGTGCGGCCACCGACGCGGTGTTGACGATGACACCGCGCTCGCCGTCTTCTTGCGGTGCCAAGGTCAGCATGCCTGCGGCCGATTTGGCGATACAGCGAAAGGTGCCCACCAGGTTGATCTGGATGATGCGGTCAAAGTTGGCGGTTGGAAAGGCGCGGATCTCGCCCGTGGCCTTGTCGCGGCTGGCGGTCTTGATGGCGTTGCCCGTGCCCGCGCAGTTGACCAGAATGCGCTCTTGCCCGAGCGCGGCACGCGCCTTGGCAAAACCGGCGTCCACCTGCTCGTCAGAGGTCACATCGACCTTGCAGAAGATGCCGCCCAGCTCTTTTGCCAACGCTTCGCCTTGCGCTTCGTTCAGGTCGAACAGCGCCACCTTGACGCCATGGCTGGCCAGCTGTCGCGCCGTGGCCGCGCCCAGACCGGATGCGCCGCCGGTGATGACGGCAGTGACTTGTGAATCGAGTTTCATGGTGTGGGCTCCTGATTGAGGTGTCGTGGTTGGAAGGTCATGCAAGTCGGTCGCTTGAGCGCCGACATGGCTGGCTTCGGCCAAGGCGCTTGTCGGGGCTGAAGCCACCGACCTGCGGGGAACGTGGCCATGCCGGGGTCATTCAAACGGGGTAATAACGCTGGCCATGGGCGGCCATCTCACGCATGCGGGGCGTGGGGGCATAGGCTGCGCCCAGGTGTTGCCAGCGCTCGCAGCGCGACACCACCTCTTGCAGGCCCAGCCAGTCGGCGTATTTGAGCGGTCCGCCAGCGTAGGCCGGAAAGCCGATGCCCAGCAGCATCGCCATGTCCAGCTCGGCAGCGCTGCCCACCACACCGTCTTCGAGCGCGTGCGCGGCTTCGACGATGAGGGGCAGCATCATGCGGTCCTGGATGTCCTGGGCGCTAAAGTCTTTGGCACCCTGCGGCTGGATGGACGCCAGCAGCGCATGGCTGTCGGGTGCCGGGCTGCGGCGGGGTTTGCCGTTGGGGTCGGTCTCGTAGCGGTAAAAGCCGATGCCGTTTTTCTGGCCAAAGCGGCCCTGGCTGGCCATCAGGCGCAGGGCATCGTGTTCGATGCGCGGCATGCGCTCGGGGTAGCCCGCCGAAATCACATCGCTCACATGGCTGCCGGTGTCCATGCCCACCACGTCTTCGAGGTAGGCCGGGCCCATGGGCCAGCCAAACGCCTCCATGACCTGGTCCACTTTCACAAAGTCCGCCCCATCGCGCACCAGCTCTAAAAAGCCGCGCATGTAAGCGGTCAGCACACGGTTGACCAGAAAGCCCGGGCAATCCTTGACCACGATCGGCACCTTGCCCATGGCGGCGGCATAGGCTACCGCGGTGGACAGCGCTTCGGGCTGTGTGCGGCTGCCCTGCACCACTTCGACCAGCGGCATCACATGCACCGGGTTGAAAAAATGCATGCCCACAAAGCGCCCGGGGTGCTGCAAAGCCGCAGCCATGTCGTCGATGCGCAGACTCGATGTGTTGGAGGCGATCACCGCATTGGCCCCGATGCGGCTTTCCAGATCGGCCAGCACGGTTTTCTTGACAGCCAGGTTTTCGACGATGGCTTCGACCACGCAGTCCACCTGATCAAACCCTTCAAAGTCCAGTTGTGGCGTGATGGCGGCCAGCACCTTGTCGGCCTTGGCGGCGTCCATGCGCCCGGCCTTGACCTGGCGCTGCAGCAGCTTGCCCGCCTCGGTCATGCCCTGGTCCAGGCCACTGGGCTGGATGTCTTTCATGCGCACCGGCACGCCTTTGAGCGCGCTGGCGTAAGCAATGCCGCCGCCCATGATGCCTGCGCCCAGCACGGCCGCACGCTGCACGGCGCGGCCCGCCTTGGCGTGCCGTTTGGCGATTTTCTTGATGGCCTGGTCGTTCAAAAAGGTCTGCACCATGGCCACGGCAGCCTGGGTGCGGGCCACTTCGCCAAAGGCTTTGGCTTCCAGCGCCAGCGCCCCGGTGCGGTCGCACAAGGCGGCCTCGGCCATCATCTCGACCGCCATGCGGGCAGCGGGTTGGTGCGGTGCGCCGGTGCGTTGCAGTTGCGCCAATTGCGCTGCGACCGCCGCCTGCAGATCGCTGGCCGACAGGGCCACCGGTACGCGTTTGCGTTGCTGATGGGCTTGCCAGTTCACCTCGCCGCGCATGGCGCGTTGCAGCCAGGCCAGGGCCCGCTCGCGCAGCTGCTCGGGTTCTGCCGTCTCGTCCACCACCCCGGCGGCCAGTGCGGCAGGGGCTTTTTGTGGTTTGCCGCTGGCCACCCAGTCCATGGCTGCCGCCACACCGGCCAGGCGCGACAGGCGGACCGTGCCGCCAAAGCCCGGAAACAGGCCGAGCTTGACCTCGGGCACGCCGATCTGCGCGGCGGTGGACATCACCCGCGCACTGGCCGACACGGCCATCTCCAAGCCGCCGCCCAGCGCAAAGCCGTTGATGGCCACCACGGTGGGCACCGGCAGGTCCTCGAAGGCCACAAACACCTCGTTGCTGTGGGCCACGCCCGCGGTGATCTCGGCCGCCGACTGACTGAACTTGGCACCGAACTCGGTGATGTCGGCCCCCACGATGAACACGTCCTTGCTGCTGCTGACCAGCACACCTTTCAAACCCGGCTGGGCCGCCAGGGCTTGCGTGGCCTGGCGCAACTCGTTGACGGTGCGGTCGTCGAGTTTGTTGATCGACTCCCCCTCGCGGTCAAACACCAGTTCATAGACACCGGCCTCGGCCAGCGGGACCACCCGGATACTTTTGCCTTGGAACACGCACACTCTCCTGATGGCGGAGACGATCCGCCTTGGCCCCAGTCTAAAAAGCAGCGCCTGCGGCGGCATCGTCTGAAGCGACGAAATCGCCTTCACGAGGGTTCGACTTCCTCGGCTCTTTGACAAACAGGCGACCTGAAGCCCCGGGCACGCGGGTCATAATGAATTTCTGCCCAGCGTCCAGCCCCCAGGTTTGCCCCGCCCCATGCCCGCCCCACGCACCACCGCCTCTTTGCCCAATCCACCAAGCACGGGCTCGATCACGCTGGGGCTGGAGAGCAAATTCAACCCGCCCGCCCACGACGCCTCGCAAGTCGATCGCGTTGGCCTGTGCGAAACCATCTGCCGCAGCGCCGGGCAACTGGTGCTGGTGCGTGCCCCGGCCGGCTTTGGCAAAACCACCGCCATGATGCAGGCCCGCGTGCGGCTCGAAGACGCGGGCGTCACCACCGCCTGGCTGACCCTGGACCGGGCGGACAACGATGTCTCGCGTTTTCTGAACTGCCTGGACACCGCCGTGCGGCAACTGGGCCTGCCCGGCAAGGACACGGTGCAGGCCCTGTCACGCATCGACACCCCGTTTGCGCTGTTTCTGGACGAGTTTGAAGCCATCCACGAAGCGGCTTTGCTGAACATCGTGCGCGAAATCGCGCACCACCTGCCGCGCCAGGGCCTGCTGGTGATTGGCTCGCGCAGCCTGCCGCAAATCGGCCTGGCCCGGCTGCGGGTGCGCGGCCAGCTGGTCGAGATCGACGCCGAGCGCCTGCGCTTCAGCCTGCAGGACACGGCCAGCTTTTTTGAGCAGCGCCCGCACGCCCACAAGCTCAGCGCCGACCAGCTGTTCCGTCTGCACGAAAAAACCGAAGGCTGGGTCGCGGCCCTGTGGCTGGCGGCCATGGCGCTGGACGGCAGCGGCAACCCGGAAGATTTTGTGGCGCGGTTTTCCGGCTCCAACCGGGCGGTGGCCGACTACCTGGCCGAAGATGTGCTGGCGCGCCAGCCCGCCCACATCCGCCGCTTTTTGCTGCGCACCAGCATCTTGCGCCAGCTCGATGTCTCGGTGTGCACCGCGCTCAACCCGCATGTGGATTGCGCCACCGTCTTGCAGCAACTCGACGCCGACCATTTGTTTTTGACGCCCGTGGCCAGCGAACTGCCCACCTGGCGCTACCACAGCCTGTTTGCCGACCACCTGCGCCAGCAGCTGCAACAAGAGTTTCCGGGCGATGTGGCACGCCTGCACCTGGCCGCGTCGGGCTGGTACGAATCACAAGGCCGCCCGGTGCCCGCCATCGACCATGCCATTGAAGGCGGCGACTTTCCGCTGGCCATGCAATTGCTGGAGCAGCACGCCGAAGACTTTCTGGAACAAGGCCGCATGCGCATGCTGTACCGCTGGTGCAGCAGCCTGCCTGCGGCCGAGCTGCAACAGCGCCCGCGCCTGGTGATGACGGCAATCTGGGCCACCGGTTTCACGCACGGCTCCTTGAGCGCCATGGCCCTGCTGGAGCAGCAAGAAGCGGGCGGTGTGCAGGATGAACGCTTCCGGCATGACGCGATGTGCGTGCGCCCGCTTTTGCTGGCCATGCAGGACCGCAAAGAAGAAGCGATGACCGCCGGACGCGAAGCGCTGGACCGCTTGCCTGCGGGGCACCATTTCGCCATCACCACCTTGCTCAATGCCATGGCCCACACCACCGCCATGACCGGGCAGCCCCGGCAAGCGCAGCTCTTGCTGGACGCGGCCAAGAAACAGCACAGCAACAACAGCACCTTCAACCGCATGTACAGCGAGTCCACCGAGGGCCTGCTGGACCTGCAGCAAGGCCGACTGCGCCAGGCCAGTGCGCGCTTTCGGCTGGCGGTGGACGCCACGCGTGTGGTCAATTTGCTGCACACCCACGGCAACGCCTGGGCCGGGGTGCTGTACGCCAGCATCGTGTACGAGGCCAACCGCCTGGACGAGGCCGATCACCTGCTCAACGTTTACCTGCCCGTGGCGCGTGACGTGGGTTTGCCCGACCACATGATCTTGAGCCACGCCATGCGTTCGCGCATCGCCTTTGCCCAAGGCGATGTGGACGCCGCCTGGCTGGCCTTGACCGAACTCGAATACCTGGGCCACCAGCGCAAGCTGCCGCGTGTGGTGGCCACCGCCAAGCTCGAAAGGGCCCGGCTGCTCTCGCTGCAAGGCCATGGCGCCGCCGCGCACGACGAACTGGAGCGGGCCAATGACCCCAGCGTGTGGCAGCACGAACAGGCCCAGCGCCTGCTGGCCAACGACATCGAATACCTGGCCCTGGCCCGCATCCGTTGGGACATTGCTTTTGGCGACGCCGCCCAGGCCCTGCGACAGATCGACGCCGAACTGGACAGCGCCGTGGCCGCTGCACGCCAGCGCCGCGTGCTGAGTCTGCAGCTGCTGCGAGCCATGGCGCTGCAGCGGGTGGGCGACACGCCTGCCGCCTTGTCCACCTTGGGCACCGCCTTGCAATGGGCCTGCCAGGAAGGCTTCATGCGCCAGCTGCTGGACGAAGGACCGACCTTGGGCGCACTGGTGCTGCGCTACCAGACGCAGCACAACAGCAGCGCGGTGCGCGACCCGCTGATGGGCGACTACCTGCAGGGTTTGCTGCAGGCCTTTGGCCCCTTGCCGGTCGATGTGGACAAAATGCCTGCCCCGGCACAAGGCCCGCTCGAACCCCTCACACGCAAGGAAATCCGGGTGCTGCAACTGCTGGTGGAGGGCTACTCCAACAGCGCCATGGCCGAAAAACTCTACGTCTCGGACAGCACGGTGCGCACCCACCTGCGCAACATCAACATGAAGCTCGACGCCCACAGCCGCACCCAGGCGGTGGCCATTGCGCGGCGGATGGGCCTGATCGACTGACCCGTTCGCAACGCTACATCAGCCCAAGGTCGGACAGCAAACTTGTGCGGACAAACGTCGGACTCTTCGAGTACCGACCTACAAAGAGGCATCCCCAACCCATGCCGAAGCCGTCGGAACTTGGCAGTTTCAAGCTTGCCGCTGCCTGCGGTCGGCCGCGTTCTTTTGCGAGATGCTGTCGCGGGCGCTTTGCCAGTCGGCATCGCTCCAGCTGGCCAGGTGCGCAAAATTGCCGCCTGTGGCCTGGTACTGCGCCCCGTCAATCGCAATCGTCTGGCCGTTCAGGTATTCCGAGCCTGGCCCCATCAAAAAGACCGCAAGGTTCGCCAATTCGGGCATGCGGCCCGTGCGGCCCATCGGGTTGCCCACCGCCTTGTGTTCGCCACCGCCCGGGTTCAGGCGGGCGCTCATGCCCTCGGTCGGGAACAGGCCCGGTGCGATGGCGTTCAGGCGGATGCCGCGCCCGCCCCACTCGACGGCCAGCGACTGGGTCATGGCGTGCAGACCCGCCTTGGCCATGGCCGACGGCACAGTGAAGGCCGAGCCGTTCCACACCCAGGTGGTGAGGATGGAGATGACCGATGCCTTGCGCCCCTCGGCCAGCCAGCGCTTGCCGCATTCGAGCGTCATGTAGAAGCTGCCTCTGAACACGATGTTGGCGATCGCATCAAAGGCGCGCGACGAGAGGTCTTCGGTGCGGCTCACAAAATTGCCCGCCGCGTTGTTGATGAGCCCGTCAAGCGGGCCATGCGTTTGCCAAATGCTGTCGAGCATGGCCTGGATGGCCTCGTCGCTGCGGATGTCGCAAACCCAGGGCACCACACGCCCGCCGTGCTGCGCCATCAGCTCGCTCGCGGTTTGCTCGACCACCGCGCCACGCCGCCCGCAGATGTGGATCTCGGCCCCGAGCAAGAGCAAGGCCTCGCTCATCACGCGGCCCAGGCCCGTGCCCCCGCCTGTGACCAGCACGCGCTGGCCCGCCAGCAAACCGGGTTTGTAGATCAGATCGTCGAGTGTCATGGCATGTTCTCCAGCGTGTCATTGGCCGCGGTAGTGCGGCGGGCGTTTTTGCAAAAAGGCCTGCAAACCTTCTTCAAAGTCTTCGGTCTGGGTGCACAGCACCTGTTGGCGGTCTTCCATGGCCATGACGGCTTCGAGGCTGCCCATGTCCAGGCTCAGGCCCAGGGCCTCCTTGGTGAAGCGCAGGCCCAGCGGGGTGGTGCGCAGCATGTCGTCGGCAAGGGCCTGCGCTTCTTGCTGCAGCTCGCTCAGCGGGGCCACGGTGCTCACGAGGCCCAAAGCATGCGCACGCGCAGCGTCCATGAAGCGCCCGGTCAGCAGGTACTGCGCGGCCACCGAGCTGCCCACCATGCGCGGCAAAAAGTAGCTCACGCCCATGTCGCAGCCCGTCAGGCCAATGCGCAGGAACGAGGCATTCATGCGCGCATCGGGCGTGGCCAGCCGGATGTCGGAAGCCAGCGCCAGCGCAAAGCCGCCACCGCTGGCCGCACCCTGCACGATGCTGATGATGGGCTGCGGACAACGCCGCATGGCCAGCATGATGTCGCGGATGCTGTACTGCACGGCCAGCATGTCGCTGGTGCCCACCACTTTGCCCGGGGTCTGTTCCTTGAGGTCCAGGCCCGCACAAAAGCTGGCCCCGGCCCCCTGCAGGATCACCACGCGGATGTCGGTGCGCCGGTACAGCCCCTGGAAGCACTCGCGCAGCGCGGTGGCCAGCGCCGGGTTCAGGGCATTGAGCCGCTCGGGCCGGTTCATCGTGAGCCGCAGGACGCTGCCTTGCTGATCGATGTCGAGGATGTCTTGCATGGCAGTCCTTTCAGGCAGCGGCTTGCCAGCGCTGGCGCACAGCATCCGGAGTAGACAGCGCACTGGCGTGCGGCGCATCGGCGGGCGTGCGGTCAAAACGCGGTGCGGGGGCGGGTTGCAGCACGCCTTGCAGTCGGGTGAACGTCTGCCGCGCCTGGTTGTGCGGGTGTTCGGGCGCTTCGTCCCAATCGAGCACGGGGGCAAAGCAGGCGTCGGTGCCTTCCAGCAAGGCGCACCACTCATCCCGCGTGCGGGTGCGAAACACCTCGGCCAGCCGCAGCTTGAGCAGCGGCCAGGCCTGGCGGTCCAGCTGCGCATCAAACAGCGGGTCGTCGGCGATGCCGCATTTTTCGCGCAGCAGGGCATAAAACTGCGGCTCGATCGCGCCCACCGCCACATGGCGGCCATCGGCGCAGGCATAGGTGTCGTAGAAAAAGGCCCCACCGTCGAGCATGTTGTCACCGCGCTCGTTGCTCCACTGACCCGCGGCCTTGAAGCCGTACATCATGGCCGACAGCAAGGCCGCGCCATCGGTCATGGCGGCATCGACCACCTGGCCCCGACCCGAATGCCGGGTCTCCTGCAGCGCCGCCAGAATGCCCACAGCCAGCAGCATGGCCCCACCGCCGAAGTCGCCCACATAGTTGAGCGGCGGCACCGGGGCTTCGCCCTCGCGGCCAATGGCATGCAAGGCCCCGCTGATGGCGATGTAATTGATGTCATGCCCCGCCGCATGCGACAGCGGTCCGTGCTGGCCCCAGCCGGTCATGCGCCCGTACACCAGACGGGGCTGCCGCGCCAGGCACACGTCCGGCCCCAGACCCAACCGCTCCATCACGCCCGGGCGAAAGCCTTCGATCAGCACGTCCGCTTGCGCCACCAGCGCCAACACCTCTTGCACGGCCTGCGGGTCACGCAGGTCCAGACTCAGCACCGTGCGGCTGCGGCTGAGCACATCGCAAGGATCAAGCGCGGCACCGGCGCGGGCCACACGCACCACATCGGCCCCCAGGTCGGCCAGCACCATGGCACAAAACGGCCCGGGGCCAATCCCGGCCATCTCGATCACCTTCAAGCCTGTCAGGGGTCCTGCCATACATCCACCTCATCGGCGCCAAAAGGCGCGTTCTGAGGGTCATGGTGCCGCATGGCCTGCGGCTGCACATCGTCTGTTCAGACGATGTGCATCGTCCGGTCAGGCCGCTTCTTTGTAGAAAAAGCCGCCATGCACGTTGCGCGGGGCCAGCGGGCCGACTGCTTTGCTGATGGCGCCGATGTGGTCTGGTGTGGTGCCGCAGCAGCCGCCCACGATGTTGACCAGGCCTTCGGCCGCAAACTCGTGCAGCAGGCGGCTGGTGACTTCAGGGGTTTCGTCAAAGCCGGTGTCGCTCATGGGGTTGGGCAGGCCGGCGTTGGGGTAGCAGCTGATGAAGGTGTCGCCCGCGACCTTGTTGAGTTCCTGGATGTAGGGACGCATCAGCGTCGCGCCCAGCGCGCAGTTGAGGCCAATGGCCAGCGGCTGCGCATGGCGCACGCTGTGCCAGAAAGCGGTCACGGTCTGGCCGCTCAGGATGCGGCCCGACGCGTCGGTCACCGTGCCGCTGATGATGAGGGGCAGGCGCTGGCCGCTGGCTTCAAAGAATTCTTCGATGGCAAACAGCGCGGCCTTGGCGTTGAGCGTGTCAAAAATCGTCTCGACCAGCAGCACATCGGAGCCGCCTTCGACCAGGGCTTCGACCTGTTCGTAATAGGCGGCGCGCAGTTCTTCAAAGGTCACGTTGCGGGCACCGGCGTCGTTCACGTCGGGGCTGATGCTGGCGGTCTTGGGTGTAGGGCCCAATGCACCCACCACAAAGCGGGGCTTGTCGGGCGTGGAGAACTTGTCGCAGGCGGCGCGGGCCAGCTTGGCGGACTGCAGGTTCATCTCGCGCACCAAGTGCTGCATGTCGTAGTCAGCCTGGGCTATTGTTGTTGCGCCAAAGGTGTTGGTCTCGATCATGTCGGCCCCGGCGGCCAGATAGCCTTCGTGGATGTCGCGGATCACGTCGGGGCGCGTCAGGCTCAACAGCTCGTTGTTGCCCTTGACGTCTTTGGGGAAGTCCTTGAAACGCGCCCCCCGGTAGTCGGCCTCGGTCAGTTTGAAGCGCTGGATCATGGTGCCCATGGCGCCGTCGAGGATGGCGATGCGGTTTTTCAGGATCTCGGGCAGCGCCTGGGCGCGGGTGTAAGCAGGGGTTTTCATGCCCCTATTGTAAAAACCCCCTGCGCTCGCGCGTCAGGGGGTGGCATTTCAGTCAAACCAGGTTCACTGCAGATCAAATCGATCCAGGTTCATGACCTTGTTCCAGGCGGCCACGAAGTCATCTACAAACTTGCCTTGGTTGTCGTCCTGCGCGTACACCTCGCTGATGGCGCGCAGTTGCGAGTTGGAGCCGAACACCAGGTCCACACGGGTGCCGGTCCACTTCACAGCACCAGTCTTGCGGTCGCGGCCTTCAAAGGTTTCCTCGCTGACATCGGTCGGGGCCCAGGCCACGCCCATGTCGGTCAGCTGAACAAAGAAGTCATTGCTCAGCTGGCCCACACGGCTGGTGAACACACCGTGCTGGGTGCCACCGGTGTTGGCACCCAGTACCCGCAGGCCGCCCACCAGCACCGTCATCTCAGGTGCCGACAGGCCCAGCAGCTGGGCTTTGTCGACCAGCAGCTCTTCGGCACGCATGCGGTAGGCCTTCTTCTGGTAGTTGCGGAAACCATCGGCCACCGGCTCCAGCACCACAAATGATTCGGCGTCGGTCTGCTCAGGCGTCGCGTCGGTGCGGCCCGCAGTGAAGGGCACAGTCACGCTGTGGCCTGCAGCCTTGGCGGCGGCTTCCACGGCGGCGCAGCCACCCAACACAATCAGGTCGGCCAGCGACACCTGCTTGCCATTGGCAGCGTCCGCGTTGAAACCGCGCTGCACCGCTTCGAGCACGGCCAGCGCCTTGGCCAGTTGTGCAGGTTGGTTGACCTCCCAGTCTTTCTGCGGGGCCAGGCGCACACGGGCACCGTTGGCACCCCCGCGTTTGTCCGAGCCACGGAAGGTGCTGGCCGATGCCCAGGCGGTACCCACCAGCTCGCTCACGCTCAGGCCGCTGGCCAGAATGCGGGTCTTGAGCTCGGCGATGTCTTTGGCGTCGATCAGCGGGTGGTTCACCGCCGGCACCGGGTCTTGCCAGATCAGGTCTTCGGCCGGCACTTCGGGGCCCAGGTAGTTGGCCTTGGGGCCCATGTCGCGGTGGGTCAGCTTGAACCAGGCGCGGGCATAGGCGTCGGCAAACTCGTCGGGGTGGGTCAGGAAATGGCGCGCGATCTTTTCGTAGGCCGGGTCAAAGCGCAGCGACAGGTCGGCCGTGGTCATCACGGGCGGATGCTTCTTGTTCGGATCGTGCGCGTCGACCACCATGTCCTCAGGCTCGACATTCTTGGCGCGCCACTGGATGGCACCGGCGGCAGTGGTCATCTGTTCCCACTCGTACTTGAACAGCACCTTCAGGTAGCCCATGTCCCACTTTGTCGGGTTAGGTTTCCAGGCCCCTTCAAAGCCGCTGGTGGTGGTGTCGCCGCCCTTGCCCAAGCCGTGTTGGTTGATCCAGCCAAAACCCATTTCGTGCAAAGGTGCGCCTTCAGGCTCGGGGCCCACCAGGGCTGCGTCACCCGCGCCGTGCATCTTGCCGAAGGTGTGGCCGCCAGCCACCAGGGCCACGGTCTCGGCATCGTTCATGGCCATGCGCGCAAAGGTCTCCCGCACGTCCTTGCCCGAGGCCGCCGGGTCGGGCTTGCCGTCCGGGCCCTGTGGGTTCACGTAAATCAGGCCCATCTGCACAGCGGCCAACGGGTTTTCCAGCTCGCGGTTGCCGGTGTAGCGGCTGCCCGGCTTGTCGCTGGTGGCGAGCCACTCTTTTTCAGCGCCCCAGTACACGTCCTCTTCCGGCGCCCAGATGTCGGCGCGGCCACCACCAAAACCAAAGGTTTTGAAGCCCATGGTCTCCATGGCCACATTGCCGCAGAGGATGAACAGGTCAGCCCAGGAAATCTTGTTGCCGTATTTCTTCTTGATGGGCCACAGCAGACGGCGGGCTTTGTCGAGGTTGCCGTTATCTGGCCAACTGTTCAGCGGGGCAAAGCGCTGGTTGCCCGTGTTGGCGCCGCCACGGCCGTCGGCCGTGCGGTAGGTGCCTGCCGCGTGCCAAGCCAGGCGGATGAACAGACCGCCATAGTGACCGTAGTCCGCGGGCCACCAGTCCTGACTTTGGGTCATCAAAGCGGCCAGGTCTTTTTTCAGCGCGGCGTAGTCGAGCTTTTTAAATTCTTTTTTGTAGTCAAAGTCCGCGCCCATCGGGTTGGACACCGGCTGATGCTGGTGCAGGATGGCCAGGTTCAGCTGGTTGGGCCACCAATGGGCATTCGATGGTTGACCGTGTGTGCTGCGTGCGCCACCCGCAGCATGAAAAGGGCATGAAGATGAAGAAGGTGCCGTCATGGTTGCTCTCCTTTGAAACAAGGTGCACCCAGTTTAGAAATCAACGCCTTGTTTGCCAACCCAATTCCATCAATCTCTGAAATAGAAATTTACAAACATGTCCGTTCATCGGTCAGGGCGGCAAGTTCAAGCGGGCTGGCGGTTGGACCATCTCGCAAAGCCCGCCGCCCGCAGCTGGCAAGCCGGGCACTGACCGCAGCCATAACCCCAGTCGTGGCGCTGCGTGCGCTCACCCAGGTAACAGGTGTGGCTGTGCTCCACGATCACATCCACCAGCGCTTGACCACCGCCAGCCGCATCGGCTTTTTGGCCCAGCTCGTGCGCCAGCTGCCAGGTCTGGGCCTTGTCGATCCACATGAGCGGGGTTTCGATCAGCAGCTTGCGGTCCATGCCCAGCGACAGGGCGATCTGCATGGCCTTCATGGTGTCGTCGCGGCAATCGGGGTAGCCTGAGAAATCGGTCTCACACACGCCTGTGACGATGACCTGCAAGCCCCGACGGTAAGCCAGAGCAGCAGCCAGCGTGAGAAACAGCAGGTTGCGCCCGGGCACAAAGGTGTTGGGCAGGCCCGAGCTTTCCATTTCAATCGCCGTGTCGCGGGTCAAGGATGTCTCGCTGATCTGGCCCAGGATGCCCGCGTCCAGCAAGTGGTCTTCGCCCAACTTGGCTGCCCAGTGCGGGAAGCGCGTCTTGATGGCAGACAGCACGTTCAGGCGGGCGTCCAGCTCCACTTTGTGGCGCTGGCCGTAATCAAACGCCAGGGTTTCGACCCGCTCGTAGCGGGTCAGTGCATGGGCCAGGCAGGTGGTGGAGTCCTGGCCACCGGAAAACAGGACGAGGGCGGAGGTGTGCATGGCTGGCGATTGTGGCAGAGTGCGCCGTCACGGCGGTCCGTCTGGCGCATCACTCCAGCCATACAAACGGGCTGCATTGGCATGCAAGCGATCCATCAACTCGGCGCCCAGCCAGCGCGTGCAACTGTCAGACCAGCCCTGGCGGTCTTCGTTCCTGAATGTTTCGATGCACGACAGGTCACCACGCTCAGGTCTGTGCACACCTTGGGTATGCGGCCAGTTGCTGCCCCACACCACCGCATCGGGACGGGCTTGCACCAACGACTCGACAAAGGGCCGCACATCCGCATAAGGCGCAACGCGGCAAGACGACAGATAAGGGGCTGACAGCTTCACATGCAGTTGCCCCGCCCGAAGCATCGTCAGCAAGGATGACCAACGCCCAGTTTCTGTGCCCTCTTGCACCGCAGGCAAACCCATGTGGTCCAGCACAAACCGCCGTTGCGAGCGCTGGATCACCGGCGCCAGGCCCAACAGCACATCCAGCGGCACATGCAGCTGGATGTGCCAGGCTTTGGGCAGGGTCTCATCCAGCGCCTGCACGGCGGCACAGGCCTCGGCCGCGTTGCCCGAGCGGTTGACCACCATGTTCAGGCGGGCCCCCACCACGCCTGCCGCCGACAGGACATGCAGTTCATCGGCACTGACTTGAGGGGAGACGACCGCGATCCCTTTGGCCCTGGGACCGAGCTGCCCGATCGCGTCCACCATGCACCGGTTGTCGGTGCCATAGACACTGGGCTGCACCAGCACCACGCGCGCCATGCCCGCCTCATCCAGGTACTGCGTCAACAGCGTTGCGCTGGCCGTATCCGGCGTGAATTTTCTGGACGGGCTGTAGGCAAAACGTGCAGGATCAAAAACGTGGACATGGCTGTCACATGCCGGGCTCTCCATCATCACTGCGCCTGGATGTTGGCGTCCTTGACCGTTTTTTTCCAATTGCCAACTTCCTCGGCAATGAATTTCTGGAAATCGGCCGATGCATTGCCCACGGGCTCTGCACCCAGTTCATTGAATTTCTTGCTGACTTCAGGTGCCTTCAAGGCTTTCACAATCAGCCCATGGAGTGTGTTCAAGACATCGGCAGGCACTTTGGCCGGTGCCACGACACCAACCCAATGGGTCACGCCAAACTTCTGGATGCCCACTTCGCTGAAGGTTGGCACATCAGGCCATTTGGCAATGCGTTTGGCCTGCCCCACCGCAACGGCTTTGACTCGCCCCGACGCCAGTGGGCCTTCGGTGCTGGTGATGCTGTCGATCAGCACATCGATCTCGCCCGCCATCAAGGCTTTGATCGACTCACCACCGCCCTTGTACGGCACATGCGTGAACCTGGCGCCAGTGACATTGCCCAGCAACTCGGTGGTCAGATGCGGCGTGCTGCCAATGCCACCCGAGCCATAGTTGAGTTTGTCGGGGTTCTTTTTTGCAAACTCCATCAACTCCTGGGCATTCCTGAAGCGGGAGCTGGAGGGCACCAACATCACCATTGGCGACTCCGCCACTTTGGTGACCGGCGCCAGGTCTTTCAGGGTGTCGTAAGGCATTCTGGCCTGCAAGGCGGGGGCCATGGTGAAAGGCCCACTGATAAAGGCCAGGGTGTAGCCATCGGGTACGGCCTTGGCCACCGCATCCGTGCCGATCACACCGCCAGCACCGGCCTTGTTTTCCACCACAAAGGACTGCCCGCTCAGCTGTGTCAGCTGCTGGGCCAGCACACGGCCCATCACATCGTTGGGTCCGCCCGCAGCAAACGGCACCACCAGCCGGACCGGCTTGTTGGGATAGCCACTGCCCTGCGCCAAAACGGCCGAGGGCATGCACACGGCCGCCAAAGCGGCCACAAGCAGGCGACGCTGGATCAGTTTTTTCAGATGTTTCATGTTCTCTGCGCTCATGTGAAGGGATTGGAAAAAGTAAATTTCGATTTACGGCGACACGCCATATTGTATCTTTTAATGAAATAATACATTATTTGACCTGTTACATGCTATTATTTCTAAAATGAATGATCCAAAAATATCTCTGATACATGCAACACCGTTGGCAATGCAACCGGTCAGCGAGGTGTTCACGGCCTTGTGGCCTGAAGCGAGATGCCGCAATTTGCTCGATGACAGCCTGTCGTCAGACCTGCAAGCGCAGGGCTTGACCACCACCATGATCGACCGCATGGTGGGTCTGGCCGGGTATGTCACCGCCCACGGGGCCCAGGCCATCCTGTTCACTTGTTCCGCTTTTGGTCCGGCCATCGATGCCGCGAAGAAAGCACTCCCCATCCCCATCCTCAAACCCAATGAAGCGATGTTCGATGAAGCCCTTGACCTGTGCGAAGCCTTGGGCAAGCCGTGCCGCATCGGTTTGTTGACCACTTTCGGGCCCGCGTCGGTGTCGATGTTGGCCGAGTTGCAGGAAGCCATCGCTCACAGGGACTTGCCTGTGGTGGTTGAAAGCGCCTGTGCCCTGGGTGCGCTGGAAAAGCTGAATGCAGCAGAAGCCTCCGCCCACGATCAGCTGGTGCTGCAAACGGCAAAGACGATGCCCGTCTGCGATGTCTATCTGCTTGGCCAGTTTTCAATGGCCCGCACACAAACCTTGTTAGACAACGCACTCCAGAAACCTGTTCTGACCAGTCCTGCCAGCGCCGTGCGCCGCTTGCAGCTGGCACTGACTTCGCCAACTTCTGGCCCCATCACCTCTTCTTCCCCCCTGAATTGATCGGAGATCGACATGAAATTCATCGTTTTGCCCTGCGACGGCATTGGCCCCGAAATCGTTGAAGCCTCTGTGCAAGTGCTCAAGGCCGCAGATACACGCTTTGGTCTGAACATCCAGCTCGACTACGAATCCGTCGGCTTTGACAGCCTGCGCGACCACGGCACCACGCTGCGCGACGAAGTACTGGCCAAAGCGAAGACCTATGACGGCATCATCCTCGGCACGCAATCTCACGCCGACTACCCCGCCCCTGAAAAAGGTGGTCGCAACGTGTCGGCAGGTTTTCGCATCGGCCTGGACTTGTACGCCAATGTGCGTCCGGCCAAGACCCGCCCTTTCCTTGAATCGAACATGAAGGCCGGCAAGTCGATGGACCTGGTCATCATGCGAGAGGCCACTGAGGGCTTTTACCCCGACCGCAACATGGCACGCGGCTGGGGCGAAGTCATGCCCAGCCCCGACATGGCCCTGTCCACCCGAAAAATCACCCGCCACTGCAGCGAACGCATTGCCCGCAGGGCCTTCGAACTGGCCATGACACGCCGCCAGAAAGTCACAGCGATCCACAAGGCCAACAGCTTCCACATGACCGACGGGCTGTTCCTGGAGGCGGTACGCCACGTGGCAAAGGAGTTTCCACAGGTCCAACTCGACGATCTGCTGGTCGACGCCTCGACCGCGCACCTGGTGCGCAATCCGGAAAGCTTTGATGTGCTGGTCGCCACCAACTTCTATGGCGACATCCTGTCCGATCTGTGCAGCGAGCTGTCCGGCAGCCTGGGTCTGGCTGGCTCGATGATGGCCAGCGATGACCTGTGCTGCGCGCAGGCCCAGCACGGCTCGGCCCCGACCATTGCGGGCAAAGACATCGCCAACCCGACCTCGATGATCCTGTCGGTGGCCATGATGGTGCAATGGGTGGGCGACAAGCAAGGCAACCAGGCCTTGCGCCAGGCCGGTGATGCCATGACTGCGGCGGTGGATGTGGCACTGGCCAACCCGGCCACCCGCACACCCGACATTGGCGGCACCATGGGCTGCAAGGCCTTTGCACAGGCTGTGGCCGATGCGGTCAAAACCGTTTGATGGCCGCCCATGAGCAAAGCACTGCTGGGCTGTATCGCCGATGACTTCACAGGGGCCACCGACCTGGCCAGCAGCCTGGTGCGCAGTGGCATGCGGGTGGTGCAAAGCATCGGCACCCCTGCGCAAGCGCTTGCACAAGAGGTCGATGCGGTGGTCATTGCCCTCAAGACCCGAACCGTGGCCGCCAGCGATGCCATCGCCCAATCCTTGCAAGCCCTGGCCTGGCTTCAGGGCCAAGGCGTGCAGCAGGTTTATTTCAAATACTGCTCCACCTTCGACTCCACACCCGAGGGCAACATCGGCCCCGTCACCGAAGCCCTGATGGATGCATTGGGCGAAACCTTCACCATCGCCTCGCCCGCATTTCCGGAAAACGGTCGTACCATTTTCAAAGGCCACTTGTTCGTCGGTGATGTACTGCTGAGCGCGTCGGGCATGAAGGACCATCCCCTGACCCCGATGCGCAACAGCAACCTGGTTCAGGTGCTGCAGGCGCAGACAAAACGTGCGGTCGGATTGATCGATTACCTCACCGTGGCGCAAGGGTCCGCGGCCATCGGTGCGCGCATCACACAACTCAAAGCACAAGGCGTGGGCATCGCCATCGTGGACGCCCTGGGCCATGAGGATCTGATGAAACTCGGCCCTGCACTGGCCAGCTTGCGCCTGGTCACAGCCGGTTCGGGTGTGGCCATGGGTTTGCCGCAAAACTTTGGCATCCGTGCCAGCAATCAAGCCGCCACTTTGCCCCAGACCAGCGGGCGTCAGGCCATTGTTTCAGGCAGCTGCTCGGTGGCCACCCAAGCGCAGGTTGCCCATTTCCTGGCGGGCGGACATGCGGGTTTTGCCATCGACCCGCTGTCGTTGGCACAAGGTCAGCCGGTAGTGGATCAAGCCATGCAATGGTTTGAGCAGCAAAATCCCGATCAACCCGTTCTGTTTTATGCCACCGCCCGGCCCGAGACGGTTCAAGTCGTTCAGGCCGAGCTGGGCACCACTCAGGCAGGTGCACTGGTTGAGCAAGCGCTGTCCAGCATCGCCCGGCATCTGGTGTCACAAGGTGTTGGCCAATTGGTGGTGGCAGGCGGCGAGACCTCCGGTGCCTGTGTCAAGGCGCTGGAAATCGAGACCTTGCGGATTGGCGGCGCCATCGCACCAGGCGTGCCCTGGTGCCATGCCGCTTCGCCGTTCGCTCGACAAGGGCATCTGCACATCACTTTGAAATCGGGCAACTTCGGGGCCGAGGACTTCTTCACCGGTGCTTTTGAGAAACTTCGATGAGCACTGTGTAAAGTGTCGGGCCAGCCCCTGAAATTCCACACCATGCCATCGCAGCCTGCCCCCACCAAAATCAGCTCACTGATCCCGACACTGGCCACACGGATCGTTGAAATGATTCGCCGCGAAAACCACACCATCGGTCACCGCCTCACCGAGCTGGCCCTGTCTGAAGAGCTGAACGTGTCACGCTCTCCGGTGCGCAAAGCCTTGCAGTACCTGGAAAGCCAAGGGGTGGTCACCTCGGTGCCACGCAAGGGCTTTCAACTCGCCAAGTCTGCTGCCGAGTTGGCAGCTCTGGATCTGGACACCCCCGACACTTCTGACGAAGAGCTGTACCTGCGCATTGCCAACGAGCGCATCCATGGCCAGTTGCCGGAAGAAGTTCACGAGTCGGACCTCATGGAGCGCTACGGCGCCACTCGGCTGCAAATTCAGCGGGTGCTGCACCGCATGGCCCGTGAAAGCATGATCGACCGCAAACCGGGCCGTGGCTGGGTTTTCCGTCCGCTGCTGACCAACAGCGATTCACACCGCGAGAGTTACCGCTTTCGCATGATCATCGAACCTTCGGCCATTCTGGAGCCGGGCTACCAACCCGATTTGGCCGAACTCGAGAAATGCCGCCGTGAGCAAGAAGAGCTGTTGCAAGGCGGCATTGAGCAATGCTCGCACGCCGAACTGTTCCGCGCGGGCGTGCACCTGCATGAAACGGTGGTGGCCGGGGCCAACAACCGTTTCCTGCTGGACAGCCTGCGCACCATCAACCAGATGCGCCGGGTGGTCGAATATGGCACCCGACTGGACCGCTCACGCCTGCACCAGCAATGCCGCGAACACCTGGTCCTGATCGACCTGCTGCTGAAAGGAGAGCGCATGGAGGCCGCTCACTTTTTGCGGCAACACCTCAACGGGGCACGCATCTCCAAAATCGGCGAAGCCTGAACAGGCCTCAGGCCCTGAACACCATGCACACCGGGCTGCCGCAAAGCAAGCTATGACCGGTGGCACCGAGTTTTCCGGTTTGCGCATCCACCGCCATCGTCACGATCGTGTCGCTGTCTTCGTTGAGCACGTGCATAAAGCAGCCGTCTGGCGTCAGCGCAAAGAAACGTGGCGTCTTGCCGCCGCAGGGCATGGACTGGATGAGTTGCAAACGTCCCGTCGCGTCGTCAATCGCCAGCACCGCGATGGTGTCTTCGCCCCGGTTGGAGGCGTACAGCGTCAGGCCGTTCGGATGCACCTCGATCTCGGACGCGCGGCTGTTGCCGGTGTAGCGGTCTGACAGGCCGCTGGTGATCTGGAAGGGCGTCACCCTTCCGGTGGCCGCATCGAGCGTGCAGGCCGTCAGCGTGGAATCCAGTTCGTTGATCACATAAGCCCAAGGCTGCTTGGGGTGAAACGCGACATGCCTGGGGCCCGAGCCTTCACGCGCCAGCATCTGCGGCACTTCGGCCGGGCTCAACTGGCCGTCGCTGAAGCGGAAGCTGAACACCTTGTCGATGCCTTTGTCCGGCACGATCACGTAACGCCCACTCGGGTCAAACGGGTTGAAGTGCGGCTTGGCGAAGGGCTGTTCCTTGCGGTGCGGGCCGGGTTCGCCTTCGAGCTTGAGCAGCTGGGTCAGCCCCCCCAGCGAGCCATCGGCCTCGATGGGCAACACCGCCAATGAACTCGTGATGTGGTTGGACACCACCACAAAGCACCCGGTCGGGTCCAGTGCCAAGTGCACGGGATTTTTGCCCTGCGTGCGCTGACGGTTGATGAATGCAATGCGGCCCGTGCTGCGGTCCACTGCAAAGGCACTGATCTCTTCGCTGTCGCCATGCACGGCGTACAGCCGGTCACCGGCCTTGTTCAGGGCCAGGAACGACGGGTTGAGCAGATCACCCAGGACCTGCACCAATTCCAGTGCGCCTGTGACGGGGTCACAGCGGTACACGCTGATGCCATCCCCACGGGCGTTGCGTTCGCGCGTTGTGCGGGAGCCGACGTAGGCAAACATCAGCTCACCTCAGGCCGCAGGCGCAACAGACGCGCCCTGGATGCCGTGGCGCTTCAGGGCTTCGGCCACAAAGCCACTGGCTTTCATGTCTTCAACAAACCGCGCCAGATACGCTGCAGCTTCGGCGCCCCTCGACTTGGGCGTGCCCATCGCCTGCTGAATCACCATGAAGCGACCAGGCAATAAACGATTCCCGGCAAAACGCAATTGATCGGCTTCGAGCTGTTGCTTCACCCCTGCCGCCACTTCGAGTTGTTGTTCGACAAACACATCGACCACCGTGGGCGATGTGGGGGCGCGCACGATCTCGGCCTGCTTCAATTCACGCGTCAGGAACAGGTCATAGGCGCTGCCCTTGCCTACCGTGACGCGGATGCCGGGTCGGTCTACTTCTTCGTTGGCCTGAATGCTGGACGCATTGGGCACCATATAAGCGCCTTCGATCAGCACATAAGGTGCGGTGAAGGCGATCCCTTCACCACGCAGCGGGTCGATGGCAAAAAAGCCGATGTCGGCCTGCTCACCGCGCACGGCTTCCACCGATTTGCCTGCGGCATCGAACACCACCAGCTCGATGTCCACCCCCAGCCTTTGCGCCAGAGAGCGGGCCAGGTCGATGGAAACCCCAAACGGCTCGCCCGTTTGCGGGTGCTTGTTGGCCAGGATGGGATTGCCCAGGTTGATGGAGGCTCGCAGTTTGCCCGTGGATGCAAAGGCTTCGCGTATGGCGTTGGAGATGGTCATGGTTTGAGGAGCTTTCGGATTTTCTGGTGGTTCTGGAGGGTGCGCGAGAGGTGTTCACGCAGCATGTCAGCCGCCTCCTGGTGGCGACCGGCTTCCAGCAGGTCGAGCACATGCAGATGCTGCTTGCAATGTTCTTTGTAGCGCTGGCGGTCCTGCATGGAGCGGTAGGAAATCAGACGCCGCACGCGGTTGACGCGGCGGATGGTGTCAATGAAAAACGGGTTGCCCGAGGCCTCGATGAGCGATTCATGAAAACGCACACCACGCTCGTGCAATTGGTCTGGCGTATCGGTCTCGATACCGCCATCGAGCAGGTGCTGCTCGGCGGCCCGGCACTGCTCAATGACCTTGGGGTCGAGCCGGTAGCCTGGCTCCAGCAAGGCTGCGGGTTCGAGCGCCATGCGCAGGCGGTACGACTGCAACAGGCTGTCGGGCGTGGTCAGCATGGCCGAAAATTCCCAGCCATAGCCCGGCTTTTTCTGGGCCCAGCCTTCCTGTGCAATGCGGTGCAACACGGCCTGCAGCTGGGCGGCCGTCAGCTCATAACGGCTGCGCAACAGCACCTCGGACACGGTCTCAGGCAGTTCGCCCTTGAGTAAATCGTCGGCTATCGCAAAGTAGGCTTGACCCGTGGCATCGGCCTGCGCCAAGCCCAGCTTTTTGCGCACGGCGGGGTCAGCGGCATCGACCGCCTTCGCCACGAAGTAACCCCGGTTCTTTTCGCGTTGCAGAATGCCTTTGTCGTGAAGAAAAGCCAGCGCGTCGTTGATGGGCGTGCGAGAAAGCTTGAGCTGGTCGGCCAGCCATTGGGCGGGCAGGTGCGCACCAATCTCCAGGCCTTCCTGGCGGATCAGGTCCAGCACCTGCGTCGGGATGTTTTTGTCAGAGCTCATGAACCCCGCATTCTGCACGGCCTGCCTCTACCTCAGACCTTGGCTGTTTCACCGCGCTGCGCACGGATCGTCTGCTGCAGGATGGACGGGATCACGCCCCCGGCGCGCAGCAATTCAACTTCAAGCTGGGTTTCAACCGCCGCTTGCGCTTGAAGATGCTCCACCGCACCACCTGCGCGGCGCAGCACCACCGGCACCTTGCAGCGAGGTGCCAGCGTCTGCGCGTTAGCCAGCACTTCCAGCTGGTCGCCGGGCTGGATGTTCAGCGTCTGCGGGTTCACGCCTTCGGGCAAACGCAAGGGCAAGATGCCCATGCCGATCAGGTTGGAGCGGTGGATGCGCTCAAAGCTGACCGCCAGCACCATGCGGATGCCCAAGAGGCGCTGGCCCTTGGCCGCCCAGTCACGTGACGAGCCCATGCCATAGCGTTCACCCGCCACCAGCACCACCGACTGCCCGGCTTCACGGTAACGGTCCGCCACGTCCCAGATCGGCTGCACATCGCCCGAAGGCACATGCAGGGTGTGGGCCACCGGCATGCCGGGCTTCATCAGGTTGACCAGCGTCTTGTTGTGGAAAGCGGCACGCATCATGACCTCCCAGTTGCCCCGGCGCGAGGCGAACACATTGAGGTCGTGGCGGTCATCGCCGCGAGCCACCAGAAAGTCGGCCACCAGCGAATCGGGCGGGATGGCGCTGGCGGGCGAGATGTGGTCGGTGGTCACATCGTCACCCACCACCAGCAGGGGGAAGGCCGTGTAGTGGCCCAGCTGGCTGCCCGCATCCACCGCTGCAAATGGCGGGCGGCGCAGGATGGTGGATTGCGCGTCCCACGGGAAGCGCGCCGACTGCGGTGCATTGAGCGCCTGCCACAAGGGGTTGGCGGTGGCGATCTCGAAATCGCGTTTGAAGTCCTGTGGCTGCAGACCCCGGGCCAGGTGTTCGGCAATCTCTTCGTGCGTGGGCCAAAGGTCTTTCAGAAAGACCGGTTGGCCGTTCGCACCGATCTGCACCGGCTCTGTCGCCAGGTTCTTTTGCGCGTCACCCGCCAGACCAAAAGCAATGACCAGCTGCGGCGACATGATGAAGCTCAGTTCAATGTCCGGGTGCACACGCCCCGGAAAATTGCGGTTGCCCGACAGGATGGCCACCGCCTTGCTGTGCCCTGCGTTTTGCGCCTGCACGATGGGCGCGGTCAAGGGCCCCGGGTTGCCGATGCAGGTGGTGCAGCCGTAACCCACGATGCCAAAGCCCACGGCCTCCAGATCATCCAGCAATCCGGCACGTTTCAGGTAAGACGCAGCCGCTGGCGATCCGGGGGCCAGCGAGGTCTTGACCCAGTGCGGCACCTTCAGGCCCAGCACCCGTGCCTTGCGCGCCAGCAGCCCGGCGGCAATCAGCAGCGCCGGGTCAGACGTGTTGGTGCAGCTGGTGATGGCGGCAATAGCCACCGGGTGCACGGGCATGTCCGTGCTCTGCCCTTTGGAGGCAAAGCCCATTTTGGCCAGAGCATCGGCGGTTTGCGAGAAGTTCAGCAAGTCTTGCGGGCGCTTAGGCCCGGCCACATGCATGCCGATCTGTGCAAGATCGATCTCGATGTGCTGGCTGTAGCGTGGATTGGCTTCAGGGTCGAACCACAGGCCGGTGTGGCGCATGTAGGCTTCGATCCGCGCGATGTCCTGCTGCGAGCGTCCAGTGGTACGCAGGTAGTCCAATGTGGCGTTGTCCACCGGAAAGTAGCCGGTGGTCGCGCCGTATTCAGGCGCCATGTTCGCCACCACGGCACGGTCGCCTGCGCTCAAGGTGGACACACCCGGACCGAAGAACTCAACAAACTCGCCGGTCACGCCCACCTGACGCAGGCGCTGTGTCACCGTCAGGGCCAGATCGGTGGCCAGCACGCCGGGCGAGAGCCGCCCCACCAGCCGCACGCCGATCACGTCCGGGATGCGCAGCATGGTCGGCATGCCGAACATCACGGTCTGCGCTTCCAGCCCCCCCACACCCCAACCCAGTACGCCAATGCCGTTGACCATGGGCGTGTGGCTGTCCGTGCCGATCATCATGTCGGGCACCAACCAAGTTATGCCATCGCGCTGTTCGGTGGTGACCACGGTGGCCAGTTGCTCCAGGTTGATGGTGTGCATGATGCCGGTGCCCGGCGGGTTGATGCGCACACCCTTGAGCACCTGCGAGGCCCAGCGCAGAAAGCGGTAGCGCTCGGCGTTGCGGCGGATCTCGTGCTGCAGGTTCTCGGTGGCCGCACCGGCCTTGGCATAGGCCTCCACGGCCAGAGAGTGGTCCACCGACACATCGACCTGCAGGCCGGGATTGAGCACCGTCGGGTCCACACCCGCCTCGGCCAGCGCGTCGCGCATGGCGGCCACGTCCACCAGCGCCGGGGTGCTGGTGGTGTCGTGCATCAGCACACGGCCGGGCTGGAAGGCGATTTCTTCTTCGCTGGTCCCCGTCTGGAGCCAGCCCAGGATGGCGCGCACAGCACGTTCGCGTTCCTCGCCTTGCATGTTGCGGATGGCGTTTTCCATCAGCAGGCGCAGCACCATGGGCAACTGTTCAAACTGCGCGCCGCTGGCCTGGCGCAAATTGACCACCGCGTGGGACTGCCCCTGAAAGATCAAGGCATCGGGCAAAAAGCGGGAGAAGGTCTGGGTGTTTTCCATGATTTGCATTTTGCACTTTTCTACGATAAAGTGCAATCATTGTTTTTTGAAAAACCCCATTCGGAGCGCTACATGCACGCCTTTCGCCGTCCCCTGATCCTCTCTGCCCTGTTGGCTGCCATCGGCGTCGCCCCCGCCGCCATGGCGCAGGACTACCCCAGCAAGACCATCACCCTTGTTGTGCCCTTCTCGGCCGGTGGCGGCGTGGACACCGTGGCTCGTTTGCTGGCCGAGAAACTGCGGGTCAGCCTCAAGCAAAACGTGGTGGTGGACAACAAAGCCGGTGGCAGCGGCATGATCGGCGCGCTGGCCGTGGTCAAGGCGGCTCCTGACGGCCACACCCTGCTGCTGGGCTCGGCTGGCGAAACCGCCATCAACAGCTTCGTCTACAAAAACAAGATGCAGTACCAGCCCACCAAGGACCTGGCCCCCATCACCCTGATCACGCGCGTGCCCAATGTGCTGGTGGCTGCACCTGGGTTTCCGGTCAAGAACATGGAAGAGCTGGTGAGCTATGCCAAAAAGAATCCGGGCAAGGTGTCGTACTCGTCCAGCGGTGTGGGCAACCCGCAGCACCTGAACGGCGAGTTGCTCGAAGAGCTGGCCGGCATCCACATGGTGCATGTGCCCTACAAAGGCGCTTCGGGCCAGCTGGTCGATGTGGTCTCGGGCAATGTGGAGTTGACCTTCGTGAGCTACGCCGCTGCCAAGGCTTTCATCAAGGACGGTAAAGTCAAGGCCCTGGGCGTGACCTCGGCCAAACGCGCCTCATTTGACGCCAACATCCCGGCTATGGCCGAATACAAGCCACTGGCCAAATACCAGCTGGAAAACTGGTTCGGCCTGTTTGCCCCGACAGGCACGCCCGAGCCGGTGCTGCAAAAGATCAACGCCGCCGTGACGCAGGCGCTGAAAGAAGCCGACCTGGCCAAGCGCCTGCAGGACCAAGGTGGCGAACCCGCCCCCATGAGCGTGCAACAGTTCCGGGACTTCATCCAGAGTGAATCGAAGCAGTTCCAGCGCATTGTCGAGGCCGCACACATCACGGCCGAATAAAGGGCACCCATGACGCTGAATCGACGCCAGGCGCTGGTGGCCAGCCTGCTCCCCCTGATTGCCCTGAGCGGCCATGCGCAGAACTACCCTCAGAAACAAATCACACTGGTGGTGTCGTACAGCGCTGGGGGCAATGCAGATCTGCGCGCCCGCATGTTGGGTACCGCGGTTGCCAAAACATGGGGTGTGCCCCTCGTGGTGGAAAACAAGCCTGGTGCCAACGGGAACATTGGTCACGAATACGTAGCCAAAGCCCCTCCAGACGGACACACACTGGTGATTGCCACCATGGGCCCGATGGCTGTCAGCTCGTATGTCTACCCCAAGCTCGGCTTCGATCCTGAAGCATCGTTTACGCCCATTGTGCTCATCGAAAAGGCGCCGATGGTGCTGGTGACACGCACCGACAAACCTTTTCAGAGCCTCAAGGAACTGGTGAGCTTTGGCCTGAAAAACCCGGACCAACTGTCTTTCGGCAATGCAGGGCCGGGCAGCGCTCACCACCTGAGCGCCGAACTGTTCCTGCAAAACACAGGCATCAAGGGGCTGTCAGTCCCCTACAAAGGGGGCAGCCAGGCTGCCACGGCCTTGCTGGCCGGCGACATCGACCTGATGTTTGAACAAACCTATGCCGCCTTGCCATCGATTGCCACAGGCAAGGTCCGTGCATTGGCTGTCACGTCCGAAAAACGCCTCGCGAGCCTGCCCCAGGTTCCCACCATGGGTGAGCTGGGTTACCCCCAAGTGGTGGTCCACAACTGGCTGGGCCTGGCCGCGCCTAAAGGCACACCCACAGCCGTCATCAACCAGCTCAACGATGCCTTCAACAAAGCCCTGGCCCAGCAAGAGATCAGGGACAAGATTGCAGGCCCTGGCAACATCGTGGGCAGCGGCAGCCCGGAAGATTTCAAAAATTTCATCTTGAGCGAGCGCCGCAGGTGGGGGCCAATTGTGAAGTCGCTGGGCATCAAGCCGGAGTGAGTCCGTCAGAACCGTTTCACGGCAAGAACGGCCTCTCAAAATTCAAAGGCCATTCATCCTCGCCCCCTGCAGGTGACGCACAATAGCGGCTGTTTTGCTGTCACACCACCCCGCTTTGTCCCCCCACCTGCCTATCCTGCGCGAAGTTTTTGGCTACGACGCCTTTCGCGGTCCGCAGCAAGCCATCATCGACCATGTGGCTGCGGGTGGCGATGCGCTGGTGCTCATGCCCACGGGGGGCGGCAAGTCGCTGTGTTACCAGATTCCGTCCATCGCACGCCAGCGGGCGGGTCACGGCATCACGGTGGTGGTCTCGCCCCTGATCGCGCTGATGCACGACCAGGTGGGGGCGCTGCACGAGGCGGGCGTGAACGCTGCGTTTTTGAATTCCACCCTCACCAGCGAAGAAGCCAGCGACATCGAGCGGCGCTTGCTGCGCGGCGAGATCACGTTGTTGTATGCCGCGCCCGAGCGGGTGACCAACGCCCGCTTTCTGGCCCAGATGGATTCCTTGCTTGAACGTGGACTGCTGAGCCTGTTTGCGATCGACGAAGCGCATTGCGTGAGCCAGTGGGGCCACGACTTCCGGCCCGAGTACCGGGGCTTGGCGGTCTTGCACGAGCGCTACCCCAGCGTGCCGCGTGTGGCGCTCACAGCCACCGCCGATGCGCTGACCCGTGCCGACATCGTCGAGCGGCTGCAGCTGGAAAACGCCCAGCTGTTCATCAGCAGCTTTGACCGGCCCAATATCCGTTACACCATCGTCGAGAAAAAAGACGCCAGCACGCAGCTGCTGCGCTTCATCGAGCGCGATCACCCGGAAGAAGCGGGCGTGGTGTATTGCCAGTCGCGCAAGCGGGTCGAAGAAGTCGCGACCATGCTGGTCGAGTCGGGCATTCATGCGCTGCCCTACCACGCAGGGCTGGACGCGGGCATGCGCCAGCGCCACCAAAATGAATTTCTGCGCGAAGAAGGCGTGGTGATGGTCGCCACCGTGGCCTTTGGCATGGGCATCGACAAACCCGATGTGCGCTTTGTGGCGCACCTGGACATGCCCAAGAACATTGAAGGCTATTACCAGGAGACTGGCCGCGCCGGACGCGATGGACTGGCCTCTGACGCCTGGATGGCCTATGGCCTGCAGGACGTGGTCAACCAGCGCCGCATGATCGACGAAAGCCCGGCCGAGGAAGAATTCAAACAAGTCATGCGCGGCAAGCTCGACGCGCTGCTGGCCCTGGCCGAAGCGACCGACTGCCGCCGCGTGCGCTTGCTGAGTTACTTTGGCGAAACCTACGCCAAACCCCATGACGATGGCCAAGGCGTGTACATGCCCTATTGCGGCAACTGCGACAATTGCCTGAACCCGCCCCAGGTGTGGGATGGCACCGACGCGGCGCGCAAGCTGCTGTCCACCGTTTACCGCACACACCAGATCAGCGGCCACAGCTTTGGCGCGGGCCACACCATGGACATCGTGCGCGGCAAAAAAACCGACAAGGTGGTGCAGCGCGGGCACGAAAGCATCAGCACTTTCGGTTTGGGTGCCGAATACAGCGAGCAACAGCTGCGCGCCGTGATGCGCCAGCTGATCGCCATTGGCGCTTTGCATGTGCACACCGAGGACGGTTTCAGCACCCTGCACCTGACCGAAGCCTCACGCGCCGTGCTCAAAGGCGAAGTGCCGGTGCAACTGCGCGAGAGCACCAGCCAGCGTGCTGACAAACGCACCCGCAGCCGCAGTGCCCCCAGCCCGGCTGCGGCCAATCTGGGCCAGGACGCGATGGTGCGCTACATCAACCTCAAGGCCTGGCGCGCCGAAGTGGCCAAAGAACACAACCTGCCCGCGTATGTGATCTTTCATGACGCCACGCTGGCTGCGATTGCCGAGCACGCCCCGCAAAGCCTGTCCGACCTGCAGGGCATCAGCGGACTGGGCGTCAAGAAGCTCGAGGCTTATGGCGAGCAGGTGCTGCGGGTGTGCAACGGGGCGGCCTGAGTACCGCCCCACACACCACTCAGTCCTGCACCTGAATGGCTCCGCGCCGGATCTGGTCGCGCTCCAGGCTTTCAAACAGTGCCTTGAAGTTGCCTTCGCCAAAGCCTTCGTCGGCCTTGCGCTGGATGAACTCGAAGAACACCGGGCCGAGCAGGGTCTGGCTGAAGATCTGCAGCAGCAAACGCTTTTCGCCATTGGCGGTGGAGCCGTCCATCAAAATGCCACGCGCCTGCAGCTCGGGCACGGGCTCGCCGTGGCCTTTGAGGCGTTCTTCGAGCATCTCGTAATAGATGTCGTTGGGCGCGGTCATCAGCGGGATGCCTGCCATCTGCAGGGCATCGACGCTCTTCAAGATGTCGTCGGTCAAGAGCGCGATGTGCTGGATGCCTTCGCCGTTGAACTGCATCAGGAACTCTTCGATCTGGCCACCGGTCTTGCCCGACTCTTCGTTCAGCGGAATGCGGATCAGGCCGTCCGGTGCGGTCATGGCGCGGCTGGTGAGGCCCGTGTACTCGCCCTTGATGTCAAAGTAGCGGATCTCGCGGAAGTTGAAAATCTTCTCGTAGAAGCCACCCCAGAACGCCATGCGGCCTTTGTAGACGTTGTGCGTCAGGTGGTCGATGATCTTGAAGCCGTGGCCCACCGGGTGGCGCGCCACACCGTCGATGAATTCAAAGTCGATGTCGTAGATGCTCTTGCCATCTTCAAAGCGGTCAATCAAATACAGCGGCGCACCACCGATGCCTTTGATGGCGGGCAGGCGCAGCTCCATCGGACCAGTCGGGATCTCCACCGGCTGTGCGCCCATTTCCAAAGCACGCTCATAGGCCTTGTGCGAATCCTTGACGCGAAACGCCAGCGCGCAGGCGCAGGGACCGTGCTCGGCCGCAAAGTAACCGGCCAGGCTTTTGGGCTCGCGGTTGACGATGAAGTTGATGTCGCCCTGACGGTAGAGCACCACGTCTTTGGAGCGGTGCTTGGCCACCAGTGAAAAGCCCATCTTCTCGAACAGGGGCTCCAGCACACCGGCCACAGGCGAGGCGAACTCGACGAATTCAAAACCACACAAACCCATCGGGTTGTCAAACAAATCTGCCATGAAATATCTCCAGCAATGAGGGGCCGCGCTGCAATGAACCACAACCCCAATTGAAATCGGTCAAACGAAAAAACAAAGATCCGTAGGTCGGTGGCTTCAGCCCCGACATGTTCGGTGAATACAGAACCTTTGTCGGGGCTGAAGCCACCGACCTACAAAAGTGCTTAGAAGACCTGCGGTGGCGCGCAGGGCTTGCCTCGCGTGCTGCGCGCGAGGTGGATGCCGACAATCAAAACCTGGATGGACATGATGCGATGGTCGCCGCATGACCCCTGGGTGTCAAGCGGCGACCCGTGGCTCATTGCGGCTCGATACCGGCTTTTTTGACCAAGGCAGCGTACTTGGCCAGTTCGGTGCGGAACCCTTTTTGGGCCTGCTCGGTGCTGGTGATGCTGATGGTGTTGCCTTGCTTGGCCATGGTCTCTTTCACGGCCGGATCGTTGAAAGCGGTCACCACGGCATCGTGCACTTTCTTGACCTGCGCGGGTGCCATGCCTTTGGGGCCGATGACGGCAAACCAGGCTTCCATGGTGTAGCCCGTGAGGCCCTGCTCCACGAACGTGGGAATGTCCGGCGCAGCCGCCGTGCGTTTGTCGGCGCAGGCACCGATGGCACGCAAGGCCCCCGACTTGATGTGCTGGTGCACGCTGGGCAAGGCCACCACACCAAAATCAATCTGACCGCCCAGCAGGTCCGTCACCATGGGGCCCACGCCTTTGTAAGGGATGTGGCGGGCGCTGACCTTGGCCTCGTCCAGGAACATCTCTGCGGCCAGGTGCAGGATGGTACCGTTGCCGCCCGAGCCAAAGTTGTAGCCCTCGGGCTTGGCCTTGAGGGCAGCGATGAATTCGCGGCTGTTGGTGGCGCTGACCTTGTGCGGGTTGACCACCAAAATCATGGGCGTGCTGCCCACAATGGCGATCGGCGTGAAGTCGCCAGGCATGTCAAACGGCAAGCTCTTCATCACGCTGGGGAAGATCACCACGTTGTTGGACACCACCGACAGGGTGAAACCATCGGGCGGGTTTTTGGACAAGGCCTGCAAGCCCACCAGCCCACCGGCACCCGCCTGGTTCTCGACCACCACATTGGCGCCCAAGGCTTTGCCCAAAGCAGGTGCGGCGGCGCGCGTGATCGCGTCCACGCCCGAGCCGGTGGCGTTGGGCAGGATGAACTTGATGGGACGATCAGTCTGGGCCCAGGACAGGCCGGGTACAGCCGCCCAAGCGGCGCAGGTCAGGCCAGCCAGCACAAAGCGGCGAGTCACGGGGTACTTCATGGTTTGTCTCTTTTCTCGAAAATGGTCAGCGTCAACACAAAAAATTCACTTTAACGGCAGATTCAGCCTACCGCCCGGGCATCGCGCATGCGTTGAATGTCCTGGGCACTTTGTCCCAATTCGCGCAGCAGTTCATCGGTGTTTTCACCCTGGTAAGGCGGCTGGTGGCGCACGCCCAGACGCTGGCCATCCATGGTGAAAGGCAACAAGGCCGCGGCAGCGGTTTGGCCCGCCTTGTCACCATCGGTCAGGCGCACATCGACCAGACCGCCCGTGGCCTGCAGGTGCGGGTCATCGAACAATTGTTCGGGTTTGGTGATCGGCGCAAATGGCAAACCGGCTTGTTCAAAAATGTCCGACAACTGCGCGGCCGTGAAGGCCTGCAAACGCTCGCGCAAGATGGGCAGCAAGGTGCCGTTGCGTTCACGCACGCGGTCGTTGTTGGTGGCAAAACGCGGGTCAGCCTTGAGGTCGGCAAAATCCAGCACATCGCAAAAGGTGAGCCACTGCGGTTCGCTGACGGCGGACAAAAAGATCTGCTCGCCATTTTTGACGGTGAACACGTCATACACCCCCCAGGCCGAAATGCGGTTGGGCATGGGCTCGGCAGCCTGGCCGGTGATGGCGTACTGCAGCATGTGCTGGCCCACAAGAAACACGTTGTTCTCGAACAAGGCCGATTGCACCTCTTGCCCACGACCGGTGATGCCGCGCTGGATGAGCGCGCCCAGAATACCGATGGCGCCGAACATGCCGCCCATGATGTCGTTCACGCTGGTGCCAGCACGCAGCGGGTCGCCCGGACGCCCTGTCATGTAGGCCAGACCGCCCATCATCTGCACCACCTCGTCCAGCGCTGTGCGGTGGTCATAAGGGCCTGGCAAAAAGCCCTTGAGGCTGGCATAAATCAGCTTGGGGTTGGTGGCCGACAGGCTGGCGTAGTCCAGGCCGTACTTGACCATGGAGCCGGGCTTGAAGTTCTCGCACACCACATCGGCCGTGGCGCACAGGCGGCGCGCCATCTCAGCGCCTTCGGGCGTCTGCAAATTGAGCTTGATGCTCTTTTTGTTGCGGTTGAACATGGGGAAAAAGCCCGCACCTGCGCCCAACAAATGGCGGGTGCGGTCGCCCTCGATGGGCTCGACCTTGATGACTTCAGCCCCCATATCGGCCAGCACCATGCCGCAGGTCGGGCCCATGACCATGTGGGTGAATTCGACGACGCGCAGGCCTTCGAGCGGGAGTGTCTTGCTGGATGTGTTCATGCTGTCATTTCCGGAGTGCGCAGGGTCTTGGGCAAACCCGCCTGCGCGATCGAACCATGCAGGCATTCGCCTGCCAACCACTGCGCCACCTGGGCGCGCAAAGCCATGAGCTGATCGAAGTCGATGCCGGTTTCGATGCCCATGCTGGCAAAAAGGTAGGCCAGGTCTTCGGTAGCCACGTTGCCACTGGCCCCTGGGGCATGCGGGCAGCCGCCAATGCCCGCGAGACACGCGTCAAAACGGGTCTCGCCTGTTTGCAGGGCAGCCATGACGTTGGCCATGCCCAAACCACGCGTGTCGTGAAAGTGCCCGCAGGCGAGCTTGTCGCCCACCACTTCACGCGCCCGGGCAAACAGCTCGCCCACCTGGCGCGGGTCGGCATAACCCACCGTGTCGGCCAGGCCCACGCGGTCCACGCCCAGTGCGGTCACCGCCTGGAGCAAGCGCAGCACTTCGTCGACCTCGACCCGGCCCTGGATCGTGCAACCCAGTGCCGTGCTCATGCCCACTTCGATGCGGATGGCCGAGCCCCGGGCACGGCGCGCTTCCACCATAGCGGCGATTTCGGCCACCACGTCGTCCGGCGCCTTGCGCAAATTAGCCAGGCTGTGCGCGTGGCTGGCCGACAGCGGCAACAGCATCCAGTCGGCACCGCTGTCCATGGCCCGCTCGGCCCCTTTCAGGTTGGGCACCAGCACCGAGACCACCAGACCTGGCAGGGTTTTGGCAAAAGCCACCAGCTCGGCCGTGTCGGCCAGTTGCGGCAGCAGTTTGGGCGGCACGAAGGAGCCGACCTCGATCTCGCGCACGCCTGCGTCGTAAGCACCCTGAATCCACTGCAGTTTTTGCGCGGTGGGCAAGGTGCGGGCGATGCTTTGCAGCCCGTCGCGCAGGCCCACTTCGCGGATCGTCACGCGTGCGGGCCAATTCAAAGTTTGCATAAAGGGTCCTTGTCGCTGTCAGGTCTGCGAGTTTAAGTTTTTCCATTAACTCATACAATTCAATTTTGGAAGCTTATTTGTTCCCAACAGGAATATCTGAATGCGTGACCTCGACCTGACCTCGCTGCGCTTGTTCGTGACCGTCTGTGACACGGGCAACATGAGCCGTGCCGCCGAAAAGTCCAACATGGTGGCCTCGGCGGTGAGCAAGCGCCTGGCCCAGCTGGAGAGCACCGTTGGGGCCAGCTTGCTGACCCGGCGCAAGCATGGCGTGGTGCCCACGCCCGCTGGCGAAACTTTGCTGGAACATGCGCGCAGCATGCTGATGAGCGCCAGCCGCATCGAACGCGACATGGCCAGCCACGCGGCCGGTATTCAGGGCCGGGTCAACCTGCTGGCCACCGCCTCGGTCATGGCCGAATCGCTGGCCGACGAGATCGCACAGTTCCTGCAGATGCCCGAGCACCAGAACATCCAGATCGACCTGGAAGAACGCATCAGCCCGGAGGTGGTGCGCGGCATCCGCGAAGGCGTGGCCTCGATCGGCATTTGCTGGGATGCGGCCGAGACCGGCTTGCTGCACACCCGCACCTACCACCACGACCACCTGTGCGTGGCCGTACCCAAGGGGCACGCCCTGTGTGCGCTGCCCGGGGTGCGCTACGCCGACACCCTGGATTTCGAGCATGTGATCATGCCGGTCAATTCGGCGGTGGAGGTGATGCTGCAACGCGAAGCCGGTTTGCTGGGCAAACGCCTGCAACACCGCGTGATCGTGACCAACTTTGAAGCCGCTTTGCGCGTGGTGCGCGCCGGGCTGGCCATCGCGCTGGTGCCCCGTGAAGTGACTTTGCTCTATGCCGAGGCGTATGGGCTGAGCATTTTGCCGCTGCACGAACGCTGGTCCAGACGACGCTTCATCCTGTGCCATCGGGGTGAAGACGTGCTCAGTCCGGCGGCGCACCTGCTGCTCAATTACCTGTCCACGGCGCACGCCACAGCCAAAGCATGAACATGAACGAATTCACCCTGAATCCCCCACTGCAGTGTCTGTTCCTGAGCCAGGACCCGGCCCTGATCGCGCGCCAGCTGGCGGGCGAAAAACTCAGCCGCGAGCAAGCCGGAGCGCTGCGCGACGATGTGTCCACCGACGAGATCACGCCGGTGCACATCCTCAGCCATTACGACCACACGCTGGGCGACTTTGCCCACACCGGACTGCGCTGCGGTGGACACAACCCCATCGCCCGAAAGGCGCTGCGGCAAGCAGGCTTTGCCGTGCTGGTGGCCGGGCGCCGTTATGGCAAAGGCTCGTCACGCGAGCACAGCCCCACCGCAGAAAAACTGGCGGGCGTGCAGCTGGTGATCGCCGAAAGTTTTGAACGCATCTACCGCCAGAACGCCGACAACATCGGCCTGTTCACCTCGACCGACTTCGGCCTGCTGGAGCGCATCGAGCGCGGCGAAACCATCACGCTGGCCGATCTGGTGAGGGGCCGGGAAGATCTGGCGGCATCGATCCTGGGTGCGGGCGGTTTGTTGCGCTGGGGGCAGCAATTTCTGGCCAGCGTTGATTCGCCCACGGGGGTGGGCGCCTACAAGGCAAGCAACGAGCACGGGCATACCACGCCCCAAACCTTGTTTGAAAAAATCCTGCACCGCCACCGCCTGCACACGCCCCACACACCCGAGCAAGCCCAGGCGGGCGATGGCGTGTTCGTGCGGGCCGACTGGCGCTTCATCCACGAGTACTACACCGGCATGGCCGACACGCTGTTGCGCAGCGCGCTGGGCGAGCACTTCACCTTGCAGCGACCCGAACAGATCGTGGTGTTTGAAGACCACACTTCTTACGTTGACGAAAGCCCGGCCCATGTGCGTGGCGGCCTGATCACGCAGATGCACGCCATGAGTCAGGCGCAGCGCGACTTTGCCGCCCACCATGGCCTGACCATGCACCGCACCCTGACCGATGCCGAAGTGCTGTCCGACGACGGCAGCAACGTGGCGGGCATCTCGCACGCGATGGTGGCGGAACGCTATGCCCTGCCGGGCCAGGTGGTGGTGGGCACCGACTCGCACACACCGCACAGCGGCGCTTTGGGCTGCGTGGCCTTTGGCGTGGGCACCACCGACATGGCCAATGCTTTCGTGACCGGCGCCGTGCGCGTGACCCTGCCGCAAAGTGTGCGCGTCGAGCTGCAGGGCCAGTTGCCCCCGGGCGTGACCGCCAAAGACCTGATGCTGCACCTGCTGGCCACCCCCTGGATTCGCGAAGGACACGGCGTGGGCAAGGTGTTCGAGTTCACCGGCGCAGGCATGGCCCAGCTGCGCACCGACGAGCGTGCCACCCTCACCAACATGTGTGCCGAGCTCGGCGGCCTGACGGGCATCGTGGCCCCGGACGCCGAGACCGTGCGCTTTTTGAAAGAACGCCGTGGCATCGACTTCCAGATCGAGCCCTGGATGCACAGCGACGAGGACGCCACATATGCCCACCGCATCACCGTTGCACTGGACAGCTTGAGCCCCATGGTGGCCCGACCCGGCGATCCCGGGCAAGGGCTGGCCTTGTCGGACCTGCCAGAGCGTGTGCGCATCGACATTGCCTATGGCGGCTCGTGCACCGCGGGCAAACGCGAAGACTTTGACCACTACCACGCCGTGCTGGCCTGGGGTTTGGCCCATGGCCTGAAGGTGCCCGAGGGGGTGCAGGTGTTTTTGCAGTACGGCACCACCGCCGTGCGCGATTACTGCATCGCCCGCGGGTACGACAAAACCTTTGCCGCTTTGGGTGTGCGCATCCTGCAGCCCTCGTGTGGCGCTTGTGCCAACTGCGGCCCGGGCTCATCGACCGATGCAGCGCAGGTCACCGTGAGCGCGATCAACCGCAATTTTCCGGGCCGCTCGGGCCCCGGGCAGGTCTGGCTTGCCAGCCCGCCCACCGTGATGGCCAGTGCGCTGGCGGGTGAGTTGCTGTCGTTTGAGGCGCTGCAGCAGCGCGTGGTTTGAGGCCTCAGGCCACCGCAGGCTTGGCGATGGCCGCTTCGCGGATGGGCAGGTTCACCAGCGCCGCGCCCAGCGCGAGCACCATGTCGGCGTACCACATCCAGGAGTAGTCGCCCATGCGGGTGATGGCCAGGCCGCCCAGCCAGGCGCCCAGGAAGCCACCGATCTGGTGCGACAGCAGTGTCATGCCAAAAAGCGTGGCCAGGTAGCGCGTGCCAAACAGTTTGCCCACCAGCGTGGCCGTGGGCGGCACGGTGGCCAACCAGGTGAAACCCAGACCTGCAGCAAAGGCATAGAAGGTCCACTCGGTCTTGGGCAGCAGCAGGTAAGCGGCCACCAGCACGGCGCGCGAGGCGTACATCACGGCCAGCACGTACTTGCTTCGGTAGCGGGTCACTGCACCACCCACATACAGACTGCCCGCGATGTTGGCCAGGCCAATGATGGCCAGCGACCAGCTGGCCACCGAAGGCGGCAGGCCGCACAGGTCCACCTCGCCGGGCAAATGGGTCACCAAGAAAGCGATGTGAAAACCGCAGGTGAAAAACCCCAAGTGCAGCAGGCCGTAGCTGGGGTTGCGGAAGGCGTCCTTGAGCGCCTGACGCATGCCGCCATCGGGCGTGGCTTGAACAGCAGATGTGCCATGGCTGTGGGCCGTGAGTTTGCCCACCAGTGGCAAAGCGGCCAGGGCGATGAGCGCCAGCGACCACATGGCCCCCATCCAGCCCAGGGCCTGGATCAGCTTTTGCGCAATGGGTGCAAAAACAAATTGACCGAACGAGCCGCCTGCATTGATCACACCCGACGCGGTGCCACGCGATTCGGCTGGCATGCGCTGCGCAGCGGCCCCGATCAACACGGAAAAACTGGCCGCGCCAGAACCTGCAGCCGACAACACGCCCAGCGTCAAGGCCAGACCCAGCGCACTGGTCATGAAAGGGGTCAAGGCCGTGGCCAGTGCCATCAGCACAACGCCGCCGATCAGCACGGGTCGCGGGCCAAAACGGTCAGACAAGGCGCCCGTGATCGGCTGCACCACCCCCCAGACGAACTGGCCAATCGCCATGGTCAGGCTCAAGCTGACAATGCCCAGCCCGGTGGAAGTGTTGATCGGCCCCAGAAACAGGCCGTTGGCCAGGCGGATGCCGTTGGTGACCATCAAAATGCCAGCGGCGGCCAAGGTGATGGCGATCACGCCAGGGTGCTTGAGGGAGCGGAACACGGGGGACTTTCGAAATGGAGTCGTCCGATGTTAGAGGAAGCCTCGCATGCACACTGTCGTCAGCGCATCAGCAGGACGGCTCAGGTCACCGTGAACGCGCTCAGCGGTAAAACGCCTCGACTTTGCCCTTGATCTTGATCAGCAGGGGCTGGCCTTTGCGGTCCAGCGTCTTGCCTGCGGGCACACGCACCCAGCCTTCGCTGATGCAGTATTCCTCGACATCGTTGCGGTCCTTGCCATTGAAGCGGATGCCGATGTCGTGCTCGAACACGGCGCGAACATGAAAAGGGCTGCGCGGATCGATGGACAGGTGATCGGGCAATTCGGGGCGCTGTGTGGCTTCGGTCATGACAAGTTTTGAAAGTGAAATGCAAACGGGTTCCGATTTTCCATGATTTAAGCCGCACCACCGCCAGAAAGCACCGCAGGGGGTGGCACAATCGCCGGTCCTCAAAAAACACGGCACTTTCGAGTGCCCGTGTGACCCGCTTTTCAGCACCGCTTGTGTGCTTCGCTTTTGCTCCTCATGACCCCAAAGCTTCCCGGCACGCTCGGCATCGATTTCGGCACCTCCAACTCGGCCATGGCCTGGGCCGCCCCTCAAGACACGGCCCGTCTGATTGCACTGGAAGGCGCTGCACTGGCCATGCCGACTGCCGTGTTCTACAACGCCGAAGACGGCACCACGCATTTCGGGCGCGATGCGATTGGCCACTACCTGGAAGGCACCGAAGGCCGCTTGATGCGCTCGCTCAAAAGCCTGTTGGGCAGCCCCTTGTTGCAGGAAACCACGCTCATCAACCACCAGCAAATCAGCTTTCAGGACATCATCGGCACCTTTTTGACCACGCTGCGTGAGCGCGCCACCGGGGCGCTGGGCTTTGCACCCACGCGGGTGGTGATGGGCCGCCCCGTGCACTTTGTGGACGACGACCCCGAGCGCGATGCGCAGGCCGAGGCATCGCTGCGTCAGGCGGCGCAAGCCGTGGGTTTTGAAGAGGTGTCGTTTCAGCTGGAGCCGATCGCGGCAGCGCTGGACTACGAGCGGCGTTTAACCAAAGACAGCACCGTGCTGGTGGTGGACTTGGGCGGCGGTACGTCCGACTTCACGACGGTGCGCCTGGGGCCCGGGCGCATGCACCAGACCGACCGCAGCGCCGACGTTCTGGCCACCACGGGCGTGCACATCGGCGGCACCGACTACGACCAAAAACTCAGCCTGGAGCAGGTCATGCCACTGCTGGGTTACCGGCACATTGGGCCCGAGCAGCGCGAAGTGCCCAGCCGCGTGTTCTTTGACCTGTCGACCTGGCATTTGATCCATTGGCAATACCAACCCAAAGCCATCGCCCACGCCAAAACCCTGCGCAGCAACTACAGCGATGTGCGCCTGCACGAACGCCTGATGCAGGTGCTGACCGAACGCCACGGCCACCACATCGCACACGAGGTGGAGCAGGCCAAGATCCGTTGCTCGGTGAGCGATGCCGACACCGCCATTGCGCTGTCGGTGATCGAGCCCGGCCTGCAAGCGGCCTTGGGGGTGGCGGACATGCAAGCGCACCTGTCGGCCTTGCTGACACGCACCGTGGCCTGTGCCCGCGAATGCGTGCAGGCGGCGGGGCTGAACGATGGCCAGATCGATGCGATTTACCTGACCGGCGGCTCCTCGGCGCTGCGCACCTTCCAGCGTGCCTTGCAGGCGGCCTTTCCGGGCGTGCCTCTGGTGGAAGGCGATCTGTTTGGTGGCGTGGCTTCGGGCCTGGCCTACAGCCGCTGAACCTGCGCCAGCGCCCATAAAAAAGCCACCCGGGCTGGCGCACGGGTGGCTTTCAGGACCGTTTAACCGATCAGGCCTTGACGCTGGCCAAAGCCGCGTTGAAGGTGGCGCTGGGGCGCATGATGGCGGCCAGTTTGGCTTGGTCAGGCATGTAGTAGCCGCCAATGTCCACAGGCTTGCCCTGCACGGCGTTCAGCTCGTCCACAATCTTCTTCTCGTTGTCGCTCAATGCTTTGGCCAAAGGCGCGAACTGGGCGGCCAGTGCAGCGTCTTCGGTTTGCGCGGCCAACTCCTGAGCCCAGTACATGGCCAGATAGAACTGGCTGCCACGGTTGTCGAGCTGACCGGTCTTGGGCGAAGGGTTCTTGTTGTTGTCCAGCAGCTTGCCGGTGGCAGCGTCCAGGGTCTTGGCCAACACGCCCGCTTTGGGGTTGTTGGTTTTCAGGCCCAGGTCTTCAAAGCTCACGGCCAGCGCCAGGAATTCACCCAGCGAGTCCCAACGCAGGTGGTTTTCTTCAACCAGCTGCTGCACGTGCTTGGGCGCGGAGCCACCGGCACCGGTTTCGTACATGCCGCCGCCAGCCATCAAAGGCACCACTGACAGCATCTTGGCCGAGGTGCCCAGTTCCATGATGGGGAACAAGTCGGTCAGGTAGTCGCGCAGGATGTTGCCGGTGGCGCTGATGGTGTCCAGGCCGCGCACCACGCGCTCCAGGGTGTAACGCATCGCACGCACCTGGCTCATGATCTGGATGTCCAGACCGGCCGTGTTGTGCTCGTGCAGGTACATCTTGACCTTGGTGATCAGCTGGGCTTCGTGGGGGCGGTACTGGTCCAGCCAGAACACCACGGGCATGCCGGAGTTGCGGGCACGGGTCACGGCCAGCTTGACCCAGTCGCGGATCGCAGCGTCCTTGACCTGGCACATGCGCCAGATGTCGCCCGCTTCCACGTCTTGGCTCAGCAGCACTTCGCCAGTGTTCAGGTCGGTGATGTTGGCCACGCCGTCTTCGGAGATTTCGAACGTCTTGTCGTGCGAGCCGTATTCTTCAGCTTGCTGGGCCATCAGGCCCACGTTGGGCACCGTGCCCATGGTCTTGGGGTCGAACGCGCCGTGCCATTTGCAGAAGTTGATCATCTCCTGGTAAATGCGGGCGAAAGTCGACTCGGGCATCACGGCCTTGACGTCTTTCAGGCGGCCATCGGCGCCCCACATCTTGCCGCCGTTGCGGATCATGGCGGGCATGGAGGCGTCCACGATCACGTCGTTGGGCGAGTGGAAGTTGGTGATGCCTTTGGCGGAATCAACCATGGCCAGCTCGGGGCGGTGCTCGTGGCAAGCGTGCAGATCGCGCTTGATTTCTTCTTGCTTGGACTGGGGCAGCGTGGCGATCTTGTCGTACAGGTTGGCCATGCCGTTGTTCACGTTCACGCCCAGTTCTTCGAACAATTTGCCGTGCTTGTCAAAGGCTTCCTTGTAGAAGATCTTGACGCAGTGACCAAACACGATGGGGTGCGAGACCTTCATCATGGTGGCCTTGACGTGCAGCGAGAACATCACGCCGGTCTTGTGGGCATCTTCGATTTCCTTGGTGTAGAAATCGACCAGCGCCTTCTTGCTCATGAACATGCTGTCGATGACTTCACGGTCGAGCAGGGCCACCTTGGGTTTCAAGATGATGGTTTTGCCGCTCTTGGTGATCAGCTCCATCTTCACGTCGCGGGCGCGGTCCAGGGTCATGGACTTTTCGCCGTGGTAGAAGTCACCGGCGTGCATGTGCGAGACGTGCGAGCGCGACGCCTGGCTCCACTCGGCCATGCTGTGGGGGTTCTTGCGGGCGAACTCTTTGACGGCGCGGGGGGCGCGACGGTCCGAGTTGCCTTCACGCAGCACGGGGTTCACGGCCGAGCCGGTGCACTTGGAATAGCGGGCCTTGAGGGCTTTTTCTTCGTCGGTGGTGGGGTTTTCGGGATAGTCAGGCAGGGCGTAACCCTTGGCCTGCAGTTCCTTGATGGCGGCGGTCAGCTGGCCCACGGAGGCGCTGATGTTGGGCAACTTGATGATGTTGGCTTCAGGCTTGAGGGTCAACTTGCCCAGCTCGGCCAGGTTGTTGGTCACGCGCTGCTCGGCAGGCAGCAAATCGGAAAACTCACCCAAAATGCGGGCAGCCACCGAAATGTCGCTCTCAGCCACTTCGATACCGGCAGGAGCGGCAAAGGTGCGGATGATCGGCAAGAAAGAGGCTGTGGCCAACAAAGGGGCTTCGTCGGTCAGGGTGTAAATGATTTTGGATTTGTCTGAGGCCATGGGTCGTCTCGTCATCAGGGATGTGAAAAAAGAATATTTGCTCGGCGGTGTGTCGGGCAGATTCGCAAAACCGCCCTTTTAAGGCGGATTAACCCAAGACTTTATCTCAAATGGCACCCTGTTTTGCTTACGCTGGCGCACAGTGGTGCTGCCCCGAGGCCACCCGAAGGCATGGCGAATCGGCCAGGCGATTAAACTGACACCCCTTCAGACCCGCGCCAAGCACATCGGCTTGGCGCCCCATCACCCGGCCAGCGCCTGTGGCGCGCGGCCACAACCCGAGGAGCACCCCATGGGCGCGCAGTGGAAAGCAAAAGGCAAGGCACAAGCTGCCGATGCCCGAGGCAAATTGTTTGGCCGTCTGGCCAAGGACATCATGATCGCCGCCCGCAACGGCGCAGACCCGGCCGCCAACTCGCGCCTGCGCCTGGTGGTTGAGCAGGCCCGCAAGGTGTCCATGCCCAAAGACACGCTGGAGCGCGCCATCAAGAAAGGCGCTGGCCTCTTGGGCGATGCTGTCAGCTTTGACCGCGTGATTTACGAAGGTTTTGCCCCCCACCAGGTGCCGGTGATGATCGAGGTGCTGACCGACAACGTGAACCGCACCGCGTCCGAAATGCGCGTGCTGTTCCGCAAGGGCCAGCAAGGCACATCCGGCTCGGTGTCCTGGGACTTTGACCATGTCGGCTTCATCGAAGCCGAACCCGCTCAAGCGGGTGCAGACGCCGAATTGGCCGCGATCGAAGCCGGTGCACAAGACTTTGAGCCCGCCGACGAAGACGGCGTGACGGTGTTCATCACCGAAGCGACCGACCTGGACCTGGTCAGCCGCGCCTTGCCCAACTTCGGCTTCACCGTGGTCTCGGCCAAGCTGGGCTACAAACCCAAAAACCCGGTCGACCCGGCCAATCTGAGCGCAGAGCAGCTCGAAGAAGTCGAGGCCTTTTTGGGCGCCATCGACAACAACGACGACGTGCAAAACGTGTTTGTCGGTCTGGCGGGCTAAGCCCACCAGACCCATCGCCAAAGCAAGGGGCTGTTCACACAGCCCCTTTTTTCTTACTCCGGCTTGATGCCAATGGCCTTCACAATACCCGCCCAACGGTTTCTTTCAGCCCGCATGAACGCGTCAAACTCGGCCACGCTCATCTTGGTCTCGGGGATCGAGCCCAGGGTCAACAAGCGCTGAGCCACTTCAGGCTGCTTGAGCACCGCCTCCAGCTCGCGGCTGATGCTGTCCAGAATGGCCGCAGGCGTGCCCGCTGGCGCAAACAAACCGTTCCAGCCGGTGTATTCAAAACCTGCAAAGGTCTCGGACAAGGTGGGCACCGAGGGCAAGTTGGCAGTGCGCTGGGCCGAGCTGACCGCCAAGGCCTTGATCTGGCCCGAACGGATGTAGCTCAAGAGCGCCGCCTCAGGCAGGCAGATGAAGTTCACCCGCCCACCGATCAGGTCCTGAATGGCGTCGGGCGCCTTGTTGTAGGGGACATGAGTGAACTTGACACCGGCCATGTCTGCAAACGAATCGGCCAACATGCCCGAAAACGTTTTGGGGCCTTCGGTGGCCATCGCCAGCTTTTCAGGCTGAGCCTTGGTTTGGGCGATGGCATCGGCCAAAGAGGTTCCGGTAAAAGCAGGGCCTGCCGCGATCACAAACGGACTGCGACCGATCAAGCGCACCGGGGCAAAGTCTTTTTCAGGGTCATAAGGCAATGCCTTGAACGTGAAAACATTGGTCACCATGGCGGCGGTGGTCGCGTAATAAAAGGTGTAGCCATCGGCGGGTGAGCGCATGGCCGCTTGCGCACCAATGACGTTTTGGCCACCCGGGCGGTTGTCCACCACGATGGGCTGGCCCAGGCGACGGCTCAGGTTCTCGGCCACAAAACGCGCCAGGATGTCGGGGCCAGAGCCTGCCGGTTGCGACAAGATCCATTTGATCGGCCGCGCGGGCCAGGCCTGAGCCCAGGCCGCACTGTGCAAACCGGTGGCCACAGCTGCAGCCGCACCCAGCAAGCCCTTGTTGAAAATTCGTCTTTGCATGCTTGTCTCCTGTTTCATTTTTAAAAACAAATCGCCCATCTGAACCAGCGGCAGCGCACAGCCCCATCTTCCAAAGACGGGGCCATGCCGTCAACGTTTTTCTCTCTCGACGCGGTTGCGCAGCACGCCGATCTTGGACACCTCAATCTCGACCAGATCACCTTCTTTCATCCACACCGGTGGTTTGCGGCGAGCACCCACGCCGCCGGGCGTGCCGCTGACGATCACATCGCCAGGCGCCAAGGTGGTGAAAGTCGAGACGTATTCGATCAAACGCGGGATCGGAAAAATCAACATGGCGGTGGTCGCGTGCTGCATAACCTGGCCATTCAAACGGGTGGTCAGGTTCAGCTCTTCGCCATCGGCGATCTCGCCTCGCGTGACCAAAACCGGTCCAAAGGCACCGGTGCCGACAAAGTTCTTGCCGGGTGTGAACTGCGTGGTGTGGCGCTGCCAGTCGCGCACCGAGCCATCGTTGTAAGCGCTGTAACCGGCCACATGCGCCCAGGCCTGATCGCGGGCAATGCGGCGACCGCCTTTGCCGATCACCACGGCGATTTCACCTTCGTAGTCGAAATGGTCCGACTCGGGGGGCATCAGCAAGGGCTGCAGGTGACCGGTCTGCGAGTCGGCCACGCGCAAAAACACGGTGGGGTTTTCGGTCTTGTCGCGCTCGGTCTCTACGCGGTGCTCTTCGTAGTTGTGACCAATGCAAATGATCTTGCCGGGGTCGGTGATGACCGGCAGATAGGTGATCTGCGCCAGCGAACAGGTGTCAGGCTGCCCTTGCGCCGCAGTGCCCAGTTTTTCGAGCATGCCATCGGCCAGGGCGCTGCGCAGGGTGGGGTAGTTGGCGCTGCTCAAAGAAACAACGCCGGTGTCGGTGGCCAGGCCCCAGGAGACTTGCCCTTGAAATGAATAGCTGAGGAATTTCATGGTGGTTTTGCTGTGAGGAAAGTGAAATCGGTCAAATCAAACGAAAGGCACTCAGGGCTGGAGCGCCAGCAGCGCGGCCTTCAGGTCTTGCGCGGTGTTGAAAGCGCCGTAGACATAGTGGTCAGGGCGCACAAGCGCAGCTTGGCAGCCCATGCGCTCGAACCATGACGCCAGCACGCCAGAGGACTCCTGAAAGCCCGGTGCATCCAGGCTTTGGAGCCGAAGCCTCAGGCTCGGCTGCGCACTGGCTGCTGCTTGTGCCCATGTGGCATCGGCGCTGGTTTGCAGCAGCAAGCGCCAACCACAACCGAGCAACTCGTCCATCCGCACAGGGCCTGCGACTTGTTCGATCCAGGCTTGCGGAAACAAAGTGCCCACCGCCACATGGCCTGAGCCGCCCAGACAACCCCCGACCAGCGCAGGCTGCACGTTTTGCCGAGGCATGGGTTGCACCTGGCCGCCGCATTCGGCCAGCAAGCGGGCATCGCGCTCCCTGGCTTTGTGCACGTCGCGCTGGCCCACCAATTGGCCGATGCCCTTGATGCGCGAGGTCAACTCGGTCACATGGCCTTTGCGCTCGATGCCATAGCTGTCCAGCAAGGCCTCGCTGGCACGTCCTTTCAGCACATCGGCCAGCTTCCAGCTCAGGTTGGCCGCATCCCGGATACCCTGGCACATGCCTTGGCCCAAAAACGGTGGTTGCTGGTGTGCGGCATCGCCCGCGATGAACACCCGCTTATGACGCCAATCCTTGGCCACCAAGGCATGGAACTGGTAACTCGCCTGCCGCCACAGCGTGGCCTCATCAGGCTGCAGCCAGCGCGACAAGAGTTTCCAGGTGGCCTCGGGTGTGGCCATCTGCTGGGGGTCTTCCCCGGGGTTGATGGCGATCTCCCAACGGCGATGGTTGGCAGGCCCGATCACATAAGTGCAAGGCCTTTGCGGCTCGCAGTACTGGACACTGACCTTGGGCAGCTTGGCCAAGCCCTTGTCGTTGACCCGCACATCGACCACCAACCAGGGTTCGTCAAAGCCCAGGTCTTGCAACTCGATGCCCACCTGTTTGCGCACAAAGCTCGAAGCGCCGTCGCACGCGATCAGGTAACGCGCCGAAACCTGATGGGTCTGCCCTTGTGCGTCGGCCACTGAGAGCGTGACCGCGTCATCGTTTTGCTGCAAGCCTGTGACTTTGTGGCCCAGATTCACCTGCACCGACGGCATGCTGGTGACACGCTGGCGCAGCACCGCCTCCATGGCCGGTTGGGTGAACACCAACGATGGCGTGAAGCCCAGCGGGTATGGCGGCGCCACGGTGGACATGCATTTGATGAGCTGCCCATCCACCCCGTAAAACTCGGAATTGGTGAAGGGCTCCATGAAAGGCTCCAGCGCCTGTGCAATGCCCAGTTGCTGAAATACGCGCATGATTTCATGGTCCAAGGCGATGGCCCTGGGCTTGTCATACACCTCGGTCAGTTCATCGAACACCACGGTGTTGATGCCTTGCAAACCCAACAGGCCCGCCGCCACCGCGCCAGTGGGGCCGAATCCAACGATGGCCACATCAAACATGGCCGCTCCTTGCTGGCGCAAATACGACGGCGCGCTGCGCCTCTTTCAAGCGCGCGCTCGGTGGCTGGGAAATGCCCCACTGATCAACCCGGCCCGGCGGCCAGGTCCAGTCACCGGGTTGCCCTGCCTGGTAGCTGTCGTCGATTTGCTCAACCTCGGCCGTGTACTCGATCACGATGTCAAAGGGCCCGATGAAGTAGTTGAAAGCGTTGTCGCCCGGGCCGTGGCGGCCTGGCCCCCACTCGATGGGAAAGCCCGCATCTTGCATGCGCCCGCCACCGCGCATCACGGCATCCAGGTCGGGCATCAAAAACGCGATGTGGTTCAGCGCGTTGTTGTCTGTGTCACCCAAAGCCACGCTGTGGTGGTCGCTGTTGCAGCGCATGAAGGCCATGATGCGTGTGCGGTCCGACAGCGAGAAGTCCAAGGCCTGCTCCAAAAATTGGCGGGTGTCCTCCACATGGCTGCTGTTGAGCACCACATGGGCCAGGCGCACGGGCATGTCGGGCACATCGATCGCGTCGACCTGTTCGTCGCCGTGCACCAAACGGAACACGCGGCCATCGGGGTCGGCCAATGTGACCGCCTGGCCACCACCAGGCTCCGTCAAAAGCGCAGGCGCCGCCAGCACACGACCACCTGCTGCCTCGGCCTTTTGCGCGACCATCGCCAGCGCCTGCATGCTGCGCGCCCTGAGCGTGACGTGCAAAATGCGGGCTGCCCCCGGCGCATGATGCAAGGCCAGCAAATGGTGGTCTGAACCTGCTCCGCGAAAGTACAAGGCATCGGCGGTGCGTGTCACCACCTGCAAGTGCCAGGTCTGGGTGAAAAAAGCTTCGGCAACGGCCAAGTCAGGCACCGTCAGCGCGACGCTGCGCAAAGCAGCAACCAAAGAAGAGGCGTGGGTCATGGCAAGGTTTTCAAGGAAGTGTCGGGCAAGCCCAGAAATCTCAGGCCATTGGCCTGAACCAGTTGTTGGGTCACCTGGGGATCGAAGCCCGCTTGCACAATGCACTGCACGGGCCGGGCTTCGTGGAAATTGAAGGGGTAGTCGGTGCCGATCATCAGTTGCGAGGCGCCAAACAGCTGCACCAAGTGCTGCAAGGTCGGCGCATCGAACACCAGACTGTCGTAATAAAAAGACCGGGCCTGCTCGGTGGGCGAGCGCTGCACCGTGTCGCGCAGCGCCGGAAACACCGCCATGGCCCGCTCCAGCCGGGGCAGCAACATGGCCAAGGTGCCCCCGCCATGGCTGAAGGCGATGCGCAGGCGAGGACGGCGCAGCATCAAATTGCCCGTGAGCGCCGAAGCCGCGGCCAGCCCCACATCGGTGGGGTAGGCCAGTACCTGCTGCAAGGGTGCAGGGCCCAACAGACGGTCCATGCCCGTGGGGCGCAAGGCGTGCACGAACACCGCCAGATCCAGCGCCTCGCAGGCTTCAAAGAACGGATCGAGCCGCATGTCACCAATCGGCACACCGTTGATATTGCTGCCGATTTCAACCCCTGCAAAACCCAAGCTGTGCCGGATGTGGGCCAACTCCTGCAGGGCCAGGTCCATGTCCTGCAAAGGCACCGCACCCAGGCCCACCAAGCGACCGGAAGACTCGGACACCATCAGGGCAATCTGTTCATTGAGGTAGCGCACCAACTGCGCGCCATCGGCTGGCGCCAGCCAATACGAGAGCAGTTCAGGCATGGGCGAGATGGCCTGCAAGCCCAGGCCCATCTCGTCCAGATCGGCCAGGCGCTTGGTGGTGGACCAGCATTTGTCCGACACCGTGCGGTAGTTTTTGCCATCGATCATCACGTGCCGATGGCAGGCATGCGCGGGGGCCATGGCCGGCCAGCCCGCAGGCGCCGCGCCCCCCAGGTAAGCCGGGAAATCGTGCGGAATGACGTGCGCATGCACATCCACGCCGCACCCACATGCTGCCAAGCCCCGCATATTTTCAGCCCGCCACCAGACCTGCCGCTTCTATCCCTGCGATGCAAATCGCTTCGTCTTCGTCGCCCGTGCCCCCGCTCGCGCCCACCGCACCCAATACGTCACCAGCCGCGTTCTTCACCAGCACAGCACCTGTCTGGGGAAGAAACTTGCCCTCTGCTGTAGCGGCCAGCGACACAAAAAAATTGGGGTTGTCTTTGGCGCGCTGGGCCAGCACCCGGCTGGATGCGCCCATGCCCACAGCGCCCCAGGCCTTGGCCCGGGCAACCTCAAAACGGAACATGCTGGCGCCGTCTTCGCGGGCAAAGGCCTTGAGCTGACCCGCCTCATCGAGCACGGCAATGCCCATGGGTTTGTAGCCCCGGGCCTGTGAATGTGCCAAGGCGGCTTCAATGATTTTTTGGGCTGTCGCCAAGCTGAGAACGGTCATTCAGTGACTCCAATGGGTGGGCATCAAGCGCGTTTTGGCCAGTTTAGGGAGTGCCATTTAATTCATCCAGACAATTATTCGAATAGGTAGAATTTGTCTGATGAATATTTCAGCCATGGATTTGAACCTGCTGGTGGCCTTTCACGCCATGCTGGAACACCGCAATGTGACCCGCGCTGGCGAAGCCATTGGCTTGAGTCAACCCGCCATGAGCTCGGCCCTGCGGCGCCTGCGACTTTTGTTTGAAGACCCCTTGTTCATCCGTGCCGGACTGGAAATGAAGCCCACACCCCGTGCGCTGCAACTGAGTACAGCCGTCCGGCAGGTGATTCAAACCGTGCAAAGCGAAATCCTGCAACCCACCCGGTTTGAAGCCCGGTCATCCACACGCACATTCACAGTGCTGATGCCCGACATTGGTGAAGCCAATTTCCTGCCCCGGATTCTGGCCATGCTGGCGCACGAGGGCCCCCACCTGAACCTGCGCACCCAGGCCATGCCGCGCCATGCCGCCGCCGAAAGTCTGGAATCGGGCAGCGCAGACATGGCCATGGGCTACTTTCCGGATTTGCAAAAAGCGGGCTTTTACCAACAGCAGCTGATGCGCTCCTCGCACGTGACCCTGGTCAGCAAGAACCACCCCGGCATTGGCGCGCACATGAGCCTGGACCAGTTCATTGCGGCCTCGCACGTGGTGGTCAAACCTCACGGCCGCGAACACGTGTTTGAAAAACACCTGCAACAGCAAGGCATCACCCGGCGCGTGGTGCTGGAAATCTCCAATTTCCTGAGCCTGCTGCCCATCATCGAATCCAGCGATTTGATCGCGACCGTGCCTCAGGACCTGGCCGATTTTTGTGTTCAACACGGTCAGGTGCGGGCCGTACCCACCCCCGTGAAGGCCCCGGTGATCGATGTGCAGTTGCACTGGCATCAGCGCCTGCAAAAAGACCCTGGCCACGCCTGGCTGCGCAGCGCCATCCATCGCTTGTTCTCGAAAACCTGAACCTCCACACTGACGGCCTCGGGTTTCCCTGCGGTGTTGGCGGTATGGTCAACGGATAGGATGACTTGTTTGAACACAGATGTCAGGAATTTGATCCATGCACAGCCATTTGTCCCGTTGCGGTTTAACCTTGGGCCTGGCCCTGCTGGCCTTGTCGAGCGCCAGTTCCGCCATCGCCCAAAGCTGGCCACAAAAACCCATCAAGGTCATTGCCCCTTACCCACCGGGTGGCCCCAGTGACCTGGTCATGCGCACCGCCGCCGACAAGATCCAGGCCATCCTCAAACAACCCATCGTGATCGAGAACCAGCCCGGCGCGGGTGGCAACATTGGCGCTGCCGCCGTGGCCCGCGCAGCGCCCGATGGCTACACCTGGCTGATCGCCACCGACACGCTGCTCACGGTCAATCCCCACGTCTACAAAACCATGCCTTTCAAGCTGGACGACTTGAAGCCCGTCAGCGTGCTCTCGTCCTTCAGCCAGACGCTGGTGTGCAACCCTTCCTTGGGCGTGAAAACCTTGCCCGAACTGATCACCAAAGCCAAGACCACCCCTTTGAGCTACGCCTCTGGCGGGCCGGGTGTGCCGGGCCACTTGTCCACCGAATTGCTGCTCAACATGACCGGCATGCAGATGATGCATGTGCCCTACAAAGGCCCGGCCCCTGCCATGCAGGACGTGCTGGCAGGGCAGGTGCCGTGTGGTTTGCTGGCGGGCCCCACGGTGCTGCCCCATGTGCGCTCGGGCAAGCTGACGGCCTTGGCCGTGTCGGGTCAGGGCCGCGCACCCACACTGCCCGAGGTGCCCACCATTGCCGAAGCCGGAGTCAAAGGCTACGAGGCCGATTTCAGCCTGATCCTGTTGGCGCCCAAGCAGGTGCCTGATGAGGTGGCCAGCAAATTCCGTCAAGCCGTGGTCGATGCCTTGCGCACACCCGAAGCCACCGAGCGTCTGAAAGCCACCGACCAGATCGTGATTGGCAGCACGCCCGAAGCCGCCGCCGCCAAGGTGGCCAAGGACAACGCCAAGTGGGGCGTGGTGGCCCGCAAGATCGGGCTGAGTCTGGACTGATCCGGATGGCGTCGGTGCCAACCTGTAGGCGGGCTCAGGCCTCCACCGGCAAGGCGGCCCCTTCAGGCCAGGCATACACCGGCGCAAAGCCACCGCCAGGCGTGCGGAAATTGGTCGTCTGCCCCTGATAGACCCGGGCAGCTGACCACATCACCTGTGCCTCGTACACGTACAGCCGCACGTCGAACTTCATGACCCGGTCCGTGTTGGCCTCGTCATGGATGCGCATCTGCCCCGGCTGCACGATGTGCTGGGCGATGTAGCCACCGGCCACGATCTCTTGCCACACGCGGTGGGTGAGCTTGTCACCCCGGTAGGCCGCGCGCCCACCATAACCCGCAAAGGGTTTGAAGAACAAGTGCTTGCGCTCGGCCCACAAACGCTCGGCATTGGCCGCATCCACCGTTTCGGACTTCGGGATCATCTCCAACAGCACTTGCCGGACCTGCGGGTCCAAACCGAGGCTGTCCAGAAATGCCGCATCCGACAACAAGCCCAGATTGCGTTTGTCGGCGTACAAGGCATGTGCACGAGGGTGCGGCGTCAACACAATCGCCTGCTCGCGATAGGCTTGGCGCAAGGCCGCACACGCGGGTGACTCCAGATAGAAATCGGTCAAGCGGTTGTAGACCAAATCCACCTGCACATCGTCCGCGTACAGCGCCCCCTGGTCGTAGCGCAAGGCTTGCGGGTCCACGATCACGGTCTGCAGGCCGTGGTGTTCCAGCAGGTATTTGAAGAGCAGAAACTCCGGGTACAGGTACTGCGCTTGCGGCTGTTCATCGACGATGGCCACGGTGCGCAAAGGCCGCGGCATCCGGGCCAGCGCCCACTCCTGCCGGAACATGCTGACAAAGCTTTCCTCCAGGCCATGCACCGCCTGCGGCGTGGGAATGAAGGGGGCCATCCGCTCACAACACGCCCGCTGCGAACGCGCCAGCACCGCGTTGAGCATGGCGCCGCCCGCATTGGTGTTGATCTCGATCAGGCCGATGCCTGCATCCGAGACATGGAAGTCGTAACCCAGAAACACGCCTTTGGCCCCGCCGTGCGGCCAGCGGGCAATGTCGGGCGCACGCGCCAACACGGTGTGCTGGTAGAGCGGGTGGGCCAGCACCCCCTCCACCGCCCGCACCAAGGCCTGCATGCGCTGCAAATGGGCCTCGGCCACAAACACCGGCGATGCAGAAAACATGTAGTCGCAACGCTCTCGCACCAACTCAAACACCTCTGGACGGCCAATCTCGCGCTCCAGCGCATGGCAAATCGCCTCCCGGTCCAGACTCACGCAATAGACATCCTGAATCATCCGCATCCCATCGTTGACAGCCTGGCTGCATTGTTCCGCATTTTGCGGGGCACACGCCCAAGTGCCCGAACGCACCGACACCCCCAGCCCGGTCTCGGCAAGATGGCGTTTTGCCACTTTGACCCGGAGAACACCATGTACCTTTTTACCCGCACTGTGCGCGTCAAGAACGCCGCCTCGATGGCCGCCGCCATCCGCTTTGCCACCGAAGTCTGCGCCCATGTGAACAAGACATACCCCGTGAAGATGCGCTTTGGCGTCGAGGTGTTTGGTCACACCCGAATTGACTGGTTCATGGAGCTGGACAGCGTCGATCAGTCACTGGCCATGAACCAGAAAATGCTCATGGACACGGACTACCAAAGCCTGCTGGGCAAAGGCAAGGACCTGTGGGTCGAGGGCAGCCTGAAAGACCGCCTGGTCAGGATGGCCCCATGAACCTGGCCAGCCTCTGTCAACGTGACATCCTCTCCGTCAGCGCCGAAGCCTCTGTGCAAAAAGCCGCCGACCTGATGCGTGTCAACCATGTGGGCGCCCTGGCCCTGACCGACCCGGAAGACCCGGCCCGCGTTGTGGGCGTGGTGACCGACCGCGATCTGGTGGTCAATCTGCTGGCGCAAGGCCGCTTGCCCAACGAACACCCCATTGGGGCCTACAGCCATGCACAACTGATCGGCGTGCCCGGTACCGCGTCGGTGCATGAGGCCGTGCAAGCCATGCAAAAGCACGGCGTGCGGCGGATTTTTGTGACCGAAGCCAACGGCCGCTTGATGGGCTTGCTGTCCATCGACGATGTGCTGGGCACCCTGGCCGATGAGCTGAGTGGCTTGTCCCAGGCCATGCGCATCGGCATCGATCTGGAAAGCACCCGCACTTCGCCCATGTTCCACCCCGAAGAGCTCAGCGGGAGCATGTACCTGGCGCAGCACGAACCTTGATGGCTGAGCCCACCGCGCATTGAAATCCGGGCCCCACAAATGACAAGCCCGACCGGCGAACCGGTCGGGCTGATGGGTCGTCACGAGAGGATCGCCCCAAAAGTTGCCCGACAGAAGATGTGTCGTTCCGAAGGGCGGGGCGCATGAATGCTCCCCTTGAATGCTTCGGTCAGTCGCCCGACGTCAGCGCTTTCACTTTAATCCTGCCCGGCAATCACGGTCAAGCCGTTGTTACATCTTTCACTTCAGTGGCTTCGCCGCTGCTGCACCGCCTGCGCCAGCGCTTGCAGCACCGGCACGGTCTGCGCAAAGCTGATGCAGGCGTCGGTGATGGACACGCCGTATTGCAAAGGCTGACCGGGCTTTTGGTCTTGTCGGCCTTCCTGCAAGTGGCTTTCGATCATCAAGCCCATGATGCGGCGGTCCCCCCCCGCCACCTGCGCGGCCACGTCGTGGGCGACCTCGATCTGTTTGGCGTGCTGCTTGCTGCTGTTGGCGTGCGACACGTCCACCATCACCTGCGGCGCGATGCCCGAGGCTTGCAGGGCTTTGCAAGCGGCATCCACATCGGCGGCCGAGTAGTTGGGGGTCTTGCCACCGCGCAGGATGATGTGCACGTCCTGGTTGCCGCGCGTCTCGAAGATCGCCGCCTGGCCCATCTTGGTCATGCCCATGAAGGCATGCGGCGCTTTGGAGGCAACGACCGCATCGGCCGCCACTTTCACTCCGCCGTCGGTGCCGTTCTTGAAGCCCACCGGGCACGACAGGCCGCTGGCCAGCTGGCGGTGGCTCTGGCTTTCGGTGGTGCGGGCACCGATCGCGCCCCAGGTGACCAGATCGCTGATGAACTGCGGGCTGAGCAAATCGAGGAACTCGGTGGCCACGGGCAAGCCCAGGTCGATGATGTCCAGCAACAATTTGCGCGCCATCTCCAGGCCTTCGTTCATGGCAAAGCTGTCGTCCAGGTGGGGGTCGTTGATGTAGCCCTTCCAGCCCACCGTGGTGCGCGGCTTTTCAAAATAGACCCGCATCACAATCTGCAGGTCTTTGGCGTGCTTGTCGGCCTCGGCCTTGAGCAAGCGGGCATAGGCGATGGCCTGGTCGTGGTCATGGATGGAGCACGGCCCGACCACCACGACCAGGCGGTCGTCCTGGCCTTGCAGCACGTTCGAGATGTCCTGGCGCGAACGCTCCACCAGCGCCAAATGCGCAGGCGATGCGGGCAGCCGCTCTTCGAGCAGCGCGGGGGTCATGAGTGGACGCACCGAGGCAATGCGGGTGTCGTCGATGCGGGTTTTGTCTTGGGTGGAAAGCATGTCAGGGGCTGGGCAAAAGCTGTGAAATCACGGCGCCCAGTTTAAGGGCTCAGCCCACCCCCCCCGAAGTCAGGCCCCGCAGCCTGGGGCCTGTGCCTGCGTCAATCGATCCTGATCTTGTTGCGCACGATGATGTCGCGGTAAGTCTTCGTGTCCTGCTGAATGCGTGCCGCCAGGCCTTTGGCGCTGGCGTCGTCCACCTTCCAGCCTTGCAAAAACAGCTTCTGACGGATCTCGCGGGAGCTGAGGATCTTTTCCAGTTCCTGGCTCAATCGGGCCTGGTGGGCCGCAGGCATGCGGGCCGGGGCCATCACGGCGTTCCATACTTCGATGTTGATGCCTTTGGCGCCGATCTCCTCCATCGACGGCAACGTGGGCGCCAGCGGCGTGCGCTTGGCCGAGGTCACCGCCACGGCTTCCAGCTTGCCCGCCTGCACCAACGGGCTCACCGTCGATGCGGGCAACAAGGTCATTTGCACCTGCCCACCAATGATGGCGTTCAGAATGGGCGGCCCGCCGTTGAAAGGCACATGGATGGGCCCGATACCGAGCGCCTGCTTGAGCAGCTCCATGCCCAGGTGACCGCCCGAGCCTGCGCCCACCGAGCCATAAGCCTGTTTGTCGCCATCGGCCTTGAGCTGGCTGATGAACGTGGCCACACTGCGTTCGGCGGCGGGTTTGGCGGTCACCCACACCAGCGGCGCGGTACCGATCAAGGCAATCGGTGCGAAATCGGTGGCCGGGTCATAAGGCAGCTTGGCGTACAGAAACTTCGAACTGGTCAAGGGGCCATTGCCGATCACCCCAATCGTGTGGCCGTCTTCGGCCTTGGCGATGGCATCGGCACCAATGTTGCTGCTGGCCCCGGGCTTGTTTTCCACCACCACCGACTGACCCAGTGCACGGGCCAGAGGCTCGGCAATCAGACGGGCCTGCACATCGGGCGAAGAGCCCGCCGGGTAACCCACGATCATGCGGATCGGCTTGGTCGGCCAGGCATCGGCGGCCTGCGAACTCAGGGTCACGCTGGCCGTCAGCAGCGCCACGGCCCAGCCAGAGGTGCGCGTCAGGAAATGTCGTTTGGAATGGGAGGTCATGGTCTTATTTTCCGTTGAATTGATCGAACAATGGGGTGTGCGGCGCACGGCGTGTGCCCGGTGGGCTGTCCAGCGCATCCTGGCGCACATGGGTGAGCAGTTCAAAGTACTCGGGCTGGGCGATGCTGGACACTTGCGCTTGCAACAAGTCCACCACGGCCTGCACGCAACGCCGCAAGGCCTGCGCATCCAGATGCTCCAGCATGAGCACATGGTCCTGGCCTGCGCCCTGCAAACTGTTGGCGGTGTTGGGCAGCCAGTAATCCTCGCCAGGCGGAGCCAAACCCCATTGCGCACGCACCGCAGCGCCCTGAAGCACCAGCGCCTGCAGACACTGGTTGAGTGCTACCGCCAAAGCCGGTGATGCCGAGCGCCATTGCAAAGTCGCCAGCTGGCTGGCCGAACTCAGGCCATGCACACCGCCCACCTCACAGGGCAAGCGGTAAAAATCACGCAACACCAGACGCATGCGCGCAGACCATGGCGTGGGGTGGGTGAACACATCGCGGTATTCGGGTGTGGCCAAGGCATCCAGCGAACGCAGCCTGTAGCACGTGAAATACCGCAGCGGCTGGTCCACGGACCGGTAACGCGTCGCCTCCACAAAGCCCGGCAAACCCACGCGCTCGGGCACATGCTCAAAGCTGTGCCAACTCTCGTATTCGGGCTGCACCTGGGCACTGGCGATGCCGTTCCACAAGGCCAAAAAGGCCTGGGCTTGAACGCCGCTCATGCGACCACCGCCTCCGCCAAAGCCGGATCGGGCAAGACCATCACCTTGGTCGCCATCTTGTGGCGCGCCAGCGCAAAGCCCTCGCCAGCGCGCGACAGCGGCACGCAATGGGTGACCATGTGGCGCAGCAAGGCGGCATGGCGCCCCATGAAGGCGATCACCTCAGGCCAGGCGGCCTCGGGGGCGCGGTAGGAGCCCCGGATCTGCTGGTGTTTGCGCACCAGCGCCGTCAAGTCGATGCCGACGGGCGCAGCGTGGATGCCGGTGATCACCAACACACCATGCGGCTTGAGCGCTTGCAAGGCCGGGGCAATCACGGCGGCCACACCGGTGGCTTCGATCACCACGTCAAACGGACGCTCACGGCAAGCCTGGGCCAACGCTTCGGCCATGGGCTGCTCGGCAAAATCGAGCAAATGCTCAAACCCCAGGCGGCGCAAAACCTGCAAACGCGCCGCATCGCCGTGCCCGGCAACGACCACCTCGGACGCACCCGCCTCACGTGCAAACAAGGCAATGCCCTGACCGATGTTGCCCGGCCCCAGCACCAGCACCCGGTCGCCCGCCTGCACGCCTGCCGTGCGCACCGCCTCCCAACTGACCGACAGGGGCTCGGCCAGCGCCGCCACCAGCGGGTCCAGACTTTGGGGCACAGTCACACAGTTGCGCGCAGGCACCCGTACCCACTCGGCAAATGCGCCATCGCGCATCACGCCAATGCCACGTCGGGTCACGCAGGCATCGGGCTGCTGCGCAAGGCAGGCCGGGCAGATGCCGCAGACCACCGAGGGCCTGACGGTGACCAGCTGACCGATCTGCAAGCCCGTCACGCCAGTGCCCAACTCGGCCACTTCGCCGCTGAATTCATGGCCGATGGTCACCGGCAAGGCGGGCGTCATGAAGTGGTAACTGGGCGTCCATTCGTCGATGTGCAAATCGGTTCCGCACACCCCCGTGGCCTTCACCTGGATCAGCACTTCGCCTTCGCACGGCGCTGTGCGTTCGGTGTCCTGCAACTGCAGGCCATGGACGGGACCGGTTTTTCTGAGAGATTTCATAAGGAGCGGTTCAAAAAGATGGCTGCAGTGTGTCGGCGCACCATCCATACGTCAAATACTGATTTTGTATTTTTTGCATACGTTATAAATATGCCTCATGGAACTGCGACACCTGCGTTACTTCGTTACCGTGGCCGAACTGGGCAGCATCAGCCGCGCGGCGGCCAAACTGTTCATGGCCCAACCGCCCCTGTCGGCACAGATCCGGCAGCTCGAAGAAGAAGTGGGGGCCAGCCTGCTTGTGCGTCTGCCGCGTGGCGTGCAGCTCACCCCGGCGGGCGCCTCATTTTTGCAGGATGCCCGGGCCATTCTGGTTCGAACCGAGCAAGCCACCGTGCGCGCACGCGAACAGCAGTCCGGCCAGCGCAGCACTTTGCGCATCGGGCTCATGCCCTCGGCCACACAGTCCTTGCTGCCGGGGCTGATCCGGCGTTTTGAAAGCTCGGGCCTGAACTTGCACATCGAAGCACAAGAGCGCGTGCCGTCGTCACGGCAATTGCAGGCGCTGCGCAATGCGGAGATCGATCTGGGCTTCATCCGGCCCGCCGCCAGCGCCCCGCAGCCCGAATGGGCCGCCCAGATCGACGACCCCTATTGCCTGGCCGTGCCCGAGCAGCACCCGTTGGCGCAACACCCGCAAGCTGCCGCCCTGTCCTCGCTGGCATCCGAAGTATTTGTTGCGTTTTCACGCCATGCCGAAAGCGACTATTTCGACCAGACGGCCGCGCTGTGCGAAGAAGCAGGCTTCACCGCCGATGTGCGCCACACCGCCACCCAGTTCATGAGCGTGCTGGCCATGGTGGACTGCGGGCTGGGCGTGGCCATCGTGCCCGCCTCGTGCGCCCTGATGCTGCCGCCCCGGGTGCGCTTGCGGCCTTTGAGCGGTCTGCAAAGAAACAGCCGTCTGGTGCTGATCCGCAGCGCCGACCGCATGCAAGACCCTTGGGGGCAAGGCATCGTGGAACTGGCCGCGCAGGAATTGAAGGCCTTGGGCGAATCGGTGCAAAAGCTGATGCGCTGATGCTTCAAAATCAGGCCTACCCCTCACACGAGCTGCCCATGAACACCGCCACCATGACCACGGACACCCTGCAACAAGCCCTCGCCGATCTGTTCGCCCCCTGGGTGCAAGCCCTGAACCTGAAGGTGGAGCGCCTGGACGCCGACAGCGTGACCCTGCGCCTGCCGCAAAGCGATCAGCTTTCACGCGTGGGCGGCATGTTGTGCGGTCAGGCCATGATGGCCGCGGCCGACACAGCCATGGTGCTGGCCTTGATCCGGCACTTTGGGCAATTCCGCCCCTGCAGCACGGTGCAACTGTCGAGCACTTTCATGAAGCCGCTGTCAGGCCAGGATGCACGCATCACCGCCCGTGTGCTGCGTGTGGGCAAAGCCATGGCGTTTGGCGAAATCGACCTGTCCGGGGCCAACGACGGCAAGAGCGTTTTCCGGGCCAGCACGACCTACGCCTTGATGTAAGGCAAAGACCGGCCGAGCTTGGCTACAATAGCGCCCATTCTTGTTTTGAGGTTCACCATGTCTGCTCACAACGACGCACATACATCTGACGATCCCGTGGAAAACGTGGTCAAGCACATCCCCGTGATCATCCCGGCCGCTGGTGCCGTGCTGATTTTCCTGTTGGCCTTCATCGCCGTCTTCATGGCCTGAGGGTTTCCAGCCCCTGTGGTGCAGGCCATTCGCCTCACCACCCACAACCCGCAACAGCTTCGGCTTTGCGGGTTTTGTTTTGGCACATGGGGTTTTGCAGACTGAAACTTTCAGCCCCGACAGGCGCCCGCCCGATCAGGTCGCTTCGCGCACCGGCATGATGTGCAGCGCACCTGGCGCGATGAGCAACTGAACCCAGGTCCCCGCCGAGGCTTGCAGACGATCCAGCACACGCGTGGTCAGGTTCAAGGTGATGCACTGCTGCGGCAGGTCTTGCGGGATCAAAGTGCACAAACTGATTTCCCCGAGCGGCAAGACCTCCGCCAGACGGCAGCGCAAACGGGTGACACCGGCTTCGTGCAGCGGTGGCGCCACGCCATCGGCCAGCACATCGACGTGTTCGCCATTGAGCACCCAGGTCACAGGGGTGTCATCGTCAATCTTGTTCTTGTCGACCACGCTCAAGTCAATCCGGGCGCCAGCAGGGTCCACGCCCGTCCAGCACAGGCGCCCCCAACCCGGACGGTCTTTGAAAAACCGACCCACAAAGTGATTTTGAATGCCCACCAGTTCGGCCACACGCGCATTGCGCGGGCTGGCAAACACGCGGGCGGGCTCGCCGGTCTGCAAGGTCTGCCCCGCATCCACGATCACCACGCGATCCGCCAGGCGACGGGCCTCCGCCAGGTCGTGCGTGACCAGCACCATGGGCACCGGTACTTTTTGACGCAAGGCCGCCAGTTCGCGGTAAAGGGTCTGGCGCGTCGGGGCATCCACGGCCGAAAAAGGCTCGTCCAGCAACAACACCCCCGCCAAGGCCTGGCTGGCTGTGGCTTGCGGCCCGGGCATCACCCTCACCAAAGCCCGTGCCAGCGCCACGCGCTGCTGCTGACCGCCAGACAGTTGTGCGGGTCTGCGTCCGGCCAATGCGGCCAGCCCCAGGCGGCCGAGCAAGGCCTGAACGTCTGCAGCAGACCAGCCCGGACCGGCTGCCAGCGCCACATTGTCCTGAGCGGTCATGTGCGGGAACAAGGCATAGTGCTGAAACACCAGCCCCGCCCGACGCTGTTGCGGTGTGCGGTGCACGCCCGCAGCCGTATCCAGCCAATTTTGACCGGCCACCCGGATGTGGCCTTGCAGGTCAGGTGGCGACCACAGACCGGCAATGGCGCGCAGCATGCTGGTCTTGCCGCTGCCTGAGGGGCCGACCAGAGCCACCAGTTCGCCCGCACCGCAATCGAATTCGGCGGCCAGCCGGATCGGGCTGCTGGATCGGAGTTGAACTTGCAAACCGGACATCAGCGCTCCTGCAAGGCACGGCCACCTTGACCCACCCGGTCAAACGCCAGCACCAAGGTCAGGGCCAGCAGGGACACCCCCACCAGCGCCAGCGCCATCACATGGGCCGACTGCAGCTCCATGCCTTGCACTTTGTCGTAGAGCGACACGGACAAGGTGCGTGTCTCGCCTGCGATGTTGCCCCCCACCATGAGCACCACCCCGAATTCACCCAGGGTGTGCGCCGCCGTCAGCGCCAGACCCGCCAGCAAGCCGGGCCATGCCAAAGGCAATTCGATCCGCCAGAAGGTTTGCCAGCCGGACAGACCCGACACCCAGGCTGCTTCACGCAAACTGTGCGGCACAGCCGCAAACGCCCGCTGAATGGGCTGGACCATGAAGGGCAGATTGACCAGCACACTGACCAACAACAAACCGTCCATGGTGAACACCAAGCGCCAACCCAGCACCTGGGCCAGCCAGGCGCCCAAAGGACTGCCCTGTCCGAAAGCCATCAGAAAATAAAACCCGATCACGGTGGGCGGCAACAGCAAGGGCAAAAGCAGCAAGGCTTCAATGAAAGGCCGCCCGCCCCAGGCGGTGACGGCCAGCCAACGCGCCAACGCCAAACCCAGCGGCAGCAAAACCAAGGCAGTCCATGCGGCCAATATGAGCGAAACGTTGACGGCGGACCAATCCATGTGGGCGTCTTTTTATTGAAAGCCTGAATTATTGCGGCAAGCCATAGCCATGGCGCACAAAGATGTCCCGCGCCTGCGGCGTCAACAAGTATTGATGCCAGGCCCGTGCCGCAGCACTGGCCCCCTGGAGCAACACCATGCGCTGGTGCAAAGGCGCATGCCAGCTCGGCGCAATCGGTTCAAAACGGAGGCTGGCCGCCATCTCGGGGGCCTTGGCCAAAGCCAGCGCGGTGATGCCCGCCTGGGCCGCCCCCGTGGCCACAAACTGTGTGGCCTGACCGATGTTTTCTCCCAGCACCAGTTGCTGCGCCCCCAACGGACCCGCACCTGTACGTTGCAGAACTTGTTGCGCAGCCACCCCATAGGGTGCCAGCGCAGGGTTGGCGATGGCCAATTTGTCGCCTGGTTTCATGGCCCGAACAAGCGCTGGCACGCCCTGCGTGAGGGGCAGTGCTGAATTTTTGGGCACGATCAGCGCCAAACGCCCCTGGGCGTAGCGTTGCCCGGCATCGACCGTGCGCCCGGCTGCGACCAATTCGGACACCCGATCTTCGTCCGCCGAGATGAATTGCACCACCGGCAAACCTTGCAGAATCTGCCGGGCCAGATTGCCGGATGCGCCAAGATTGACCTCCACCTCCAGCCCTGTTTGTTGCCTGTATTGGCCTACCAGGTCAGCAAGCACAAACTTTAAGTTGCTGGCCGCAGCAATCTTGATGCGCACCGGCTCCTGCGCCAAGCCCAGACAAGGCCAGGCACAGAGCGTCAGCAAGCAACTGCGACGATCGGCCTTGAATGAGGTGTCCGGACCCCTTGGCATAATGTCATGCATTTTTTGCATAGATTTAAGCTGGTTTTTGCCCCAAATGACAGGCACGAAACGGGCAGCCTCCCTAAAATCGAGGCCCGCAGTTACCTGGCGGTTACATGTCCTGCATGACGCCAGTATGTCAGCCCCCGATTCGTTTTCTCAAAGTCCCCGCCCAGAGATTTTGAAAAAACGATTTTTAAACTTTGGAGCTTTCCCATGAACTCACCCGTGATGCAGGGCCTGAACCTGAACACACCGGCTTACGTCAAAAACGCCAAGCTGATCGCCTGGGTCGCCG
>Ga0228702_1000084_pt1 | contig 90017 bp, 90 predicted proteins | sample McNCre217_Aug_MG_2_FD_178018 | JGI IMG/M metagenome (GOLD analysis project Ga0228702, IMG submission 178018) | Freshwater microbial communities from McNutts Creek, Athens, Georgia, United States - 20-17_Aug_MG | ecosystem: Environmental > Aquatic > Freshwater > Creek | place: USA: Georgia... | reverse complement strand
GCCGTATGGGTTTATTGGCTGGCAAACAATCTCTTCAGTCACGGACCCAACGTCGGGCATACCGTAGGTGGCGGCACTTGAGCTGAAAACCATGCGAGTCACGTTGTTTTCACGCATAGCAATGAGCAGATTTGCCATTCCATCGATGTTTTGCTTGTAGTACCACTCAGGCTGCTCCACCGATACGCCAACCTGCTTCTGGGCAGCCAGGTGAATCACCGATGTCACTCCGTGAGCCTTGATGGTTTCCGAGATTTTCTGAGCGGCGTCCGGTGCCGAAAGGTCAAGCTGAACCAAAATCGCATTACCAAGGCGGGACTGAAGTCCACTGGTCATGTTATCGGTGACAACCACAGTTTCGCCCCGCTGCTGCAGCAAACGGGACACGTGGGATCCGATATAACCGGCACCACCGGTGACTAAAACGCTCATATCGTCAATGGTAGGGGATTGCCGCAGGGCGAGTTGTTGGCTAAACGGCCCTAAACAGCGGTGAATATTTACAACGGGTTGATAACTCAACTTGACTTACAGTGAATAACAACGATGTAATTACAACAACGCAACTTAGGTGTCCGTGCACCTTGTCATGTTGCAAGGGGTAAAAAGGGAGTTTCAATGGAGAGTCGCAGCAGGGTTCCAGCTAACTGGTTCGAAGACCCGCTTCTACTTGGCGTTGCTGGTGCATACACCGATTCCGAGAACGACCCACTTGGCTGGCAGGGCGACGCCCTTTGTGCCCAGACTGACCCCGAGGCTTTCTTTCCTGAAAAGGGAGGCTCCACCCGAGACGCCAAGCGCATTTGTTCTGGCTGCGAAGTTAAGGCACAGTGCCTTGAGTACGCACTTGCTAACGATGAGCGCTTTGGTATTTGGGGTGGCCTTTCGGAGCGTGAGCGTCGCAAGTTGAAGAAGCTTGCCTAGCCTTTCGTAACCGCAGAGGCACACCCCTTACAACAGAGGCATACCCCCAATCCAGAGGCAACATGGCCATTGCTGCAATCGTTGTTAGCCACGGCGATCCAGAGCGAGTAGCAGCCACCCTAGAAGCGGTGGATGCACAAACCGTCAAACCCGACCTTTGCATTTTTGTTGGCTCAATTAATCCCGGAATCCTTGCAGACCACTGGTTGCAGGTTGAGACCCCGGCCGACACGTCAAACTCCGCACTGATTACAGCGGCCATCGATGCTTTGCCTTTCGATTTTGCCCAAGCGCCAGATGCTTGGCTTTGGGTGCTCACCGAAGACACCGTTCCCGAGCCCGCCGCGCTGGGTGAGCTAGTGAAAATCATCGAAGTTGCGCCTTCTGCCGCAATGATTGCGCCAAAGCTGGTTCGGTTGGATTCGCCCCGAATCATTGAGCAAATGGGGTTGACCCTCACCAAGCGGTGGCGAGTTTTCTCGAGCGTTAGCACTGAGTTCGACCAGTCGCAGCACGACGAGGTTCAGGACGTTTTGGCCGTGCCAGTGGCCGCTGCTCTGCTTAGTGCACAAAAGTACCTAGAGCACCTGGGAATCCGTAAGCAGCTCACACCGCTGGCGGGCGATTACGACCTGGCAATGCGTTTCAGGCTCAATGGTGCTCGGGTGCTTATGGCACCTAACGCCCGAGTGCGGGTTGCTAGCTCCTCCACCCGGTTGGTGCTTAACCAGCAGAGCAACCTGGCACTTCGCAAGGCGCAGGTGGAGCTCTTCTCGAACTACGCACCGTTCGCTTTGGCTTTGCTTGCGGGTTTGTTTGCTCCGGTGATTGCCCTAATCCAGTCGGTTTGGTTGCTCTTGGTGAAGCGCCCGGAGCGAATAGGTACCGAACTCGCTACCGGCTTCTGGTGGTTCTTCACGCTTCCCGCAAGACTCGGGCAGCGTAGCGGAATTTCCAAGGCAGAGCGTTCTGGCCTGCGGCAGCAGATGGCACTTTTTGCCACTCGTGAGGACATCAGTCGCGCTCAACGTTCCAAAGTTGAGCAACCCGCGGCAAGAGCGGAACTCGAAGCGGAGTTCGTGCAGAACAAGCCAAAGTTTGTGGCATCCGCTGGACTGTGGATCATGGTCGCGCTAGCTGCGGTGAGTTACAAGTTTTGGCCAACCGATATCGCCGTAACCGGCGGTCAATTGATTCCGCTAGGCGCGGACCTCGGACACATTTTTGGCCGGGCCGGTTCGGCCTGGCAACAACTTGGTCTTGGCATGGCCGCCCCGAGTGACCCGTTCAACTGGGTGTTGCTGGGTCTGGCTTCAGTCACTGCCTGGGCACCTAGCCTTTCCATTGCGCTTATCGTGTTCCTGGCAAAGCCCCTGGCCTTCGCAGGTGCCTGGCGAGCGCTGAACCTGGCCACAAATAAGGTTGGTCTGCTAACTCTCGGCGCACTCACCTACGCGCTCTGGCCAGCTCTCACGGTTGCTCAGACCCAGGGTCGGTTTGGAACGCTGCTGGCCCTGCTACTTCTGCCATGGTTCGTTTTCACCATCGCTCGAGTTCTGGAGCTCGGAAGCAATCAGCAGCGCAGCGTTCAAACCTGGACCTGGGTGGGCCTCAGCTCACTGCTCGCCGCGGCCATTTCGGCCTCGGCGCCAAGTCTCGCGCCTCTGGTTGCGCTTCTAATCCTGCTGCTTGCCATCTACCGGTTCAAGCGCATCGGGTACCTCATCTGGATTCCGATTCCGTTACTGGTGCTATGGATTCCACAGGCCAACTACTTGGGTGTGGGTCTGGCTCAGCCGCTTGCGCTGCTCACCGATCCCGGAGTTCCAGTTGCCAGCCCAAAGCAGCCACTCTGGCAGTTACTGCTCGGTTCTCACGCCAGCCTGGCTTTCGGTGGCTACACAATCTTCGGTGTCGGCCTCGTGCTCGCCATCGGTGTGTTTGCCGTGTTCACCAAGCGCACGTTCACCGCACTCTGGCTCTGGGTTTCGGGCCTGGCTTCCGTGGTTTGCGCCTGGTTGCTCACACAGGTTTCTTTCCAGGCCGATGGCGCGGTTGCGGAGTCCACGGGTCGCGCTTGGGTAAACGGCTCGGGTTACGGGCTTTTGGGTCTGGCCGGACTTCTGTTCATCTACCTAGCCGTTATCGCCCTCGATTCCGGAGCAGGCCTCTGGGCTCGCGTGGGCAAGTCGGTGACCTGGATTCTGGTTTGGGTTCTGGCAGCACAGTTCACCATTTCCACCAACCAGCTGGTTTGGAGCAGTGGCCAGCAGGTGCCGGCTTTGGTTCAGGCCCAAACCCAGGCCAACCCGCAGACCAGAACCCTACTGCTGCGTTCGCTGCCGAGTTACGGGAACAGTCAGAACTATTCAGCAACCGTGATTACCGGCGACGGAATCCACCTGGAGAACCTGAGCAACAGTTACCGCTATTCGCTTGCCAAATTGACCCAGCAGAATCCCTCATATCGCCAGTTGAGTCAGCTAACGGCAAATCTGATTTCTGCAAACGGCTCAGATGTGAACACCGGACTCAAAGCTGCTGGAATCAACTACATCCTGGTGCTCAACCAGCCTGGCCTTAACACCAGCACCACAACTGCCGACCTAGCGGCTTCACTCGACACCGTGCAGGAACTCGAGAGCGTTGGCGTCACCGAGTATGGGCGGCTTTGGCGAGTTACTCAAAAGATCACGCCGGTTTCTGTCGAAGGCTCCAGCTGGTCCATCACCAAGGCGGTTCAGGTAATCGTTCTTGCTCTATTTGCACTGCTGGCTCTGCCAACTCGCCGCAGGGCGAAACGATTCGGTGGCAACGATGACCTAGCGCCTGAGAATGACCTCTTTGAAGAGGAGGCAACCGTCTAATGTTCAAGAAGATACTGAACCTGGTTCTGGTCTCGTTTCTGGTAGCCGCAGTTGCACTAGGTCAACAGTTTGTTCCAAAGGTTCAATTGAGGGCTGGAGTGCGACCCCAGCTTCAGGCAATCAGCGTGAAGGCCAAGGACTTGCAACTGGTGTGCCCGGGAGCAGCGTTCCGATCGGGTGGCGCTAACGGCACAAAGGTTGGACAGTTTGACCGAGTGGGGAGTAGCGAAACTTCTTTCGCCAGCAATCTCCCGGCTGGAGTCACCCTCAACTCCTGGCCTCTGCGCGGCGCCCAAACAACTCCTCAGTCCCAGGCCAACACAGCAACTAGCGCAAACCGGGTTGCTTCGTTTGGGGCAACTGACTCGTTCTCACTGAATGTTGCCGACCCCGCGGGAGTGGCAACTCAGGGATCAGCACTCATCACCGCCCAGAGTTTCCAGGTGGTGAAGTCTTCCGCCATGAACGGAGCTCTTGCCGCCAACTGTCAGCGCCCGGGCAGCGAACAATGGCTGCTTGGCAGCAACACGAGCATCGGTCGCGAAGCCCTTCTGATTTTGGCCAACCCAAGTGCAACAGACGCAACTGTGGACCTACAGATTTTCGGTTCCCACGGCGCCATCGATGGAGCTGGGCTCACCGGAATCTCGGTGTCAGCCAACCGCTTCACAGTTTTGCCACTTGCCAGCTTCGCGAGCGACCAGCCGTTGCTCGCAGTGCGGGTGACCAGCAAGGGTGCGGCAATCGCGGCCTGGGCTCAGCAGAGAACGGTTCGTGGAACCCTCGCCGCGGGCGCAGACTTGATCTCGCCGAGTATTCCGGCAGCTGCAAACCTGGTGATTCCAGGTCTGTTCAAGCGCGGTAGTAAAGACGCAAGCACGCTAATCTCTGCAAACCCCAACTACATAGACCTGAGCCCGAGCCTGGCCATTTTCGTTCCCGGTGGCGCAACCGCAACGGTAACCGCGCAGGTGATTGGAACCGACAGCAAGACTTTCGGCACGGTTGTGCAACAGCAGATCTCGGGTGGCACGGCGGGAAGCATTCCGCTGAACGGACTGAAAGACGGCAACTACGCCGTGTTCCTCAACAGCGACCAGCCAGTGCTGGCCAGCGTTCGCCTCAGCCGAACCAACGTAACCAAAACCCCAAACACAGACTTCACATGGCTTCCGGCGGTGACCACGGCCACAGGTGCCCGACTGGTTACCACCCCTGGTGGAACCAGCATCAGCAAACTCAGCATTGCCAACCCAAACTCTCACGCGGCGGTTGTCACCGTTGCCAACCTCAACTCGGGAACCAAGAGCAACTTTGTGATCCCGCGCCTTTCGAGCAGCGTGGTTTCGGTTGACCCGGGTTCGCTGGTTTCAGTTGAGTCCGACAGCCCGGTTGCAACCACTTTGGTTTGCGACTTCGACTGGCTACTAGCGGTGATCGGCCTAACCGACTACAAGAATGTGGGCGGCTCGCTAAGCGTTCTGATTCGGTAGTGGCTACCTACTAACCCAGTCGGTTGTTTAGCGCTTTAGTCCTCGCCCAAGAAATCGCGCACGTCTCGGTCAATAAGTAGCGCGGCGGCCTCAATCACAATCCGTTCAATCCGCATCATTTCATCGATGGGATCCTTGCGCTTTCCTAAGTGCTGCAAAGGGATTCTGTAAATGTAGATGGTTTTAGTGGGCTTGTGCAGCGAGTAATGTGCCATACCGTCGTATTTCATGGGTGGCCAGTCTGTGATCACTGTGCGAAGCTCGGCAAAATCATCGGGGTAGTAGTCGCGCAGGTACCCGGTTGCGTCGTTCACCGCTGCTTCAAATGCGCTTTGTCGCACAACGCCCGGCTGAAATTTGGGGCTCCAAAGTGGGCGCCGAATACCTCGCCCGTGCCGGTCTCGTGCACTGCCGCGCGTTACCAATTTGCCAACCATGGTCCCAGTTTAGGAGGCGTACACGGTGCGTCAAAAAAGGCGCGTTTGGTATCCTTTAGGCAATGAGTGAACGCACCTGTTCCAAGGCAACCTGTACACAGGCGGCCATTGCAACCCTGACATTTGACTATCAAGAGTCCATTGCCGTACTTGGCCTACTCAGCCCAAAACCGGAACCGGGTTGCTTTGACCTTTGCAAGGAGCACGTTGCTCGGTTCACACCGCCACAGGGGTGGCAAGTTGTGCGTCATCAATTTCTAATGGGTGCCGGCTCCTAGCTAGCAGTCCTCAAACCAAGCCTTGCCAAAAAACATGAAAGATCAGCAATGACTATTAACTGGGATTCCGTTGTAAAGACCTACGACGTGCGAGGTCTAGTTGGCGCCGACCTAACCTACGAAGTGGTTGCCGCGTTGGCTGCTGGTTTCGTAGACGAGCTCGAAGCTGCTGGCCAGGACGTGATCGTGGGTCACGACATGCGAGACAGCTCTCCGGAGTTCGCAGACGCATTTGCAGACGGCGCAACAGCACGTGGCGCAAACGTGGTTTCTATCGGTCTTTGCAGCACAGATGAGTCATACTTTGCATCCGGTGCCCTGAACGCACCCGCGGCTATGTTTACCGCCAGCCATAACCCAGCCACCTACAACGGCATCAAGTTCTCACGCGCGGGAGCACGTGGCATCAGCCTGGACACCGGCTTAGCCGCCATTCGCGATCGCGCAATTGTGTACCTAGAAAACGGCATCGATGAGGTTGACGAGCCTGGCGACTACGTTGAAGCTCACGTGCTTCCGGATTACGCGGGTTATCTGCGAGACCTGGTGGACCTTAGCGGCATTCGTAAGCTCAAAGTTGTGGTTGACGCCGGCAACGGAATGGGCGGAATGACCGTGCCTGCGGTTTTGGGCAACTCCTGCGACCTGGGAGAGCTGCCACTGGAAATAATCCCGCTCTACTTTGAACTTGACGGCACTTTCCCTAACCACGAGGCAAACCCGCTGGACCCAAAGAACCTAGTTGACTTGCAGAAGGCAGTGGTGGCTCACGGTGCAGACATCGGTTTGGCGTTCGACGGCGATGCGGATCGCTGCTTCGTAATTGATGAAAACGGCGATGCCGTTACCCCTTCGGCAGTTGCCGCCATCGTTGCCCGTCGTGAAATCGCTCGAGTACGCGCAGCGAATCCGGACGCCGACATCACCGTTTTGTACAACTTGATCACCTCGCGTATCGTGGCGGAAACCATCGAAGCCAACGGCGCAAAGGCTGTTCGCACCAAGGTTGGGCACTCGCTCATCAAGGACCAGATGGCCGCAACCGGGGCCATTTTTGGTGGCGAACACAGCGCGCATTACTACTTCAGCGACTTCTGGGGAGCAGACAACGGCATGCTCGCGGCAATGCACGTGCTGGCAGAGTTCGGTTCTCAAGACCAGCCACTGAGCGCGTTTGCCAAGCAGTACAACCCTTATTTCCTGAGCGGCGAAATCAACTCAACCGTGAGCGATGTGCCGGCGGCAAAGGCTCGCGTGCTTGCCGCGTTTGAGGGCAAGGCCGGCTTTGAGGAATTCGACGGCATCACTGTGACCGGCAACGATTCAGAAAACTGGTGGTGGTTCAACGTTCGCGCCAGCAACACCGAACCACTTCTTCGCTTGAACGTTGAGGCCAAAAACCAGCAGGATATGGAAGCCATCCGAGACCGGGTTCTAGGGCTAATTCGCGCCTAAAAACAAGCGATAATTGAACAATGCCTAACAACACCCTCACTGCCCTTGACTTCAAGGTTGCAGACCTCAGTCTTGCCGCCGCAGGTCGTCACCAGATTCGCTTGGCCGAGCATGAGATGCCTGGCCTAATGGCACTGCGCGCCGAGTTTGCCGCCACCCAGCCACTTAAGGGTGCCCGCATTTCGGGTTCGCTTCACATGACTGTGCAGACCGCGGTTCTCATCGAGACCCTCGTGGCACTTGGTGCTCAGGTTCGTTGGGCAAGTTGCAATATCTTCAGTACGCAAGACGAAGCAGCCGCAGCTGTAGCCGTGGGCCCGCTTGGAACCATCGATGCTCCTGTCGGCGTTCCTGTCTTTGCCTGGAAGGGCGAGACCCTCGAAGAGTATTGGTGGTGCACCGACCGCATTTTTGACTGGAGTTCGGAAGCCGCCGCTGAGGGCAAAGACTATGTTGGTCCAAACATGATTTTGGACGATGGCGGAGACGCCACCCTGCTGGTTCACAAGGGTCGTGAGTTTGAGCTTGCAGGTTCTGTGCCGGCAACTGCCGCTACCGACAGCCACGAATACGGCGTTATCTTGGACCTGCTCCGCAGTTCATTGCTGCTGGCTCCAAACCGCTTCACCACCATCGCCGGTGAAATCCTAGGCGTTACCGAGGAAACCACCACCGGTGTTCACCGTCTCTATGAGTTCTTCAAGAACGGTGAGCTGCTGTTCCCGGCGATCAACGTGAACGACTCGGTTACTAAGAGCAAGTTTGACAACAAGTACGGCATTCGCCACTCGCTGCCAGATGGCATCAACCGCGCCACCGATGTGCTCATCGGCGGAAAGGTTTGCTTCGTTGCCGGCTACGGAGACGTGGGTAAAGGTTCGGCCGAGGCGCTTCGCGGGCAGGGTGCTCGCGTGATTGTGAGCGAAATCGATCCGATTTGTGCACTCCAGGCTGCCATGGACGGGTTCCAGGTTGCGCGCCTCGAGAGCGTAATCGGCGAGGTTGACATCTTTGTGACCGCAACCGGAAACACCGGAATCATCAAGCCAGAACACCTACTTCAGATGAAGCATCTGGCCGTGGTTGCAAACGTTGGCCACTTCGATGATGAGATCGACATGGCTGGCATCGCCAAGATTTCTGACGTTGAGGTTGTGGAGATTAAGCCTCAGGTTCACGAGTGGCGTCTGCCAAACGGCCGTTCGGTTTTGATTCTCAGCGAGGGTCGCCTGATGAACCTGGGCAACGCAACCGGTCACCCTTCGTTTGTGATGAGTAACTCGTTCAGCAACCAGGTTTTGGCTCAGATTGAACTTTTCGCCAACCGCGCCAACTACGAACTCGGTGTATTCGTTTTGCCTAAGCACCTCGACGAAAAAGTTGCCCGTTTGCATCTAGACGCACTTGGTGTTGAATTGACACAATTGACTGCTGAACAGGCTGGTTACATCGGTGTCCCGGTGAACGGCCCATTCAAGGTTGAGCACTACCGTTACTAAAAACACAGAGGCCACTTTGACACACAAGATTCTTCTCGTAGAGGACGACCACGACCTCAGCGATATGCTTGCAGCATTCCTGGCAAGCAAGGGCTTTGAAGTTGCAACCTGCGCAGATGGCTCTGAGGCCGTTGAACTGTTCAAGCAGTTCGCGCCTAGCTTGGTGCTCATGGACATTCAGCTGCCTGGTCGAGACGTGCCTCTGTTGGGTGTTGAGCTGGTTCGCGAGATTCGTGAGTTCTCAGTTGTGCCAATCATCATGGTTACCGCCAGAAGCGAAGCCGAAGTTATGGAACTCGCGTTCGCCGCGGGAGCGGACGACTACTTTGAGAAGTCACCTTGGGATCCAACCAAGTTGGTTGCTCGAATCAATAACTGCCTAAAGGCACCTAAGCAGATTGAAACCAAAGATGGTCTACTTCGCATCGGTCAGATCACCCTGGATGTAGTGGGTCACGAAGTTCGCCGTGGCGACGAAAAAGTTGCTCTCACTCCTCTGGAGTTCAAGTTGCTGTCCACTCTGGCCGGAAATCCGAAGAAGGTTTTCAGTCGAGAAGACCTACTTAAAGACGTTTGGGACTACCCGCCACAGGGCGACACTCGCCTGGTGAACGTGCACATTCAGCGCCTGCGTTCCAAGGTAGAAGAAGACCCGGACAACCCAACAGTTGTGGTTACCGTTCGTGGGATCGGTTACAAGGCTGGCCTCAACTAAGTGAAAACCTTGGGGTTGCCCAAGACCATAATCGGGCTTCTCAGGCGTTCCATTCAGGCGCGTGCTGTGGTTTCCACCGTTGTCCTGAGCAGTCTCGCCCTTGTTGCACTCGGTGGCTTTCTTTCTTACTCCATCGGTAACGGACTTTTCCAAACCCGCGAGAGCCAGATTCTCAACGAATCTCAGCGCGCGGTAAATCAGGTTCAGAACACCTTCAGTGCCGCCAACGTAACCGATGAGGTTGCACTTCAAACCCTCATGAACTCCGTGGTTCCAAACCTGGAGAGCAACAACGGAAACCAAGACCGAAAAGTTGCGCTATTGCGTTCGCCCGGCCAGAGCAACACGTCATTGGTTTTGCAGAGCCCCATATCTTCTTCGCTGAACTACTCCACCATCACGCCCGAATTCCGGGCCAAGGTGGTGAAGTCGGTGAACAGCCTCAAGTACCAATCAATCGCCATTTCAACCGCAACCGGGACCCACCCGGGAATCATCGTTGGTGCACCGATTCAGATTCCGCTGGCGGGAACCTACGAGCTTTATCTGGTGTTCGACCTGATCAGCGAGCAGGAGACGCTCGACTTCGTGCAGCGCACACTTGTGGTTGGCGGTTTGATCACGCTGATGATTATTGCCACCATCAGCTTCTTTGTGATCAGCCGACTGGTGCAACCGGTTGAGGAAGCGGCAAACGTTGCCGAAAAGATTGCCGCCGGAGACCTTGATCAGCGCCTTGCTGAACGAGGGCAAGACGTGCTTGCGAACTTGGCTCGGTCGTTCAACCGAATGGCTGCCAGCCAGCAAAAGCAGATCACCAAGCTGGCGAGCGTTAGCAACATGCAGCAGCGTTTTGTCTCGGACGTGAGCCACGAGCTTCGCACCCCGATGACCACCATTCGACTTTCGGGTGACCTGATTTTTGACAACCGAGACAAGCTGGCACCTTCGCTTCAACGGCCTGCCGAGATCCTGCACAACCAGGTGGTTAGATTCGAGCGCCTGCTAACCGACCTGCTGGAACTAAGCCGATATGACGCGGGAGGCATCCAAGCAGACATGGAACTGCAGGACATCCAAGGCGTTGTGGGCATGGCCATCGCATTGGTTGAACCTCTGGCTAACAACAAGGGTTCAAAAATTAACATCCAACTTCCAAATGAACTTGTGGAGGTTGAGTTAGATGGCAAGCGCATCGAGCGTCTGCTCCGCAACCTGCTTGCAAACGCGGTTGAACACGGAGAAGGCAAACCCATCGATGTTCACGTTGCGGCATCTGAAGACGCAGTTGCAATCTCTGTGACCGACTACGGAATCGGCATGACCGAGGCCCAACTCACTCATGTTTTTGACCGTTTCTGGCGAGCGGATCCTGCCCGCAAGCGCACCAGCGGTGGAACCGGTCTCGGTCTTTCCATCAGCCAGGAAGACGCGCTGCTGCACAATGGCTGGTTGCAGGTTTGGGCAGCACCAAACCAGGGCGCATCTTTCAGGCTCACTCTTCCTCGCGAACGAGGCAAACAACTAACGGGTTCACCGCTGCAGTTGCCACCGCCTCCGCTGTGGGACAAAGACGGCAAGAAACGCCCGAGCCTTCCTGGGGAGGCCGAGGAATGAACCGCTTAGCAAGAGCGCTCGCGGCTGGCCTGGCATTCTTAGTTCTCGCTGGCTGCGCCCAGCTGCCGCAGTCCGGACCCGTGAAGGACGGCCCGGATCTCCAAAAAGGGCAGAGCTCCGACTACCTCTACTACTCGCCCAACGGGCCTGAAGCGGGTCAGTCGCAGGGCGACATCCTGAACGGGTTCATCAATGCTGCAACCGGACCGCAGAACGACTTCGCCGTGGCCCGCGAGTTCCTCACTCCAAACATGGGTGCCAACTGGGCACCAAACACGGAGGTCTTGATTCAGCAGGGTGGTCTAAACACACAACTGAATCCAAACAACAAGGCTTCGGTCACGCTAACGGTGGCGGCATCGATCGATTCATCGGGGCATTATTCGGCGCTACCAGCTGGCACTCAGCGCACCCTCGATTTCACGTTCGCCAAGTACAACGGACAGTGGCGCATCTCCAGTGCACCAAATGCGGTGGTGCTGATTCGCCCGGTGTTCGACGTGATTTACCACTCTTATTCGCTCTACTTTTTCGACCACGGATTCAACTACCTGGTTCCTGATCTACGCTGGTTCCCATCTCGCACCTCAACGGCCACCAGGTTGGTTGCTGCCTTGCTCGAAGGGCCGAGCGATTGGCTGGCAGGTGCGGTTGAAACCACAATGCCGCTGGACACCAAGTTGGCTATTGATGCGGTTACCGTGGACAAGGACGTTGCGCAAGTAGACCTGAACGCCATTGCGTTGCAGGCACCGCAATCTCGCCGCCAGTACTTCAAGGCGCAACTGTTGGCTACTCTGCGACAGGTGACCGGGGTCAACAAGGTGCAGGTGCTAATTGAACGAAGCTCGCAGAAAATTGCCGACTATGTTCCTGCCAACTCGGCTAGCAGGGCAATCGCCCCAGTTGTTCTAAGCCAAGGGGCCCTTCGCCAGCTTGCCAGCCCAACCTCGTCACAGCTAAGTTCCGCCGAAACCTACATTGAAGAACTAGGGGCCAACCAGTTTGCTCTCACCGCCGACCAGCGCACGGTTGCATTGCGCAACCAGACCGGTGTGTGGCAGGTGCACCTAGGTCAGGCTGGAGAACGTCCAGTTCTCATCGATGGTCGTTCAGACATGCTGGACCCTAAGTACGACAAGCGCGGTTCGCTCTGGACCATTTCTAGAAATGGCGATGGCCTAATTCAGGTGAAGCCCGCCGTTGGTTCACCGCACTGGCTGCAGGCGCCTTGGTTGGTGGGGCACAAGGTGCTGGACTTCGCGCTTAGCGCCGAGGGCTCCAGAATAGTTACAGTGGTGCAAACCGGAGGCGGCAGATCGCAGATTTTGGTGGCAGCAGTGGTCCGAAACAGAACTGGTGTGCCAACTTCGATTGGATACCCAATCCGGCTGCGCATCGACTCGGGCAATCCGCGTTCCATCGACTGGAGTGGCGAAAACCAGTTGATCGCGCTTATCAAGGACGCCGCCGGAAACGCTCAGGTTATCAACTTCTCCATCGGTGGGGATTCAAAGACTCTCGGTCCAATTGCCAACGGTGTGCGCGTGGTGTCTGGCGACAGCGCATCGAATGTTTACGTGATTACTGCTTCTGGCAACCTGGTGCAGTATCGCGGTTACGCTTGGAGCGTTCTAGCTCGCAAAGTGACCGCCGCTCACATGGTTAACTAACTCAGTATTTTTCAACGATGGTTGACCTCGGATCCCAAATTTTGGCGCGGCCCAGGCAACCTTGAGAGATGAATACGCTCACCGACTTTTGGCTTCCCGAAAAGTGCGCCATCTGTGGAAATCCGCCCAAGGCTTTATGTGCCAAATGCTCGGCGCGGTTCCCGCTCAGAAAGCGTGAGGTTCGGCGAAAGAGCGGACTTGTGTCAGGTCCGGAGCAAATTGGTGTGTCGGTGTCCGACTACGAAGGTCCGGCGGTGGAACTCGTTCACGCTTTCAAACGACAGGGGTCCCGCCACCTCACTAGATTTATGGCGCAGGCGCTCGCAGATGCGGTGGCAGCTCAGCTCACTGGACTCTCTTCAGAGGGCAGGACTGCTCCAACGCAAGTAGGACTCGTTCCAGTGCCCAGCAGGGCCGATTCGTTTCGCCGAAGGGGTTTCGTACCGTCGCAGCTGTTGGCCGCCGCGGTTGCCACTCGGCTTAGGTCTGTGTTCGCCGTAGAGGCTCGTGTGGCCAACCTAGCCAGACTTACTCGCAAGGTGCAAGACCAGGCGCTACTCAGCCTGCAGGGGCGGCAGGCCAACCTGAGCGGCGCCATGTCTGGGGTGCCGTGCCCGACAGCCTTCGGGGCCGAAAAACGCCGAGTTGTTCTGATTGACGACGTGGTGACCACCGGTGCAACACTCATCGAACTGAATCGAGCGGTTTCCGAGTCGGGGTGGGAGCCACTCTTTTTTGCGACTTTTTCAGAAACTTTGTAAAAACGCCAACGCGGATTCCGTTTTGGGTATAACTTGCTTTCACGGGCAACGGAGCCCGAGCTCCACAAGTTGGAGTGAACAGGAGAAGTTTCCGAAAGGGAGCCAATCTAAGACGGAGGTCACCATGGAAATCCACATCTCAGCCCGAAACCTAACCGTTTCAGACCGATTCCGCGACTACGTACTCGACCGAGCACACAAGGTTGAGCAGTTGGCAAGCCGCACCCAAGAGCTGAACATCAAGGTAACCCGTCACGAACATAAGGCTGGTCCCGAAGATCAGGTTGAGCTCACCGTGATCGAACCGGGGCACGTGATTCGTGCAGAAGCTCACGCGGGAGACAAGTTTGCCGCCTTCGACCTGGCAATCGCCAAGCTTTCCGAACGCCTTCGCCGCGCTGGAGACCGACACAAGGTTCACCGCGGCCAGCACCGCCAAGCCTCGGCTAGCGAGATGTCGGCAAGCGACTTTGCCAACCTCGATGTGCACCCGGTTGCAGCCGAAATCCTTCTGGGAGAAGCTGCTTCGGCTCCTGCCGCGGCCGAGCAGGCACTCGACTTTGGGGAAAGCCCGGTGGTGATTCGCCGCAAGGAATTCCCAGCCAAGTCCATGAGCGTAGACGACGCCTTGTACCAGATGGAGATGGTGGGCCACCCGTTCTTCCTGTTCCTAGACCAGGAGACTGGCAAGCCAAGCGTGGTTTACAGCCGTAAAGGCTGGAACTACGGAGTCATCACACTGGCGTAGAGCCCTCTTACTGGCGCAGTTTTCGCCAGCAGCGCAAGCCCCGGAGCCTCTTGGTTTCGGGGCTTGCGTCTAAGATTGGGAGTAGTAAACCCTAGCGTTTGGAGCTACCTCTTGGCCAACATCTTCGACAAAGTTTTGCGTGCCGGCGAAGGCCGCTTGCTTGCCAAGCTTCGCCAAATCACCGCGTCTGTAAATGCGCTCGAGCCTGAGTTCCAGAAGCTTACCGACTCGGAGCTTGCAGACGAGACCGCTGCCCTACGGGCGCGTTACGCCGCGGGTGAAACCCTAGACGACTTGCTGCCTGAGGCATTCGCCGCCGTTCGCGAAGCCAGCAAGCGAACCCTTGGAATGCGTCACTTCGATGTGCAGATCATGGGTGGTGCAAATCTGCACCTTGGCAACATCTCCGAGATGAAGACTGGTGAAGGTAAGACCCTTGTGGCAACCCTTCCGGCCTACCTAAACGCAATCGCAGGTCGCGGTGTTCACGTTGTTACCGTGAACGACTACCTGGCCAACTACCAGGGTGAGCTCATGGGTCGCGTGTTCCGCGCTCTGGGCATGACTGTTGGTGTAATCCTCAGCGACCAGGACCCAGCTCAGCGCCGCGAGCAGTACCTTGCCGACATCACCTACGGAACCAACAACGAGTTCGGTTTCGACTACCTGCGCGACAACATGGCCTGGGAAAAGGGCGACCTAGTTCAGCGCGGTCACTTCTTTGCAATCGTGGACGAGGTTGACTCCATCCTCATCGATGAGGCTCGCACCCCTCTTATCATTAGCGGACCGGCCAGTGGCGAAGCCAACCGCTGGTTCGCCCAGTTTGCAAAGATCGCCGAGACTCTTCAGCCAGTCATCGACTACGAGGTAGACGAGAAGAAGCGCACTGTGGGAATCCTCGAGGGCGGCATCCAGAAGGTAGAAGACTACCTGGGCATCGACAACCTTTACGAGACTGCCAACACCCCGCTTATTTCGTTCCTCAACAACTCGCTAAAGGCCAAGGCCCTGTTCAAGCGCGACAAAGACTATGTTGTGATGAACGGCGAAGTCATGATCGTTGACGAACACACCGGTCGTATCCTTTCGGGTCGTCGTTACAACGAAGGTGTGCACCAGGCCATCGAAGCCAAGGAAGGTGTTGAGGTCAAGGCCGAAAACCAGACCCTGGCCACCGTAACTCTGCAGAACTACTTCCGTCTTTACAAGAAGCTTTCGGGCATGACCGGTACCGCCGAAACCGAAGCCGCCGAGTTCATGGCAACCTACAAGTTGGGTGTGGTTCCAATCCCAACCAACAAGTCGATGGTTCGTATCGATCAGCCTGACTTGATCTACAAGAACGAGCAGATTAAGTTCGACATGGTTGTGCTGGACATCGTTGACCGTCACCAGAAGGGACAGCCGGTCCTAGTAGGCACCACTTCTGTTGAGAAGAGCGAGTACCTGAGCAAACTTTTGGCAAAGGCCGGTGTCCGTCACGAGGTTCTGAACGCAAAGAACCACGCACGTGAAGCAGCCATCGTTGCTCAGGCTGGTCGTTTGGGTGCTGTTACCGTGGCCACCAACATGGCTGGTCGTGGTACCGACATCATGCTCGGTGGAAACGTTGAGTTCCTCACCATCACCGAAATCAACAAGCGCGGCATTAACGCGGAGGAAAACCCTGCGCAGTACCAGGCCGCGTGGGACGAAGTTTACGCACAGACCAAGCAGGCCGTAGAAGAAGAGGCCCAGAAGGTTCTCGAGGTTGGCGGACTCTACGTGCTCGGAACCGAGCGTCACGAGTCTCGTCGCATTGACAACCAGTTGCGTGGTCGTGCCGGTCGCCAGGGAGACAAGGGTGAAAGCCGTTTCTACCTCTCGCTCACCGATGACCTGATGCGCCTGTTCAGCTCGGGTGCCGCTGGTGCACTCATGAACCGCCCTGGTATTCCAGACGACATGGCAATTGAGTCCAAGCTGGTCAGCCGCTCCATCATGAGCGCGCAGGGTCAGGTTGAGGCTCGCAACGCCGAGGTTCGCAAGAACGTTCTCAAGTACGACGATGTGCTGAACCGTCAGCGCGAGGCCATCTATGGCGACCGCCGTCACATCCTCGAGGGAGACAACATCGAGGGTCGTGTAGACGAGTTCCTGGAAGCCGCAATCGCGGAGATTGTTCGTTCCCACATCTCGGACTCCGCCGGTAAGGACTGGGACCTAGAGCAGCTCTGGAACGAGCTCCGTAACATTTACCCAATCGGTCTAGAGATCGAAGAAGTTCTTGCCGAGGCTGGTTCGCGTTCACGACTAACCACCGCGTGGCTGAGCCGCGAGATTGTGAGTGATGCACGCATCGCTTACCAGGCTCGCACCACCCAGATTGGCGAGGCAGCGATGCGCGAGCTGGAGCGTCGTGTGGTTCTAAGCGTGATCGACCGCAAGTGGCGTGACCACCTCTACGAGATGGACTACCTCAAGGAGGGCATTGGCCTGCGTGCCATGGCTCAGCGCGACCCACTGGTTGAATACCAGCGCGAGGGCTACGGAATGTTCCAGCAGATGATGGGTGCAATCCGTGAGGAGTGCATTGGCTTCCTGTTCAACCTGGAGGTTCAGGTTGAGGAGAGCGGAGACCACACCGAGGTTGAGGCTCGTGGTCTAGAGGTCCACAAGGACAACCGCGAAGAGCTCACTTACATCTCACCAAACGAAGACGGCCAGACCGAGGTTCACCCTGGCAAGAAGGCACCAAGCCAGGCACAGAACAGGAACGAGCCACCAACTCAGGGAAGTGCGTTCTTCAAGAACTAAGACAAAAGCTAAAAGCCCCGACCTCCAAACGGAGATCGGGGCTTTTGCCTTGGCGATAAGGAAAGTCTTAGTTAGAGCACGCTTACGCTGGTTGCTCTCCACCTCTTGTGGATTGGCTCGAGGCGAATTGCCACCGCCCGGGTTCTTGCCTGAGTGCTAACGAGTACAACCGACTCGATTACACCGGGTCGAGGCGAATCCGCCTTGACCTTTGTAACAGCAAACTTTGGCAGTAGTGCAGGCCTGCCGTTGATTGCTTCGGCGCGATTTTTTTGGATTACCTTGGCGCGAAGCTTCTCGTAAACCTGGTCAGAAACCAGAGCCGCCATTTGGTCTACCGAACGAGCTCCGGCAATCACCTCAACAACGAGTGTGGCGATGGCTGGAAGCAATGGAGCCGGATCTGGCATTGCAGCGATTTCTTCGGCCGTAGGAAATTCTTCAACCTCGTCGAGTAGCGGGTCGTAGGCGCGCGCTCGCTTTTTGGGTGTGTGTTGCATGCTTGGCATATTTGCAAGCTTTGCTGAACGATGAACGGCCATTTGATACTCCTCCCCGGCACTAACTAGACGTTATTTCTTGCAGGGTTACAAGTTAGCTGAGAATTCCAAATCTGTGGATAACTTTTTCCACACATTTTCGGGCTCGTCTATTCATGACTTATGACCTACACACTGCCCCTCACACCAAACGATTCATCGCTGCATTCAAACTGGTTCCAACTGGACTTCGGTAGCAACGCCGCTTTGGTGAAATGTGTTACTGGCGAATCGGAAACTCTCATTTACGTGGTGTTTGGAGAGGACTTCATCGCTGGCCTCCGGGTGGATCGCCGTACCTGGGTATTCCTACCCAACGCCGCCGTCTCGCACGTGTCATTCCAAATGCTCGGCTCCAGATCGCTTCCACCCGTGCGCCAGGTGAACGAGGATGGCCGAACCTACCTGCAGGGATTAGGCGGCATGCAGTTCAAGGTGTGGGTTAGAGACAGAACAGAGCCGCTGCCGGCGGCAAACGCCAGCGTGTTTGGCAGGTGGGTTGCTTTGAACCGCACCGATGGGGGTTTCGGGGTCGCGGGAAACCTCGAAAAGCTCGTGAGTTTCGATTCCATCCGAGTGATCGAAATCACCGATGTGGATAACTCCGCGCCAGCCACCGTGGTTTCTGGCAGTTTTGGCAAGACCAATTCAGGAAGGTACTAGCCATGGCTTTCAAATCAGACTCTGAGAATTCACTTTTCGGTAACTCGTTTCTCGCCGCACCGGCGGCCTCGGGAGGCGCCACAAGCCTCAGGCTCGGCGCGGCAGGTAAGTTCCCAAAACTCGTCATCGCTGTGATTGCGGTTGCTGTCTTGGCGGTAGGTGTTAAGTTCATTTTTCTAGACCAAACCCGCTATCTGGTTCCCGGGCAAACCGTGCCTCAAGGCTCAAGCCTTGCCACGGTTTCTTGGAACGAGGTGTCTGCCAACCTCGGGGCAATCGGAGGGCAGTACCTGCCAGCCGGCGTTCGACCCGTGGGGTTCGCCGCCGCAGACTTGGGTGCCGGGCAGTTTGTTCCAAAGGCCGCCGTGAGCCGCTGGTCGCCAAAGCAACTGTCCAGAGTTGTGGTCACCAGCAAAACTCAACTGAGCCAAAACGTGGTGGCCGGCGCCAAGGTCACCGTTTGGGCAGCAAAGAAGCTGCAAATGTCATACGACGCACCGCAGCTACTAGTGGGTTCCGCAAAGGTGGCCCGAGTTGTGAAGGCAACCGGAGTGTTCGCCAGCCAGAACCAGCAGGTGGAGTTGTTGGTTGACCCCATCGATGCGCCGGTGTTGCTCGACGCAATGGCGTCCGATTCTGCCATCTTTTTGGTGGCCGGCCAATGAGTGATCTGATGAGACGGCAAGAGGAGCCGCCCGCCTGGCTTGCCGAATACGAGGACTTTATGGCACCGCCGGTGGAAATCCCTTCCGAACCCACCGGCTGGTTGGTGGATGAAATGCAACTTGGAAGCCAGGAGCCCACTCAAGCAGAAGAGCTCCACTTGAGTTTCAACGTGCCAACTGCACCCCCGCAAACGGCCTCCGCCTCGAGCATCCGCACGGCAGTGAACCCCGGCAGGGTTATTGCATTTCGCGGGGTGGCCCCGGGTTCTGGCCGAACCGTGTTGGCCGCCAATCTGGCTTTTGAGGTGGCCGCCCTTGGCCGTTCCGTTTGCATTGTGGACCTAGACCACCAGTTCCCAACTCTTCATCGCTATTTCGGCATTTCCAGCCCCAAGGCGGCAGTTCTCGCCGCGGCCAGGTTTGTGCAGCAGAAACGCCTCGACTCCTCAACTCTGGACCAACTCAAGGTTCGCTTGGTCTCCAAGGGAGTGGGCGTTGACCTAATCTCCGGGTACGGGTTACCTCAGAACGAGCCGCTGGTCGAATGGGAAACCATCGAGTTGCTCCTAGAGTTCTTAGCGCTCCGATACCAGGTGGTGATCGTGGACTCCACTTCGGGTTGGAAGCATCAGGCACATAGAGTGCTCGACAAAGTGGCAGACCTCTCGGTTTGGGTTACCCAACCGGACGCCATTTCGATGGGTCGATTCATCGATGCTCAGCAGGAACTCAAAGCAGGTCAGCGCACCGGCGAAAGCGTGCTGGTGGTCAACCGGGTTAGAGCCAGCGTGTTGGGTGCCCGACCAGACTGGCAGATCCAGCAACTGCTCAAAGATCGAACCGCAATGCAGATTGGAGCCATGATTCCACACGACGACGCACTTGATCAGGCCATGCTTCAGGGCCTGCCACTGCGTCAAACTGCCGGCAGGTCAAAGGCGTTGGCGGCAGTGACGCAACTAGCTAAACGCCTAAGTTAGCGGTGGCTAAACTTTCTGTATGCCTTCGTTGTCCCAGCTGCTCAAACAACACTCGAGTGCGTCTCACACAGACCTCGAATGGTTGAACCTGCTTACCAGCGAGTGGCAGCTTGCCGCAGACCTGGTTTTTGCAGACCTCGTGCTTTGGGTGCCAGACAAAGAGGGCGGATTCATTGCCGCGGGTCACGCTCGCCCCTCCAGCTCCGCTACCATTTTCTACCGCGACATCAGCGGAACTCAGGTGCGCAAGGAATGGGCCGAGCAGGTTAAGTCGGCGTTCGAAACTGGCGAAGTAATCGACCAACTTCAAATGGATTCCTTCGATGGAATTCCAAATCGCTTTAGCGCCTACCCCGTTAGGCGCAGGTTGGTGGCAAATCAGGATCCCGTTATGCCTGAGCCCATCGCTGTGGTTACCAGACATACAAACCTGGCTGACACCAAGATTCCGAACAAGGTGCAACTCAACTACATTGCGGCTGGCAAAGACCTGCTGGCAATGATTGCACAGGGATCCTTTCCAGACATGGGAAACCGGACCGGACCAAAGCGCGGTTCGCCACGTGCCAGCGACGGCATGCTTCGACTCGATCCCGACGGCAAGGTTCAGTTCGCCAGCCCTAACGCAATCTCCGTGTTCACCGGTCTCGGCGTTCAGAAGGAACTTGAAGGTGAGGTGCTCTCATCGCTGGTCACGCCTTTGATCAAAGCCGGTCACACGGTTGACGAGTCCCTGCCGATTGTGATCACCGGCAAGGCACCGTGGCGAGCAGACGCTGAGTCTAAGAACGCAACAATCGCTCTGCGTTCCATTCCACTCAAGTGGAAGGGAGAGAGCATCGGTGCCATTTTGTTGTGCCGCGATGTGACCGACTTACGCCACCAGGAGCGTGAGTTGATTACCAAGGACGCGACCATCCGCGAGATTCACCACCGCGTGAAGAACAATCTTCAGACGGTGGCCAGCTTGTTGCGCATGCAGGCTCGACGAAGCAAGAGCGAAGAGACTCGCGAGTCTTTAGATCAGGCAATGCGCCGAGTTTCGGCAATCGCCATGGTGCACGACACGCTTGCTTCTGGTCTTACGCAAGACGTGAACTTTGATGAAGTGTTCGACCGAGTGATGATGTTGGCCACCGAGCTGGCTGCAACTCACGGCACAACCGTGAACACGCTGAAGGACGGCAAGTTTGGTCAGATTCGAAGCGAGGTTGCAACTACTTTGGCTGTGGTTCTAACTGAGTTGGTGACCAACGCGGTTGAGCATGGACTGGCTAATCGAAGCGGATTGGTTGCGGTTTCGGCCGAACGCCGAGCCAAGAAGCTGGAGATTGCGGTGAGCGATAACGGCACCGGTTTGCCAGACGGCAAGATTGGCACCGGTCTGGGAACTCAGATTGTGCGCACACTTGTTGAGGGTGAACTTCGCGGGACCATTCGTTGGTATTCGCCGGCCGAGGGCGGAACCCGGGCTGTTATCTCGATGCCGGTTTAGGCAGCCAAACTCTCTCGCTTGGCTTTGCCTAGCTCGCGCGACTTCGCTTTCGCGCCGCAGCTCGCTTGGCTTTGCCTAGCTCGCGCGGCGGGCGCGGGCGTACTTGCGCTTGAGCGACTTACGCTCGTCTTCGGAGAGACCGCCCCAAACGCCAGTGTCCTGGTTTTCTTTGATTGCGTACTCTAAGCAGAAGTTGGTTACTCCACACTCACGGCAAACGGACTTGGCCTGCTCGATCTGCTCTACGGCTGGACCTGTGTTTCCTACTGGAAAGAAGAGCTCTGGGTCTTCAGTCAAACAACGAGCTTCGTTCAGCCAATGCATGTTCATGCAGAATATTCCTTTATGCCGGGGCCCAAGAGTTTCAATAAAACAAACGCTCGAGCAAGCGGATAACCGCTTTGAAAAAACAGGTGATTTGCAACGGATTTTGCGCCTTTGAGACTCCGTCTACTTCCAATATGGTTTCATAACAGAGGGCGTTTGGCAATACCCCATTTTGAGAAATGACAGGTTTTAATGACTGAATCAACGCAAAACTCGGGCAGTCTTCGAGTTATCCAGAGTGCAGCGGCAATCATCGTTGGCATTGAAGCCTTGGCCGTGTTGGCATTCGCGGTGTTCGGTTTGGTCACAGACCTGCTTCCAGGTAACGCCAAAAGCCTTCCTGCTGCGGTGACCATGATCGTGCTCTACTTCGCCGCAGGCGCTTGGGTTTCGTACATTGCGTACTCGCTCACCAAGAGCAAGCGTTGGGCAAGAAGCGGTGCCATCTTCTGGCAAACCTGCCAACTCGCATTAGCCAGCCAGAGCTTTACTGGTCGTGGCGCCAGCGTGGTCATCGGTGTGGCTTTGATTGTTCCAAGCGTGGCAGTTCTTGCCCTCATGTTTACTAAGCCGGTCCTGGCCGCCAATAAAAAAGAAATCCTGGGCGAATAACCCAGGATTAGTTTTTGCTCGAATTAAGCGCAGGCAAGCAACGCCTAGTCGATGCCCAGCTTCTTGCGAAGTGAGGTCACGTGTCCGGTTGCCTTCACGTTGTATAGCGCAAGCTCAATAATGCCTTGCTCGTTCACGGCGAAGGTGCTTCGAAGCACGCCAACGTACTCGCGACCGTAGAGAACCTTCTGACCAAACGCGCCATAGGCCTGGTGTACGGTCTTTTCCGGGTCGCTAAGTAGCGGGAAATTCAAGTCTTGGTTGTCTCGGAACGAAGCCAACTTCTTAGGTTCATCCGGGCTAATCCCAACCACGGTGTATCCCTTGGAGGCAAAAGGGTTCAGCGCGTCATTGAAGTCACACGCTTCTTTGGTGCAACCCGGGGTTGACGCGGCAGGGTAGAAGTAGAGGATCACTTTCTTGCCCGCAAAGTCTTTGAGGGATACTTTCTTGCCATCCTGGTCAAGCAGTTCAAAATCTGGGGCCTTCTGGCCCTCTTCAAGACGTGCGTATTCGGTCATGATTCTCCTGTTGAATACTGAAAAGTTCGCATCGATGCGTTGGCTCTAGCCTAGGGCAGGTAGGTGAGCGGTGACTAGCCGTTTCTCAGTTAGCGAGCGAGTAATCATTCGGCTGGCGCGCAGGCAAAATACCTGCTATTCTTTTCTCTCGTTGCGCTTGTTCGTAACACGCACCTCTAGCTCAATCGGCAGAGCAACTGACTCTTAATCAGTGGGTTCTCGGTTCAAGTCCGAGGGGGTGCACGAAAACCTCCGAGTCTTATCAGCCGGGGGTTTTTACTTTTAACGTGAAACCGCCCGAGGCCGCCTAACTTTTGTTAGGCATGCAACTCATCGATGACAATCTTGCCCATCCCACGCATTGCCTTCATGGCATACATTGCCACCTGAGGGTCAGAGTGGCCAAGCCAGGTTTGGAGTTGGAACGGGACGATCTGCCAGGAGAGTCCAAACTCGTCAACCAACCAACCGCATTGACCGGCCTTGCCGCGCTCTGTGAGGACGTTCCAGTAACGGTCAACTTCTTCCTGGCCGTCGCAGTTGATGCTTATGGAGATTGAATCATTGAACTGAGGGCCACCCTCAAAGTTCATCGCGGTGAACTCTTGGCCCAGAATCGAGAACTGTGCGGTGAATAACTTGCCGTTAGGGTCTGGGCGATTGAGGTTGTGAATCACAACGTCCGGCAGGTTCTGAGAGTAGAAGGTAAGGGCGTCATCCAGGTTTCCGTTGAACCAGAGAAACGTGGTGAGCTGAGGTTTTGCGGTCATTTACCCAGCCTAGACAGGGCGGAAACGGAAAATAACACTTTAATTTCGAATAATTTCACTTTGGCGTGTTTTCTAACGGATTTATCCGCGCAGTGCTATCAATGTTCGTATCTGGGGGAACAGATCCTCCGGGTGGAAGGAACTGTCACATGATGAAGTTCGTGTCAAAGCTGCAGGGTATTTTGAGTGGCGATCGCGGTGCTTCGGCTGTTGAATATGCCCTTTTGGTTGGCCTTATCGCAATCGCGATTATTGCGGCAGTATTCCTGCTGGGCCAGAACCTAGGAGGCACCTTCAACACCGTGGCATCTAAGCTGCCTACCCCATAGCCAAAAGCGAAGGCGACGGAGCGGGGGATTCTGAAAAGATGATTCGGCTTCGTCGCTTTTTGCTTGCCACACGTTCTTCTAAGGGCGCAGTTGCCGTTGAGTTCGCGCTCATCTTTCCCGTCTTCATTTTCATGATCTTTGCCATGCTCGACATGGGCAGGTATCTCATCGTGCAGATGAGCATGAACTCGGCGGCACAGGCTGGTGCAAGGGCTGCATCGATGAGTGCAACTACCTCCTCCACTTCCTCAATAACGCGCGCTGCGACAACTGATTCTCTCGTTGTTTTGAGCACGCTTGTTGGTGGGGATACCGCCATCGCAGTAGCACCCGGTGCATGGGCCTGCCCTTTAACTGTGACAGACGTTACAGATGTGAGGTGTCAGGATCTATCACAGGTGGGCGCTGCAACCTGCACAAGTCAACCAAGTAACTACATGGCTGTGGCAACTGCATCAGTCACTTTCAAGTGGATCACCCCGCTCGATACCATCCTCACGTTTGCAGACCCGAACAACCCACCGGACAACGTGTGGGTGAACCGCGGCATTGGTGACACCACCACCATCGAGGGCAGGGCCAAGGTCTTATGCCAAAACTGATGACAGCGAAGCTGGATTCTGAACACGGCGCGGTAGCCGCGATTTTTGCAATCCTGTTGGGTGCCGGTGCGCTCATGCTGGTGCTAGGTTTGGTCATCGATGGCGGACTCGTTTACGCCCAGAAGAAGAATGTGCAGGCGGCGGCGGACGACCTATCAAGCTCGATAGCCCAACACTGTGCCAAAACCGCGGCGGGCACGGATTGCTTCAACAACAGTTATGCCGTGCAGGGAACCACTTACGTTGCCACGGCATCCAACATTGCATCCGCCGATGTCACCGCAACCATCGCCAATCCCAAGGGTGGCGGCATTGTGGTCTCAAACGTTTGCGGCATGAGCGCAGCTTGGTCTGGAATGCCGGGTTGCGCCAGCCCAACCGGAGGCAGCCGCGATTGCCAGACCGACCTGGGCAGTCTTGGTTACCAAAACTGGGTTCGGGTCTACACGTCCACCGACCCAACTGGCTACCAACCCATTTTTGCCAACTTTATGGACGCTAGCCCCGGCCGTTACATCGAATACTCGTGCTCGCAGTCTTACTGGGGTCAGGGTGCCACCATGCCAAAGGACACTAGTTCAGCTCAGCTGCCTTTTGCCATCGGTGTGTGCGATGCCCTGGCGGCAGGCTCCGGTTCGCTCGTGCAAATCATTGGTGACACTGGGTCTGCAACCGCGTGCACAACATTTAACGACCGCCAAGGTCGCAAGTACTCCGGCGGTGTTGGTACTTATCCGGGAGCGCTTCCCGCTGCACCGAAAACTGACGGCACGGTGAACGGCTTTGTGGCTTGGAATACCACCAGCTCGGGTTCGGGTTGCTGGACCATCGGTTCAACCTGCACGGCGGTTCCACTGGCCACCATTCGCACCACCAGCACCGCGGTAGGTATCCCGTATTTCTCGGTGGTTCAAACCGTGATGAAGAACACCCTGGGCAAGACTGTGTTGCTTCCTGTGGTGGATAAGAATGGCTCCGGCAGCTATGTGGTCAAGTCATACGTTGGCTTCACGCTGCTGGGCTACCGAATGACAACCACTTCAACTGTTACCGCGGCCAACGCGCAAAAAACCTACACCGACAAGTTTGGCTCTGCAGTCACCGTGACTTGGGGAGCTGGCTGCCCAACACCAACCAGCACTAGCGCTTCCTGCATTGCTGGAATCATCAGTCCAAGGGTTTATGCGCCTTATGGGCAGTTTGCTGGCACCGCCATCACCACTAATTCCGGCGTTCCAGATTTCGGTTATTACATCCAGAGGCACGTTCCCTAAAGAGGAAAAGAGAAAAACATGAAGGTATCCAAGCTGTCTTACGTGATCGCCGTAGTCATCGCTGTGATTGCCGGTGTGGCCGTTTACTTCTACCAAACCACGGCCGATGAACGAGCGTTGGCGGGTAACCAGGCAACTACCGTGCTGATTGCCAAGGGTGACATCGCTGCCGGCACCAAGCTGGCAGATGCTCAGACCCAAGGCCTGCTAACTCAGCAGAGTTACCCTTCTGCGGCGCTTCCACAGGGAACGGTCACCACCGTGGATTCCACCAACCAAGACTTGGTGCTGAACCATGCGGTCACCAAGGGGCACATCCTCTTGGGTGCTGAGCTTGGCACTCGCGCAGATGCCACGAGCCAGATTGTGGTGCCAGACGGCAAGGTTGCAATCAGCGTGAATGTGGATGACCCGTCGCGCGTTGCCAACTTCCTAGTGCCCGGTTCCCGCGTGATTCTGTACTACACCAGCGCCGACAACTCCAAGCAATCGGTGTTGCTGCCCGAGGTTGACGTGCTTGCGGTTGGAGCCACCAGCACTGCAAATGCTGGGTCCGCTCCGCAGGCGGTTAGCTCGCTAATCACCTTGGCCGTTGACAACCTGCAAGCCAAGAAAATCATCCTGGCCCAGAAAAACGGCAGCATCTACTTTGGCCTGTTGAACAAGACCACTCTGATTGATCCGGGTCAGGTCCTAGACATCAAGCAACTTCCTGGAAGTTCGAGCGGCAAATAATGACAGTCATCCTGAGCGAAACCAAGGGCAACGCCGAACGCTACAAACTCACGCTGGGTGCAGACACGCCTGTGGTATCCAGTCCGCGTGCGCTCCTTGATTACATCGATGAACACACCGATGAACTTCTTGTGGTGATTGCCGCGGAGATCACTTTGAAGGCATCGCTTGAGATTGCCAAGCACTTCCGTGCCGTGCGACCCACGCTCGGTGTGATTCTGGTGCGAACTCGCCTTGAGGTGAGCACGCTGAGCAAGGCGATGCAGGCCGGTGTGCGTGAGGTGGTTAGTTCGGATGACGCCGCTGAGTTGTTGGCTGCGAGCCGCCGTTCCATCGAAGTTAGTGAAGCACTCGCCGATAAACAGATGGATGCAGCAGCGGTTCGCCGCGGAAAGTTGATCCTTGTTTTTAGCGCAAAAGGTGGTTGTGGCAAGACCACTTTGAGCACCAACTTGGCGCACGTTCTGGCAAGCGACTCCACCAAGACGGTGTGCCTCGCCGACTTCGACCTTCAGTTTGGTGACGTTGCGGTTGCCATGCAGCTTGAACCCACCAAGACCATCAGCGATGCAATTCGTATGGAACAAAGCCTTGACTTGCAAGGCATTCGAAGCCTGGTCACTCACGTGAAACCAAATTTTGATGTGCTCATGGCGCCACTCGATCCGGCTGATGTGGAGTTCATAACTGCAGACCTGGCGCAGAAGATCTTGCGAGGTCTGAAAGACAGTTACGACTACGTTGTGGTGGACGCACCGCCAGCCTTCACAGAAGTCATCTTGCGCGCCTTCGACCTGGCAGACAGGTTCCTGCTGCTCACCACGCTAGACACCCCATCGTTGAAGAATCTGAAGGTTACTTTGGGCACGCTTGCGGCACTTGGTATGCCACGCAACAAGTGGCACGTGGTTGTGAACCGCGCCACGGCGAAGAGCGGCATCACCCTGAGCGACGTGCAAACCGCGATTGGCATGGAAGTCTACGCAACTATTCCCGATTCCGATTTCGTGCCCATTGCCATCAACCAGGGCAAGACCGTGGTTGAACTCCAGCCAACTCATAACGTGGCCAAGGCATTCAAAGCTATCGGCGATGACATCACAGGCAAACCGCCTAAGTCTTCCGCAAAGACTGGCGGCTTCTGGTCTCGTTTTAGGAAGAGTGCTGACTAACCAATGGGGCTCTCGGACAGACTTAACCGCACGGAACCTGCGATTCAGGATTCCGCCTATCTGCAGATGGAGACTTTGCGTTCCATAGCAACCGCGGGTAAGGACCGCTTGGAAATGGTTCAGATTCGCAATGCAATCAACGATGAGTTGAAGGAGCTGATTGGCAAGGCCCTGTACAGCGGCGAGGTTGATCCGGAACTTTTGCAGACCACGGTGTTTAAGGCCATCGCAATTGTCATTGAGAAGTCCGATTACCCTCTCACCGACATTGAACGTGCCGACCTGGTTCAGGAAATCGTTGACGATATTTTGGGCAACGGCCCACTCGAGCAGTTGCTTAGAGACCCCGATGTTACGGAAATCATGGTTGCCCGATTCGACACCATTTACGTGGAACGTTTTGGCAAGCTCGGTGCCACTCCGCTGAGTTTCCAAAACGAGGATCACCTGCGAAAAACCATCGACCGAATAGTGGGCAAAGTGGGTCGGCGCATCGATGAATCCAGTCCACTCGTGGACGCGCGCCTCAAAGACGGTAGTCGAGTGAATGCTGTGGTTCCCCCAATCGCGCTCGACGGCGCAACTTTGACGATTCGCAAGTTTTTCAAAGACCCTTTCACCGCCCGCGACATGGTGAATACCGGCACGCTCACATTGAACGCCATGGACTTTCTACGGGCATCGGTTCATGGCCGCATGAACATCATCATTAGCGGTGGAACCGGCTCGGGCAAGACCACAACGCTCAACGTGGTGAGCAGCTTCATTCCCGATGACGAACGCATAGTGACCATCGAGGACAGTGCTGAACTGCAGCTGGCAAAGCCGCATGTGATTCGCATGGAAACCCGCCCCGTGAACATCGAGGGCACAGGCATGGTCACCATTCGAGACCTTGTGCGAAACTCGCTACGCATGCGACCCGACCGCATTGTGGTGGGTGAGGTGCGAGACGGAGCGGCGCTAGACATGCTTCAGGCAATGAACACCGGTCACGATGGCTCACTCACCACCGTGCACGCCAACAGCACCACCGATGCCCTGAGCCGACTTGAAACCATGAGCCTGATGGCGGGCATGGACCTGCCCATGACCGCAATTAGAGACCAGGTGAGCCGTGCGGTTGACCTAATCATTCAGCAAACCCGATTGCACGACGGCAGTCGACGGATCACCGCAATCACCGAAGTGCTCGGCATGGTTGACGGCCAACCCGAGTTGCAGGACATCTTCACTTTCAACTACAAAACCGGAAAGTTAGTGCCAACAGGGACAATTCCGGTGTTTCTCGAAAGACTCGCTCAGCGCGGCGTTGAAGTAGACAAGGCGGTTTTCAAGAAATGAATGACCTCATGAACGCACTGCTGATTGCGTTGCTGGTATCGGTTGCTGTGGCCGCCATTTTGATTGCCCTCGTGAACGCCAACTTTCAGACTAAAAAAGAGCACCGACTAGACAAGGTCTTGGCCAGCTATTCCCGCTTGGTGGGGGCTGGCGAGGCTGCCGAAATCGCTGCCTCTCAAGAGCGCAAACTGCGTTTGGGAATCTTCCGGGAGTTTGAGAAATCCATCGATGAAAAGCTGGCCGGAGCAGGTCTTGAAGTCACGGCTTCGGTCTGGATTTGGGGATCGCTCGGAGGCTCGGCAGCAGCCTTCGTTCTCGCCAGCCTGTTCTTCGGCTCGCCTGTGATTGGTGGCCTCCTAGGTGTTCTGGTTGGCTTCTACCTTCTAAACGTCTTCCTGGCTTCGCGTATTCGCAGCCGAGCAACCAAGTTCGCCATGGAACTGCCGTCGTTGCTGCAGATTATTGCTAGCGGACTTCGCTCCGGATTGACCTTTGACGCGGCACTTTCAGCTACAGCTGCCCAGGACAAGGGTGAGGTTGGCAGGCAGTTCCGCAGGGCGATTGCCGAGGTGCAGTTCGGTTCCACCTTGGAAGACGCACTCCGCCGTGTGGCCACCAGAATGAGCTCCGATGATCTCACTTGGCTAGTTATGGTTTTGGAGATTCAACGGGAAATGGGTGGTTCACTTAGCGGAATTCTCGACGGGGTAGCGGCGACGATCAAGGGTCGTGCAGAGGTGAAACGTGAGATCAAGGTGATTTCCGCGGAGGGTCGCATGAGCGGGTACGTACTGATTTCGCTGCCAATCTTTTCTATGATTGCGCTGTTTGCCATTCGACCCGAGTACGTGAGTTTCTTCTGGACTAACCCGGTTGGTTTCATCATGCTTGGCGGTTTCCTACTGCTAATGATCATCGGTTGGGTTTGGATGAACAAGGTGGTGCAGGTTCGTGTTTAACATCCCAATTGGCACGGCAGTACTTGTTGCAATTGCCGTTTCGGTAATCGCAGTATCCCTAGTTCGTTCCCTTCGTGGCGAACCTAGCCGTCAGGTCATCGAGGCAATGCCCAAGTACACCGTTCGTGGATACGAGGGGGATCAGGTTGATGCAGGTGAGCCGTTGGATACCAGCCTGTTCGTGCGCATCGGGCAGCGCCTTGTAAATAACAAATACCGCGCCTGGCTGATAACCACACTTGGGCGAGCTGGGCAACGCGGCCCACTGGCCCTGAGCGCACTTCTTGCCAAGAAAGTCACCTATGCCATCATCGGTGCCGCATTTGGAATGTTGTTCTTTAGCCAAGGTTTCCTAGTGGGATTGGTGGCCCTTGTTCTGGTAGTTGTAATTGGATTCATGCTTCCAGACCTGCTCACCGTGAGCGAGGGTCAGACCCGCGACCAGAATATGGAGTTTGCGCTCCCAGACGCAATCGACCTATTGAACTTATGTGTGGAGTCGGGTTTGAGTTTCGAAAACGCCATGGCTCGGGTGTCGGTGGGCCTAAACGGTCCGGTTGCGGAGGAGTTCGGCGCGCTCATCAACGAGATGCAGCTGGGAAAGAGTCGAATCGAAGCCATGACGGCTCTAGCCGATAGCACCAAGAGCAAGGGATTGCAGCGATTCCTCACATCGTTGCTGCAGGTGGACAGACTTGGTGTGCCAATTTCGGGAGTTCTTGCTGAACAAGCAATGGAGATGCGTGCTCAGCGAAAAGACAGGGCACGCGAGCAGGGCCAAAAGGTGACCATCAAGATCTTGATGCCGCTCATGTTCTGTTTCTTGCCGGCCATGTTTGTGGTGATTCTGGGGCCGGCGATTTGGCAGCTGGTTCAGGCCTTCAACAAGATCTAGATGGGGCACGAAGTGCCGAAGCCACGCCAGTTGAAGCAAAACTCGAGGGTTAGTCCTCACCTATGTCTTCGTTCCAGAGGGTCGGGTTGGCTTGGATGAACTCACGCATGAGTTCCACCAATCCAGGATCGTTCAGCACGTGCACTTCTGCGCCGTGCTCGGCAACCCAGTCCTGGCCACCCATAAAGTTTTTGTCGTCGCCAACAATTACGCGACCAATGCCAAACTGGCGGATCAAGCCACTGCAGTACCAGCAGGGCGAAAGGCTTGTGGCAAGAGTGACTTTTTTGTAGCTGCGCTGACGGCCGGCATTTCTAAATGCACTGGTCTCACCGTGCATCGATGCGTCGCCCTCTTGCACGCGCAGGTTGTGGCCGCTGCCAAGCAGCCGACCTTCCTCGTCAAACAGTGCCGCACCAATCGGTATGCCACCCTCTGCAAGGCCGAGATGTGCCTCGGCAATGGCCACCTGTAACTTTTCTTCGTCTGTTGCGAAGATTTGTCCCACTGTGAATTCCATTGCCGAGGCCTCTCGATTAACTAGTTGTTAGTTCTTTGCGTTCTTGTCTGCCTTGCGGAAAACAACGTAAAGCACCGATGCCAGAACAAAACCCACAAGTGCGGTTAGGTCAGGAACATCAACGATTACGCCACCGTCAAGGGTTACGTGGTGAAGCGCGATTCCAAGAGGACCGGTGTACATAACCTGGCTGCAGAAGCCCCAGATGGAGAACACGGTTGCAATCACAAAGGCGGCAGCGCCAGCCCATGAGTTCTTTGGTGCCAATGCACGCTCTGCCGCGTTCTTACCCTTGCTCAAAATGCGCTCGGTCAGAACAACTGCAATCCAAGGTGCTACCCAGTAGGAAACTACGAGAAGGAAGCTGTCTAGCTGGTGAGCAACATCGCCATTTACAACACCGATGTAGGAGATGATTCCACCCACAAGACCGGCAAGAGCAACCATGATTGCACGACGAGCCTTGAAGCCAAGCTTGAAGCCCATTGCAAGGAACGACATTGCGCCCGAGTAAACGTTGAGGATGTTAGCCGAAACCGAACCAACCACAATGGCCAAAAGAACAATCGCTGCGAACACAGGGTTGAACACTGCGGTGAAGGTGGAGGTTGGGTTTGCGATTGCCCAGAAGCCACCGTCAACGGTCTTAGCCAAAACGTTGAATGCAGCAACACCAACAATCATGATGAGCGAGGTGCTAACGAAGTTTCCTAGACCTGCAGCCCAACCAAGTGCCTTCTTGCTGGTGTTAGCAGGTAGGTAACGGGTGTAGTCAGAAGCAAAAGCGGTCCAACCGGCGGTGTAACCGTATGCTGCACCAGCGGTAAGAGTGAAGCCAGCCCATGGGAAGTCGCCGGATCCACCAGCTGCAACCGAGAAAGCGCCTGGCTGCGAGAAGATGACCGCAACAACGATCAACCAAACCACTGCTAGGAAGAACGATGCGTAACGTTCCCACTTCTGAATCAGGTTGTGACCAACGAATGCAACACCAACCTGAAGGATGATGATCACTGCAAGAGCACCGAAAACACCGATTCCAGGAACCAATGCCTCAAGTGCGTAGGTGCCCGAGATGGTGTTCACAGCGAACCAGCCGATACCTGCAACCAGGGTGCTTAGACCCGATGGGATTAGGTTTCCAAACTTGCCGAATGCGTTGCGGCTCAGAACCATCTGAGGAAGTCCGGCCTCTGGACCCCAGGTGCTGAGGATTCCGTGGGTGATTCCGGCTAGTGCGTTACCTACCAGAATGGCCAGGATGCCGATCCATACATTCAAGCCGAAGCCGATGGCAAGTGCGCCAACGAATACGGTTGCGAACTCTAGGTTCGGGGACGACCAAACAGTGAAGAGGTGCCACGCTTTACCGTGGCGCTCACCTGCGGAGATCGGAGAAACGTCATTTGTTTCGATTGAGGTTGCCTTAGCAGAGCCTGAGGTGTTATTTGTCATGTCCAAACTCTATTAGTTTTTCGACCCCCAAAATGCCCTGAGACCCTTGTTTTCACGCTTTTCTTAACGTTTGTTGTTAAGTTTCTGTTAACTCAAAATCGGTGAATTTGATGCCTTTCAAAATGTCATCAAGATTATTCATCGATGGGCTTAGGGTTTAGCAGATGCCAATTTTTCAGTCGCCCCCAGCTCAGCCGTTGAACACGGCCGATTTGGCACTCCGCCAGTTGGATGCAACCTGGCTCGATGAAGTGCACCACATGGTGAATGAGCCAACCGGTCAAGCGCTCACGGCAACCACACAAACCTTTAGCCGCGAGGTGCTGGCCGATTGGCTTGCCACTCGACCTAAGCAAACCAATCGCTGCGATTGGGCAATTCTGCACCAGGAAACAGGCGACTACGCCACTGAGTTTGCCGGTGAATTCCTTGGCGAAATTGTTCTCAACGAGTTGGATGAAAAGACCAACTCCATGAACCTGCGCATAAGCCTGGCTGACCCCCGGTTTTACGGTCACGGTTTTGGCACCCAGGCAATCGAAGCCGTTCTGGGATTTGCATTCGATCGGCTGGAACTCAGCAAAGTCACACTTAGCGTTCTGCTGGACAACCCGCGAGCCGCTCACGTGTATCAAAAACTCGGTTTTCAGCCAGGGCGTGAATACAACGATGGGCAGCGCAACGGAGTGAAGTTCAGGTTCCAGCGAATGAGCATCACGAAGCTTCAATTCATCGATGCTACGTGTCGGCGTGAAATGGCTAAGCACCTGCAAACTAACCCGGCCATTAAGGGTGCCTGGAAGTTCGAGTTCGACAGCGCCAAGCGCAGGGCAGGTTTGTGCAACTACACCGCGCGCACCATTTCGCTGAGCAAACACCTAGTTTTGTTGCACGACGTTGACCAGGCAAGGCAGGTGCTTTGGCACGAGATCGCTCACGCGCTCTGCGGCAAGAACGAGGGGCACGGAAAAGTATGGTTGGCCACAGCCAAGAGTCTTGGGTATCGAGCGGACCGATTTTCAGGCACCAAGATCGCGCAGAATACTGCGCGTTGGAGTGGGGTTTGCCCAGCAGGTCATGAGCACTTCCGTTTCAGAAAGCCAACGCGTGAGTTGAGCTGCGGGGTTTGCGGCAAGGGATTCAGTAAGGCCAATCTGATTCGCTGGACCGAGCGCCCCTAACGAACTGCAGCACTAGGAAACGGTACTAATCGCTTGAACGGCGCAGAGGCTATTTGAAGATAACCGTGTAGATAGCAAGCATGGTCACCACAAAGCCAGCAAAGAAGTTGAGCCAAATAAACCTGCGCCAACCCTTGTTGGCCTGCCCGCAATTTTCATCGGTGAGATTCCAAAACGGCGCAACAATCACCAGGTACGGAACTGCGGCCAGCGCGGCAACCGGAATGGGCCAAAAGGCAACGGTGAGAATCAGACCGGCGGCTAGGTAAGCCACAAACGCAAAGCGAACTGTGTCCCTTGCACCGAATGCGGTTGCGATGCTGGCCAGGCCTCCCTCGCGATCTGCCTTGATGTCTTGCACGGCGCCAAAGGCGTGAGAGGCCATGCCCCAAAAAGTGAAGGCAGCCGCAATCTTAAACACGCTGCCGTCTTTGAGTAGGTCGGCACCGGCGAGTGACGCACCAAAAATCATTGGACCAACAAAGTGGCTTGCGCTGGTGATTGAGTCAACCAGAGGAATCTCTTTGAACCTGAGCTTTGGAGCGCTGTAGGCGATAACCGTGAACACGAAGAACAGCAACCAGATGCCGCTCGCTACCGAACCCACTGCAAGCAGGTAAACCACAAACGGAACCGGCAGCAAGAACGCCCAAAGCAGAGTTGGCCTGTGCCACTTCTTGTCAAGGATTGATCCCTCGATGGAACCCTTGCGAGGATTGCGCAAATCACTCTCGTAATCGAACACGTCGTTGATGCCGTACATCAGAAGGTTGTAGGGAATCAGAAAGAACAGGCTGCCAATCCAGAAAGGGGCATCGATGCGTCCGGTGAGCAAGATGTATGCCAAGCCAAACGGATAAGCGGTATTGATCCAGGAAACCGGACGGCTGGCCCAGAACAACTGCTTGAGCAGCGCGATGGGTTTGATGCGGGATTGGCTGGATTTGGTCACCATTCAATACTGCCTTATTTGTGCGGCACTGCTTCAGTTAGCTGGTTCTTATTCGGAGCTGGCGGGACAGCCCAGTTTGTGGAGCCGGTTCCACAGCGCGGGAATTCCAAAGGCTCCAACTATTGCGTAACCAAAGTCTTCGATAGGGGCCACTCCAACACGCGCACCAAGAATGCGGATCGGGTCGTATTCCACAATGCCCAAGCCAACAATCACGTTGTCAAAAACGGCCGTTAGCAGCACAACCAATGCCAGCGAAAGCAGCACCGGTCGCCAAGCCAAAGCGCGAATGTTGCGTCTGAGCAGAGCCCAGGCGAACCAGGTGAAGAGCAGGTTCAACATCAGGTAGCTCAGGTTCATGCGCGCTTGCCGCCATCGATGCCGGAGTTGGGCTCTTCTTTGTGAAAAATCTGGCGCTGGAATCCCAGGTAACAAACTAAAAGCAGGTAACTCAGGAGAAGCAGAAAGAAAGGTTCCTCCACTGGCACCTCGGCAAGCAGGTCTATGCCAAGTAGGTAGGTGCGCGAACCCTCCCAGAAAACACCCAGACCGATGCCGTTTAGGTCCCAGGCTAGAAAGAAACCAAGGGCGATTCCTAGCGTGGTCAAGGTGCGTTTGGTTTGCGTAAAGAGCGCGAGGCGGTACTTGAAGTCGATGGTTGCAATGCCGGCCAGGCCAAAAAGGATTCCGGCCAAATACAGGCCGGGCAACTATCTCAGCCCTTTCCAGTCCTTGTCGGCGCGCTTCTCAACCGGCTTCTCCAACGGTCCCGAGCTGGTGTCGCCAATGAGTCTTTTGTAAACCAATTCCGCACCGATGAGACACATGGGCAAGCCGATTCCAGGAACCGAGTGGTGGCCAACGTAGTACAGGCCTCGCACCTTGGCGCTCTGGTTGCTTGGGCGGAAGAACGCGCTCTGTTTGAGTGTGTGAGCCATGCCCAGAGCGGTTCCGCTCCAAGCGTTCAGGTCTTCAACAAAGTTCTGTGGCCCCATGGTTCGGCGAAGCACAACGCGCTCGGCTAGGTCTGGAATGTCGCACCAATCGGAAATCTGCTGAATCACCTTGTCGGCTTCGGCCTCAAACGCTTCGTCGCCCGAACGGTTGATGCCACCCTTGCCAATGCTCGGATCGGCAGCGATGGGCACAAGTACAAACACGTTCTCGTAACCCGCCGGCGCAACGCTCGGGTCGGTTTGGCTCGGCTTGCAAATGTAGAGCGATGCGGGTGTGGGTACCTTGCTCTTGCCGTCGGCCTTCTTGAACACCTGCTTGAAGTTGGTAGCCCAATCCTTTGTGTAAAGAAGAGTGTGGTGGTCAAGCTGCGGCAACTCACCCTTCACGCCTAGGTACATCAGTAGGGCGCTCGGTCCCGGAACTCGCTTGTCCCACCACTTCTTTGGCAGGCTCTGGTGCTTAGTCTCAAGCAGTTGGGTTTCAACGTGGTGCAAGTCTGCGTTGGCAACCACCAAATCGGCCTCAATCACGGCCGACCCAACCTGCACGCCCCAAACGTGACCGCCGTTGTCCACCTGAATCTTGGTAACGGGGGAGTTGGTGTGAATCTCAACGCCGTACTTCACGGCCAATCGTTCAATCGCTTCAATGATCGTGTAGAGGCCACCCATTGGATAGAACACTCCAACATTCATGTCGATGTGAGTCATCAGGTGGTACATGCTCGGCGTCTGATACGGAGATGCCCCAAGGAACACTGCAGGGAAGTCCAGAATCTTGCGGAGGCGTTCGTCGGTCACGTGCTTTGCAGCAAAGCCATCTAGCGAGGTGAGCAGGTGGTTCACAAAGCTCTTGAGCTTCTTCACTACGTCTGGGTGCAGGAAAGGCTTTGCGTTGGTGAAGTTGGTATACAAGAAGTGGCGGTTGGCAAGGTTGTAGGTTTCCTCGGCGCTATCTAGGTAGGCCTGAAGGCGCTCGCCGGAGCCCGCTTCGATGGCTTCAAACAGGGCCTTGTTGTCTGCCACATTGTCGCGGACCAAAAGTTTGTCTGCGTACCCCTCGTTGCGAGTTTGGTATGCAGGATCGAGGCGAACCAGTTTCAGCTCTTCTGCCGCTGTTGTGCCCATCAACTTGAAGAACTGGTCAAAGGCGTCTGGCATCAGGTACCAACTTGGACCCATGTCAAACTTGAAGCCGTCTTGTTCCCATAGGTAGGCACGGCCACCTACAGCCTCGCGAGCCTCAAAAAGTTGAACCTTCATGCCGGCTTTGGCTAAGAGTGCAGCTGTTGCCAAACCGCCAATGCCGCCACCAATAACAATCGCTGATTTAGCCATGGGTTGCTCCTAACGCTGCGCGAAGCAGAATGACAAGTTTTTGTGGGTTTGGAACTCGGATACGGGTTTCAACCAGAAGTTCGGCTGGAGTATTCGCAATCCTGCGATTCAGCGCCTCAAAAAGCATCAAAGTGGCCGCCACGGCCCTACTCGCGCTCTTAGGCAACTTAGGCAGTTCGGCACTAGCCACATCGATGTCAGCCTTGATGTCCGCCACCAAGCGATCGCGTTCCGCGTTGCTAAAACTGGCTACTGTCACACCTGGGAAGTAGCTGCGGCCAAGAAGTTTGAAGTCTGCCGCCAGGTCTCTCAGGAAGTTCACCTTTTGAAACGCGGATCCAAGCGCGCGGGCGCCTGCCGCAAGCTTCAGCTTTTCTTCTCGGCTGTAATCCAACTCGCCAAACTTGATGAACGCGGCTAGGCACATTAGGCCAACCACTTCGGCACTGCCGTAAACGTAGCGGTCAAAACTGGCCTGGTCGTGCTCTTGCTCTGTGAGATCCGCACGCATCGAATAGAAAAACGGCTCAATAAGTTCTCTGCCAAATCCAACTTCATTGGCAGTCACCGCAAACGCGTGAATCACGAGATTGCTGCTAAACCCGTTGGCCAGCGCCTCGTAGGTGTCAGCCTCCATGCGGTCTAGTTCCTGGGCTGGATTTACCGCTCCGCCCTTTGCGGCAGCTTCGGCCGCGGCTCCGTCCACAATCTCATCGGCAACTCGCACCAGCGCGTAGATGTTTTTCACACTCTGACGAACGTTTTTACCCAGAAGTCGGGTGGCCCAGCCAAAGCTGGTGCTGTAGGCATCGATCACCTGATTGCTGCTGAGTTCGGCTGCGCGCGTGTACTGCGCCAAACCAGTTGGCTGCTTTGTGGCATCTGGTGCTTGCATGATTAGAGGCTACAACCAGTCATTTCGTCTGAATGCCCAATAGAGAATTGCGGACACCACAACAATCGAACCTGCCGAGAGGTATACGCCAAACTGCTGCCCAAACCCGGTGTATGGCACGTTCTGACCAAACCAACCCGTAATGGCGGTTGGAACAGCGATGATTGCCGCCCAACTGGTGACCTTCTTCATTACCAGGTTCATGCGGTTTCCCTGCAGGGTGAGATTGGTCTCCAGAACGGTAGTCACCAGATCGCGAAGTGAATCGGTCCAGTCGGCCACTCGCATCACGTGGTCATAGATGTCTTGGAAGTAGGGCATCATCTCACCGCCAATCACCTGGGTGTCGTGGCGTACCAGCGGGTTCACAATTTCGCGCATCGGAATGGCTACGCGACGGAGAGTTACGAGTGCCTTGCGCAGGCTAAAAGTTCTGCGCTGAATTTCGGTGGTGTGCTTGTTGTCTTCAACAAAGAGCAGGTCTTCCAGTTCGTCCACTTCAACGTCCAGTTTTTCAACCAGTTCGAAGTAGCCGTCCACAATCACATCTAGTAAACCCCAGAGCAAAAACGCCACCCCCAAGGCTCCAAGCGAAGCACTGTCGTCCCAGCGCTTGGTGAGCAGCCCCACATCCCAGCCGTCGTCGTCGCGCACGGTAATCAAGGCGTGTGGTGTTACAAACGCACTCAGTTCGTAGGTGGTGAGTTCGTCTTTCGCGGCATCCCAATCGGCCGCGTAGGCATTGATAAAAAGGTGACTGTCGTAGTGCTCCAACTTGGCGCGCTGTCGCCCCTTGAACGCGTCTTCCACGGCCAACTCGTGCAACTCAAGGTGATTGCCAAGTGCGCGCAGCTCGTCATCGGTGGGGTCCACCAAATCCAGCCAAACCGTTGTGCCCGGCTGTTGGGCGAACTGGGCAATGTTTTCTAGGGTCACAGACCCCTCAACCAACTTGCCATCCATGTAAATTCTGCTGCGCTGCATGGCTTCAGTTTAGGTTGCCAAAGCCATTCAAACCCCAGTTCCGAGCCTGAAATTCAACCCTGAAAGGTTTAGACTTGAACAATGCCTAGCAATATGAAGCCACGTAGTCACGTTGTCACCGATGGAATCGAACGCGCAGCCGCTCGCGGAATGCTCCGCGCTGTTGGTATGGGCGACGAAGACTGGGTAAAGCCACAAATTGGTGTTGCCAGTTCGTGGAACGAGGTGACCCCTTGCAACCTTTCGCTGGACCGTCTCGCAGACGCAGCAAAGCAGGGTGTGCACGCCGCTAACGGCTACCCACTTGAGTTTGGAACCATTTCGGTTTCGGACGGAATTTCCATGGGTCACGAGGGTATGCACTTCTCGCTGGTTTCCCGTGAAGTAATCGCAGACTCGGTTGAAACCGTGATGCAGGCAGAGCGCCTCGACGGCTCCGTACTTTTGGCCGGTTGCGACAAGTCGCTTCCTGGCATGCTCATGGCCGCAGCTCGACTAGACCTAGCTTCGGTATTCCTATATGCCGGTTCGATTGCTCCGGGATGGGTAAAGCTTGAAGACGGCACCGAGAAGCAGGTGACCATCATCGATGCATTCGAGGCGGTTGGCGCTTGCAAGGCCGGCAAGATGAGCATGGGCGACCTAGACCGCATTGAACGCGCAATCTGCCCTGGCGAAGGTGCCTGTGGCGGTATGTATACCGCAAACACCATGGCAGCAGCGGCCGAGGCGCTGGGAATGAGCCTTCCGGGTTCTGCATCGCCTGGTTCGGCAGATCGCCGCCGCGACAACTGGGCACACCGTTCGGGTGAGGCAGTAGTTAACCTGATTGCAAAGGGCATCACCGCTCGCCAGATTCTCACCAAGAAGGCTTTCGAGAACGCTATTGCCGTGACCATGGCATTCGGTGGTTCCACCAACGCCGTGCTTCACCTCTTGGCTATCGCTCGCGAGGCTGAGGTTGACCTGCAGCTAGACGACTTCAACCGCATTGCGGACAAGGTGCCACACCTTGGAGACCTAAAGCCGTTCGGCCAGTTCGTCATGGCAGACGTTGACCGCATCGGTGGCGTGCCAGTTCTAATGAAGGCACTGCTTGATGCGGGAGTTCTTCACGGCGACGCACTCACCGTTACCGGCAAGACCCTTGCCGAGAACCTTGAGGGAATCAACCCGCCAGACCCAGACGGTCACATCATCCGCGCCATCAACAACCCGATCCACAAGACCGGCGGCATCGCTGTTCTTCGCGGCTCGATGGCTCCAGAAGGTGCCGTTGTAAAGACCGCAGGATTTGACCTTGAAGAGTTCACCGGCCCAGCTCGCGTATTCGAGCGCGAAGCCGCAGCCATGGAAGCGCTAACCGAAGGCAAGATTTCCGCGGGCGATGTAGTGGTTATTCGCTACGAAGGCCCTAAGGGTGGCCCAGGTATGCGTGAGATGCTTGCCATCACCGGCGCAATCAAGGGTGCAGGTTTGGGCAAGGATGTTCTACTATTAACAGACGGACGATTCTCAGGCGGCACAACCGGCCTTTGCATCGGCCACATTGCGCCTGAAGCCACTGATGGTGGACCGATTGCGTTAGTTCGCGATGGAGACTTGATTCGAGTTGACATCGCCGCTCGTTCGCTCGAACTACTCGTTGAGCCAGAAGAGCTGGAAGCCCGAAAAGCAACATGGGCGCCTCTTCCACCGCGCTATACCCGTGGCGTGCTCGCGAAGTACTCGAAGCTCGTATCCTCTGCTGCAGAGGGTGCGTACTGCGGTTAGTTCGTTTCTACACACTTTTCCTGTTTAGCTAACGAGAGTTAATACCCATGTCTAACGAGATTCTCACCGGAGCTCAGACGATCATCCGATCGCTTGAGATGCTGGGCATCGAAGACATCTTTGGTTTGCCTGGTGGCGCAATTCTGCCAACCTATGACCCACTGATGGATTCCAAAAAGATTCGCCACATTTTGGTTCGCCACGAGCAGGGTGCTGGTCACGCTGCCGAGGGTTACGCCAGCGCCAGCGGCAAGCTTGGCGTTTGCATCGCCACCAGCGGACCAGGTGCCACCAACCTTGTAACAGCCATCGCCGATGCCCACATGGACTCCGTTCCACTGTTGGCAATCACCGGCCAGGTTGGTTCCCACCTAATTGGAACCGATGCGTTCCAAGAGGCGGACATCGTTGGAATCACCATGCCAATCACCAAGCACTCTTTCTTGGTGACTAAGGCTGAAGACATTCCTTCCACCATTGCGGCTGCGGTTTTGATCGCAACCACCGGCCGCCCTGGCCCGGTTTTGGTTGACATCACCAAAGACGCGCAGGTTAAGACTGCCGAGTTTGTGTGGCCGCCAAAGATTGACCTACCTGGTTACAAGCCGGTGACCAAGCCACACGGCAAGCAGATTCAGGCAGCGGCACAACTGATTTCAGAGGCTAAGAAGCCAGTGCTATACGTTGGTGGCGGAATCGTTCGCTCGGGCGCACACAAGGAGCTGCTCAAGCTTGCGGAGCTCATCGGTGCGCCCGTTGTTACCACGCTTATGGCTCGCGGCGCCTTCCCAGACTCGCACCACCAGAACCTGGGAATGCCAGGAATGCACGGAACCGTTCCTGCGGTTACCGCGCTTCAGAAGAGCGACCTGCTGATTACTCTGGGTGCCCGCTTTGACGACCGCGTTACCGGAGACGTAAAGAGCTTCGCAACCGGCGCTAAGGTGATTCACGTAGACGTTGACCCAGCCGAGATTGGCAAGATTCGTTTTGCAGACGTGCCTATCGTTGGCGACGCCAAGGAAGTTATCACCGAGCTGAACGCCGAACTGGTTTCCGCATTGGCTGGCAAGAAGCCAGACATTGCCGACTGGTGGCAGTTCCTGGACGGCTTGGTTGAGCGTTACCCACTTGGCTACCTACCTGCCTCCGATGGCAAGTTGAGCCCACAGCACGTGATTCAGCGCATTGGCGAGCTAAGTGGCCCTGAAGCCATTTACGCAGCTGGCGTTGGTCAGCACCAGATGTGGAGCGCACAGTTCATCAAGTACGAGCGCCCTAACGCTTGGCTAAACTCAGGAGGCGCCGGAACCATGGGTTACGCGGTTCCTGCGGCCATGGGCGCCAAGGTGGGTCAGCCTGACCGTTTGGTTTGGGCCATCGATGGAGACGGTTGTTTCCAGATGACCAATCAGGAACTGGCCACCTGTGCCATCAACAACATCCCTATCAAGGTTGCAGTTATCAATAACTCTTCGCTTGGAATGGTTCGCCAATGGCAGACCCTGTTCTACGACAAGCGCTACAGCAACACCGATCTGCACACCGGCACCGATGCCCTGATGATTCCGGACTTCGTGAAGCTGGCAGACGCCTATGGCTGTTTGGGAATTCGCGTTGAGAAGGAAGAAGAAATCGACGCAGCCATCAAGCTTGCAATCGAAACCAATGACCGCCCAGTTGTTATCGACTTCATTGTGAGCCGAGACAGCATGGTTTGGCCAATGGTTGCAGCCGGCGTGAGCAACGACGAAGTGCAGTACGCACGCGACGCGGCTCCAGTTTGGGATGGTGAGGAGTAAACATGACCACTCACGTTCTTTCGCTTTTGGTTGAAGACAAGCCGGGTCTACTGACTCGCGTTGCGGGTCTTTTCGCTCGTCGCGGCTTCAACATTGAAAGCCTTGCAGTGGGCACCTCGGAAATCGAGGGTCTTAGCCGTATCACCGTTGTGGTTGGCGTTGAGGGTGCCCCGCTTGAGCAGGTGACCAAGCAGCTCAACAAGTTGATTAACGTAATCAAGGTTGTAGAGCTGGAGCAGGACCAGGCGGTTCAGCGCGATCACATGCTCATCAAGGTGAAAACCGATGCCACCACTCGTGGACAGGTTCTAGAAGCGGTAACCTTGTTCCGTGCACGCGTCATCGATGTAGTGAGCGATGCAGTGATTATTGAGGTCACCGGAGACTCTGCCAAGTGCAGCGCCTTTATTAAAGTTCTTGAACCATTCGGCATCAAGGAAATGGTCCAGTCGGGCGTATTGGCAATGGGACGCGGTTCCAAGTCGATTACCGAAAAGGTCCTCAAGTAAGACTTAGCAACAACTTCAAGCAGTAAAACCAGGCTTCAAATTTCACAAAACCCCTAGCTTCAAAAACAAGGAGAAAAAAAGTGGCAGAAATCTACTACGACAAGGACGCAGATCTTTCGATCATCCAGGGTCGCAAGGTAGCAGTTATCGGTTACGGTTCGCAGGGTCACGCACACTCGCTGAACCTAAAGGACTCGGGTGTAGACGTTGTTGTTGGTCTACAGCCAGGCTCCAAGAGCAAGGCAGCAGCCGAGGAGCAGGGCCTAAAGGTTCTAACTCCTGCAGAGGCAGCAGCTTGGGCAGACGTAATCATGATTCTTACTCCAGACCCAGCTCAGCGTCACCTATACGCGGCTGACATCGAGAAGAACCTCCAGCCAGGCAACGCTCTGGTATTCGGTCACGGTTTCTCGGTTCGCTACGGTTACATCAAACCGCCAGCCGACGTAGACGTTTTCCTAGTTGCTCCAAAGGGCCCAGGTCACCTAGTGCGTCGCGAGTACATCGCTGGCAAGGGTGTACCAAACCTAATCGCAATTGAGCAGGACTTCACTGGCAAGGCTTTCGACCTAGCACTTAGCTACTCCAAGGCAATCGGTGGAACCCGTGCGGGAACCATCAAGACCACCTTCACCGAAGAGACCGAAACCGACTTGTTCGGCGAGCAGGCAGTTCTTTGTGGTGGCGCTAGCCAACTAATCCAGTACGGCTTTGAGACCCTAACTGAGGCTGGCTACCAGCCTGAGGTTGCTTACTTCGAGGTTCTACACGAGCTAAAGCTCATTGTTGACCTAATGTACGAGGGTGGCATTGCCAAGCAGCGTTGGTCGGTATCCACCACTGCTGAGTACGGCGACTACATCTCTGGCCCACGCGTTATTGGCCCAGAAGTTAAGGAGCACATGCGCGATGTTCTAACCGACATCCAGGATGGCACCTTCGCTCGTCGTTTCATTGCAGACCAGGATGCAGGCGCTCCAGAGTTCGCTGCACTTCGCGCAAAGGGCGAGGCTCACCCAATCGAGAAGGTTGGCCGCAACCTGCGCCAGCTATTCTCGTGGTTGCGCAACGCAGACACCGAGAAGGACTACGTAGAGGGATCTACCGGTCGCTAGTCTCAAGTTGTTCAAAAGGGCTCCGCTTCGGCGGGGCCCTTTTGCTATGTGTAGACGCTTGTTACTGGAACGCTAAACCTTGAGCAGGTAGCTTCGCTCTTCCAAGCCAGTGCTGAAGGTGCGGGTGCGAACTAGGTCGTAAGCCTCGAGCGCGCCTTCGAGTTCCTGCTGGAACAGGGCGAGTCCGCCGCCCAGAATGTCGGGTGTAACAAAGAGTCGAATGCTGTTGAGCCGCCCGGCATCGATGCATTGCCGCACAACATCGGCCCCGCCCATAACCAGGAGTTGCCCAGATACGTGGCGCTCAAGTTCTTCAAGCACGCCTTCGATAGGGCCTGACACAAAGTGAAGCAACGGATCGCGCAGCCCGTCGTATCGCATGGGGGAGTTGGTTAGAACGTAGGTAGGTAGGGCTCGAGGTTCCCCAGCCAGAGCGGCAAGTTCAAAGTCGAAGGTCTTGCTGCCCATGAGCACGGCAGTGGTATTACCGAGCAATTCGGCAAAGCCGTAGTCTTCATCGGTGTTCAGGTATTTCTCTGCCCAGCTCATATCGCCATCAGGTCCGGCCAAGTAGCCATCGTTGCTTACCGCTGCAAAGAAAACCAGTTCAATCATTCTTCGAGGATAGCCTGAAAGGATGTCCATGCTTCATTGAGCATCTCTTCTGCGGATTGAATGGCCAAGGAGATTGTGGTCGAGTCCAGAATCATTGAACCGTCCTGAGGATATTCCAGGAGATTCCTTACCCGTCGCATCTCACGGAGTTCTTTCCAAGCTTCGCTTTCAAAAACGCCGGATTCAGCGATCCGCACGAAAGCGAAGTGGCCGCCAGCAGAACGCACTCTAAGTCCGTTTAGGGCAAGGATGGCTTGGATTGATTTTCGAGCTGCGTCATACGCCAATTGATACGAACCGGCAGGGTCTGATTTAGAGATCACTTTGGATGATTCCAAGTGTTTCTTAGCATTTGTTAAATCGAAGAACGCTTCATTGCGGCCTGTCATCACAGACTCAAAATGGTCGACTGGCAAAACATTTATAACAAGTTGCTGAATGTCAGGTTTCAAGCGGAATCTCCACAATTGGACGGGACTTTACCGTTCTGATGAAACCAGACTCACCCTTCTCCCACTCGGAGTTACTAACAAACTGAACATTCACCTCCCTATCAAGTTGCCTTTCAGCGTTGGATGCTGCCCTGCTTGCCTCGATTCGGTTCATGTAGCCGACGAGTAAAACGTCCACATCGCGCGGTTCTGGCCCTCGTTGACGCTTGAGCCGCGCCGCCCACGAACCATAGATGTAAGCCCTCTCGAGGCCGTCAATGCCTGCCAAGGCGATAGGCAAAACAGCGGCAGGGCCATAAGTATAGGAAACGATTTTTCGTATGGATGGGAAGAGCTCGTGAAGTGCGTTGGCTTGAATGACGCGGGTTCGTCCAAAGTGTTTTTCCGTTACAAGTTGGGCATCCAGAAGGCGATCAACCTCACGCATTGCGGTAGGCACGCTTACCCCTGCAAACGCGGCAAGCTCAGAAATGCCGAAGCCCTCTTCCTGAAGCATGAAAAGCTTTGCCAAAATCATGCCCTGGGCGTCACTTTTGATGATTGGGAACAGCTGTGCGGGAGCAACTTTCATAATAAGAAGAGTAACTTACATTTATTGAAAGTTAAAGCCTCAAATGAAGTGTTTTTGACACCTAAACTTGTATTCATGACTAAGCCAATCGTTTTGATCGCAGAAGAACTTTCGCCAGCAACCGTTGCCGCACTGGGCCCAGACTTTGAGGTTCGTAACGTAGACGGAACCGACCGTCCAGCACTTCTAAAGGAGCTAGCCACCGCAGACGCCATCTTGGTTCGTTCGGCAACCCAGGTAGACGCAGAGGCAATCGCTGCTGCTCCAAAGCTCAAAGTTGTGGCTCGCGCCGGTGTTGGCCTAGACAACGTGGACATCAAGGCCGCAACCGCAGCCGGTGTCATGGTGGTTAACGCTCCAACCTCAAACGTGATTTCGGCAGCAGAGTTGGCAATCGGGCAGATGTTCGCGCTGGCTCGCCACATCCCAGACGCCAACGCGTCTTTGAAGGCCGGCGAGTGGAAGCGCAGCAAGTACACCGGCGTTGAGTTCTTTGAGAAGACGGTGGGAATCGTGGGCCTCGGTCGCATCGGCGCCCTTGTTGCCCAGCGCCTAGCCGGCTTTGGCGTGACCCTGATTGGCTACGACCCTTACATCACCCCGGCTCGCGCCGAGCAGATCGGCGTGAAGCTGGCCACCCTAGACGAGGTCATGGAGCAGAGCGACTTCATCACCATTCACATTCCTAAGACCCCGGAGACCACCGGCATGATCAGCACCGCACAGTTTGCCAAGGCAAAGAGCAACCTGCGCATTGTGAACTGCTCGCGCGGCGGAATCATCGATGAGACTGCCCTTTACGAGGCACTGAGCACCGGCAAGATTGCTGGTGCCGGTCTAGACGTATTCGTTCAGGAGCCGCCAAAGGGCAACCCGCTGCTTACCCTGCCAAACATTGTGGTTACCCCACACCTTGGAGCCAGCACCGATGAGGCGCAGGAGAAGGCCGGTATCTCGGTAGCAAAGAGCGTTCGCCTGGCGCTGGCCGGCGACCTTGTGCCAGACGCAGTGAACGTGGCCGGTGGCAACATCGACAGCAGCGTGAAGCCAGGCATCTCTCTTATGGAGAACATGGGACAGGTTCTGTTTGGCATCAGCGGCGGCAACGTAAACGCCATTGAGGTTGAGGTTCGCGGCGAGATCGCGGCTCACGATGTTTCGGTTCTAAAGCTTGCCGGACTCAAGGGCTTCTTCCAGAACGCCGTAACCGAGCAGGTCTCTTACGTGAACGCGCCTCTGCTTGCAGAGCAGCGCGGGGTAGACGTGAAGCTAACCATCGATGCGCAGAGCGACGAGTACCGTAACGTGACCAGCATCAAGGCCACCCTGGCAGATGGCACCACCGCCAGCGTTTCGGGAACCGTTATTGGCCCAAAGCACCACCAGAAGATTGTGGCCATCAACGGTTACGACGTGGAGCTTGCCATTGCAGAGCACTTCGTTCTGATGGTTTACACCGACCGTCCGGGCATCGTGGCCGTTTACGGCAAGGCATTCGCAGACGCCGGCATCAACATTGCCGCCATGCAGATTGCCCGCGAGCAGAAGGGTGGCAAGGCTCTAAGCGTCATCACCGTTGATAGCAAGGTAGACGAGGCAATCCTGGAGCAGGTTCGCAAGGACATCCAGGCAGACCAGATGCGCGCAATCGACATCAACTTCTAAGCTTCACCAAAGCCCGCAATTTGTAGGCAAAGCGAAACCCCCAGCCGCAATGGTTGGGGGTTTCGAAGTTAAGCCTGGTTGCGCCTATTCAACGTCGCGGCCGGAAGCGATCCAGCCCAGGGTGCCACCGGCAACTGAAACGGCGTCTAGTCCGTTGTTGAACAGGATGTCTGCACCCTTCTGGCTGCGAGCGCCCGAACGGCAAATGACGAACACGCGTCCGCCGTCTTCAACCTCATCGATGCGGGCCTCAAGCTCACCCAGCGGAATGTGATGCGCGCTTGGCACGTGGCCCTCTGCCCACTCGTCGTTCTCGCGCACGTCAAGCACGTAGCTGCCAGCCGCGATTTCACGGGCTAGGTCATCGATGGATACTTCAACGGCCATGGGTTCCTCCAAAGTTTGAGTGGGATTTCTAAGGCAATTTTAGGGGTAGATTACAGGCATGGACCCCACCGCCTGGATCAAGAAGTACGACACCCCGGATTACGTTTACACCAAAGACGTGAATGCGTTCGTGGTGGAATTTCTCAGCGATGTAAAGCCGGGCACCGCCATCGATCTGGCGGGTGGCGAGGGTCGCAACGCGGTGTGGTTGGCGCAGCGGGGGTGGCGAGTTGAGAACATCGATTTTGCCCAGAACGCGTTAGACAAGTACCTGGCGTTGGCTGCCGAACGCGGTGTGGCGGACCGTTGCCTGGCCACCTGCGCCAGCGCCCTTGAGTTCACCAGCCAGCTTGCTCCGGTTGACCTTGCACTGGTTGCCTACCTGCACATTTACAGCCACCAGTTTGAGGTGGCGATGGCAAACGCGGTTGCTTGCTTAAAGCCAGGCGGAACACTTTTTGGTGTTTGGCATGCCCTGGAAAACATTCAGCACAACTCACACGGCCCTCAGAACCCGGACACGCTTCCATCGGTGCAATCACTAACCGCGTTGGCAACCAAGTTGGGCCTCACCGTAAAGGTGTGTGAGAACCGAGACGGCAAGGTGCGCACCGATGAAGGACCAAAGCCATCGGTGACCGTGATTTTGCTGGCAACAAAGGATTGATTGCGGTTTTGGCCCGCTAAAAACGCACGGGTAAACCGCTAAAGTTGAACTAAATACAACTCGCAGGAGCGCTTCAATTGACTCGTGAATACAAGCTCGCCGTTATTGGTGGAGATGGCATTGGCCCAGAGGTAACCAACATTGCGCTTGAGGCGCTTGAGCTGGCAACCCGCGGTTCCGGTGTGAACTTTGTAACCACCGAGTACGACCTTGGCGCTCGCCGCTACCACGCCACCGGCGAGACTCTCACCGATGCTGACATGGAGAGCCTCAAGCAGCACGACGCAATCCTGCTTGGCGCTATTGGCGACCCAGCTGTTCCAAGCGGAGTGCTCGAACGCGGCTTCCTGCTCAAGTTGCGATTCAGCTTTAACCACTACATCAACCTTCGCCCAACCAAACTTTTCCCTGGGGTAGTTAGCCCGCTGGCAAACCCGGGCAACGTTGACTTTGTTGTGGTTCGCGAAGGCACCGAGGGTCCCTACGTGGGCAACGGTGGAGCAATCCGACAGGGAACTCCGCACGAGGTTGCCAACGAGGTTTCGGTGAACACCGCGTTTGGAGTGGAGCGCACTGTTCGATACGCGTTCGAACTTGCCGGCACTCGCGACCGCAAGCACGTGACGTTGGTTCACAAGAACAACGTTTTGGTTCACGCTGGTTGGCTTTGGCAGAACACCGTGAACAAGGTTGCGCAGGAGTATCCGGGTATCACGCATGACTACCTGCACATCGATGCGGCAACTATTTTTATGGTCACCGATCCAGAGCGTTTTGACGTGATTGTGACCGACAATCTTTTTGGTGACATCATCACCGATCTGGCCGCCGCGATTGGCGGTGGCATTGGTCTTGGAGCAAGCGCAAACATCAACCCTGAGGGCGACTTCCCAAGCATGTTCGAACCGGTACATGGTTCGGCTCCAGACATTGCGGGCAAAAACCTTGCCGACCCAACCGCAGCCATTTTGAGTGCTGCAATGCTGCTTCACCACCTGAAGAACCCGGTGGCCGCGGCACGCATCGAGAACGCTGTGGCGGCCGACCTGGCTACTCGCGGCGATGCAAAGCGATCAACCACCGAGGTTGCAAAGAGCATCTTTGCCCGCCTCTAAAGCGTTAGCAACTTTTTAGAAAAGAGAATGATCATGGCCGATCAGAACTACCAGTGGACAGTTACCAAGAGCGCTAACCCGCTACCAGATGCTGAGCGCGAGGCAATTCTTGCCGACCCGGTGTTTGGTACTAAGTTCACCGACCACCAGGTGATTGTTACTTGGGACAAGGAAAACGGATGGCATGATGCCAGCGTTGTTCCATACGGGCCAATCATGATGGACCCTGCCGCCGCAGTACTTCACTACGGCCAGGAGATATTTGAAGGCATCAAGGCCTACCGTCACGCAGACGGAAGCATCTGGACCTTCCGCCCAACCGCCAACGCCGAGCGCCTTCAGAAGAGTGCTCACCGCATGGCACTTCCTGAGGTTCCTATTGAGATTTTTGTTGAGAGTCTTCGCAAGCTCATTGAGGTTGACGCCGCTTGGGTACCTCAGCCAGTGAACGAGAAGACCCTCTACATTCGTCCGTTTGAGATTGCGGCGGAGACCTTCCTGGGTGTTCGCCCGGCCGCTCGCGCCGAGTACCGCGTAATCGCTTCCCCTGTTGGTCCTTATTTCACCGGAGGCGTCAAGCCTGTAAAAATCTGGATCGCGCTGGATTCGGCCCGCGCCGGCAAGCACGGCACCGGTGAAGCCAAGACCGGTGGAAACTACGCCGCTAGCCTCCTGGCTCAGAGCGAGGGCTACGAGCAGGGCTGTTCTCAGGTTATGTTCCTTGACGCCGAAACCGGCAGCCACATTGAGGAACTTGGCGGAATGAACCTGTTCTTCGTGTACAAGGATGGCCACGTTGCCACCCCAAGCCTCGATGGAAACATTCTGCGCGGTATCACCCGCGACAGCGTTATCACACTGATTCGCGACCGCGGCATTGAGGTTCAGGAGCGCCTGATTTCCCTCGATGAAGTACGTGCAGGCGTGAACAACGGAGACATCGTTGAGATCTTTGCCTGTGGCACCGCGGCGGTAATCACTCCAGTTGGGCAGCTAAAGAGCCGCTTGGAAACCATCGGTGATGAGAACCCAGAGCCTGGGGCGCTAACCGTTTCGCTTCGCGAAGAGCTAACCGGCATTCAGTACGGAACGGTTGAAGACCGTCACGGCTGGATGCTCAAGCTTGCTAACTAACCCCGACTCAAAGAGGTAGTTGGTATGCGCATCGCTCGTTTTTCCATCGATGGTGACATCAAGTTTGGTCTGGTGCAAGACGGCGAACTGATCGCCTTCAAAGGCCATCCGCTGGTCAACAACTATGAGACCAGTGGCGAGGTTTTTCAGTCTGAACAGGTGAAGCTGTTGGCGCCAACCCTGCCAAGCAAAGTGGTTTGCGTGGGCAAGAACTATGGCGAGCACATTGCCGAGATGGGTCTGGCCGCCAACCCGGAACCAACCCTGTTTTTCAAGCCGAACAGCGCGATAGTGGCGCACGGCGAGAACATTGTCCTGCCTCCGCAGAGCAACCAGGTTGAGCTTGAGGTTGAACTCACCATTGTGATTGGCAAGGTGGCCAAGAACGTTTCCGAAGCAGACGCCCACAAGATTATCTGGGGATACACGATTTCAAACGACGTTACTGCGCGCGACCTGCAGTTCACCGACGACCAGTGGGCTCGTTCCAAAGCGTTTGATACCTTCTGCCCAATGGGCCCGTGGATTGATACCGAATGGCAGCCCGCAAGCCAGCGAATCAGCAGCGCAATCAACGGCGAGGTTCAGCAAGACAGCACGCTGGACCAGATGATTCACAACGTGCCCAAAATCGTGAGCTATGTGAGCCACAACATGACTCTGCTGCCTGGTGATGTAATCCTCACCGGAACACCTTCCGGCATCACCAAGATCTCCGCGGGCGATTTGGTTGAGTGCCACATCGATGGCCTGGGCACGCTCACCAGCCACGTGGTTGGCTAGCACCTCGGGTAGGCCAACAAAGGCCTGAAGTAGACTTGACTCATCATGTCTGACCTCATCACTGCACCATTCTCAACTGCAACCGGCGCGGACGTACGCGTTCGTTTTTGCCCTTCGCCAACCGGAACCCCTCACGTGGGATTGGTTCGTACCGCTCTGTTTAACTGGGCATACGCGCGCCACACTGGCGGCACTTTTGTGTTCCGTATTGAAGACACCGATGCCGAGCGCGACAGCGAAGAGTCATTTGAAATGATTCTTGACGGACTCAAGTGGCTTGGCTTGAACTGGGACGAAGGCGTTGGAGTGGGTGGCCCAAACGAGCCTTACCGCCAGAGCCAGCGCAAAGACATTTACCTAGACGTTATTGAAAAGCTCAAGGCCAGTGGCCACATTTACGAGAGCTACCTGACCGGCGAGGAAATTGACGAGCGCAATAAGGCTGCCGGCCGTGCCGTTCAGCTTGGGTACGACAACTCGGAACGAGACCTCACAGAGGAGCAGCGCGCCGCTTACCGAGCCGAGGGCCGTTCGCCGGCGCTTCGCTTGCGCGTGCCAAACCAGGACATCACCTTTACGGATCTAGTTCGCGGCGAGATCACCTTCCCGGCCGGATCTTTCCCCGACTTCGTGGTGGTTCGCCCTAACGGTCAGCCGCTCTACACCCTGGTAAACCCGGTTGACGATGCGCTTATGCGCGTAACTCACGTGCTTCGTGGTGAGGACCTGCTCAGCAGCACCCCGCGCCAGATTGCGCTATACAACGCGTTGGTTGAAACCGGCATTGCCGAGTGGATTCCTCAGTTTGGGCACCTGCCATTTGTGATGGGTGAGGGAAACAAGAAGCTCAGCAAGCGCGACCCAGAAAGCAACCTGTTCCACCACCGCGACCGCGGCTTCATTCCGGAAGGATTGCTCAACTACCTGAGCCTTCTTGGTTGGGGAATCAGCCACGAGCGCGACGTTTTCAGCATGGACGAGCTGGTTGCCGCATTCGACGTGAAAGACGTGAACCCGAACCCTGCGCGCTTTGACCAGAAGAAGGCCGACGCAATCAACGCCAGCCACATTCGATTGTTGGCCGCCGATGACTTCCGTAGTCGCATTGTTCCTTACCTGCAGAGTGCTGGTGTGCTCGGTTCCGAAATCACTGCCCAGCAGGAGAGCATCCTGGAGGCGGCTGCGCCGTTAATTCAGGAGCGCATCGTGGTTCTCAGCGAGGCTCCAGAACTGCTCGAATTCCTGTTCAAGACAGCAGACGAAATCTCCATTGCAGAGGATGCAAAGGCTGGACTTCCGGAGAACGCAGGGGCCATCGCCACGGCCGCGGTAGCAGCCATCGAGGCCATCGATGAATCTGAATTCAAGACCGAGGCAATCCAGAACGCGCTTCAGTCCGCCCTGATCGAGGGACTCGAGTTGAAGCCGAGAATCGCATTCGGGCCAATCAGGACCGCAATCAGCGGCCGACGAATCTCACCACCGCTGTTTGAGAGCATGGAGATTCTGGGCAAGCGGGAGAGCGTTCTTAGACTCAGGAACTTTGCAGCCAACCACTAGCCCAAGCGGGCAGGGTGGCATTTGCCAGCGTTAGCGCCATAGCGTAAGATTGACTCTTGGTGCTGGTCACAAGCCGGCCCAAAAAGTACCTTGGGGTATGGTGTAATTGGCAACACGGAGGTTTCTGGTACCTTTGTTCTTGGTTCGAGTCCAGGTACCCCAGCTTTAGAAAACGGTCGATTTTATCGGCCGTTTTTGCTTTAACTTGGTACTCGATTCGTGCCGTAAAAGTAGGCTTATCGCATGACTGTTGCAGTGTTCGCGGCTTGGTATTTGATCGTGGCAAACCTGTTGGTTGGCCTTTTTCAACTAGCCCTCGCTTTAGGTGCCCCAATGGGTGAATACGCCTGGGGTGGGCGCAACCAAGGAAAGCTCCCCGCCAAATTCCGAGTTGGCTCACTTTTCTCCGCGGGGCTCTTGGTTGCAATTTCCGGTCACTACGCCAGCCTGATTGGATGGTTGCCATCGATGCTTGATGCTCACGGCCGAGCCTTCTCGATTTGGGCGTTGACCGCGTTTTACGCACTCAGCACGCTGGGCAACTGGAGCTCAAAGAGCGCAAAAGAGAAGCAGATGTTCTTGCCAGTTTCAGCATCCATGTTGATTGCAAATATTCTGATTTTGGTGTTCTACCGTCTAGGTTAAAGTCATGGCAAAGTACGGACCAAACGACGTAGAGCAGTACCTAAAGGACCAGAGCCCAAAGTATGAGGCGCCTATGCGCCGTTTGGTGAAGTTGTTCTCAAATGAGCTTGGTAAGGCTCCGGTGATCAGTTATCAAATCATCGCCTGGCCAATCAAAGGTCGGTACGGAATTTTCATCAGCGGCTGGAAAGACCACATGAGTCTTCATGGCGGACACGCACTTGAGCCGCTTGCCGAGATTCACCCAGAATGGTTTAAGAGAAGCGGCGCCACACTTTGGATTAGGGACGGCCAGGAAGAGTTGCCAATAGAGGCCGTGCGCGCGGTTGTGGCCGCGGTGTACGCAAGTATTCCACCTGAATTGTTGGATAGCTAACGAACTTTAAACCTCGGTGCTGTCGCCCACCTGCAAGAACTGGAAGGTACCGCCGTGCTTCTCGGTGAACATCTGAACCCGGCCATTGTTCATCTGGTGGCCCAGGTCGCTCAAGTGAATGTTGTGAGTGGCAAACGAGCGCTTTGGCTTTACGTCCTCAATGAAATCAATGACGTCGCCAATCTTTAACCACGGCGCGCTAGTTGGGCAAGCCAAAATTTCAACGGGACGGTCTGGACGGGTATAGCTGTCGCCCGGGTAGTACAGCTTGTCATTTACCATCACACCAACGTTTTGAATCACCGGCATGCTGCGGTGAATCTCCTGGTGCAGGTCTCCAAAGAACTCAAGGGTGAACGGCCCAACGGGGAAGTGGTCGCCGTGATGCACGGTGGTGGTCTTGAATCGGTCACCGCCCTCAACGGCGGCAAGTCTGGCGCACACGTCATCGGTGCCGAAAATCTGAAGGTCTGGGTTGTTGGCTAGTAGGCGATCCAACTGCGGTTCAAAGCAGTGGTCGTCATGCATATGGGTGAGCACAACGGCCTGAACGTTCTCAAGGCCTGTCATCTCGGCGGTGTAAACACCCGGGTCAATGATGATTCGCTGACCAGCATCGATGAGTTCCAAACAAGCGTGACCGTGCTTAACTATGCGCATGTTTTTAGACTAGACCTATGGCAACTTCCGAAGGTCACGAAACTCAGCACCAGCATTCAGACACTGGCCACAACTGTGAAGCTCATTCCGGCGAGCAGTCCATGTGCAGCTGCGACCACAATCCTGGCGGGGAGTGCCACTGTCCACCCAACGAATGCAAGTGCGACCAGAAGCACCACCTTGTGGGCGAGACCCAACATGGCCATTCGTGTTGTGAGGCCGGGTTGCCGCACGACCACAACCATGGGGATTTGCCAGGTCATGGGCATGCCGGCCATGAGAGTCACGAGGGTCACGGCGATCACACTGATCATGAGGCTCACGCGGGTCACGAGGCTCACGCGGGTCATGAAGGTCACGAGGGTCACAGCCACCACGACCCACGCGTTTTCAAGCGCCAGTTCTGGTTTGCACTTGCCCTGACCTTCCCAACGGTGATCTGGTCATCGATGACTCAGAAGGTGTTTGGCTACACCGCTCCCTCTTTCCCTTTTAGCAATCTCATTCCAGCGGTAGTGGGAACACTTTTGCTGTTCACGGGTGGCCGCGTGTTCCTCAAATCCGGTCTGCAGGAGTTGAGGTCAAAGCGTCCAGGCATGATGGCTCTGATTTCGCTGGCACTTGTGGTGGCCTTTGGCTACAGCACTTTCCTCACGATTGCTCAACTACTCAATCTGACCATTTTGGGTATGGCGTTCATGGGAATGGACTTTTGGTGGGAGCTAGCTGCGCTAATTACCATCATGCTGCTTGGGCACTGGCTTGAGATGAGCTCGGTGGCAAAGGCGCAAAGCGCGGTTGGTGAACTAGCCAAGTTGGTTCCGGACTTCGCCGTAAAGCTAGACGGCAAAATTGAGCGTCGGATTGCGGTTTCAGAGCTGGCACTGGGCGACCTGATTGTGGTTAAGCCCGGCTCTGTGATTCCTGCCGACGGCATCGTGCTGTTTGGCGAATCAAATGTGAATGAATCCATGCTCACTGGCGAGTCCAACCCGGTTGCCAAGAAGTGGGGCGACCAGGTGATTGGCGGCACCATGAACGCGGTGAGCGCCAAACTTGGCCTGGGCGAACTCACGGTTCGAGTTACCGCGCTGGGAGAAGCCAGCGTCATCGGCACCATCGGCAAGTTAGTTGCGCAGGCCCAAGCCAGCAAGAGCAAGACCCAGCGCCTTGCCGATAAAGCCGCGGGCTGGCTGTTCTATGCCGCTCTCGGCAGCGCCACACTAACCGCGGTGCTTTGGCCGCTACTTGGGCACGCGCCGGTTGATTTTGTGCTGGAACGCGTGGTCACGGTGCTGGTCATCGCCTGCCCGCACGCACTGGGTCTGGCCATTCCATTGGTCACGGCAATTACCACCGCAAAAGCCGCCAACACCGGAATTCTCATCCGCGACCGAGTTGCTTTCGAAGCCACCCGCAAGGTAGACGTTGTCTTGTTCGACAAGACCGGAACGCTAACAACTGGCGAGCGCGGCGTGACATCAATGCACATAACCCGTCGCGGTGCGCTTGAATCCATCGATGAATTGTTGGCCGTTGCAGCCGGTTTGGAGAAGGGTTCCGAGCACTCGATTGCTCAGGCTATTTTGGCCGAGGCTGCGGACCGCAAGATTGAACCTCTGGACGTGAAAGACGTGATGACCACGCCTGGAGTTGGCGTGAGCGGACGCTTTGACGAGTACCGACTCTTCGCCGGTGGCCCCGCCTTGCTCACCAAGAACCGCATCGACATTGACGTGCAGGACCTGGTTGCCGCAGACGGCGCCAACTCATCGGGCAATACCGTGATTTACGTGGTGCGAGATGCCACGTTGCTTGGCTTTATTTCGCTCGGAGACCAACTTCGGGAAACCAGCGAAGCGGCGGTATACCAGCTGCAGCAACTGGGCAAACGAGTTGCCATGCTCACGGGAGACGCCCACGGAGTGGCAAATGCGGTGGCTGCCAAACTGGGCATCGATGAGGTGTATGCCGAAGTCCTGCCGCACCAAAAAGCAGAAGTTGTGGCTACCCTTCAGGCGGACGGAGCAACCGTTGCCATGGTGGGCGATGGCGTGAACGACGCACCTGCGCTGGCGCAGGCTAACGTGGGAATCGCGATTGGTACCGGAACCAACGTTGCCGTTGAAAGCGCGGGAGTGGTGTTGCTTTCAGACGATCCGCTGGCGGTTGTTGGAGCCATAACGCTCGCAAAGCGCAGTTACGCCAAAATGGTGCAGAACCTCTGGTGGGGTGCGGGTTACAACATTCTTGCCATTCCACTCGCCGCAGGAGCGCTCGCACCAATCGGACTGGTTTTGTCGCCCGCGGTTGGAGCAGTGTTGATGTCGGTCTCCACAATCGTGGTTGCCGCTAATGCTCAACTGCTCCGAAAGGACAAATAATGAAGCAGTTGCCAATCGGTGTGGTGATAAACCCTACATCGGGCAAAGGCAAGGGTGCGGCTGCTGGCGAGCAGGCTCTCGCCACCCTAGAGGCACTTGGGCACCAGGTGCTAAACCTGAGTGCGGGTAACGCCGACCAGGCGCTTGCCGCCGCGCGGGCAGCTGTAACCACCGGCGCAATCCAGGCTTTGGTTGTGGTTGGTGGAGATGGCGTGGTGCATCTTGGTGTGAACGCTTGCGCCGGCACCAACGTGCCACTGGGCATCGTGGCCGCAGGAACGGGAAATGACGCGGCACTAACGCTTGGGCTCCCGCTGGACAACCCTGCACTCGCAGTCCAAATGGCAAGTCAAAACCTTACAAAACCAAAGACCGTGGACCTGGTGGCGGGCCAGACCGAACGTGGCAAGTTTCACGCCTTCAACACGGTCAGCGCCGGCTTCGATGCCCTCGTGAACCGCCGAGCCAATCGCATGAGTTGGCCAAAAGGGGCATCGCGCTACACAATCGCCATGGTTTTAGAACTGCTCAGCTTCTCGGGCATCAAATACAACGCGGTCATCGATGGCGCCGAGCGCAAAATCGAAGCCATGTTGTGCGCGGTTGCCAACGGCCCGAGTTTTGGGAGTGGAATGTTCATCGCTCCTCACGCCAAAATCAATGACGGCGCACTTGACCTGTTTGTGGTGCACAGGATCTCCAAGTTGGAGTTACTAAAAGTGTTTCCCAAGGTTTTCACTGGTGGTCACGTGAACCATCCCGCTGTGGAGTTCGTTTCCGGAAGTAGGTTCAGGCTGGACTCGGGTAACCTTCCCGCCTATGCGGACGGCGAGTTTGTGGGCAATTCGCCCATCGATGTGTGGATTGCACCGGGAGCACTCAAGGTGCTTGCCAACTGAGTGTGGCCGGGCGCACGTTTGCGCGCAAAGCCTAGCCGTGGCATAATGGACAGGTTGCTCAAACGGCCCCATCGTTTAGCGGCCTAGGACGCTGCCCTCTCACGGCAGTAGCAGGGGTTCGAATCCCCTTGGGGTCACGATACTCGCTCTTGGTTGAACTTAGTTCCCGGGAGCGAGTTTCCTTTTAAGCGGACCTTTTGCCAGTCACAACATTGCGAACGGCCAGCGCCAGGATGGCGGTAACTGGCACCATGGCTACCAGCGATAGCCCGCCATAAAGCACGGTTGCCAAAAGCGCACCCGAAACCGCGCCACCAAAGGCACCACTGAGGCTCATGAACGAGTCGCTCAAGCCCTGCACGTTGGCCTTATCCGGTCCAGTGAGGCTCTTGGCAAGGAGCGCCGATGCCGAAACCGTGGATGCCGACCAACCCAGTCCGAGCAACAGAAGTCCCATTGAAATGCTGAAGCGGCTGTTGTCTCCAAATGAACAGAACATGAGTGCCACCACATAAACCGCCTGTGCGCTCAGGATCATCCGAACGCTGCCAAACCTGTCGGCCAGCCAACCAAAGATTGGGCTGAACGCCCACATGCCAGCAACGTGCAGGCTGATTGTGAACCCAACCACAACTAGGTCGAAGCCCATGCTCGCCATGTGCACGGGAGTCATTGCCATAACCGAAACCATCACCATGTGACTTAGTCCAAGGGTAAGTACTGCGAATCGGGCGTTGGCGTTGGCCTTTAGTGTGGCAAAAGCCGACTTGAAAGATACCTTGTGACGGCTTCCGGTCTTGTTGGCGTCAAGCTGGCGGGCAACCAGCAGCGGATCTGGGCGCAGCCCTATCCAGAACGCCGTAGCACCACTCAGCTGAGCAAAAATCGTGATCAGGAATGGGCCAGCGTAGGGTGCCAATCCAATGGCTTGACCAATGGCATCTCCGGGGCCAATTAGGTTTGGTCCAATCACCGCACCGATGGTGGTAGCCCAAACTACCAATGCCAAATCGCGGGCAGGGGAGTTTCCCGTGGGCAGGTCGGTTGCCGTAAAGCGTGCCTGAAGACTGATTGCGCTGGCCGCACCTATAAAGAACAACCCCACCAGAAGGAGCGCAAAGCTGTGGATGCCAGCGGCTGCGATGATGCCGGCCGCGCCGCTAACTGCGAGCAACGCTCCCGTTGCCAAGGCCACGCGGCGCCCCTTGGATACGGCCAAACGGCTGAGCGGAATGGCCCACACCGCGGCACCCAGGGTGCTAAAGGTGCTGGCCGAACCGCTCCAGGCGGCGCTTCCGCTGAGCTGGCCGGCCAGAATCGCACCAACGCTGAACGTGGCGCCCACGCCAAATCCGCTGAGCATTTGCCCGGTCATGAGGGCACGAACTACTCGTTTTTGCAGCTTTGCTACATCGATGTTGGTCACCTGCCAAGCCTAAGCGGTAGCCCCTAATCCGTGGGCGAGCGGTAAACTTGAGGTTCGAGTATTTTGAGGTGTTTGCATGACAACTAAGCCACTCACATTGGCCGAAAAGGTTTGGAACGACCACTTGGTGGTCAAGGGCGAAAATGGCTCTCCAGACCTGCTTTACATTGACTTGCACTTGGTGCACGAGGTAACCAGCCCACAGGCCTTCGATGGTCTCCGCCTTGCCGGCCGCCCGGTTCGTCGCACCGACCTCACCATTGCCACCGAGGACCACAACACTCCAACTTTGGACATCGATAAGCCCATCGCCGATGTGACCAGCCGCACCCAGATTGAGGCGCTTCGCAAGAATGCGGCCGAGTTCGGTGTTCGTATCCACTCACTTGGAGACGCAAACCAGGGAATCGTTCACGTGGTTGGCCCACAGCTTGGTTTGACCCAGCCGGGCATGACCGTGGTTTGTGGCGACTCGCACACTTCAACCCATGGTGCGTTTGGCTCGCTTGCCATGGGCATCGGCACCAGCGAGGTTGAGCACGTGATGGCAACCCAGACTTTGCCGCTCAAGCCATTCAAGACCATGGCCATCAACGTTGAGGGAACTCTGCGCCCGGGCGTAACCGCAAAGGACATCATCCTTGCCGTGATTGCCAAGATTGGCACCGGCGGTGGCCAGGGCTACGTTCTTGAGTACCGCGGTTCTGCCATTCGTTCTCTGAGCATGGAGGGTCGCATGACCATCTGCAACATGAGCATCGAAGCCGGCGCTCGTGCGGGAATGGTTGCCCCGGACGAAACCACATACGCGTTCCTAAAGGGTCGCCCGCACGCTCCAGAGGGAAGCGAATGGGACGAAGCCGTTGCCTACTGGAACACGCTTCCCACCGATGAAGGCGCAAAGTTTGACGCCGAGGTAAACATCGATGCAAACACACTTGACCCGTTTGTGACCTGGGGAACCAACCCTGGTCAGGGCGTTTCGCTCCTCGAAAACGTGCCAAACCCTGCCGACTACGCAGACGCGAACGAGCGCGAAGCCGCCGAAAATGCGTTGAAGTACATGGACCTCAAGGCCGGAACTCCAATGAAGAGCATCAAGGTTGACACCGTGTTCTTGGGCTCCTGCACCAACGGTCGCATCGAAGACTTGCGCGCCGCAGCCAGTGTGATTCAGGGGCACACCAAGCACCCAGACATCACCATGCTTGTGGTTCCAGGCTCCGCTAAGGTTCGCCTGCAGGCAGAGGCCGAGGGCCTAGACCAGATCTTCAAGGACTTTGGTGCCGAGTGGCGCTTTGCCGGCTGCAGCATGTGCCTGGGCATGAACCCAGACCAGCTTGGTGTTGGCGAGCGTTCGGCCAGCACCAGTAACCGTAACTTTGAAGGGCGTCAGGGCAAGGGCTCTCGCACCCACCTAGTTTCGCCAGTGGTTGCCGCGGCAACCGCGGTTCGCGGCACTCTGAGTTCGCCAAGCGACTTGGAGCCGGCGTTCCCGCTCACCACCGGTATTGCAACTCTGGGAGAGAACTAATGGAAAAGATCACCACCTTCACCGGAGTTGCCGTTCCGCTAAAGCGCAGCAACGTTGACACCGACCAGATCATCCCAGCCGTGTACCTAAAGCGCATCACCAAGACCGGCTTCGATGACGCACTGTTCGCCGCCTGGCGTGGCGACAGCGACTTTGTTCTGAACCAGGAGCCTTATAAGACTGGCGAGGTTTTGATTGCCGGAGCGGACTTTGGCACCGGTTCAAGCCGCGAGCACGCCGTTTGGGCTCTTCGCGACTACGGCTTCAAGGCCGTTTTCAGCAGCAAGTTCGCAGACATCTTCCGCGGCAACGCTGGCAAGCAGGGTCTAATCGCGGGCGTCATCACCGATGAAGACACCGAGGCACTCTGGGCAGCCATCGAAGCGAATCCAGGTGTTGGCGCAACCGTGAACCTGCTGGACCAGACTGTGTCGATTGGCAGCCTCAGCGTGCCATTCCAGATTGACGAATACACTAGGTGGCGTCTGCTAGAAGGCTTGGATGACATTGGTCTGACCCTTCAAAACGAGCAGGCAATCACAGAGTTTGAGGCAAAGCGTCCATCGTGGAAGCCAAAGACCCTGCCAGCCAAGGGAGTCTGATGAGTCAAATCACCGTTACCGGCGGTAAGCCGCTCAAGGGGCGAGTTGACCTAAAGGGTGCAAAGAACCTTGTCACCAAGGCCATGGTTGCCGCACTGCTGGGCGAATCTCCTAGCGTGCTCAAAGACGTTCCTCGCATCTCCGACGTTGAGGTGGTTTCAAACCTCCTGAAACTTCACGGCGTAGCAATTGATTTTGCCGAAGACGGCACCATGCACCTTGACCCAACCGCGGTGAAGAGTGCGCGCATGGTGGACATCGATGCCCATGCCGGTAGCAGCAGAATCCCAATTCTTTTCTGTGGCCCGCTGCTTCACCAGCTTGGCGAGGCTTTCATTCCGGACCTGGGAGGTTGCCACATCGGTGACCGACCAATTGACTTCCACCTAGACGTGCTTCGCAACTTTGGCGCTGTGATTGAGAAGCTGCCAAATGGCACTCGCATGAGCGCACCAAACGGATTGCACGGAGCCAAAGTTGAGCTGCCTTACCCAAGCGTTGGCGCCACCGAGCAGGTGCTGCTCACCGCGGTTCGCGCCGAAGGCAAGACGGAACTTTCGGGTGCTGCGATTGAGCCAGAGATCATGGACCTCATTGCCATTCTCCAGAAGATGGGTGCCATCATCTCGGTGGACACCGACCGCACCATTCGCATCGAAGGCGTGAAGTGTCTCAAGGGTTACACCCACCGCGCACTTTGGGACAGAAACGAAGCAGCTAGTTGGGCGGCCGCGGCTCTTGCTACCAAGGGAGACATCTTTGTTGGCGGTGCACGCCAGCAGGAAATGATGACCTTCCTAAACGTGTTCCGCAAGGTTGGCGGCGCATTTGAGATTGAAGACGACGGTATCCGTTTCTACCACCCGGGTGGCGAGCTCAACTCGGTGGTCATCGAGACCGACGTTCACCCCGGTTTCATGACCGACTGGCAGCAGCCACTTGTGGTTGCGCTCACCCAGGCTCAGGGCCTGAGCATTGTGCATGAGACCGTGTACGAGCAGCGATTTGGCTTTACCGACGCGCTCAACCAGATGGGCGCGCAGATCCAGATTTACCGCGAGTGTCTGGGCGGCACCCCTTGTAGGTTTGGCCAGCGCAACTTCAACCACTCGGCAGTCATCAGTGGTCCAACCAAATTGAAGGCCGCCGACATTCGGGTGCCAGACCTGCGCGGTGGTTTCAGCCACATGGTTGCGGCTCTGGCAGCAGAGGGCGTGTCCAACGTGACCAACGTTCAGCTCATCTCGCGCGGCTACGAGAACTTCTTGCAGAAGCTCACCGACCTGGGCGCCGACTTCACCTATTCGGAATAGTCGCGGAACCAACCATGGCAACCGGGTCTTCAGCAAGGCGTAAGGCTGGCAAAAAGGGCGCCCTGCCCATGCCTAAGTTCAACAAGAACGAACTTCACCCAGCACTGGGTTTAGTTGCCTTCTTTTTGATTCCGCTGGTTCGCCTCATGTTTGGCCTAAGAGTCAAGGGCCTAGAGAAGCTGCCAAAAACCGGTTCCTACGTATTGGTTAGTAACCACGTAACCAACGTGGACGCCCTGGCTGTGGCCTACTTCGTTTACGTGAAGCTCAACCGTGCACCCCACTTCTTGGCCAAAGAAAGCCTGTTTCGCATTCCGGTTATCGGCAGGATTCTCTTGGCCGCCGGTCAAATCCCGGTTTACCGCAGCAGCGGACAGCGAAATGATGAGCCACTTCGCGTTGCCCACGAGTACCTCAAGCGCGGTCACATGATTGGCATCTTCCCGGAGGGCACTCTCACCCGCGACCCAGACATGTGGCCCATGCGCGGCAAGAGTGGAGCAGTTCGGCTGGCGCTTGACACTAATGTGCCGGTATATCCGATTGCCCACTGGGGCAGCCACCACATTTTGCCAACCTACGGAAGCAAGTTCCGCCCGGGGTTCTGGAAGCGTGTTGACCTGACCGTGGGCAATGAGATTGACCTAACCGATTACCGCAATAAGAAACTCACCCCAGAGGAGTTGAATACCGCAACCGAAAAGGTGATGGTTGAGATCACTCATCTGGTGGAAGAACTTCGCGGCGAGAAGGCGCCAGAAAAACGCTGGAGTCCAGAGCAGTCTGGCCAAACCACACATGGAAACTTCAAGAAGGGCAGCACAAAGTGACCAAGATTGCAGTGATGGGCGCTGGTAGCTGGGGTACCACCTTTGCCAAAGTTTTAGCCGATGCCGGCAACGATGTAGTGCTGTGGGCCCGCCGCGACGACGTGGTTGATGAGATCAACACCACACATCGAAATGGCGATTACCTTCCTGGAATCGATCTTCCTAAGACACTCACTGCAACCATCGATGCGGCCGAGGCAATGGCTGGAGCCGAGCAGGTTTACCTTTCGGTTCCATCGAGTGCGCTGCGAACAAACCTGGAGACCTGGGGAAGCCTGATTCCAAAAGACGCCATCATTGTGAGCCTCATGAAGGGCGTGGAGCAGGGAACTGGGCTGCGCATGAGTCAGGTCATTGAAGAAGTGGTGGGCTGCCCAAAGACCCACATCGCTGTGGTTTCGGGGCCTAACCTGAGCGGCGAGATTGCTCTGGAACAGCCAACCGCGTCGGTGGCAGCCAGCAGCAGCGCCGAGACTGCGGCCGAAGTGGCACGAGCCTGCACCAATGAATACTTTGCAACCTTCACCAACAAAGACGTGATTGGCACCGAATTCGGTGGAATTCTCAAGAACCTGATTGCGGTTGCCATTGGCATTGTGAACGGCGTTGGCTACGGCGAAAACACCAAGGCCAGCATCATGACTCGAGGACTGGCCGAAATCAGCCGATTCGCGGTTGCCTACGGCGCAAAGCCAACCACAATGGTTGGACTGGCTGGTTTGGGCGACCTGATTGCCACCAGTGAGAGTCCGCTAAGTCGCAATCACAAGGCCGGCGAGATGCTGGGCAAGGGTTTCAGCAAGCGCGAGGTTTTGAAGCGACTGAACCAGACCGCCGAGGGTCTCAACAGTGTTGGTCCGGTGCTTGAGTTGGCCGCTGCCAAAGGTGTGAAGATGCCAATTGTTGAGCAGGTGCAGTTAGTGCTCGAGGGCAAGATGAAGCCAAAGGACATTGCTCCACACCTTATGGGTGAAGACGAAGAGCCGCAGGGTGAATAGCGTCATGGCAAACCAGTCTTCAAAGCTCACCGTGGCCATCCTGTTTGGCGGCCGCAGCAGTGAGCACAGCATTTCGTGTGCAACTGCGGCCGGAGTGCTCGGCGCCATTGACCGCAACAAGTACAACGTGGTGCCAGTGGGAATCACGCCGGATGGCGTGTTTGTTCCGGCCGAAGATTCCGTGGAGCGTTGGGCGCTGAGCAACGGCCCACTGCCGGTGGTTGAGTTCCAAGGGGTTCGAGCCGAGTTTGCCATGGACGGTTCGCGCGCGCTTTATTCCATCGATGCCTCCGGCAACCGCAACCTAACAGCCGCGCTAGACGTTGTGTTTCCGGTGCTTCACGGGCCGTTCGGCGAAGACGGAACCATGCAGGGCTTCCTGGAGTTGGCCGGTTTGCCTTATGTGGGCAACGGCGTTTTTGCCAGCGCGGCCGGCATGGACAAAGAGTTCAGCAAGGCACTGTTCTTACAGGCCGGCGTTCCGGCAACACCGCACGTTGTGATTCGCGAGTCCCAGTGGCTTGCAGACCCTGAGACGGTTCTCGAAGCGGTTCGCGGCCTCGGCGGCACCCCCCTATTTGTGAAGCCGGCTCGTGCAGGGTCATCGGTTGGCGTTTCCAAGGTCAACAACATGAGCGAGTTCGCGGCCGCAGTTGCGCTCGGTTTGGAGCACGACTCCAAGGTTGTGGTTGAGCACGGTTTGGTTGGCCGCGAGGTTGAGTGCGCTGTTCTTTCAAGCATCGATGGCGGACCCGCGCGAGTTTCTGTTGCCGGCGAGATCATTGTTAAGGGCCGCGAGTTCTACGACTTCGAGGCCAAATACCGCGACGAAGATTCGGTTGATCTCATCATTCCTGCGGTCATGACTGATTCCGAATTGGCTGAGATGCAGCGCCTAGCTCGCTTGGCTTTCGAGGCACTCGGAGGCTACGGCTTGGCTCGCGTGGACTTTTTCCTCACCGCCAATGGTTTCTTCATCAACGAAATCAACACCATGCCTGGCTTCACCCAGTTCAGCATGTACCCGTCGCTCTGGGGTGCAACCGGTATCGGTTACGCAGACCTCATCGATGAATTGATTCAGCTGGGACTGGCCGCACGCCGTTAGTCGGCTAAACGGCGCTAGTTAGCCAAGGTCCTGCAATTGGCCAATCGTTTCTAGTTAGCCAATCTTCTCTAATTGGCAAGCACGGTGCAAACCTTGTCGGCCTTTGCGCCTGACAATACCGCCGGCGCGAGCGCCTCTAGAGCCGATACTCCGCTGGCCCGCTTCGAATCCACTATCACTTCGGTGGCAGGGTTTCTGCCAAAGGTGATGAATCGGTAACTTGGTGCCTGAGAAGGGTCAACCAGCCAGTCCACGCCACCAGCGGTAACGCACTTGAGGGCGCTTACCTTCACTTCGGGCAACCCGCATCGAATAATCAAAGCACTAGGAGTTCCCCAAGCGCCTGTGGCTTGGGCATCGGTGTCGCGCAAAGCAAAGTTTTCGATTGTGTCTGGCAGGCGCACTGTGATTGCGGCGCACTTCGGGTTGTTGGAATCCGGCGCGGCATCTAGCGTGACAATCTGAGAACAGCCGGAGAGGCCGGCAATCCCGAGTGTCATAACAGCGGCAGCTCTTAACGCACCGAGTGAAATGGTTCGGCGGCGAGCATTAGTTGCTGAGTTGAAGTGTGAAAAACGCATCTCTAACAGGCTACCTTTGATGGGTGGAAACTATTGCATCGTTGGGCGAAAACGCCAGCCTAAAGCGCACCATCAGTCGACTCAACAAGGGCGACCACGAGTTGGTTGGACCGGGCGACGACGCGGCTGTGATCAAGGCCATCGATGGCAGTTATGTGGTCACAACCGACACCCTGGTACAGGATCACGACTTCAAACTTGAGTGGAGCAGCGGCTACGACCTGGGTTGGAAAGCGGTGGCAAGCAACATTGCCGATGTGGCTGCTATGGGAGCCGTTCCAACGGTTTTGGTAGTTGCGCTGGTGGCTCCAGGTTCCACGGAGGTTTCTTGGCTCGAGGCATTCGCCGACGGACTTCGCGAGGCGTGCCTAGCGCTCGCGCCCGGTTGCGCAGTGGTTGGGGGAGACCTGGCAAGCGGTGCGCAGATTGTGGTTAGTGTGACCGCCCACGGCAGCCTAGAGGGCAGAACGCCGGTGCTGCGAAGCGGTGCCAAAGTGGGCGATGTATTGGCGGTTGCCGGAACCCTTGGTCGTGCAGCTTGCGGACTTGACTTGCTTGCGAGCGGAAACACCGATGCTGCCAACGCGTACGACGAACTTGTTTCCGTGCAACTTAGGCCACAGCCCCCGATAGCCGCCGGGGTGGCCGCGTGCATTGCAGGTGCCACAGCAATGCTCGACGTGAGCGACGGCTTGGTGAAGGATGCCAGCAGGATTGCCGCTGCATCGGGAGTTCGAATTTCAATCGACCCCACGCTGCTCATTGGATTCGAGGCGGTCCTCGAGGGCCCGGCTCAGGCGCTGGCCGTGAAGCCGGGTACGCACACTGAAGCACACTACACGCGCAAGTGGGTCTTGGGCGGGGGAGAAGATCACTCGCTGTTGGCCACGTTCCCGGCGGGCGCAACTTTGCCTCGCGGCTTCAAGCGAATTGGAACGGTTGAGGCGTCGGCCACCCTGGATTCGGCTGATTCCAGCAGCGCTGCAAACTCAGATCAACCTGGCGTTCTGCTTGGACTCGAACCGCTTACCGGGGCAGCCATCGATGCACTTGGCTGGGACAGCGTAACTGGCATTTAGTGCGGTCGAGCTGCGTGGCTTAGTTCGATGCTGATTTGCACGCGGTAGCAGGAGCTTGATATTGGGCTCGACCGGAGCCCGAGCCAAAGCCCTAGCCGAAGCCCGAGCCAAAGCCCGAGCCGAAGCCCTAGCAGAAGCCCGAGCCGAAGCCCGAGCCAAAGCCCGAGCCGAAGCCCTAGCTCCAACCAAGTGACTCGGGTTTATGAGCGAAAGTTTGTACTTTTAGCAAGAAAATGACATCAAAAACGCTCGTAAACGCGATGTGAAAATTTTGAGAGGTATCTACGCCGGCAGGAGTTTGGGCAATTGCACCAAACAATCCAGCCGGGGATGACTAAAGATTCTGCAGCTGCTGGTTGAGTGTGATGCCAACGCCGCTTCGAGGAAGAACCTCTACGCGACCGGTCACCGAGTTGCGGCGGAACAATAGGTTTGGAACGCCCGATAGGTCAGCGGCCTTCACGCTGCGAGGCTCGCCGTCGTCTACAACCGCAACCTTGGTTCCCGCGGTGATGTAGAGACCGGCCTCAACCACCGAGTCGTCTCCGATGGAGATTCCCACACCAGCGTTGGCGCCGAGAAGCGCACGCGATCCGATAGCCACGCGCTGCTTACCGCCGCCACTTAGGGTTCCCATGATGGATGCGCCACCACCGATGTCGCTGCCGTCGCCAACGATTACGCCCTGACTGATCCGACCCTCAACCATTGCGGTTCCGAGCGTTCCGGCGTTGAAGTTCACGAAACCCTCGTGCATGATGGTGGTTCCCGGAGCCAGGTGCGCGCCAAGGCGAACTCGGTTGGCGTCTGCGATTCGAACCTTCTGAGGGGTCACGTAGTCAACCAGGCGGGGGAACTTGTCAATCGAGTGAACAATCACGCCGGCACGCTGAAGCTGCGGGCGCAGGCGATCTAGGTCGGCTAGAGCAATTGGGCCAATGTTGCTGAAGGCAACGATTGGCAGCGCGGGAATCAACCCATCGAGGTTAATGGTGTTTGGCTTCACAAGCAGATGGCTCAGCAAGTGCAGGCGCAGGTAAGCATCGGCGGTTCCGGAAACGGGTAGCTCAAGCTCGATCTCGGTGCGAATCACCTGGGTGCTCACATTGCGGCGTGCGTCTTCGCCAACGTGCGCGTCAAGCTCTTTTGGCACCACCCAGAGAGCGTCACTCTTAGGCGCCTCACCAAGCTGAGGGTCTGGATACCAGACGTCTAGCACGGTGCCGTCGGCAGCGATGGTGGCGAGGCCGTGGCCCCAAGCTTTGCTCTGAAGGTAGTTCGCGTTACTCACAGAAACAAGGTTATCGTTAGGCTGGTTTCTGTGCCTGCCGTTTCATTGAACCTAACCGCCGATGTGGTGGAACTTACCCGCGACCTTTGCAACATAGAGAGTGTCTCGGGCAACGAGAACGCCATTGCAAACGCAATCGAATCTGCCCTGCGCGCCTACCCTCACCTCGAGGTAACCCGCGACGCAGATGCCATCGTGGCACGCACCAACACTGGCGGTTCTGGAGCCGGCCGCGGCACTCGGGTTTTGATCGCCGGGCACATCGACACCGTCCCGGTTGCTAACAACCTGCCAACCCGCCTCGAAACCATCGATGGAGTGCAGCACCTCTGGGGTCGCGGAACCGTGGACATGAAGGCTGGCGTTGCTGTGCAGCTGAAGTTGGCTGCGGAACTCACCGAGCCAAACTCGGATGTCACTTGGATTTTCTATGACCACGAAGAAGTTGATGCGTCGCTGAACGGCATGGGCCGTTTGAGCCGCAACCAGCCAGAGCTACTCGCCGGCGATTTTGCCGTGCTCTGCGAGCCAACCTCGGCCGGCATCGAAGGTGGTTGCAACGGCACCATGCGCATCGAGGTAACCACCACGGGAGTGAAAGCGCACAGCGCACGCGCTTGGATGGGCGTGAACGCCATTCACGCCGTAGAAGAAATTCTTGGTCGCCTCAACCGCTACGCCACTCAAGACGTTGAGGTTGACGGTCTGGTATACAAGGAAAGCCTGAACGCGGTTTTGATTTCGGGTGGCATTGCCACCAACGTGATTCCGGATGCCGCAAAGGTCACTGTGAACTACCGGTTTGCACCGAGCAAGTCCATCGCGGATGCCGAAGCGCATTTGCGCGAGGTGTTCGATGGGTTCAACGTGCTGGTCACAGACGCGTCGGCAGGCGCGCGCCCAGGCCTCAACCAGCCAGCGGCGGCCGCATTTATTGCGGCCACGGGCCTAGAGGCCCGCCCAAAGTATGGCTGGACCGACGTGGCTCGGTTCAGTGCGCTGGGCATTCCAGCCATCAACTTTGGCCCTGGCGACCCAAACAAGGCGCACGCCGACGACGAGTCGTGCCCGGTTGATCAGATCTACAGCTGCGAAGCGGCACTTCGTAAGTGGCTAACCGCGTAACACTCTCAGCACTCCGCGGCCGCTTCGCAGCGTTCCCGTGGTGGCTCCAAACCATTCTGGTTTGGGCCGGCACCCGCGCCATCTCAACCCTCGGGTTTCTCTGGGCTGGAGCCGTGCAGGGCCCAAGTTACTGGTACCCCTGGGCCAAGCCCACGTACTTTGACTTCCTAAACATCTGGGACGTGGAGTGGTACCACCGCATCTTCGACTTTGGCCTTGGCCAAGCGCCCGGCTACCAAATCCCGCTGCCGCTAAGTGAGTCCGGTGGTGTAACGCAAAACGCCTGGGCATTCATGCCCGGATTCCCGCTGTTGATTCGCGCCCTAACCTGGCTCACCGGTGGGGTTATCCCTTGGAAAATTCTCGCCCCAACCACGAGTCTCATCCTCAGTTTCGTGCTTGCCCTCGCCGTTTTCAAGGTCTTCACTCTCAAGTTTGAAACCGCAACGGCACTCTGGGGCGTGGCCATCTTCGGACTTTGGTGTGCAGCACCAATCCTGCAAACCGGCTACGCCGAAACCCTTGGCTTCCTATTCCTCGCCGGCGGCCTCTACTTCCTGATGCAACATCGCTACCTGGCATCGGTGCCTTTCCTAATCGGTCTTAGCCTCACCCGCCCCGGTATGGTTTCATTCGCGCTTAGCCTGGCCGGCATGTGGGCGGTTCGTGCAGTCAAGTCCCACCGCGCCAAAACCACGGGTGAACCGGGTCACGATTTCCCAACCGCCGAACGCTGGAAGCTTGCGGCACTAACGATAACGGCCGGCGTTCTCGGCTTGCTCTGGCCAATCATCGCCTGGCTCGCCACTGGCCGCATAGACGCCTACACCGCAACGGAACTCGCCTGGCGAAGCCACAATCCGCACGCCCAGCTGCAACTCATGGACGGTTGGGTTGGCCTCTTCACTGCAATGTACGGTCCCGTGCTCGGAATCCTCGCGCTCGCGTTGATAGTGGCAGGCGTGGTCTGGCTCATGTTTACCCCAACCGTGAAACTCCTAGGCAACGAGTTGCGCCTCTGGATCGGCTCCTACTTTTTCTACCTGCTTTTAGTTTTCAATCCGCAAAGCAGCACCTTTAGAATCCTCATGCCCGCTTTTCCGCTGGCAGCCGCACTCGCACTTAAGAGCAAAGACTGGCCAAAGTGGCTGAAGGCATCGATGGTTGGTGTTCTCATTCTCTCCCAGTTCGCCTGGCTGGCCATTTGCTGGGTTTACGTGGAACCCGACTTCACTCCTCCATAGACGGCCATTTGCCACAACTGCTGGGGTTTTTGCGCAGGTTTTACCTAACCGTTACCTCGTATTGCACTTTTAGAGGGATTTTCGGTTTTTATGTCCCTGCACTCTGGGATAATTGAACTTCGGCATGAATTTGTGCCAAGAATTACGCCCAGAATGAGCTGGGTTTTACAAGGAGTTGTTCGATGGCAGCAATGAAGCCACGCACCGGCGACGGTCCAATGGAAGCAGAACGCGAACCTCGCGGTCTAATCATTCTTCGTGTACCTCTAGAGGGCGGCGGCCGCCTGGTGGTCTCCGTAAACGACGACGAAGCAAAGCGTTTGCACGCTGTGCTTGCCGGAGTTGTTCGCGACTAGTCAGAAGTTAAAACGAAATCGGGCTGACCATTGCGGTCGGCCCGATTCTCATTTAAGCGTGAGACTAAAAAGCCAACTTGCTAGCGATCAGCAGGCCGTCGCCCACCGGCGAAAGCGCACTCACAAAAGTCTCGTGAGTCTTAAAGAAGCGAAGAACGTCGCGGTAGATGCTGGTTGCCTCGTCGCGCATGGCAGGGTCTGGCACGCGGTCGCGCCACAGGGCGTGCGCAATAGCCACAACTCCACCCGGACGAAGCAAGCGAACCGCTTCGCGCAACTGCTCCTCAAGGGTGTCGCGGTCGGCGTCTAGGAAAACCAGGTCGTAGGCCGCATCGGCCATGTTGCTCATGACATCGATGGCGCGTCCGCTGATCACGCGGGTGCGAGCCAAAGGAATCTTCGCCTCACCAAAGGCCACCTTGGCGGCTGCTTGGTGTTCGGGTTCCACATCGATGGATGCAAGCACAGCATTTGGTGCACCAGCCAACAACCACAGGCCGCTCACACCGGTTCCGGTGCCTGCCTCAACAATGGCTTTTGCTCCAGTTGCGCTGGCCAAAACTGCAAGGTGCGAACCCACGCTTGCGGTGATGCACTCGATGCCCAGCTCCTCGGCACGCATGCGAGCGCGAGTGATTGGCTCCGACTCGTTGATGAACTCTTCGGTGTATTTCCAACTGCTGATTTTGTCTACCATTTGAACTCCTGCGCCAAGTGTAAAGCCGCGGCGCCTAAATCCGCGGTAGCGCGGGGCAGATACGCAGGTATTGGTAGCCTAGAAGGGTGTTCGGAATCGATAGCGAAAAGCTGGTCATCTTGGCCATCATCGCAGTGTTTGTGCTGGGTCCTTCCCGCATGCCCGAATACGCTCGCAAGCTGGCCCAGTGGGTTCGTCAGATTCGCGATTTTGCGGACAACGCCAAAGACCAGCTGAGCGAAGAGCTTGGCGAAGACGTGGACTGGAAGAGTTTGGATCCACGCCAGTATGACCCGCGCCGCATTATTCGTGAAGCCCTCATCGATGACGGTTCTGGCGCAGCGGCCAAGGCCAGCAGTACCGCCACGGCGGTTGCCACCGGTGCCGTTGCCGCAGCAACTCCAGCCCGTTCGCGCACTCCGCTCCAGGCCGGCGAGGCCGCGCCTTTCGACATCGAGGCTACCTAAGCCAATCCTTTTAAGGTAGTCGACGAAGCGTCTTGCTTAGAATCACAAGAAGTTTGCTGATCCGCACGTAGTCGTGACCGCGCGATGGCAACTTGAGCAACCCACCTGCAACACCAATGGCCTTCGCTTCGGTGAAGCGGGTGAGCCCGTAGTTGCCGTTTCGGCGGCCGTGACCCGATGCCTTGAAGCCGCCCATGGGTGAATCCATGCTGGCAAAACTGGCGCGGAATCCTTCGTTGATGTTCACGCTGCCGGCGTTCAGTTGGCGGGCAACCTCCATGGCCTCTTTGGTGTTTCCAATCACCGATGCGTTGAGTCCGAACTCCGTGTCGTTGGCCGCTTGAATGGCATCGGCAACCGTGGTGTAACCGTAAACCTGCATCACCGGACCAAAGACTTCGTTGCGGTTCAAGTTTGCACTCTCGGGGATGTCGGTGACAATCGCTGGCGTGATGAAGTTGGGGCCAATTTCAGGCATTGGCTGGCCGCCAATGAGTTTGGCGCCCTTGGCCACCGCGTCTGCCAAGAAGTTGGTCACGCGCCGCAACTGGGCCGCCCCAGTGAGGGTGCCCAGGTCAACGTTGTAACTGCTGCTCTTGCCAAGAGTTAGGCTGGCGGCCACCGCTGCCAACTCGGTGGTGAACTCGGCCTTGATGTCGTTCGGCACGTAGATGCGCTCGATGCTCACGCAAAGCTGACCCGTGTTGCCAACGGCGCTGGCTACCGCAAGCCGGGCGGCCTTCTTGATGTCGGCTCCCGGAAGCACGATCATTGGGTTTTTGCCGCCTAGCTCTAGCGACATACCAATGAGTCGGGCCGCCGCACGCTGGGCCACGAGTCGGCCGGTTGCAGTGCTGCCGGTGAACGCAATGAAGTCCACGTTGTCTGTCACGGCATTACCAACCTCGGCGCCATCTCCCACAACAATGGTCCAAACTTCGCTGGGGAGCCCAGCCTCTATTGCCAGATTGCGCAGGTACAGCGCGGTGAGGGCGGTTTGGTTGTCGATCTTGTGAACCACCGGGTTGCCTGCAGCTAGAGCCGGGAAAACATCTAGGCCGCTCAGGGCTAGTGGATAGTTCCACGGGGTTATTACGCCAACCACGCCAACCGGAACCAGCTCAACCCAGTTCTTCACCAAGGTTGGAGCACCGCTCTTAGCGCGCTTGAGCCCTAAAATTTTGTGCGCGGTTTTGCCGTAGTGGCGCGCCGAATTGAGCGCCCCCGCAAAGTCTTCAAACGCGTGTCCGCGAGCCTTACCGGTTTCAAACTGCAGCAGATCAAGCAGTTCTTCCTGGTGGTCCAGCATCAGGTCGTGCAGGTTCAGCAATATCTCTTCGCGCTGGTGCACCGGCGTTGCTGCCCAGGTTGGCGCCGCGGCTCTGGCAGCTGCCACGGCTTCTACCACCTCGTGGGCGCTGAACTGGGGCAACCTAAAACTGGCCTTGCCGGTTGCTGGGTTGATGATCTCAACAGACTCACTGTGCTCGCCAAGGGCAGCTAACAGGTTCTGGATTCCGGAATCGCTCACACGCTCAGTTTAAGCTTTTTCCCCGAGAGTCCAATCGGGTCGGCTGCCAACTTTTGGGCAACCGCAATCAGGGCCATCGATGCTTCGTCTTGCGGAGCGCTAGTAACCACTGGTTTGCCAGCGTCGCTTCCTTCGCGAAGTGGGATAGAGATTGGAATCTGGCCAAGCACCGGAACGGGAGTTCCCTGCAGTTCGCTGAGTCGGTTGGCCACAATCTGGCCGCCACCATTGCCAAATAGTTCCAGCTTGCTGCCGTCGGCCTGCACAAACCAGGCCATGTTTTCGATTACGCCAAAAACCTGTTGTCCGGTTTGGAGGCCAACCGAACCGCTGCGCTCTGCAACCTCGGCCGCGGCCACCTGCGGGGTTGTAACAACCACGGTCTTGGCGGTGGGTAGCAGTTGTCCAAGGCTGATGGCAATGTCTCCGGTGCCGGGAGGCAGGTCAACCAACAGGAAGTCCAAGTCGCCCCAGTGCACGTCTAGTAAAAACTGTTCAACCGCACGGTGCAACATGGGACCCCGCCAGGCCACGGGTTTGTTGCCGTCTAAGAACATGCCGATGCTGATCACCTTCACGCCGTGGGCAACTGGAGGCAGAATGAGGTCATCGATGCGGGTTGGCTTCACGGTGTTGCCGGCCTGGCCCAAACCGAGTTGCCCGGGAATGCTGAAGCCAAAAATGTCTGCATCGATGAGGCCGACTCGTTTGCCCTGAGCGGCGAGTGCCACGGCTAGGTTGGCGGTGACCGAACTCTTGCCAACGCCGCCCTTGCCGCTACCGATTAGGAACACGCGCGTGAGGGTGTCTGCGTCAAAAGGGTTGCTTCGCGGCGGCTTGCCCGCGCGCAACTGCAACTTCAGGGCCTCGCGCTCCTGGGCGGTCATCACGGTCATGTTCACCGCGGTGCTCTCGATGCCCTGCACGCCACTCAAGGCTGCAATCACGTCGGCTTCGATGCGATTTGCTGCAGGGCATCCCACCACGGTGAGTTTCACGGTTGCGTGGGCCACGCCGCCATCGATGCGGGTATCCGAAACCATGCCCAACTGGGTGATGGGCAACCTAAGTTCGGGGTCAATAACGGTGGCCAGCGCGGCCAGTAGAACATCGCTCACGAATCTAGAGCGACTTCTTGGCGGCAGGTGCTCGGCGGGAAACTGTTTTGGCAACCGGCTTTGCGGCAGGAGCACGGCGAGAAGCAGGCTTTGCAGCAAGTGTTGCGGCAGGCTTCGCCTTGTCCTCGCGCAACTCCTCGAGAAGTTCCTTTAGCAGGTCACGCATTTCGTCGCGCACAAAGTCCTTGGTTGCCAGCTCTTCCATGCCAAGACGCAAGGCAACAACCTCGCGGGCCAGGTACTCGGTGTCGGCAAGGTTGCGCTCTGCACGCTGGCGGTCTTGTTCGGTCTTCACCCGATCGCGGTCTGCCTGACGGTTCTGCGCCAACAGGATTAGCGGTGCGGCGTAGGATGCCTGCAGAGACAAAATCATGGTCAACAGGGTGAAATTCAAACCTCGCGGGTCAAACTGCAAAACCACGGGTGCAACGCTGTTCCAAGTTAGCCACAGAGTTACAAAAACGGTCATCCAAATTAGGAACTCACCGGTACCCATGGCGCGGGCAAAGCTCTCGCTGGCGCGACCAAACTTTTCTTGGTCAATCACCAAACGATTCAAAACCTGACGGCGCTGCCCAATTGGACGCTCAAGAAAATCTTGCTTAGCCACGGGCACCTCCTCGGGTTGTGGTCTTATTCGGTGCGCGCTTGGCAGCGGCTGCCGGAATCTTTAGGTTTGTGGTTGCCGGGTGCGCAGTCACATCGATGTCATCTTCACTTCGCCAGTCATCAGGCAGCAGGTGGTCCAGAACGTCGTCCACGGTAACCACACCGATGAGCCTGTGTTCGGCGTCTACCACCGGCAGGGCAACCAGGTTGTAGTTTGCCAGGGTTCGGTGAATAACCTGGATCGGCGTATCCGCGCTAACCGGTTCAAGCTCGGTATCCAAAATTGTTGCCAAACGCTCGTGTGGCGGGTAGCGCAACATGCGCTGGAAGTGCACCACTCCAAGGAAGCGACCGGTCACGGTTTCGTAAGGCGGCAGGGTCACAAAAACGCTGGCTGCCAAAGCCGGCGCCACGTCCTGGTTACGAATCAGAGCCATAGCCTCGGCAACGGTTGCGTCGGCCGCGCAAATGATCGGCTCCGTGGTCATCAGACCACCCGCGGTGAACGGGGCGTAGGTCATCAAACGGCGAAGGTCGTCTGCCTCTTCCTCGTCCATGAGTTCAAGCAGCGCCTCGGTGCGTTCCTCTGGCAGGTTCGCCATTAGGTCGGCTGCGTCATCCGGTTCCATCAGGTCAAGAATCTCGGCGGCACGTTCGTCGTCTAGCTCTTCAATAATGTCTAGCTGCTCATCGTCTGGCAGCTCTTCAAGCACGTCGGCCAAACGCTCGTCGTCTAGCTCCTCGGCAACCTCAATCATGCGCTCGTCAGGCAGATCCAACAGTGCCGATGCAAGGTCGGCGGGACGGAGTTCGGAATAGGTTGCGATCAGCTGCTGCGCGCTCTGGTTCTCATCGCCGTCTTTGGCCTCTTCGGCCACCTGCTCCCAACCGGCAAACAGGGTGGCACCGCGCGCAAACGGGCTGGCGCTGGTCTTTGGGCGGCGCAGGAACAGCTCTGAAACCGCCCATTCCTTGCGCTTATTTACCTCGATGGCAAGATCTTCGATGCTAGCCAAACCGCTTCCATCAAGTAGGCGAACCTTGCGGCCCAGCATTTCGGCGATGACGCGCACTTCTTGGCCGCGCTGAGTGAAGCGGCGAAGGTCAATTAGGCCGGTGGTAATTACCTGGCCGGCACCAATCGAGGTTACTCGAGCGATTGGAACAAAAACTTTGCGACGACCGCTGATCTCAACCAGCAAACCGGTGGCCTTTGGCGAGCCCGTTTTACGGTACGAGAGAAGAACGTCGATGACCTTTCCCACCTTGTCTCCGGCAGGGTCAAAGACGCCACAGCCCGCCAAACGGGCCACAAAAACTCTCGAAGCGCTCATTCTATTAACTTTAGGCGTTGGGCTAGGGGGTCGGCTACCCCGTTAACTGCCTATTCACCCCAGGATTTGGGCCGTCATTCGCTCAAGGCACAATGCGCGTTGGTATCCATCGATGGCTTTGAAGTCACACCGTGCGACAATTGACTCGTGTCTAATACTCCAAACAGCCGTAATCGCAATGCCCGTGTGCTTTCACTAGTTGTTCCAGAAGGTGAAACCGTTGGCAGCTTCAACACCTATGCCGCAGCAGTAGATTGCGTTGATCAGCTAATCCGTCACGACTTCCCGGCTCCAATGGTGGCAATCGTGGGCTCAGACCTTCGAACCGTGGAACGCGTAAAGGGCAAGTTGTCTTACGGGCGCGTTGCTATACAGGGTTTGATCACTGGTTCATGGCTTGGCCTCATTGTGAGTTTCTTTGTGCCAACCGGCACTTCTACAACTGGTAACGGTAGTGGCTTCAGCAGCCTGGCCGCCATTGTGATCGGTGCCGGCATTGGAATGCTTGTAAACATTGTTCGCTTTAGCGTTACCCGCAGCCGTCACGAGTTCACCTCGGGCAGCGCGGTTGTGGCTGCCAGCTACGACGTGGTTGTGCCGCACCCGCTGGCAGACCAAGCCAAAAAGGCCATTGCAGACCATGAGGCTCAGTGCGTGAACGGTCACAGCAAGTAACCCAACTTCTACATTTGACCAGGGTGAGCGCGGGGGTTAGCGAATGACAAAAGTTCTAATCGCGGGAGGCTCCGGAGCACTCGGCTCGGCCATCGGTGCGCACTTTTCCAAGCAGGGTCACCGGGTGATTGTGCTAACTCGCGCGTTCAAGGCTGATTCGCCTTTTGAGCAGGCGCTCTGGGATGGCCAAACGCTAAACGAAGAGTGGGGCAAAGAACTCGCCGGCAGCATCATGATTAACCTGGCTGGCGAACTTGTAGACAAAATCCCGACACCTGAAAACATTGCGCTGCTGGAGCGTTCCCGCGTGCTGCCAACCAGGGCGCTCGCCGCAGCCGCGCATAACTACGGCAAGCCGGAACTCTGGCTTCAGATGAGTACGCTCGCAATCCACGGCGATGCGGGGGACACCGAACTCACCGAGGGTTCCGGCGAAAGCGCGGAGCAAGTTAAGGCCCGTGAAACGCAGCTGGCCAAACTGCCGCAGATGATTGGGGTGGCAAAGGCCTGGGAGTCAGCGTTGGATTCCAACTGCGCCAACAGAGTTGTGGTGATGCGAACCGGAATCGTGCTGCAGCCAAATACTCCTGCGCTCAACCGACTAGTCAACGTGACCAAGCGTTTCCTGGGCGGAACTGTGGGTTCGGGCAAGCAGTGGGTGTCGTGGATTCACATCGATGATTTCCTCGCGGCGCTCGACTTTTTGGTTACCAGCCAGTCGCTCGCAGGCGTTGTGCATCTCTCGAGTCCTGAGCCGGTGACCAACCGCGCACTCATGGCTGCGCTGCGTGAGGTCTTGCATCGCCCGTGGACTCCGCCCACGCCGCCGCTCTTCATCAAGCTGGGGTCGCGCCTGCTGTTTAGGACCGACGCGCAACTGGCGCTCACCGGCCGGCGTGCGTTGCCCGGAAAGCTCACCGATGCCGGCTTCAAGTTCCGCTTCAGCGACATCCGTGAGGCGCTCGCCAACCTCATCTCCAAAACCGCAAAGTAAGTTCTTGAACAGGTGACGCCGGCGTCAGGTTTCAACAGAAGCCCTCGCGGCCGTTCCGGGCAAGCTTAGGAGCCGTACTTTGGGCTGGTGCAGAAACATGGATACTGGAAGACGCATCACAACAAAGAACTTCAACGTTTGCTCATGGAGTTGCACTTTGCGGGCTGGCGAATAAAAGATCCGCCAAAGTATTACAAGGCGCTTTGCCCTTGCCCGGCCAGGCATATGAAAACCATTCACTTAACACCGAGTGACCCTTATTATGAAAACAAAGTTCGCCAGTACTTGAAAAATCAAACTTGTTTTAGATTCGTGGGGAAGGTGTGGGAATGATCAACTTACAAATGGCAATGAGATTTGTTGTTGTTGGCGCAGCCGACCTTGAGGCGCACCTGGATGAGGTAGCGGATGCTCTATTCGATATCGAATCCCAGAACGAACTCCTGAGTGACTCCGGTGCTGGCTCCACGCTTGCCACAGGATTCGTGCAAATCGACCTAACCAGCGCAGGTGCTTCTTACGACGAAGCGCTTGCGTTGGGAACAAGCGCAATTCAGCGAGCCATTGCAGTTGCCGGCGGCAACTCTTCAATCGGTGAGAAGTCCAAGCATTCGGGAATTGAATACAAATTCCTTGAGCAAGAGGTTTTCGCCGCTTAACCTCGATGATTTAACTCAACTTGGTAACTTCCACCTAGGCGCCCAGCTCACCGAAAACTATGACCGGTGCTTAGCCATCCAGGCTTCGATGCCATCAACCGTGCGCGGAAGGGCAGCGCTTAGGTTCTCCACGCCGGTTTCGGTAACCAGAACGTCATCTTCGATGCGCACACCGATTCCCCGCAACTCTTCCGGTACGAGCAAATCATCGGGGTGGAAATATAACCCTGGCTCAATGGTGAAGATCATGCCCGGCTGCAGCACGGCATCTTTGTACTGGCTGCGGCGGGCGGCGGCGCAGTCGTGCACATCGATGCCAAGGTGGTGCCCTGTGCCGTGAACCATCCAGCGACGGTGCCATTGGTTGTCGGGGTTCAGCGAATCCTCAACGGTTACGCCTTCTGGCAGCAGCCCCCACTCGTGCACCTTCTTGGCAATCACTGCCATGGCGGTGTCGTGCATTAGCGAGTAAGTGACTCCGGGCTTGGCCATGGCAAACACGGCGTCAGCCGCCTCCAAAACCGCCTCGTAAACCTTGCGCTGAAGCGGAGTGAACTTACCGTTCACGGGCATGGTGCGGGTTACGTCGGCCGTGTAAAAACTGTCGACCTCAACACCGGCGTCCACCAGAATCAGCTGGCCGTCCAGCACGGGGCCATCGTTTACCACCCAGTGCAGCGTGCAGGCGTGAGCACCCGCCGCGCTAATGGTGTCGTAGCCAAGGTCGTGTCCCAGCTCGCGAGCCTTGGCAAAGAATGCGGTCTCCACCAGGCGCTCGCCGCGGATGTGTCCAATGGCTTTTGGAAGTTCACTTGCGATGTTCTCAAACCCCGCAACCGACGCCGCCACCGCGTTGCGCATTTCGGAAATCTCATACGAGTCCTTAATGAGTCGCAGCTCGGCCGTAAATTCCAGCACCGATGGATCGTCAAGCGTTAACTGCTCTTCCGCACGCATACTGGCCAGGAACTCAGGAAGCTGGGCCAGGTTGCGAGTCTCAAGGCCAAGCAGGGCGCTCACGGCAGCAAGGCTTGGGCGCTGACCCACCCAGAACTCGCCAATCATGCTGTTGGCAAAGAACTCGGTGTCGCCCTTGCCCGCGGTTGGGCGCAAAAAGAGAATGGCGCTCGAGTCTGAGCCGGACTTGCCCGCACGCGCGTCGATCACCAAAACCGAATCCGGCACGGTGGCAGTTCCCCAACCGGTGAGGTGGGCAAACGCTGCGTGAGGGCGGTAGCGATACTCGGTGTCGTTGGAGCGAACCTTTGGCGCACCCGCCTCAATCACAACCGCGTGACCCGCAAACCTCTCCGCAACAGCCGCGCGTCTGGCAGCAGCAAACGGAGCCACCGAACTGGTGGCCGGTAGGGGAGCGGCATCGCTAGCCCAATTGGATCCCATATAGTCCACAAACGAGGTGGAGTTAGGAGTTCTGCTGCGGTTGTCATCGGCCACGGTCATGGTTTCATTCTGCCAAAAGAAAAGCGCCCCACCCAACGGATTCAGAATCCGAGGGTGAGGCGCAGTTCGAGTTTCTTAGCGAGCGAGCTCGGCCAAAGCGGCAGCCTTGGCACTCGCCGCATCTGTGCCAGACAGCGCAGCCGCTGCAACGGCACGAGCCTTCTCTGGAGTAACCGAGGCCAGCGCGTTGCGCACCACGTTCACCTGAGACGGCGAGGCCGAAACCGAGTTCATGCCAAGACCCGCAAGCACAACGGCAAACGCTGGGTCCGAAGCACTCTCGCCGCAAACACCAACCGAGACACCAGCGGCGTTGCCATCGGTGCCGATCTTGGCCAGCATACGAATCAGGCCAGGCTGCCATGGGTTAAGCAGCGCACCCAGAGCCGGGTTCATGCGGTCAGCGGCATATAGGTACTGCGAGAGGTCGTTGGTGCCAATCGAAACGAAGTCCACCACGCCGGCCAAACGGTCAACCTGCATTGAGATAGCCGGGGTCTCAATCATGATTCCCACCTTGAACCCACCAATGCTGCGAGCAAGCTCGGCAAACTCCGCAGCCTCGGCAACGGTTGCAATCATCGGTGCCATTACCCAAACCTCGCGGCCGGTCTGCTTGCGGGCCGCTTCCAAGCTGGTGAGCTGGTCGGCAATAAACTCGCGGTGCTCCACAATCAAACGGAAACCACGAACACCCAGCGATGGGTTCTCCTCGTGCGGCATGTGCAAGAACGGAACAGGCTTGTCGCTTCCGGCATCAATGGTGCGAACCACAATCGGACCAGCCGGTGCGGCGGCTAGAACTTCGGCGTAAGACGCGGTCTGCTGCTCAATGCTCGGCTGAGTTGAAGCAGATAGATATAGAAGTTCGGTGCGGAACAGCCCAACGCCGTTGGCGGTGGTGGCTGCGGCGGTGGCTGCATCTGCCGCGGTGCCAATGTTGGCTCGAACGGGAATGATGCTCTCGGCATCGGTCACTGCAAACTCAAGTGGTGCGGTGGCCTCGGCCATAGACCCGCCAACCACAACGCGGTCTCCCACTGGATCAACCAAAACGCTTTGGCCATCAACCAGGTTGCCAGCATCGGCAACGGAAACCACTGCGGCAATCGAACGAGCGCGGCAAATGATTGCAGTGTGCGATGTTGGTCCGCCAGCTCGGGTTACCACGCCAATCACGGCAGGGGTGAACTGAGCTGTGTCGGCAGGGGAGAAGTCTTCGCCAACCAAAATCAACTGTCCGGTCTCCGGCAGGTCTAGCCCAACCGCAATTCCGGCAAGGTTTGCCTGTACGCGTCTGCTCAAGTCTTGTAGGTCGCCAACGCGTTCTTCAAAGGCAGGGTCGCCACTAAGCAGCTCGCCAAACTCGTTCACGGCCTGGCCAATGGCGCCGGCCGCATCCCAACCCTCGTCTAGGTAACCGATCGCTACCTCAAACAGCTCATCATCTTCAAGCAGCATCTTCAGCGCTTCAAAGATTTCGCCAGTGGTCTCGTCGCTCTTTGCGGCAAGTTCATCAAGGTTGTTGCAAACCGCATCGATGGCGGCCTTCAGCCTTGGGCCCTCAACCTCTGCGCCTGCGCCAGTTTTGCTCCAGGCAGGCAACGGCTGAGCCGGTGCCACCACGTGAACGGTTCCAACCGCGGCGGTTAGGCCAACACCTAAACCTTTGAGTTCCAAAACCTTAGCCCTTTAGGAAGTCTTGGATCTGTACAAACAGACCGTTGGCAACAGCCTCGTCGTCTGCCTCAACAGACACAGTTAGCTTCTCGCCGGTCTTTACCTTCAGCGCCATCAAACGCAGTGCCGAGTTTGCCTTGGTTGGCTCTTCGCCGTCCTTCAGAATTACAACCTCAAGGGTTGACTCCTTAACCAGTTTTGCAATCTGGCCGGCTGGGCGAGCGTGCATGCCAATCGGGTCTAGAACTTCAACTTCGGCGGTAAAAGTAGCCATGGGAACAAGCCTTTCTGTAAGCGCATTCAGCGCTAAAAACACATCAGTTAAGAGTATTAGATTGGGCAAACCGAATAATTACGATTTGGCACATTTAACCCCGAAACACAGCAATAGTTGCTCCAAACAACCAATTTCTGTGTATCTTGTTCGTAGTCCAAGCAACACATCGATGTGTGGAAAGGAAGCGATATGGAATCCCGTTCGCCATTTTCTGTAAGCGATTTAGGGAACACAATCCCAAAAACCGCCGCATCTTTGGAGACCAACTCCCCACAAGGGCGTTCCACTCTGAAATATGAGCGCCCGCATAAAAAGCGTGCGCAGAAGCAACAAGGAAGCATGCATTGAGCACACCTATCACCATCCCTGAAATAGTGGTTGTTGGCACCAAAGCCAAGACCAAAGAAAAGGTCACCCGCGAACTAGCGGAACTCCTAGAAAAGCAGGGTCGCCTCACCAACGTAAAAAAGTACCTCAAGGCCGTTGCTGCTCGTGAAGAGCACTTCCCAACCGGCATCGAAGGCGGAATCGCCATCCCTCACGCTCAAAGCGACTTCGTGACCGTACCATCTGTGGCCGTTGCAACCTCTGTAGACGGCATTGACTTTGGAGCCGACGACGGCCCAAGCCACCTAATCTTTCTCATTGCTGCGCCTGCCTCTGGCGGAAACGCACACCTAGAGATCCTGGGCTCACTAGCCCGCAAGGTAATGCAAGACGAGTTCCGCGAGGAACTGCTTGCCCAGACCGCACCAGCCGCCATTGCGGAAATCGTAACCAGAGAGGTTCAGAACTAATGAAGATCGTTGCTGTAACTAGCTGCATCACCGGAATTGCACACACATACATGGCCGCCGAGTCTCTCGAGCGCGCCGGCAAGAAGCTTGGACACGAAGTAATCGTTGAGACCCAGGGCTCGGCAGGTTCAAACCCGCTGAAGCAGGACGTCATCGATTCGGCAGACGCCGTTATCTTCGCTGTCGATCTAGAGGTAAAGGGACGCGACCGTTTCAATGGCAAGCCTTACATCCAGGTGGGTGTGGCAAAGGCCATCAACGGAGCCGCGGGCCTTATCAACACGGTGCTGGAGGCAGCTGCCAATGGCACTGCAGAAAAGGTGGGAAATGGCGCCCCGGCCAAAAGCTCGGCGCCCGCTGCTGCACCCAAGGCAACAACCGAAAAGAAGTCAGGAGGGCTCTTCGGGGGCCTCTTTGGCAAAAAGAAGTAACTAGCAACTCGTACTAACTCAACATTGATGCTCGGTGTCGAGCATCAAACCGAGAGCTTTAGGAGGCTCGAAATGTCAAACGTATCAACGGGAAGCCGCATCCGCCAATGGCTGATGACCGGTGTATCTCACATGATTCCACTGGTTGCTGCCGGTGGTATCCTCATCGCCCTCGGCTTCCTTTTCGGAAGCATTGCAATGGGTAACAGCGCAGACAAGGGTGGAATTCGTGTTTACGACTCCTGCCTAAGCGGCGCATACGCCTGTGACGCTAACGGTGCTGCTACCGGTGGCCTACAGCTAGGTAACTTCGGTACCTGGGCATTCATCATCTTCTGGATTGGTAAGGCTGCATTCGCATTCTTCGTTCCAGTGCTAGCTGGTTACATTGCTTACGCAATTGCTGACCGTCCAGGTCTTGCACCTGGTCTAGTTGCAGGTGCGCTTGCAACCGGTCTAGACGGCAACCCACTAGCTACCCACACCGGCTTCCTCGGTGCAATCCTTGGTGGTTTCCTTGCCGGTTTCTTGGCTCTCTGGATCTCCCGTTGGAAGGTTCCAGGTTGGGTTCGCCCAATCATGCCAGTAGTGGTTATTCCTCTACTAGCTTCGGTTATCACAGGTCTTGTAATGGTTATCGTTCTTCAGGGCCCAATCTCTACCTTGATGACCAGCCTGAACGACGGCCTAACCAACCTTGGTACCGGATCGATGGTTGTTCTTGGTATCGTGCTTGGCCTAATGATGGCATTCGACATGGGTGGCCCAGTTAACAAGGTTGCTTACACCTTCGCTGTTACCGGTCTGTCGGCTGTTGCTGCTACCACTGCATCGGCTCCTCAGTTCACCGTTATGGCTATCGTTATGGCTGCAGGTATGACTCCTCCTCTAGGTCTTGCACTTGCAACCCTTATCCGCAAGCAGCTCTTCACCGAGTCTGAGCGCGAAAACGGTAAGGCTGCCTGGCTTCTAGGTGCATCGTTCATCTCTGAAGGTGCAATCCCATTTGCTGCTGCTGACCCAATCCGCGTGATCCCTTCGATCATGATCGGTTCTGGTGTTACCGGTGCACTTGTTGCAGTATTCGACAACCAGCTACGCGCTCCTCACGGTGGAATCTTCGTATTCCCACTAGTTAGCGGACCGCTTACCTACATCCTTGCAATCCTTATCGGTACCGTTGTTACTGCAGTTGCAGTAATCGTTGCCAAGGGCATCGGTGGCGGCGAGCTACCTTCGGAAGACTAGTCTTCTGAAGCGGTAAACGCGTTAGTCAAGAGGGTCCGGAGCTTAGGCTTCGGGCCCTTTTGCTTTGCGGTAGTTTTGACACATGCTCAACTTTGCCGCCGCCGATATTGGCGACCTAGCGCGCATTGATCTTCACACCCATTCCACCCGCAGCGATGGCCGGGGTTCGCCCGCTCAGGTTATGCAAGAGGCGAAGGCCGCCGGGCTGGACATTGTGGCACTCACCGATCACGACACCACTGCCGGTTGGGCTGAGGCCGCGGAGGCGTGCGATGAACTGGGTTTGGGCTTCGTTCCAGGAATAGAGCTCACCACTCGGGCTCACGTGATTGACCCAGAAACAGGTCAAGAGCGTCGTTTTGCAACCCACCTGCTGGCGTACCTGCCAGACCCATACAATGCAGAACTCAACGCCGTTATGGAGGAGTCGCTAAGTTCGCGCGTCAGCCGTTTGAAGGCAATCACCGATGCACTGTCAGAGGATTACGACATTGAGTGGGAGCACGTGCAAGAGGTGATTTCCGATGGACGTACGGCGGGCAGACCTGCCATCGCTGATGCAATGATTCAACGCGGCATCTTTGCCAAGCGAGACCAACTGTTTGAACTGGTTTACCCGGGCAGCAAGTACTACCAACCCAACCGCGGCGTTCCAGACACCGTTGAGGCAATCGGGCTGATTCGCCGGGCCGGTGGCGTGCCTGTGATTGCGCACCCTATGGCTCGCGGCAAGGCGCCGGCGCCTGGGGAGTCAATGCCGCGCCAACACTTTGTTGAGATGATTCAGGCCGGGCTGGCCGGCTTTGAGGTTGATCACCGCGATGTACCACCGCACGCCCGCGAGTGGCTCACCCAGCTGGCTTTTGAGTTCGACCTGATCACCACCGGCAGCAGCGACTACCACGGCACCGGCAAAGACAACGTGCTGGGGGAGAACCTGACGGCCCCAGATGTTTTGCGGCGGATCTTGGCTCAGGGGTTTGCGGGTTCAGCAGCGCACAGCTCTTAGCGGACCTTAACTGCCAGCATTCGCTCCAGATCTCCAAACACTTCCATGCAGGCACTCACGCCCGTACCCTCGGCCAGCACCGTTTGTCCGGCTTGGTCCAGCAATCTAATCGATACCGTGGCATCCATGGTTTCCTCAACCCGCTGAAACATTGCGGTGCGCAAAGGCGCGTGCAACAACCCACCACGCCGTCGCTCGGCGCTGAGTTCCAAAACTCCATCAGGGCCGGAGAGCACCCACTGCACGTGAGAATCATCGATGGAAAGTTTGCGCTCAACCGAGCCATTCCAAGTGGCCCAGGTGAGCAGTTTTCCATTGTGTTTGAGGCCCACAATAAAGCCGCGAAACGAGGTGCCGAGCCAGGGAATGAGGGCAACTGATGCCACCAGTGATGCCTCTGGGTCAAAGGAAATGTGGTTGGAGTGCATCCAAACGTAGCCATTTGGGAAGGCCTTACCCCAGTCTTTTTCTATGTAGCCGCGGCCACCAGTGAAATCTTGGGTCACGCCGTCTATTTCAAGCGATCCGCTGAGGGAGTGGCCAAAAGACACTATTCCGTGGAAGCATTCCATGAACGGAACCAGCCCATACCAACCCATGATGCCGGGTTGGCGCCAGGTCACTGGCCACGGATCAAGTGGTGAGGTGAAAGCTATTTCACCTTTGAGGCCGGGTAGGTCAAGGCTGATTCCGGCAGGCGAGAAGTGGTTAGGTCCAACGGTTACGTTGAAGCGATCGGCCTCAGCAATAAATGCGCCAGGTTCAAAACTGTGAAACCAACTCTTGCCTTTCACGCCATCGAGAACCTGAACAAACGCTTGGTCATTGTCTGAGGGTGCGCCTTTTAGACCCTTGAAAATTCCGGGGATTACAGCCCATCGCTGGGTCAGCTCTTGGTTTACAAGTTTGATGTACCAGCCCTCAAAGAAGTTATTGTGAACTCCTTGGCCGTGAAAGGCTTCGGGATGACGAACCCCGCGTATGTAAGCAAGAGGTGACTGCATGGTTTGAGGTTACTCCTCAAACCTTTACGGGTGGCGCTAGTTGAAGCGGCTAATGTTGCTGGCAACCACGGCGAGGTCTCCAACAAACTCTGGGCGACGAACCTGTAGTCCGGCTTCCTCGGCAATCACCATCGCGGCTGCCCAGTCGTATTCCTTTATGTCTGCTTCGTAATAAACATCAATCGAGCCTTCGGCAACCGCACACATGTCTAGGGCCGCGGCTCCCATGCGACGCAGGTCCACAAAGTCAGGCATGAGTGAGGTGAGCTTGGCAAACTGCTTCATACGGACTTCGGCTGAATAGCTGAAACCAGTTGCGATGATTTTGGCTGCGCGGTTGGCGTCAGGCCCGTGAAGCTGGGTTTTGCTCTCGCCGCGGATAACCCACGCGCCGCCGCCTCGCTTGGCGAAATATGTGAGTCCAAGCGCGGGGGCAACCACGGCCCCTGCCAGCCACTCGCCTGTGACAAGCGACTTCACGCCAACGCTGGTTGCCCAGTTTGGGAATCCGCGGGTAAAGTTCACGGTGCCATCGAGTGGATCGATGCTCCAGTAAAACTCTGCGTTGGTTCCTGACTGCGCGGCAAACTCTTCGCCCGTGATGGCATCGTTCGGACGACGGTCGCGAATCGCTACGCGAACGGCAGTCTCCGATGCCAGGTCAGCGTTGGTCACATAGTCTGCGGCGCTGGTCTTGGTATCAATCTGGAGCGGACCCCGAAAGTGCTTCTGCAGCTCTGCTGCACCAATGTTTGCGGCTTCAAGCGCGCACTCGAGTAGTTCATCCAGGTTCATGGTTCAAGACTATTCTGCTCGGAAAACCTTTTTACTACGTATCAGAAGGTTGGGGGTTCGAGCCCCTCCAAGCGCACTGAAATGACGCGGTTCTTCGGAGCCGCGTTCTTTTTTGCCCCGAATATTCCGTTTAGATTCCGTTTGACAAACGGCTAAAACTGCCAAATTGCAAGATTTTCCCACTCGGCGGGGAAACCCATCTGAGTCAAGCTTGTGTAACTCGTACTCGGAAAATCATCCAGAAGATTACGCAGGCGATTCTTAAAATTGACGTTAAATCTGTTGCCCGCGTCAAGCCAAGTCAAAATCGCCAGACGTGAATATATCTTGTGCCGGCCATAGTCATCTTGGGCATCCAAGTGAAGTAAATCTGGGTGGATTTGGTTTTTGACAGTTTTCGGAGCCAGCGCATAAACACCATTCCAAAGCCTGTTTTGGTGGGCTACTGAGTTCCGCAAATCGTTAAGCGAAGCAGTCCAACTTTTTAAGAGCGTTGGAGTGCAGTCGTACTCACTTGCTATGGCATAACCGAGTTTTTGGCTTGAGGATCTGAATAGCTTGGATAAAGAGCCAAAATCCATTATTTCCACAGCAACCCAAATTGGCAGAGCGCCGCCGTAATTCTCAAGGTGCCAGCGGACGAATGCCTCAGACCCCATTCGCGTTACACGCTTTTTGTACTCTTGAAGCCACGCGTTATGATCTTGCTTGCCAGCGAAGCTGAGTGCTCGGAAGTCCTCGGTCAAACCCTCGCCGGTGACATGTAGCTCTGGACTAATAAGGCCACCGTGGTATGCGAAGGAGGTTCTTAGGCTCAGCTCAAACTGAGAGAGAGCCTCAAATAGCAACCCCCGGAGCCGGAAATCAAAATCGATGAGCTTCGTTAGGTCGTCCAGGTTAGTGTCAGGCTTGAACATTTCAAGACCAGATTCAGTCTTTTGATCTGTTAGGAAAACGTGAAAGTACCCGCGTAAGCGGTAGTAGTTATGGTGCTTCAAAGTTTGCAGAGCTAGGGCATCGTCATCTATTACAAGGCCCCTCTCCTTTAGGCGGAGAAGCTGGGCGTCCCAGTCGAGATGTGGTTTCAGTTCCATATTTCGAATATAGGGTCAGTTAAAGACAACCGGTCCACCGCCTTGAGGGGCTGCGTGGACCGGTATTTACATTTCTACTATAGATGGCGCCAGGGACATTTAAGAATCA
>Ga0228702_1000083_pt1 | contig 91397 bp, 87 predicted proteins | sample McNCre217_Aug_MG_2_FD_178018 | JGI IMG/M metagenome (GOLD analysis project Ga0228702, IMG submission 178018) | Freshwater microbial communities from McNutts Creek, Athens, Georgia, United States - 20-17_Aug_MG | ecosystem: Environmental > Aquatic > Freshwater > Creek | place: USA: Georgia... | reverse complement strand
TTTGAATAAAAACTACCCGGGGTTACTTCTCGACCAGGGTTACCTCGAACGAGTAGAGGTCCGGGCGGTAGCAGTGGTGACCGTACTCGATGGCCCGTCCGCTGTTGTCATACGCTGTGCGGTCCATGGTCAAAAGCGCTGCGCCCTTGTCGATCTCAAGCAGCTTGGCTTCTTCAACGTTGGCCTTGCGGGCTCCGATGCGCTGCTTTGCCACACGGAGGTTGACGCCGCGCGAACGGAACAACTGGTACAAGCCGTGCTCGGCCAGGTCGTCTACTGTGATGTCGGTGAATTCGGTGGGCAGCCAGTTTTCCATGATGGAAACTGCCACGCCGTCGGCGAAGCGGATTCGGCGAACCCAGAGGATGTCGTCGCCAACAGCGACTCCCAGGTGGTCGCTGTCCTTCTTGGTGGCCTTGATCTTGGCCAGGCTGAGAATCTTGGTGGTGGCCTTCTTGCCGGAGCGAATCAGGTCCTCGTGCAGCGAAGTCAGCTCAACTCCGCGGGTCACCTGACCGTGAACTACCTGGGTTCCAATGCCGCGGCGGCGGACCAGCAGGCCCTTGTCCACCAGGTCCTGGATCGCGCGACGAACCGTCGGGCGGCTAAGACCCAGGCGCTCACCAAAGGAAATCTCGTTCTCGAGTCGGGCACCGGCCGGCAGCGTGCCATCCATGATGGCCTGCTCTAGGCGGGTTGCAACCTGGAAGTAGAGCGGAATCGGGCCGCTGCGCTCCAGGTCGATGAAGAGCGTAAGCGGCAGAATTTGTTCCTGCTGGGACAATTTTCACCTCATGCATGTCATGTCAAAGGGTTTGACACCTTGTTATGACAATAGCACTACCTGACATGAAGCCCGGTTAGGCTCGCAGCCTCAGCTAGCGGGCGAAAACACCCACGCAGACATCGTGAAGTTTGCCGTTCGTGGCCAGCACCGAGGTCGATTCCTCGGTGAGAGCACCGTGAATGTCGCTAAAGCTTCCGCCGGCCTGCTCCACGATCGGCACCAGCGCGGCGATGTCGTAGATTTTGAGGTCGTGTTCCGCAACGATGTCCAGCGAACCCTCCGCCAGGTACATGTAAGAAAGGAAATCGCCGTAGGCGCGTGTGCGCCAGACCGAGCGACTCATCTTCATGAGCTGGTTCAGGTAGCCGTAACTATCCCATAGCTGCAGGTTGTTGTAGCTGAGCGAAGCGTTTTCCAGGTCGCCGATGCCGCTGACGCCAAGCGCGCGCACCGAACCGTCGATGTCGCGGGTAAAGGCACCAATTCCAGGCGCGGCCCACCAACGGCGACCCAGGGCTGGGGCCGATACCACGCTCAACACCGGCTTCTGGTCGATGGACAGCGCAATAAGGCTGGCCCAAACTGGAACGCCGCGCATGTAGTTTGCGGTGCCATCGATCGGGTCGATGATCCACTTGCGCTGGGCGCTGCCGCTGACACCGAATTCCTCGCCGATGATGCCGTCGGCCGGCCGGTGCTCGGCCAGGATGGCCTTCAGGGCCTGTTCCACCGCGCGATCTGCATCGGTTACCGGCGAGCGGTCAGGTTTGGTTTCGACTGCGAGGTCGAGTGCCCTAAAGCGCGCCAGCGCAATCGCGTCGGCGGCGTCGGCCATTTCTTGGGCGAGGGCCAGGTCGGCGGTGAAGTCGTTCATGATTCAAATTTAGCTTTCCAGGGTGAACGGGTGGAAAAGCGCTAGTAATCCGACTTATCGGAAAGCGAAGCCATTAGTCGTCGCAGCGAGTCAACGCGGGCCGCACCATGGGGGCCAAGCCTGCCATCATCCACCGCCGCGTCCAGTTCGCAGTCAGGGGCGTCACTCTGGTGAGCACAACCACGCGGGCATCGTTCGATCTGCTGGTAGAGGTCCTCGAAGCTCCGCACCAGGTTCTCAAACTTCACATGGCCCAGTCCGAAGGATCGCACACCGGGGGTGTCGATGATCCAGCCGGTGGTGCCTTCCGCGCCATCCAGCGGGATTGCCCGCACCGAGGTGGAGGTGTGGCGGCCACGGCCAGTTACCTGGTTCACGCCGCCCGTGGCGCGCATTGCGCCCGGCACCAGGGCGTTTACCAGGGTACTCTTGCCTACGCCGGAGTGACCGACCATGACGGTGGTCTTGCCATCCAAAACGTTGTGCATAGCGGTAATGCTGGGGGAATCGGAGCGGTTCAGGATTACCGGGATGTCCAGGCCGGCAAAGTGCGAGATGAACTCGTCCGGGTTCGCCAGGTCGGTCTTGGTGATGCAGAGGATGGGCTTCAGGCCGGCATCGAATGCCGCGGCCACATAGCGGTCAATCAGCCGGGTACGCGGCTCCGGATTGGCGATCGCGACCACGATCATCATCTGCTGTGCGTTGGCAACGATCACGCGCTCCACCACATCGGTGTCATCCGCGCTCCTGCGCAGCAGAGTGGTGCGTGGTTCGATGCGCACAATGCGCGCCAGCGCACCCACGGTCTCGCTGATGTCGCCGGCGAGGGCAACTTGGTCGCCAACCACCGGTCCCTGCTTGCGAAGCTCCTTGGCCAGCGTGGCATCCACCATGCGTTTTTCTTCGGAAAGCAGGATGCGGTAGCGGCCCAGGTCTACACCGAGGACCATGCCAACGGGGGCAGACTCGTGCTGGGGGCGGATCTTGGTCCTGGGCTTATTTCCCTTGGGGTTGGGTCTAACTCGAACGTCGGTCTCGTCCAGATCGAGACCGTTGCCTTCGGGTTCGTAGAGCCAACTCAACTACTGGGCCTCGACCATTTCTAGCCACATCTGCGCGAAACGCGGCATGGTCTTGCTGGTGGTGCTTATGTCTTCGACTTCGATGCCTGGAACGCGCAGGCCGATGATGGCACCCGCGGTTGCCATCCGGTGATCCTCGTAACTGTGCCAGAGCCCACCGTGGAGCGCATTGCTCGGGTCGATCTCTAGGCCGTCCGCGGTCTCTCGGCAGATTCCACCGATGCGGTTGATCTCGGTGGCCAGTGCGGCCAGACGATCGGTCTCATGGCCGCGCAGGTGTGCGATACCCCAGATGCGGCTCGGGGAGTCGGCGATAGCGGCCAGCGCGGCAACAACCGGAGCCAGTTCGCCACCGATGGATAGGTCGATCTCGATGCCGTGAATCTTGCCGTCTCCGGTGATTGTCAGGCCGCGTTCATCGCGAACAATGGTTGCGCCCATCTGCTGCAGAATGCCGTCGAACTCGTCGCCAACCTGGGTGGTGGTCTCCGGCCAGCCGGGAATCGTGACCGAGCCACCGGCCACCATTGCGGCCGCCAAGAATGGTCCGGCATTTGATAGATCTGGCTCGATGGCAACGACTCCACCACCGATGGGGCCAGGCTCTACGCGCCAAACCGTCGGGGATGGGTTAGACACTTTTACGCCGCGCTTGCGGAGGGTGTCAAGAGTCATCTCGATGTGCGGCAGGCTGGGCAGGTGTTCGCCCTCGTGCTTAAGGGTAAGGCCCGCATCAAAGCAGGCGGCGCTAAGCAGCAGGCCCGAAACGAACTGGCTGCTGGCGGAGGCATCGATGGTTAGGTCGCCACCGCGTACCTTTCCGGTGCCCTTCAGGGTGAACGGAAGCGAGCCGGTTCCCTGGTCGTCAACATCCACGCCCAGGGCGCGAAGCGAATCGATGGTGGTGTGCATCGGCCGGCGACGTGCCGCGGCATCGCCATCGAAACGGACCTCACCGTCGGCGAGCGCGGCTAAGGGTGGAACGAATCGCATTACGGTTCCGGCTAGGCCGCAATCGATGGCGGCCGGGCCAACCAAAGGTTTAGGGGTGACCAGGAGATCGCCGTTGGCGTTCTGCTCGATCTTGGTGCCGAGGGCCTCGAGGGCCTCGATCATCAGCTTGGAGTCGCGCGAATGTAGGGGAGCGGTGAGCAGGGTCTGCTCGGCCGCCAGGGCCGAAAGCACCAGCTCGCGGTTGGTCAGCGACTTGGAACCCGGAAGTGGCACGGTGGCAGCCAGCGGGCGCGAAGCCATCGGCGCCTTCCAAGGCTGTACGGAATGATTTAGGTGCGACATTGGTTTCAAAATTACCACGGGCCCTTTCAGAATGGGCCGGTAAAGCAAGCGAAAGGTAGCGGAGGCCCACATGAGCGTTCTAGCGCCATCGGGACAAACCCCGTTTTTTGCTGGTCGCGCGCCGCTAAAATCGCAACCAATGAGTGAACGTATAAACCAGGAAGACGATAGGCTTCTGCGCGATTTCGAGGAGCAGACCATGCCCCTCATGCCGCTGATGCTGGCCATGGGGCGAAGGCTCACCAAGAGCGAAGAAGACGCTCAGGACCTGCTGCAGGAGACCTACCTGAAGGCATTCCGCAGCTGGAAGCAGTTCCAGCAGGGAACCAACCTGAAAGCCTGGTTGCTCACCATCATGAAGAACACAAATCTCAACAACCTCGAGAAATCCAACCGCGACAAAACGCGTGGATCGATCGACGAGTTGGAAGACTGGCAGGTGGGCAACGCCGAGTCGCTGACCGCGCGCTCAACTAGATCCGCCGAGTCTGAGGCCCTAGATAACCTTCCAGCCGAAACCGTGGTCAAGGCGCTCGATGCCCTGGCCCCGGAGTTCAAGGAAGTAGTGCTCCAGGCCATCGTCCTTGGCCTTCCATACGCCGAGATCGCGGCAAACATGGGAACCCCCGTCGGAACGGTCATGAGCCGTCTCCACCGAGGCAAGAAGGCGCTGCGGGAGGCGCTCGCCGACTACGCCCGCGAAGAGGGTTACCTCATCCAACCAGAACTCACCACCGGGAACGCGCTCAAAGTGCTAGACCCATCACAGATTGATTAGCCGAGATAACGATGACTGATTTTGACTGCGAAGAAACCAAGAAGCACGTACACGAGTACCTGCAAGCGGAGCTGAGCGACCACGAGATGGACGGCATTCTGGCCCACCTGGCCAACTGCGACAGCTGCGAGGGCGACTACGAGTTTGAGCATGTCTTCAACTCGGTGATTCAGCGTTCCTGCACCGAGGCCCCGCCCGAGGAGCTTGCCGAGCGCATTCTGGCGAAGATTCGCCTGACCCTAGAAGAGGGCCACTAGTTCTCCGGAGCCTCGAGCTCCAGCCATTCATACCAGCCACGGTTTAGCACCAGCCAGGCAATCAAACCGTAACCAACCTGACCTGGCAGGTTGTGGTCCGAGGCATCGATCTCGTTGTTCCAGCCATCGTGATTTACCAGCGGACGGTAGCAGTCCACAAAGGTGATTCCGCGCCTGCTGGCTACGTCCTCATAGCCAGAGGCAAGGTGCTCGATGTCCCGGTTCAGCTCCGGGTTGTGGCTCGGCAGTGGGCCGATCAAAAAAGTTCCGATGTTGGCGCGCTTGCACTCATCGAGGATTGTGGCCACATTCAGGCGGCTGCGGCTGATGCTGATTCCGCTGGCCGGATCCAGGTTGTTAAGAGCGATAACCAGTCGATTGTCGGTGTCCGGGCTGAAACGGCGATTAACTTCGTCCTTCCAGCGCTCGGCCAAGCGTCCGCTGGTTTCGTTCGGAACCGGCAGGGCGTAAATCTCAACCTTCGGGCTCGTGCTCGGAGTCTTGGCGGTAACTCGACCTACCCAACCCATGCCGCGCGGGTCCCCGGCCGCGCTGATAGTCGAGTCGCCAAGAATGACGATGCGAATATCCTTGCGGGTCAAGTGGGGAGTTCCTCTCGGTGGGGGAAAGCTAAGGGGGCCGAACCGTTGGTTCAGCCCCCATTTTAGTTTTTAGACGGCGGTTATGCTCTTACGCAAATGCTCGGGCTATCAGATCGGCCTGCTCGACGGCGTGGTTCTTGGCGCTACCAGCCGCTGGCGAAGCCGATGCCGGACGCGAAACCAGCTTGGCAACCTGTCCGCCCATGTACTTAGGCAGGAACAGGCCGATGTAGGTCCAAGGTCCCTGGTTCGCAGGCTCGTCCTGAACCCAAACCAGTTCCGCACCAGGGTACTGCTCGTAGGCAGCCTTGATTTCGTCAACCGGAGTCGGGTACAGCTGCTCCACGCGAACGATCGCAGTGTTGCGCTGTCCGCGCTTCTGCGATTCGGCTAGAAGATCCCAGTAGACCTTGCCCGAGCAGAAGATGACCTTGGTCACCTCGGCAGGGTTGAGACCCTGCTCATCGGTGATTACCGGACGGAAGGTGCCGTTGGTGAAGTCCTCGACGCTGCTCGATGCGGCCTTCAGGCGCAACATCGACTTTGGAGCGAAGATCACCAGTGGTCGCTTGTTCTCCATGTAGGCCTGCTGACGCAGCAGGTGGAAGTGCGAGGCCGGAGTGGAAGGCTGTGCCACGGTCATGTTGTTCTGGGCACAAAGCTGCAGGTAGCGCTCGATACGAGCCGACGAGTGGTCGGGTCCCTGGCCCTCGTAGCCGTGAGGAAGCAGCAGAACTAGACCGCTGGTCTGGCCCCACTTCTGCTCGGCACTGCTGATGAACTCGTCGACGATGGTCTGAGCACCGTTTGCGAAGTCACCGAACTGGGCCTCCCAGAGCACAAGGGCATCCTTGTTTTCAACCGAGTAGCCGTATTCGAAGCCCATGGCCGCATACTCGCTGAGTAGCGAGTCGTAGATCCAGAACTTGGCCTGGTCGGTGGAAAGGTTGCGCAGCGGCATCCATTCCTGACCATTGATGCGGTCGTGGAAGACGGCGTGGCGCTGTACGAAGGTGCCGCGACGCGAATCCTGGCCTGCCATGCGCACCGGAGTGCCTTCTAGCAGCAACGAACCCAGGGCCATCAGCTCGCCGAAGCCCCAGTCGATTCCGCCTTCGCGCGACATTTCCACGCGCTTGGCCAGCAGCTGCTGCAGCTTCGGGTGAACGTTGAAGGCAGGTGGCACGTTGTTGTGCGCGTCACCGATCAGCTCGACAATCTGCTTGCTGATGGCGGTTGGACGCGAGATCACAGGCTTGTCGCTGGCGGTGGTGCCGATACCGGCAGGTCGAGGCCGTAGCTCGGCCGGCTTGCTCATCGCCTCGTGCACCTCGTTGAAGGTGTTCTCCAACTTGGTCTGGAAACGGGCGTTTACTGCATCAAACTCGTCCTGAGTGATGTCGCCGCGACCAACCAGGCTCTCCATGTACAGGGTGCGAACCGAGCGCTTCTGCTCGATCAGGTTGTACATCAGCGGGTTGGTCATCGATGGGTCGTCGCCCTCGTTGTGTCCACGGCGGCGGTAGCAAACCAGGTCTACTACGACGTCCTTCTTGAACTCCTGACGGAAGTCGAATGCCAGCTTTGCAACGCGAACCACTGCCTCTGGGTCGTCGCCGTTCACGTGGAAGATCGGCGCCTGGATTCCCTTGGCAATGTCGGTGCTGTACGTGGTGGAGCGGCTCTCCGATGGAGGAGTGGTGAAGCCAACCTGGTTGTTGATGACCAGGTGCACGGTGCCGCCGGTGCGGTAGCCACGCAGGTTCCACATGTTCATGGTCTCTGGGACAACGCCCTGGCCCGCGAAGGCGGCATCGCCGTGAACGAGCACCGGCATCACCGCGAAGTCGCCCTTGTAGGCGTTCTGGCCCAGGCGGTCCAGCTTGGCGCGGACGATTCCCTCGAGGACCGGGTTCACGGCCTCCAGGTGGCTAGGGTTGGCTGCCAGCGAGACAGCAACCTGGTTGCCCTCGGAACTGGTGAAGGTGCCCTCGGTGCCCAGGTGGTACTTAACGTCGCCAGAACCCTGAACGGTGGTGGTGTCGAAGTTGCCCTCGAACTCGCGGAACACCTGGCCGTAAGTCTTACCTGCAACGTTGGTCAACACGTTCAGGCGACCGCGGTGAGCCATACCGATTGCGACCTCGGACATTCCCGAATTGGCGGCCTGCTGCAGCAGCTCGTCCAGGAATGGAATTGTCGATTCGCCACCCTCAAGCGAGAAGCGCTTCTGGCCAACGAACTTGGTCTGCAGGAAGGTCTCGAAGGCCTCTGCCTCGTTCAGCTTCTCCAGGATGTGGAGCTGCTCGTCGTGGCTTGGCTTGCTGTACGGGTGCTCCAGCTTGTCCTGGAACCACTTGCGCTGCTCTGGGTCCTGGATGTGCATGTACTCCACACCGACGGTGCGGCAGTAGGAGTCGCGCAGGATCTTGTAGATGTCGCGGAACAGCATCTTGGACTTGCCACCAAAACCACCGGTCTTGTAGGTGCGGTCCAGGTCCCACAGGCTCAGGCCGTGGTTGAGGATGTCCAGGTCCTGGTGCGAACGCTGGCGGTATTCCAGCGGGTCAACGTCGGCCATCAGGTGGCCGGCGGTGCGGTAGGCGTTGATGAGCTCCTGGATGCGGGCGGCCTTGCTGCGGTCGTCCTGTTCGTCGCTCTCGAAGTCGGTGGTCCAACGGACTGGCTCGTATGGGATGCGCAGGTCGTTGAAGATCTCGTCGTAGAAGCCGCGCTGGCCGAGCATCAGCTCGTGGACCTTCTTCAGGAACTCGCCGCTTCCGGCACCCTGAATGACGCGGTGGTCGTAGGTGCTGGTTAGGGTGATGGTCTTGCTGATGCCAAGCTTGGCCGCCTGGGCATCGGTCATTCCCTGGAACTCGGCTGGGTACTCCAGCGCACCGGCGCCGATGATGGAGCCAGCGCCGGCCATCAGGCGTGGCACCGAGTGAACGGTTCCGATGCCGCCAGGGTTGGTCAACGAAATGGTGGTTCCAGCGAAGTCGCCTGCGGTCAGCTCGTTCTTGCGGGCGCGCTTGACCATGTCCTCGTAGGCAGCCAGGTACTCGGCGAAGTTCAGGCGCTCGGCGCGCTTGATGTTTGGAACCAGGAGGGCACGGCTGCCATCCGGCTTCGGGATGTCGATTGCCAGACCCAGGTTGATGTGTGCCGGCTGGACTACGGCGGGCTTGCCGTCGATCTCGGTGTAGTAAACGTTCTGGCTTGGGAATTCCTTCAGCGCGCGAACCAGGGCGTAACCGATGATGTGGGTGAACGAAATCTTGCCGCCGCGGGTGCGTGCCAGGTGGCTGTTGATAACGATTCGGTTGTCGATCATCAACTTGGCTGGGATGGTGCGAACGCTGGTGGCTGTCGGCATCTTGATGGATGCGTCCATGTTGGCGGCCAGGGTCTTAGGCATGCCCTTCAGGATGGTCACCTGGTCTTCGGCTTCGCCTTCGATGACGGCGATTGAGCTGGTGACCGGAGCCTGGGCCGGAATCGGAGCCGACTTGGCCTCAACGCGAGTGGTCTTGGCCACCAGAACCGGTGCGGCAGTGGTGTCCGAGCCAACGGCTTGTGCAGCAACCGGTGCTGCTGGAGCCGCTGGTGCTGCCAGAGGTGTGGTCACCGCAGCAGGGGCCACGCCAGCGGCAGCTGCGCGCGATGCCATGTGCTGTTCGTACCGCTGAAGGGTTGGAACCCAGGAAGCGTCTACCGAGTTTGGATCTTTTTTGTACTGTTCGTACATCTCTTCGACGAGCCATTCGTTGGCTCCGAATTCGTTTTCCCCGTGACCATTTTCAGTCGACAAGAGTTCACCTCTAAATCCCGCATTGTCCGTTCAACAGCCTTTAAAGCCTACCCGTCTGAGCCTTTTGCAATCCGGCTTATAAGCAACTTCCCAGTGGATTTTTGGCGAAGGCACAAGCAATCTTTCGTTCATGTCAGGTTGCGCTTTCAAACCTGTTACGGCGGCAGATTCCTGAGGCTATGCTTTAGATAGCCATGGATGACCATAGTTTGAACCAACACCCTCAGCGCGGGCGGGCCTGATGCAGCACTGGATTATGCTCGCCGTCGGCATTTTGCTGACCATCGGATCCGCGCTCTTCGTGGCCTCCGAATTTTCCCTGGTCAACCTGGAGCGAAACGAACTTGAGGTTCGTAGTGAACGCGGCGAAAAGGGCCTGGCAAACACAATTCGTGCCCTGAAGCAGACTCGCAGACACCTTTCGGGTGCCCAGCTGGGCATCACCATCACCACCATGCTCACGGGTTACCTGGCGGAACCTGCGCTAGACGCCCTGCTGCGACCAACCCTGGTTTCCTGGGGAATGTCGGCCGCCACAGCCGGAGGCACGGCGGCGGTGCTCACCATGGTGATCGCGACACTTTTCTCATCGTTGTTCGGTGAACTCATCCCCAAAAAGCTGGCGCTAACCAATCCATTGCAGGTAAACAAGTCCGTAATCGGGTTCCAACTGGCCTTCACCTGGCTGTTCGGCTTCATGATTGCCGGGCTCATGAAGATCGGCAATTCCGCCGTTCGCGCGCTGGGAATCGAGCCGCGCGAGGAACTCTCCGGCACCCGTACCGCCGATGAACTGGCGTCCCTGGTCCGTCGCGCCGCCAGCCTCGGTGCCCTGGATCAGCAGACTGCAACGCTGCTCACCAAGACCCTGACTCTCAATCAGCTCATGGCTGCGGATATCATGACCCCGCGGCCGCGCATGCACGTCATCGACCGCGACGAGTCGGTGGCGCGCGTGATCGAACTCTGCAATCAAACCGGCCACAGCCGCTTCCCGGTAATCGACGGCTCGAGCGACGACGTTGTCGGTGTTGTGCACGTCAAGCAGGCCGCATCGGTGCCGCGCGAAAAGCGCGACGAGGTTCCGGTTTCCGCGATTGCGGTGGAGGCGGAGCGTGTCCCGGAGACCATGTCGCTGGAGTCTCTGATGGGTTTGCTGCGGCTCAAGGGGCTTCAGTTGGCCATCGTCGTCGATGAGTACGGCGGTACCGCCGGGCTGGCGACTCTCGAGGACCTGGTAGAAGAGCTTGTCGGCGAGCTAGCCGACGAACACGACCGCCACCGCATCGGCATCCGTCGTGGGGTGAACAACAGCGTCATATTCCCTGGAATGATGCGCCCCGATGAGCTGCGCGAACTCGCGATTCGCATTCCGGAACACGGCGCCTACGAGACCGTGGGAGGGTATCTGATGTCGGCCCTGGCCAAGATTCCGGTTGTAGGCGATCAGGTGGTCATCGATGGGGGAGTGCTGAGGGTGGACCGCATGGACGGCCGCCGTGTCGACCGCGTGCGCTTCACCCCGGATCAGCTACCGAAGGCAGGCGATGAAATTGGCTAACGCGTGGCTGGGTTTGCTCTGGTTCTTCCTGATGCTTTTGGGTAACGCCTTCTTCGTTGCAGCCGAATTTGCGCTTATCAGCGCTCGTCGCGCCCAGATCGAGCCACGTGCCGAGGCCGGCAGCAAAGCTGCGAAACTGACCATCAAGGCCATGGAGCGGGTGCCAATCATGTTGGCTACCAGCCAGATTGGCGTAACCGTATTCTCGCTCGGAATTCTGTTGATTGCCGAGCCGGCAATTCATACCCTGGTCGTCGAGCCGCTGATGACATTCGGGGTAGCGCCGGCAATTGCCGAGAGCATCACCCTGGTCTTTGCCCTGGTGGTCGTTGCTTCGCTGCACGTGATCTTGGGCGAGCTGATCCCCAAGCAGATCACGTTCGCAATCCCGGAGCGCGCGGCTCTGGTTCTGGTGCCGATGCTATACGGTCTGGCAATGTTGCTTCGACCGATTGTTTGGGGCATGAACGGTGTTGCCAACCTTCTGTTGCGCGCCTTTGGCGTGATTCCAAGAGATTCTGCACACACCGAGTACACGCTCGATCAGGTAGAGGACATCGTGGAACACTCCACGCGTGAAGGCGTCTTGAGCGACACCTCTGGAACCATTAGCAACACATTTGAATTCACCGAGAAGCAGGTGAAGGATGTTGTCGTCCCAATCAACCGCCTGGTGGCATTCGATGTATCGGTGACACCGGCCGAGGTCGAAGGGGCAGTGGCCAAGCACGGCTTCAGTCGGTACCCGCTCACCCAAGGCGGTCAGCTTGAAGGTTACCTACACATCAAGGACGTTCTGGATCTGGACGACGATGAGTACCACGACCCGTTCCCGGCGAAGCGAATCCGAACCCTCATCACCCTTGCCACCGAGACCGAACTGGAGGATGCCCTGGCATCCATGCGTCGTGGTGGTCAACACCTAGCCAAGGCAGTGGACGAGAACGCAAATGTCATTGGCGTGCTCTTCCTCGAGGACATCCTCGAGGAACTGGTGGGCGAGGTTCAGGACGCCACTAGGCGCTAGGGAACCAGCCGCGGTCGTACTGCGGTGGCCAATAGTCGAAGCGCTCACCGAGTTCGGCAGCGGCGCGGGCCGGCCAGAATGGATCGCGCAGGGCCGCGCGGGCAACCGAGATAACGGCAAGCTCGGTGTTTTGCAGAATCTCCTCGGCCTGCCTGCCGGATGTAATCAGGCCAACACCTCCCACGGGGTCGCCGTTGTGCTGGGCGATGTATTCTGCAATAGGAATCTGATATCCGGGGGCAACCGGGATCTCGACACCCGTAACCAGTCCACCTGTGGAAACATCGAAAAGATCGGCGCCGGCCTCCTTGGCCCACTTCAGGATCTGCGCGGTTTCCTCCTGCTGCAGTCCCTCTGGGTGCCAATCGGTGGCGCTAACTCGGACGATGATCGGGTAGTCCTCGCCGACCGAGGCGCGAACCGCGGCGATCACTTCCAGCAGGAAGCGGGCGCGGTTTTCCAGGCTGCCACCGTAGATGTCGGTTCGCTTGTTGGTTAGCGGAGAGATGAACTCGTGCAGCAGGTAGCCGTGCGCCGCGTGAACCTCCACGCAGTCGAAGCCGGCGTCTACTGCTCGCCGCGCGGCAGAGGCCCAGTGACCGACTAGGTCGGCAATCTCGTCGACTTTCAGCGCTCGAGGTGCGTCATATCCGGTGAAGGCCTCGCTGGTGCTGGAAACGGTCTGCCAGCCCCCTGAGGAAATCGGCACTGTACCGGCCGCATACCCAGGCCAGCCGCGCGCGGAACTTCCCTTTCGTCCCGCGTGCGCCAGCTGGATTCCAATCTTGCCGCCACACTCGTGAACCAGGTCGACCACGCGTTTCCAGGCCAGCTGCTGTTCGTGATTCCAAATGCCAGGACACCATGGGCTGATTCGCCCCTCTGGGGTTACTCCGGTGGCCTCGGCCATGATTAGGCCGGCGCCACCGAGCGCGAATTTGGAGTGATGCGCCAGGTGGAAATCGCCAACTATGCCATCCAGGTTTTCGCAGGAGTAAATGCACATCGGTGCAATCCAGGCACGGTTTCTAAATTCCACCGAACGAATCTTGATCGGTGTGAATAATTTCGACATTTCGACTCCTGCTTCGTCCCCAACTGAGGGCACCTTTAGCCTAACTTGGAAACATGGATGCCAGAGAGTTGGGGCTGTTGCTCCCCATGCCTACCGCCAGCGACGACAAGTATTCGCGCGGGACAGTGGGGTTTGTGACCGGTTCGGAAAGATATCCGGGTGCAGCACTGCTCGGTATCTCGGCGGCTCAGGCCGTGAGCGTTGGATTTGTGCGCTACGTCGGGCCACTGCGGGTTGGCGACCTGGTGTTGGTGAACCACCCCGAAGTTGTGGTCTCGGAGCAGCCGGCAGGTCCGGCGCAGGCCTGGGTGCTGGGTTCCGGCATACCCGCCGATGACGCCGGGCAGCTGACTAACGTGCGCATGGTCCTGGAGCAATCGCCGGTCGCGGTGGTGGATGCCGGTGCGCTAGACCTCGTCGATGCCGCTGTCGACTCGGGTGATCGCAGCGTTTCCGATGACTCCAGCCTGCTTTTGACTCCGCACCAGGGCGAGCTCTGCCGCTTACTCAACCGTCTCGGGATCGGAGGTTTCTGGCACCCGGAACTGCTGGATGATCTCAAGAAGGCCAGGGAAGCCACGCACTTGGCAGCACAGGCTACCGGCCACACGGTCCTGCTGAAGGGTTCTGAAACTCAAATCTGTGCCCCCAATGGCGAGAGCGTCAGCGTCGGCCCAAACTCGCCATGGCTGGCAACCGCCGGTACGGGCGATGTTCTTGCCGGAATCCTGGGTGGTATTGCCGCGCAAAACCCCCACATCGCGCGCAACAACTGGCTGGACATTGCCAGACTCGCAGTGGAGCTTCATTCGCAGGCCGCCCAGCTGGTTGCAGACCGCACGTTGCATGGTGGTGCGGCAGTAACCGCGTCAGAGGTGGCTTCAGCCGTTTCGCAGGCAATTTCACAACGCTTTAGCCGATGACTTCCCAAATGATTTTCAACCTGAAACGTATTGCCTTTAGCCGCTGGTTCTTGCTGGTGGCTTTCGGACTGGAGCACCTTTGGCTCGTCTGGTCCGGCGTTAAAGGCATCGACTTCCCCATGGGGGACATCATTTTCGCTTACCATCCATGGGTTCGCGACATGGCTGCAACCCACAGCCTGATGGGAATAAACCAGCCCTGGGTCTATCCATATCCAGACCTGATTTTCATGTTTGTGCCCTACTGGCTCTCGTTTGGAAACTTCCAGGATGCCTGGTTGGTCATGGGCGGTCTAATCGACTTCTCGGCCCTCGGTGTGTTGCTGTTCTGGCCCAAGGGCTATGACCGCGCAAGAGTTCGGGCAGCGTGGTTCTGGATTCTGTCGCAGCTGCTTCTGGGTCCGGTCTCAATTTCGCGACTGGACAGCATCTCAATCGCGGTTGCCGTGATTGGGCTGGTTGCCTGGCTTCGTGCCAAGCCATCGGTGGCTGCAGTTTGGTTTGCTATCGCAACCTGGATTAAGGTCTGGCCGGTGACTCTGCTGATGGTTACCGTGGCCGAAGCAAAGAAGTGGAAGCCGGCGGCCATCTGGGGTGCGGTTACCGGAGGCGGCATTCTTCTTGTTGGTCTGGTACTGGGAGGCTTCAGAAACACCCTTTCGTTCGTTTTGGAACAGACCGGTCGTGGCATTCAGATTGAGTCGCCCTGGGCCACGCCCTGGCTTTGGGGGCGCATTCAACACAAACCGGGCTGGGGTATTTACTACTCGTATGCCCTGAAGACCTTCCAGGTGAAGGGGCCGGGCACCTTGCAGGTCGCTTCGGTGCTTGGGCCGCTCATGTACCTGGCGCTGTTCATCACCATTGTGCTGGGATGGTGGGTGATTCGTCGCGGCGATTGGAACGACACCGCAAGACGAAATGAGATCTTCGCCTGGACAGTCCTGACAGCCATTTTGGACATGATTGTCTTCAACAAGGTTGGCTCGCCCCAGTATTACGGCTGGTTAATTGTTCCGGCCATCCTTGGAATCATCGAGCGCGTGCCGGACTGGCGAATTGTGGCCTACTGGCTGCTGGGCATTCTGGCCCTTACCGGCCTGATTTACCCAGATATTTACGGGCACATTCTGCGCAGTCAGCCTTGGGCTACCGCGATTCTCACCATTCGCAACCTGGCAACGGTGGTGCTACTGGTGTTCACCAATGCGCGGTTAGTGGAGTTAGCCCGCGAGCAATTCCGTCAGAAGCGGACCGACTAGGTCTTTTTCGATCAGGAAGCCGTCGTGGCCGAATTCGGAAGAGATCACCTGAAGGCCGCCACCCACAAGCTCGCACTTGAGGTTCGCCGCGATTTCGGCCTGGCCGCTGATTGGGAAGAGCCTGTCGGAGTCGATTCCCACCACCAAGGTTCTTGCAGTAACGGTAGCCAGGACCTCGGCTAGCGTCCCGCGTCCACGGGTCACGTCATGCGAGTTCATGGCGTTAACCAGCGTGATGTAGGAGTTGGCATCGAATCGCCGAGTGAACTTGTTTCCGTGGAAGTCCAGGTAGCTCTCCACCGCAAATCTGCCGCCGTCGCCAAACGGGTTCACCGATGACTGCCAGGTTCGATCGAATCGTTCGTTGAGTTCGTTGGGGGAGCGGTAGTTGAGCAGGGCCATGCGGCGAGCCAGAGCCAGGCCACGGTGTGGCCCCTGGCCGGCACGCGCCTCATAGAAGTTGCCATCCTTGAAGGCCGCATCTGTCCTGATTGCCTCAATCTGCACGCTATTCAGGGCAATTTGATCTGCCGTAGAAATAGGCGGAGCCGCAATAACGGCCAGATTCGCAAGGGATTCCGGGTACATCACGGCCCACTCCAGGGCGTGCATTGCACCAAAAGAGCCTCCGATGATCGCGTGCCACTTGGTAATGCCGATCAGGTCGGAGAAGGCCTTTTGGGCATGCACCTGGTCACGGATCGTCAGGAACGGGAACCGAGAACCGTATTCCACACCCTTTGCATCCAGTGAGGAAGGACCGGTTGAACCCTGGCAGCCACCCAAAATATTCGGCGCCACCACGTAGAACTTATCGGTGTCTACCGCCAGGCCTGGGCCGACGATTCCGTTCCACCAGCCTTCGGTGGGGTGAGCCTTGGACGACTTTCCAACCACGTGCGAGTCGCCGGTAAGCGCGTGCAGAACCAGCACGGCGTTGGTTCCGGTGGCGTTCAGTTCGCCCCAGGTCTCAAATGCCAGTTTGACCGGCCCAAATTCCTTGCCGCTCTCCAACTTGATGTTTCCAAGTGGTGCGAATTCGCGGTCTCCGGCCGGGTCGCCATCGCGCCAGGCACCGGTGGCCGGCGGTCTGCCAGCCAACTGACGACTCATCTCATCGGTGATGAACCCCGATGGGACGGTGTCTTCTGGCGTCTGAAATTCCATGGCTTCCTAGGCTCGGCCCGCAGCGGGCAGTACTAAGAATTATGCCAGCACGTCGAGTGCCAACTGTGCCAGCAGTGCGGCGCCATCGGAAATCACCGATTCGTTGAAGATCGCTCGGTTGCTGTGATTTGCCTGCCACGCACTTGGTTCGACGTCGGAGGCCCCTGCGCCTAGGAAGATAAACGATCCCGGAATTAGTTCCAGCACCGATGAAAAGTCTTCGCCGCCGGTAATCGGGTCTGCCATGTACTCAAATCGTCCCGGGCCGAAAAGCTTCGTGACGGTTTGGCGAACCCGCTCTACCGAATCTGCATCGTTGGATACCACCTTTGATGCGTCCGAGAATTCGACTTCGACAGCCACGCCAAAGCCCGCGGCGATGCCGCGCATAAGCTGCGCCAATTCCAGGCGAATGCGTTCGAAGTTCTCGGTGGAGAAAGTGCGAATCGTGGCTCCGAAGGAGGCTTCCTCAGGAATCACGTTTGTGGTCTCGGTTTCGCCCGCGCGGATCCAGCCCACGTTGACGATCACCTGGTCGAAGGCGCTAAAGGACTTTGCGGTCAGCTGCTGGATGGCGCCAATCGCCTGAACCATGGGTGAGATCGGGTCTTTGCCCATCCAGGGCATGCTGCCGTGACCTGCCTGGCCCTTGAAGCGAACCACCATGTCGCCGGCGCTGGCCATCATCGGCCCAGCCTTTGTAGTGAAGCCTCCGGCCTGGCCGATCGAGAAGACGTGAATGCCATACGCGGCCTTCGGCAGCTCACCGTTCGCTAGGTGCATCCCGCGCTCAATCATCAGGTCAGCGCCTCCGTGGCCCTCCTCGCCGCTTTGGAAGAACACCAAAACGTTGCCACTGAGCGACTGCCGATTTGCGTGAATAAGTTTTGCCGCGCCAATTCCGATTGCAACGTGTAGGTCGTGGCCGCAGGCGTGCATGAATCCGTTTTTGCTGGCGAATGGAAGCCCGGTTTCCTCCCGGACAGCAAGTGCATCCATGTCCGCGCGGAGCAAGACGGTCGGTCCCGGATGGGCTCCTTTGATCAGCAGAGTGGCACACGAAATGTCTCGCTCAACCCTTAACTCACCGAGCCCATCCAGCTCGCGTTCCACCACTGCCACAGTGGCGGGCAGGTGGAGGCCAAACTCCGGATTCTCATGCACTTCGCGACGCAACGCAATGAGGCTCTGTTCGAGTTCCTTCGACTGTCCGACGATATCCACGTTCGCTCCTAAGTGTCTTCCAATAGTTATTCTGCTAGGTATGTGGTTCGAACAAATGCACCCGGCCTGGCAGGCTGCGTTGGCGCAGGTTAAACCTCAGCTCGATCGGCTGGAAGCCGAGCTTGCGCAGCTACCGAACCTGGTTCCGGAAGCCGCCTTGGTTATGTCGGCATTTGAAAGCGACCCAAATCTGGTGCGAGTTGTAGTGGTGGGCCAGGATCCCTATCCCACGGCCGGTGTTGCGGTAGGCAGGGCCTTTGCCATCGGTGGAGGGAAACTCCCAGCCAGTCTCAGGAATATCTTCAGGGAGCTAGTTGACGATATCGGTGTTGGGCCACTGGAGCCAGATCCAGATCCGGATCTGGGTGGCTGGCAGAGGCAGGGTGTCATGCTGCTGAACCGCCACCTAACCACCGAGGTTGGTAGCCCCGGTAAACACTTCGATGCCGGTTGGCAGCAATTTACCGATGCGGCCATGCGGTACCTAATTGGTATTGCTCCCTTTCTGGTTCTCGTGCTTTGGGGTGCTCAGGCTCAACAGATCAAAACCTCGTTAGCTTCGGAGCTCTCCGCCGCCGGCGATCGCGTGCAGACTGTGGAGTCGGTGCACCCAAGCCCGCTGTCGGCCTATCGGGGATTCTTCGGCAGTAAGCCGTTTACCGCCATAAATGCGGCATTGGAAGCGCGCGGGCAGCAACCGATAAATTGGTTCTTGTAGCGGACTAGTTTCTGAAAGTCCGCGGTCGGCAGGAGTTTTAATGGCGCTCGATTCTGAGACCAGGTGGCGTTTGGCCCGCAAGGCTAAGTTGCGCCCCGTGGCCGCCGAGGGCGAGATCACCATTCGTGGTGCTTACGAAACCGACATGTACGCGGTCATGGAGATCTATAACTACTACGTTCAGAACTCGGTGGTCACCTTCGATCTGGAGCCTCTAAAGCTAGGCGATTGGATAGACAAGTATCGCTGGATTCAGTCGTTGCAATTACCGTTTCTGGTTGCGGTAACCGAAAGCGGATACATTCTCGGATTTGCATACGTTGCACCTTGGCGTCAAAAAGCCGCATATAAGCGAACCGTCGAGGACAGCATTTACCTAAGACCGGCTGCTACTGGAAAGAGAGTAGGCAGTAGGCTGCTGGCGGAACTCATCGAGATTTCAAGGGCCTCTGGCGTCAAGGAAATAGTCTCTGTTATTTCCGATAAGGGTGCCGAGGCATCGGTGAAACTGCATGAGACTGCCGGGTTCAAACACCAGGGGCACCTGGGCAAGGTCGGCTTCAAGTTTGGCCGTTGGCTTGGGACGGTCCTGCTTCAGCGGTCCCTATAGCACGGGCGCCGATGCTCCGGCTGGGCCCTGCTAACCCTGGAATATAAAAGCCGGAGTAACTGGGTTTTTCATGTGAAACTCCCGCCAGTTTCTTGGGATCCACCACAGAAATGACCTTTGCGCTTAGCCTTTGTATTGTGAAGTTCCCTAAGCGGATGCGATCCGCAATTGCGCTATCCCTGGCGGCCAGTATCTCGGCCCTGGCATTTGCTGCTCCGGCTAGGGCAGTCCAGCCAGCTGGCGCTGCCACCGATGGAGCAGCCGTCGGCCTCCTCGTGCATTTCAAGCAGGGCTTCAACGCCAATGGAATTTTCGGTTCGCTTGCCGGCCAAGATTCGTTGGCCGCCACCGGAATCGCACTCGGAGCACAGCGTGCACTTGGCTCCGGTTGGCATGTTCTAAACTTCGCTAGCGTTGTCTCCGAGGCCCAAGCAAATCAAGCACTTGCGGCGATGCAGGGCCAACCCGGAGTCACCGAGGTTGCGGTGGACCGGTTCATCCAGGCTCCCCAGGCCGCGCAACGCTCTGCAGCGAACGCTCGGGGTGGGCAGTTGACGGCAACCAAGCTTCTTCCGCAAGCGCAACAGGGCTCGGCTACTTTCAAAGGGGCAACCGCGGTTAGATCTGTCACCGTGGTCGATGCATTCAGTTCCGCAGCACCATCCGTGCCTCAGGTAAAGGTCAAGTGGGCGGCGCCGGCATCGCTTTCGGGGTACAAACTGGCCGGTTACCAGTTGCAAGATTCCATGGATGGTGGCGTCACATTCCAAGATCTGCCCAATACTTTCGGGCCCAAAGTTACGTCCACCCTGTTCCAGAGCGGACTAACGGCAGGTTCACACATCTACTTCCGAGTGGCAGCAATCACTTCCAACGGCAAGGCAACCAAGCTGGGCGCTTACTCCAGCTGGGCAAGTGCCGTACCCACCACCGTGCCGATTCCGCCCAACTTTAACGGTCCGGCAGTTAGCTCGGACAACCCAACCGCCTCGTGGGAGCTGCTCTCGATAGCCGATTCTGGTGGTCTTCCGGTGACGTACTATGCGACCGCCGCAAGCGCTGGTCAGGCTCCGGTCACTTGTAGCACATCGGGTGCAAGCTGTACCTTCGTGGGCCTCGTCAAGAATGCTGTCTACACGGTTTCGCTCCGCGCCGAGAATAAGCGCGGTTCCAGCGCGGCCGTCTCCGGGTTGTCCGTTGCAGACCCCTACTACAAGATCCAGTGGCATCTAAACGCCAAATACGGCATCAACGCCGAGGGCGCTTGGCAGCACACGCGGGGTTCCGGTAACGTCACCGTCGCAGTCGTAGACTCCGGCATCACCGAGCATCCGGACCTCACCGGTAACGTCTGGCACAATCTCGATGGAAGCACGTACGGCTACGACTTCGTTAGCCCAATCAACGGTTCGGGCGATGGCGATGGTTGGGATTCAAACCCAGCAGATCCTACGGCGGACAACGAGTGGCACGGCACACATGTCTCCGGCATCATTGCCGCAAGCGCCAACACAATCGGTGGCATCGGAGTGGCCCCAGGAGTGAAGCTGCTCGAGGTCCGAGCGCTTGGCACCAAGGGCGGCACCAGCGCCGACCTGATTGCCGCACTCAACTGGGCCGCCGGCAAGGATGTTCCGGGTGTTCCCAAGAATCTTCACCCGGCTCAGGTCGTAAATCTTTCGTTGGGTAATAAGACCTATTCACAGTGCGACAGTGGCACCGCCAACGTCATGCAGTCGTTGCACGATGCGGGAGTTTTGGTGGTCACAGCTGCCGGAAACGATAACTCGCAGGCCTACTATTCCTACCCTGGAAATTGCTATCCAACTATCAATGTGGGAGCAACCGGGTTCACCGGAGACCGCTCGTTCTACTCCAACTTTGGTCAGGGCGTAGATATTTCGGCTCCGGGAGGCGACGACCAAACCCCGGGCGATGCTCCGGCACAAACCGAGGGACGCATCTGGAGCACCATGAACGACGGCACTGCCGGTCCTGGGCAGCCCACTTACAGCGCCGAGCAAGGCACTTCGATGGCTGCTCCGATGGTTACGGGCATCGCGGCACTGCTCTATTCCATCAAGTCGAACATCACACCCGATCAGGTCTGGACCGCCCTCAAGTCGACGGCTACCCCGTTCCCCACCGGGTCCAAATGTGCCGCTGCTACCAAGGACCTTTCCTGCGGAGTTGGCATTGCCAACGCCGCGGCAGCGGTGGAGTACGTAGTTAAAAACTTCTAGCCCGGAATCGTCCAGTCGGCATATTCATGGCGCTGGGTGAGGCCCGAGCCTTTCCCAGTGTTCGCAACTAGTCAAACGAGCATAAAAAATGGCGGAACCCGCGAGGGTCCCGCCATTTTTTGGCCTACTTGGCTGCTTGGAATCCTTGTTCAAGGTCTGCCAGCAGGTCCACGATGTCTTCGAGTCCCACCGAGAGGCGAACCAGACCCGGAGTCACGCCGGTGGTCAACTGCTGTTCCGGAGTCAGCTGCGAGTGCGTGGTGCTGGCTGGGTGGATTACCAGCGAGCGGACATCGCCGATGTTCGCCACGTGCGAGAACAAGTTAAGGCCATCGACAAACTTTGCTCCGGCTTCGACGCCACCGGTGAGCTCGAACGAGACAATCGCCCCCGCACCCTTTGGAGCGTACTTTCGTGCCGCTGCATACCAAGGAGAGCTCGGCAGGCCCGCGTAGTTCACGCTTTCGACCTGAGGGTGAGCTTCCAGGAACTCGGCTACCTTCTGAGCGTTCGAAACATGGCGCTGAACGCGAAGGTCCAGCGTCTCGATGCCCTGGACAAGCTGCCAAGCAGAGTTAGGCGAGATTGCGGCACCGATGTCGCGTAGCAACTGAACGCGGGCCTTGATGATGTAAGCAATCGAGTCGCCGAGAGCCGCAGTGTAGGTGACACCGTGGTATGAGGGGTCGGGTTCGGTCAGTCCAGGGAACTTGTCGCTCTTCGACCACTCGAACTTGCCGCCGTCGACGATGGCTCCCGCGACCACGGTACCGTGGCCACCGAGGAACTTGGTTGCCGAGTGAACCACGATATCGGCCCCGTGCTCCAGTGGTCGAATCAGGTAAGGCGTGGCAACGGTGTTGTCCACGATCAGCGGGACACCATTCTCGTGTGCGATTCCCGCAACCGTCTCAATGTCCAGAACGCTAACTTTCGGGTTTCCGATTGTCTCGGCGAAGAAGAGCTTGGTGTTTGGGCGAACCGCACGACGCCACTCATCGGCGTCATCCTGGTCCTCGACGAATGTGGTCTCGATGCCCAACTTTGCCAGGGTGTACTTGAACAGGTTGTAGGTTCCACCGTAGATGGTCGAGGAACTGACGATGTGGTCGCCCGCCTCAGCGATGTTGAGTACTGCGAAAGTCTCGGCGGCCTGACCCGAGGCAAGAAGCAGGGCTGCGGTTCCACCCTCGAGCGCGGCGATACGCTGCTCTGCCGCATCCTGGGTTGGGTTCATGATTCTGGTGTAAATGTTGCCGAACTCAGCTAGTCCAAACAACTTTGCAGCGTGCTCACTCGAGTTGAACGTGTAAGCGGTGGTCTGGTAGATCGGCAATGCACGTGCATTAGTGGTTGGGTCAGGCGATGCACCAGCGTGAATCTGCTTGGTGGCGAAACCCCAGTTCTTTGGATCGTTGCTCATTATTCCCCGAATCAATAGGTGTGTTTTTGAATCGTATCCAAAGGTAGAGAAACTAAAAATAGCCACCGAAATCGGACGTAACTTTTAGCCCTCGCGCCGCTTAAACAAAAACAGACCCCATTCGAGGTCTGTCTTCGTTTCGTGCGGAAGGTGGGACTTGAACCCCTCCCAGCCACTCGCGGCTCTGCCGCTCGATTCCGGCTGGGGCCCCTGCGCGTGGGTTCTTCCAGTCCCACGCCGCTTAAACAAAAACAGACCCCATTCGAGGTCTGTCTTCGTTTCGTGCGGAAGGTGGGACTTGAACCCACACGCCTTGCGGCACAGGAACCTAAATCCAGCGCGTCTGCCATTTCGCCACTCCCGCGGCTCAACCCATTCTAGTCGAGTCTGTGGATAACTTTGAGCACTCGGGCCAAACCTTTGCCAACCTCTTGATTGTTCAATACGACCAAGGAGGGGGCAAATGACGCTTTTAGAAGACATCGCACAGAGCGTAAGAAGCCGAGTGCTGGACGCCGAGAATCCTGATTTAGCCTCGTCGCAACACGCAATTGAGCAAACCTTCGATCAACTGGCGCTCGACGGCATTCTCCATTCCGATGAATCGGCGGTTCGATCGTCTCTCAACGCCAAACTTTTCGGTTTTGGTGTTCTCCAGCGTTATCTCGACGATCCGTTGATCGAAGAAATTTGGGTGAATCGGCCGCACGAGATCTACTTCGCCAAGGCTGGCGAAGTCATCAACGAGCGAGTGGATTTGGATGAAGAAACTCTGCGAACCCTTATTTTGAGAATGCTTCGCGACACCGGACGGCGCGTTGATTCATCGCTGCCATTCGCCGATGCCGTTTTACCTGACGGCTCCCGGCTTCATGTGGTGATCCCAGACGTTACCGCCTCCCATTGGAGCGTAAACATACGCAAATTCCCCAAGCAGATCTTGCGACTCGACGACCTCGTAGCGAAGGAAATGCTTACTCCTAGCCAGGCGCACTTCCTTGGCGCTGCCGTGCGGTCGGGTCAAAATGTTCTCATCAGCGGTGCGACGCACACTGGTAAGACCACGTTCCTTGCAGCCCTGTTGTCGGAGCTACCAGCCCAAACTCGACTGGTTTCTTGCGAAGAAACATTCGAGCTGCAGACCCTCCTCGCCGATTGGGTCGCCATGCAGGCCAGACAGCCGAATCTCGAAGGCAATGGCGAGATCCCTCTTCGTCGTCTGGTCAAGGAGGCATTGCGAATGCGCCCAGACCGTCTCGTCATCGGTGAGGTGCGCGAGGCGGAGGCCCTTGACCTGCTGATTGCGATGAATTCCGGGGTTGCGGGTGCCTGCACGGTTCACGCCAATTCTGCCCAGGCAGCCCTCACCAAAATCTGCACTCTACCGTTACTTGCAGGTCCCAACATCTCGGCCCAGTTTGTTTTGAACACGGTTGCCGCCGCTGTAAATCTGGTTGTGCACTGTGAACACCTTGGGCAAGGCCGTCGCCGGGTGTCGGAAATCGCGGTTATCGCTTCGGACGCCGCCGGTAATCCATTTATTAGTCAGCGTATTTCGTGATGCTCAGGGAGGTGTACGCGGCTGCAGGGCTCGGTCATTTCTCCAGTGGCAGGGTGACTGCGGTATTCATCGGCGCGCTGGCGCTCCTAGGTTTGAGCCTGTTTAGGGCCACCGATGTGCTTGGCGTGAGCGTTGCCGGCGTGGCGCTTGGGGCTGTTGCCATTTACGAGGGCCTGAGGATTGTTTCTCAACAGCGAGAGCAATCGTTGGTTTCGGCATTGCCCGAGCTGATCGAATCGATTGCCGCCGGTGTTTCGAGCGGACAGGACTTGAGCAATGCGCTCTTTCAACAGGCCGAACACGGTCCAAAGGCGTTGCTGGCCTCAATGAAATCAATCCGAAGGCAAGCCGACGAGGGGCATTCCCTGGAGTATTCACTCGTCTGGCTGCAGGCCGAGTTGGGAAGCGTATACGCCGATCAATTGGTTCAGCTCTTGCTGGTTAGCCTCACCAGCGGTGGTTCCGGGCTCGTCGCGAACCTCAATAGCCTCGGCCAGATAATCCGCGGCCAAGCTGCGCTCGAATCGGAACTCGCAGCAAAACAGGGTTGGGTGACGGGCACCGCCAAGTTGGGACTTGCCGCTCCCTGGCTCATAGTGGCCTTCCTGAATGCCAGGCCAGAGGCGCATTCGTTCTATTCCTCGAGCGCAGGTTTTCTTCTGCTCGTCGGTGGTCTAGCCATATGCATCGTCGCCTACCTGATGATCCAGGCGGCAGGAAAACTGCCGCGAAGCGTAAGGGTGTTTACCCATGCAAAGTAATTTCGATCGGTTTCGGGGTAATCGGCTGGCAAACCGCATTCAACCGGCAACAGTCAAAACAAACCGGTTTTCTGGCCTAGGAATCCGGGTAGTAAAACCTGGCTTCGATCCGCTGTTATTGGAGCTGCCCCAGCACCTCGACCTAATGGCGGCGCGGCTCCAAAACGGCGAGAACGTGTACTCGGTATTTACCCGACAAGCAGCCGCCTCGGGGCTTATCGCTACCGGTTTTAGACGGCTGGCGCGACGCCTTCAACTGGGCGAATCCATCGAGTCCGGTCTGGAGCAACTTGCAAAAGAACTGAAGTCGCAACTAGTTCAGGAGCTTGCGAACAAGCTGATCCTGGGTCTGAAGCGTGGGACCCCGCTGGCTGCGCAAATGCATTCGATGGCATCCGGTGCCAGAGCACAACTTAAGGTCGCGCAGTTGCGCGCCGCCGGCAGAAACGAATTAAAGATGTTGATTCCGCTCGTGTTTCTGATTTTGCCGGTAACCATCGCATTCGCAATCTTCCCGAGTCTGCAGCTTTTGCAGCTAGGGCTTTAGAAAGGAAAAGTAATGAATATCAACGTTTGGCCAAATCCTCCTGCAGGTGCAGAACAGGTCGAAGCCGGCAGCTTGCCCGTAACGGGTAAGTTGGATGCGCATTCCGACCGCGGCGATGTCCCAGGCTGGGTTCTAATAACCCTGATGACTGCAGCACTGGTCGTAGTACTTTGGGGGCTTGCCGCACCTGCGCTCAGCCAGGTGTTCAATCAGGCGATGAACAAAGTTGTCAGTTTCTGAGAGGGGATCGGCCCCTGTAGAGTTTCTAGCTTTTGGGGTTCCCGGGATACTGCTCATGACACTGGCGTTTCAGCTCATCTGGGCTGGCTACGCGGCAAATGTGGCTTTCGATGCGGCCGCCGAGGGGGCAACCATCGCTGCAACCGCTGATGGAACCGACCGGGCGGGCATAGACCGCGCTGAGCGAGTGCTGCACTCGCTCTCAGCAGTGTCGGGTTCGCGGATCACGGCAAGCCATTCCTCGATCGATGGATGGCCGGCCACAGCAGTGACCGTCCAGATCAACTCACCCCTTATCGGCTTTGGGCTCCTGCCGGTGGTTCAGACTTCGGAGACCTTAGATGAAACCATCCGGTGAGAAAGTGTCCGGCATCGGTTCGGCAGGCGCCTCCGAAGCCGGGAATATTGCCATCGAACTTGTGGTGCTTGGGATCCTCCTACCAACGCTTCTCGTCGGTTTTGCATTGAACCTGCTTTCGGCTCAGCGCAGTGCGCTTGCCGCGCAGCAGTTGGCTCGAGAGGCGGTACGCATGTCGGCCATCGGTATGTGGAATGGCAAGACCTCGGAGCTTCTTCGCGGCGCTATAGCCGATGATCTCGGCATCGATTCCTCGGACGTTTCCATAGAAGTGGTGCAGGACCAGCGCTCTAGTCTCACTGTTGCAACTTCGACGGCCAGGGTGAACGGCAGGGTTGAGAGAGCCAGGATGGTGGTTCAGTGACCAGAGAGGCCGCAATCCGCCCTCGATCCAGGTACGCAAGGTTGTGTTCCGATGACGGCTCCGCCCTCCCGTTGTTCCTTTTTGGGTTTGCTTTTTTGATTTCCACGGCTTTGGTCGTTGCAACTGCCAGTGGTTCCTTGCTGCAGCAGCGTAGGCTGAACGGCATTGCGGACACTCTGGCTTTGGCGGGCGCAAACTATTCGTTGCAACTGCTGTCGAAAACGAGTCAGAAGGGTGCCGCTACTTTGGCGCCAGAGCCCGATGCCTCGGTGGACGAATTCATGACAAAACTGCAGGGCAATCTTTACCCAAATTCACAGATTACAATCGCAGGCCTGACAGCAGTCGACCCGGGGGAGGTTCGGCTTCGGATCTGCCAACCAAATAATGCACTTTTTGCTCGGCTAGCCGCAAAATCCGAAGTCTGTGCAAACAGTGCCGCGAAAGCTATCGCAACCCCACCAAGTGTCCGTTAGTTACTTGATGTTGAACTTGGGCAGGTAACGCCAACCCAAGAATGCCCCCACGGCGCTTAGCCCGGCAAACCCAAGCACTGCACCCGGAAGCGTAATGGCGACCGTCAGAGCCGAGAGCATCACCGGAGTTATTGCCACGCCGCTATCAATCAGCAGGCGGTATGCCGCGAGGAACTCGCTGCGCGCATCGGTGGGTGCCAGATCGGCACCGAGGGTAAGCACAATGCCCGAGCCAAGTGCGTTAGCCAAACTCATCAGGATGGCCACAACCAAGAATCCGGTCTCGTTTGCGGCAAAAATCAATGCGACGTGAGACACCGCCATGCCAATCGAGGTTGGTACCAGGGCCCACCGCCTGCCATACCGATCCATGATCTGTCCGGAGGCGTAGAAAAGAAGGAAGTCAAGTGCGCCCGCTATACCGATGAAGAGCGAGACAGTCCCGGGATGCATGCCAATGTACAGTCCCCAAAGCGGAAGGCCCACCTGACGGACAGTTCGAAGCATTGCCACGATGGTGCTCGACATGCCCACGGTGGCCAATTTGCGCCACTCGCGCCTAGCAATCTGAAGAGTGCTGCCATGATGCCCGCCATTGGTATCCGGCACCGAATCCTTAGGGGCGGCAAGCAAAACAGCCCCGGCAGCAAGACACAAAATGCCGCCGGCAAAATAAACCCAAGGCAGCCCAAACGCGAATACCACCAAGGCACCCACCGTGGGGCCTAGGAATGCGCCAGCCCGGAACATTCCGCCCAGAAGCGACAATGACCTCGCCCTGTGGGAATGGGGCACGTGTTCTGCCATAAATGCATGCCGGGCCAGGGCAAAGGTCGAAATCATTGCGCCGGCAATCAAAACCCAGAAGCCCAAAACCCAGAGGTTAGTCGCGGCCATCGCACCAAACATGGAGATTGCGGCAAGCAGCGACGAACCAATCATGGAATGGCGCTCGCCGTATTTGTGCACCAGTTTGGCTGCCGGAACATCAAACAGTACGGTCCCGATCATGGTTAGGCCGGCGATAAATCCGGCCACCGGCAGTGACGCCCCCAGGTGCTGGGCCGCGGTAGGAAGAATAGGGATCAGGGCGCCTTCACCCGAAGAAAACAGCATGGACGGCACAAACACCGGAAAGATCAGGTGGCGTTTCTTGAAATCCGGCATGGTCACCCAACCAGCCTAAGCCAAGAAAAATTCGACTGATTTGCTGGGGATTAAACTAGAACAAATGGCTGACCTAGACATCTCCGCTGAAATCCGTGCCCTGCGAAACACAATGGGCAGCGTGAGCACGGTCGTTGACCTACCCAAGCTTCGCGGGCAAATCCAGGAGCTCGAACAGGCGGCAAGCGCGCCTAATTTGTGGGACGACACCGAAAAGGCGCAGCAAGTCACCAGCGCTCTGAGCCACAAGCAGGCCCAGCTGAAACGTGTAACCGAGGCAGTTTCGCGCATCGATGACCTGGAAATCCTTGTCGAGATGGCAAACGCGGAACAAGATTCGGGCGCGCAAGCGGAAGTAAAGCGCGAACTAGCCGACATCGAGCGGGTAGTGGGGGACCTCGAGGTTCAGACCCTGCTAAACGGAGAGTATGACGAACGTTCCGCTGTCATCACGATTCGTGCGGGCGCCGGTGGAGATGACGCCACCGATTTCGCCGAGATGCTGATGCGCATGTACCTGCGGTACGCGGAAAAGCACGGCTACAAATCCAACGTCATGGACATCTCATATGCCGAGGGTGCGGGCATTAAGAGCGCTACCTTCGAGGTCGACGCTCCATTCGCGTTTGGCAATCTCTCCGTTGAGGCCGGCACCCATCGACTGGTTCGCATGAGCCCATTCAACTCGGCGGGAAAACGTCAGACCTCTTTTGCCGCGGTCGAAGTTGTTCCGGTCATCGAACAGACCGATGCCATAGACATTGCGGATAACGACATCCGTGTCGACGTATTTCGATCTTCCGGTCCGGGTGGACAGTCGGTGAATACCACCGACTCCGCCGTTCGTATCACCCACCTTCCCACCGGCATCGTGGTCAGCTGCCAGAACGAGAAGAGCCAGCCTCAGAACAAGGCCTCGGCGATGCGAGTGCTCCAGAGTCGGCTGCTCGAAATCAGGCGCCGCGAAGAAGAGGCTCAAAAAAAGCAACTCGCCGGCGACGCCACCGCCAGCTGGGGCGACCAGATGCGTTCCTATGTGCTTGCCCCGTACCAGATGGTGAAGGATCTGCGCACTGAACACGAGGTCAACAACCCCGATGCCGTCTTCGATGGTGACTTAGATGGCTTTATCACCGCGGGAATTCGTTGGCGTAAGAGCTCTTCCGCAGCCTAGAGCTTGGGCCCGAATCGGTGCGCCCTCAACGGAAATTGGTCGGCCAAAGTTAGGCTGAAGGAACCATGATTCGCATTGATAACGTCTCCAAGCAGTATCGTGGCGCCTCGCGCCCGGCTCTAGACGGAGTGACGCTCGAGATTGAAAAAGGCGACTTCGTATTCCTAGTTGGTGCGTCAGGCTCTGGCAAGTCCTCGCTGATGCGTCTGATTCTGCGTGAAGACATTCCATCGAAGGGCTCGGTCTTCGTACTCGGCGAGAACCTGCGAAGGATCCCAGGCAGGCGAGTTCCGTTCTTCCGTCGAAAAATGGGCATGGTTTTTCAAGACTTCCGCTTGCTTCCAAACAAGACCGTCGCGCAGAACGTGGCATTTAGCCTCGAGGTGATCGGCAAGAGCCGGGCATTCATCGACACGGCCGTGCCAGACGTTCTGGACATGGTTGGCCTTGGACACAAGGCGGGAAACCTGCCAAGCGAGCTTTCTGGTGGCGAGCAGCAGCGTGTTGCCCTGGCCCGAGCAATCGTAAACAAGCCGGCAATTCTGCTGGCCGATGAACCGACCGGAAACCTAGACCCCGCGACCAGCGAAGAAATCATGCGACTCATCGAACGCATCAACGCTGCCGGCACTACGGTGGTCATGGCCACCCACGACCAGGGGATCGTGGACCGCTTGCAAAAGCGCGTGGTCGTGCTGAGCCAGGGGCAGATTGTCAGCGATGAGCGCGAATCTGGCTACAAGGCAATTGAAAAACCAACGACGCTGGCGCCTTCGCTAGACGAAACGCCAAGGCCAGCCATCTATGAGGTGGAAAACTAATGCGCCTCGGATTCATCTTCGGCGAGGTGGGCCAGGGGCTGCGCCGCAACATTTCGATGGTTATTTCCATCGTGCTGGTGACTCTCGTTTCCTTGACTTTTGTCGGCACAGCGCTGCTCCTGCAGTTCCAGATCGGTCAGATGAAGAACTACTGGTACGATCGCGCTCAGGTGGCGGTTTACCTCTGCACCGACACCAGCCCAAGCGCAGCATGTCCGCAAGGTGAAGCCTCGGCAGACGTAAAGACCTCGGTGGAGCAGAAACTCGACAGTCCGCTGCTGAAGCCGTACATCGCTCGCTACTACTTCGAGGACCACCAGAAGGCTTACGAGAACTTCGAGTCTCAGTTCAAGGGTCAGTCGATAGCCAAGTACGTGACTCCGGCCCAGCTGAACGAGACCTTCTGGGTCAAGCTTAAGGATCCAAATAAGTCACCGATCATCACCCAGAGTTTCAATGGCGTCGGCGGGGTCGAAGAAGTGCGCGACCAACGAAGCTACCTGGACCAAATATTCAGCATTTTGAACGCCGCCAGTCTTGCCGCAATCGGCGTGGCAGTGCTCATGCTTCTCTCGGCAACGTTACTTATCTCCACCACCATTCGCCTCAGCGCCCTTTCGCGTCGTCGCGAGCTGGGAATCATGCGTCTGGTGGGGGCATCCAACTTCACCATTCAGCTGCCCTTCATCCTTGAAGGCGTCGTGGCCGCGCTCATCGGCAGCGTTCTCGCATCGGCTGCGGTCTACGGAATCGTACAGTTCTTTGTACAGGGATACCTGGCGCAGGCCCTGCCTTTCACCAGCTTCGTTGGTCTGGACAAGGCAACCCTGGTGGCGCCAATCCTGGTGGGCATCGGCGTATTGTTGGCAACCGTAGCCTCCGGTGCTGCCATCCGCCGCTATCTAAAGATCTAGAACTTCCGCGCGCGTTTGCTAAACTGGCACGCTAGCCCAGTTTGGGCTGAATCCTAGGAGTTCATCGTGCCAAGAGAACGTGGTCAGAAAGTTGTGGCCACCAACCGCAAGGCTCGCCACGACTACCACATCGAAGATGTCTACGAGGCCGGCATGGTCCTTAGTGGCACCGAGGTGAAGGCGCTGCGAGCCGGGCGAGCCTCGCTGGTGGACGGATACGCCAGCATCGAAAATGGCGAAGCTTGGCTAGAGAACGTGCATATTCCCGAGTACACGCAGGGCACCTGGAATAACCACATGACTCGGCGCCGGCGCAAGCTGTTGTTGAACCGCCAGGAGATCAACAAGCTGGCCCGCGAAATCAAGGAGAGCGGCTACACATTGATTCCGCTGAGCCTGTATTTCAAAGACGGTCGGGCCAAGGTCGAGATTGCCCTTGCAAAGGGTAAGCGCGAATACGACAAGCGTCAGACGCTAAAGGAACAGCAAGACAAGCGTGAGGCCTCCAGGGCGATGTCCACAAAGGGCAAGGACTGGTAGTCTCACCACAAACTCACAGGAAAACTGGGCGGCAGTGCCCTATCCTGTAAAGGTCCGAGAAATCGGATTTGGTAACTAAATACGGGGATGATCGGTTTCGACAGTGTCTATTGAAGGCTGGAGAAGCGTGCCGAGAATGTAGCGTCAACTCGTTAATGTCCGCTGCAAAAGATAAGTGCTGATGCAAATCGCGCTGACTTTGCCCTCGCTGCCTAGTAGCTAGCGAGCCCAACGTCCGTCAGACCTCCGGTGATTTCGCGGGGGACCCTGGCGTCATTTAGAAATCTAGCTGAGCAGTTACGCCTTAGGGCTGCTCGGGACTTAAACTCAGGCTGGGCTCGTCGGTTAGGTTGCTTCACGCTATGACCGGAGCCAAGTAGAACAAAAGTGAAACTACGCACGTAGAAGTACAGGTTTCTAGGCTTTGGACGGGGGTTCAATTCCCCCCATCTCCACCATCCCGTAACGGCAAGGCCCCTGATTTATCAGGGGCCTTGCCGTTTAAGTTTTCAGCTGTTCTCCGGTTTCAACAAGGAGCCTTTGGCACCTGCCCGAAGGGTCGCGACGGTTAGTAGGAGTACTGCAAGTGCCAAGAGTTGGGCTAAAACTACGCCTGCCAAGTGCACGTATGGGTTTCCCAGTACAGCGCCAAATTCAATCATTGTGCTGGCGAGGGCGGCGAAGGGGAAGATTGGCGACCAGAGGCTAAGGGTGAATTTTCGAGGGTGTTTGACCACGAGTTGAACCGCAACCACTACCGCGAAGTACATTGCGAAATAGGCCATAATTCTGGCGAAGTCATCGACCTGCCCACCGTGTAGCTTGACCCAGGCCAAGAATGCGATCGAAGGTGGGTTCACCATTATCGAAAGCGTAGGCATGGCGGCCGCTGGAATCTCGCTACCTGTAGAAAGTCTCAACATTGTGATAGCGAAAACCGGAAGCCAGAGAACCACCCCGACCGCAAAAAACACCCAACCAGCCTCGAGTTCCGCGGCGTTGTTGGCAGCAACGGCAACGAGGATGTTACCTGCTGTTGGTATGAACCAGGTGGGTAGAACATCGTCTATCGAGTGGTTTGTTGAATGAATCCATCGTGTGAAGATTCCAGTGACTACCACCGCTTGGAGTGCAGTACTAAGCCAGAAAAGTACTTGGGAAGCAACCGGCACAACTACATAGAAGTGGCTGGCCAATAGCAAGCCAGTCATGCTCATGGTCGCAAAGAACGGGATCCTGGCTGGGCTCGAGAATTCGGCAGCCGCCTCTGCCGTATGGGCAAACAGCTTGTAAAGGTATCCGCCGGTAAGAGCCACGTAGCCCGCGAGCGCTAAATAGGCCAGAGCATCGGCGAGTAACGGGAGGCCAGCGCGCTGTTCCGCCAGGGCAAGACCTGCAGTTCCCATGGTTGCGGCGAAGAGATTTACAGGCAGATAGCGCAGGCGTTTCACTCAACGAGTATTTCACGTAGCACCAGAAGAAACTAAAAGTGATGGGTTGCTGGCAGAATTGCCTCATGGCTCAGAGTTTCCCGTTGTTCGACTGGTTTGTCTCCAATGGCGACCTTGTCTTCGAGTCCCTTGGAATTTTTGCCTTCGCCGTATCCGGTGTCCTCGGTGCCGCTCGCAAAAAGCTTGACCTGGTGGGAATGATCATGGTTACCGGTTTCGCTGCCTTCGGCGGTGGAACACTCCGAGACATCCTTTTGGACCGGAGGCCATTCTTCTGGGTTGAATACCAGTACTGGATGTACATCATCATCGCAATGTGTGTGCTGTCGCTCTTCTTCTTGCGTTACCGGCACCTGGCCCTAACTGAGCGCGCGGTGCTCTGGCCCGATGCCATCGGTCTCGGAATTTTTAGTGCTGGCGGCACCCAGATTGCGCTTGTGGCAGGGCAAACCCCAATCATTGCCGTAATCATGGGCACCATCACCGCCATCGTCGGTGGAATCGCGCGTGACGTAGCCGTTGCGGAGATACCAGAGGTATTTACCTCTCATCGCCCATATGCGGTTTTATCGTTTACTGGCTCTTGGGTGGTGGTCTTGGGAGACGCGCTCGGTTGGGACAACTTCGTCTCGCTCTGGCTTTCCGCGCTCACAATCATCGTTCTGCGCTTCCTGTCAGTAGTTCGCGGATGGAAACTCCCCAGCTGGCGGCTCTAATGCACCCAAGACTTTAAGTGGTTTCGGCCCGCCTATTGGCGGGCCGAAACCATTGCGTTGAAGTTCCAATGTGTGCCGTTAGCAACCACAGAGCTGCGCAACACGTTGCGGTGTGACATTGAGCATCACAGCGATGTCGCGCATCGTCAGCCCCTGCTCGCGTGCGCGGCGAACCACGTCGCGGATCTCCTGGGAGGCCTCTTCCTGGAGTTTGGTCGCCTCGGACATCTTGGCCTGCGCCTTTTCGATGTCGCAAACGATGCCGGGCATCACTGCGTCAAGCGTGACGACGATGTCGCAGATAGACTCGCCGAGCTGCTTGGAGGCGAGTGCCTTGATTAGTTCCTCGGCCTTGTCTAGGCGCTTGGCGGTGGTAGTGAAGTTGTCCAGCTCGGGGCAGGTGACAACCCAAGAATCGCCCTGGCGCTCGGCCTGTGCCTTGATGTCCATGATGCCCCTTTTCGGAAGTTGCCTAAATTCTAAGCGAATATGCTTTAGTCAAGCCCCACTTGACAATGAAAGTAAAGGGGTGCTTTACTAAACAACTGTAACCAGAAAACTTGGCACATTCAAGACCTACGAAAGGTATTCAAATGCAGATTGCAGCAGTAGTCGTGGCCTGGGCCCTCACCGCCTTCCTCGCTCTCACTTACTTCAAGGCCGGCAAGTTCAAGCTGACCGCACCGATGTCCACCCTGGCCGAGGCCGGCATGGGCTGGACCGCAAAGGCTGGAGAGGGCAACGTCCGCCTCATCGCACTGCTCGAACTTGCGGGTGCTGCGGGCATCGTTCTGGCCCCGATTGCAAGCGAATTCCTGGGTCTCAGCTGGGCTCAGCCTTGGGGCGTTGCAGCCGCCGTTGGTCTGGTGCTGGTAATGGTTGTCGCGATCATCCTGCACGCTGCCCGTGGCGAGACCAAGTACACCTGGAAGATCAACCTAGCTCTCCTTCTTGCATCCATCGCCGTTGCGGTTCTGTTGGCTCTTTACGGTGGAAAGCTGTTCTAAGACCAGTCGGTCAAAACTTCATTGATGGGTGTGAACATTTCGGTGTTCGCACCCATCAGTCTTTGGCAGTCGGTCTGCCGTCACCATTCTTCTCCTGGTCGGATTCTTAGGTAACCTAAAATCTAAAGTTTTTTGTTTGGAGAATTTTGAAAAAGTCTTTGGGCCTCATCGCTTTGGTGGGCATCACGGCGATCCTCGCCGCTGGTTGTTCGTCGGTTTCTGGTCCTCAGGCTTTGGTTGCCGGTAGCTCGCTCACCATCGGCGAATCCGGTGCCATTCCGTCTCTGAACACGCAAGTGCTAGCCGGACCTTCCAGCGCACGAGCGCTGTCCGATTTAGCGGAACTGACTCTGCCGTCGTTCTATAGCCACGACGCTTCCGGAGCCTTGACGGCAAACAATAATTTTGGAACCGTAACCAGGGATTCCTCCAACAACGTGACCTACCGGCTTTCCGGCAAAGCGAAATGGGCCGATGGGGTCGCAATTTCTCCGGCCGACCTCGCGTTGTCTTGGTTTGCCGCAACTGACTCTAAGAAGTACACGCTAGCGGACGGCGTCACCACTCAAACCGGTTGCGGAAGTGCGCTGCGCCTAACCTCTTTGGCGCTGGCAGACAAGTTGACTGTCCTCTCGGACGGTATCAAGCTTCATTTCACGGCGCCGGTCCCGGATTGGAAGACCGCCCTGCCGCTATCGGTGCCCGCGCATCTACTGGGCAAAATGGCCCTGCCAGACGCCGGACTAAGCGACGCAGACGCCGAAAAGAAGGTAATGGACCTGGTTTCGGGCTCCAGTCTCTCCAACCATATGGCCATGGCATTGGCATTCGCCAGCGGATTTAACCTGCCCACCGATGGCTCGGCGGCAAACAAGTCTCTGCTCTTCCAGGCTGGTGCCTACCGGATCGTTTCCGCTACCTCGGCAAAGATTGTCCTGGCCGCAAACTCTGGCTATGAATTCGGGCCTAAGCCATCGGTCGCCACCCTAACCCTGGCCAGTTTCGCCAACGCCGATGAATTGGCTTACGCAATCTCGGCTAAGAAGGTCGACCTGGCTTCGCCGGTGGCGACCACGGCCACTTCGCTCGCCCAGATTCAGAAGAACGCAGATGCCGCCGGACTGTCCTCCAGCGTTGGAGACAGCGGAACTAATGAAGTTGCGCTACTCAACTTCGGTCCCGGATCAGCTTTCAACGCGGCCACCTGGGGCAATGACCAGGCAAAAGCCAAGGCTGCGCGGGAAGGATTCTTCAAATTCATGCCGCGTGCCGGCATGTGGAACGATTTGGCGGGCGACTCCAGCGTAAAGAAGACCGACTCGCTGGTATTTTCGGGAAGCGACTCCGACTACCAGGCATCGATCGCCAACAACGGCACCCGTGCTTACCAGTTCCAGAATGCTGAGAGTTCGGCGGAGGGCTGGCAGGCTGCCAAATTTGACCGAACCATCAAAATCCGTGTCGTCTTCGATGCCAATGGTTCGCGCGGTCAGCTCGAATACAGTCAGTTGGCCAGGCTTGGTAAGCTGGGCGGCTTCGACGTCGAAAACGATTCCAGTGAAAATCCGGCAGCGACACTGGCATCGGGGCAATGGGATCTTTACCTAACCGAGCAACCGAGGCTGAACCTTGGGGGAGGTTCCCTGGCAACTGCCGTGGGCGCCCTCACCGGGTTCTCCAACCCGCAAGTAGCCGCGATAGTCGCCAAGGTGGCGGGTGGCGATGATCTGGCCAAGTCTTCGTCCGATGCCAAGAACTTGGATCAGCTCTTGGTTGAAAACTTCTATGGTTTGCCAGTCTTCCAACTCCAGCGTTTGACCGTTTGGTCGACCAAGTTGCAAAACTATTCACCCAATAGTCGCAATGAATCCTTGGTTTGGGGCTACTCAAACTGGTCGGTTTCGGGTAAGGGCAAGTAGACTTAAGGGGTATTTCGGCACATGTGGTGCCTGACAAGACCCCAATCAAACGAGCGAGTGCCCAACTACGCTCATGCCCGTAAGGACAAATTATGGCTCTGGTATCCAGAGATGACATCCGCAACGTAGCAATCGTTGCCCACGTAGACCACGGCAAGACCACTCTGGTTGACGCCATGCTTCGCCAGACCAACTCCTTCGACTCGCACGCCCAGGTAGCGGAGCGCGCGATGGACTCCGGTGACCTCGAGCGCGAGAAGGGTATTACCATTCTCGCCAAGAACACCTCGGTCTCTTACGCAGGCCCAGCTGCCGGCGGCAAGACAGTAACCATCAACGTGATTGACACCCCGGGCCACGCCGACTTCGGTGGCGAGGTCGAGCGCGGTCTTTCCATGGTCGACGGTGTTGTGCTGCTGGTGGACGCCTCCGAAGGCCCGCTGCCACAGACTCGCTTCGTGCTGCGCAAGGCTCTGGAGGCGAACCTGCCGGTCATCCTTCTGGTCAACAAGACCGACCGCCCAGACGCCCGCATCGATGAGGTAGTCGAAGAGAGCCACGACCTGCTTCTAGGTCTGGCATCCGACCTAGCCGACGACGTTCCAGACCTGGACATCGACTCGATCCTCGAGCTTCCGGTCATCTACGCCTCGGGCCGTGCCGGTCGCGCCAGCCTGAACAAGCCAGCCGATGGCACCCTGCCAGACAGCGAAGACCTCGAGCCATTGTTCAAGGCCATCCTGGAGAACATCCCGGCCCCTAAGTACGACGATGAGCACCCACTTCAGGCTCACGTCACCAACCTGGACGCATCGCCGTTCCTGGGTCGTCTGGCCCTGATCCGTATCTTCAACGGAACTCTGCGCAAGGGCCAGCAGGTTGCCTGGGTCCGTCACGACGGAACCACCAAGAACGTAAAGATCACCGAGCTTCTTGCCACCAAGGCGCTCGAGCGCTACCCAACCGAAGAGGCCAAGGCCGGAGACATCGTTGCTGTCGCTGGTATCGAGGACATCACCATCGGTGAGACTCTTGCCGACCCGGACGACGTTCGTCCACTGCCAATGATCACGGTTGACGACCCAGCTATCTCGATGACCATCGGTATCAACACCTCGCCGATGGCCGGCCGCGTCAAGGGCGCAAAGGTTACCGCCCGTTTGGTCAAGGACCGCCTCGACCGCGAGCTCATCGGTAACGTATCCATCAAGGTCCTTCCTACCGAGCGTCCAGACGCTTGGGAGGTCCAGGGTCGTGGCGAGCTCGCGCTTGCCATCCTGGTGGAGCAGATGCGTCGCGAGGGCTACGAGCTGACCGTTGGTAAGCCACAGGTAGTGACCAAGCGTGTCGACGGCAAGCTCATGGAGCCGGTCGAAGACCTAACCATCGACGTACCCGAGGAATTCCTGGGTGCAGTTACCCAGCTCATGGCCGCCCGCAAGGGTCGTATGAGCAACATGTCGAACCACGGCACCGGCTGGGTCCGCATGGAGTTCCGTGTTCCATCGCGTGGTCTCATCGGTTTCCGTACCGAGTTCCTGACCATCACCAAGGGAACCGGTATCGCTAACGCGATCTCGGCTGGCTACGAGGCCTGGGCCGGCGAGATCACCACTCGCAGCACCGGTTCGATGGTTGCCGACCGCGCGGGTGTGGCAACTCCATTCGCCATGATCGCACTTCAGGAGCGCGGTTCGTTCTTCGTTCAGCCGACCGAAGAGGTTTACGGCGGTATGGTCGTGGGCGAGAATTCGCGCGCAGACGACATGGAAGTTAACATCACCAAGGAAAAGAAGCTCACCAACATGCGTGCTTCGTCCTCGGACGAGTTCCAGGCCCTGACCCCTCCTCGTAAGCTTTCGCTCGAGGAGTGCCTCGAGTTCGCTCGCGAAGACGAGTGTGTCGAGGTTACCCCGGAGGCTGTTCGCATCCGCAAGGTTGAGCTCGACCCGAACATCCGTGCTCGTCAGACCAGCGCCCGTAAGCGTGCAAACGACGCCTAAGCATTAAACAGTGATGCCCGCCACAAGTTACGTGGCGGGCATCACTGTTTAATCTGGTTGCTAGGACTTGGGCTTAGAGGCCGCGTGGGCTTTACGGTTTGCTCGCCCATAGAACACCGCGACTGGAACGACATAGGCCACCCAAGCCAGGGCCTGGAGCACCGTTGGCGCCGCGTTGAATCCTATGGTGCCAACAAGGACCAGATCCTGGACGCTGTTTTGTGGGAAGGCGGCGGAAACATCGTAGGCGTGGTTGGTCAGGAACGGCAGCCAGTGCAATTCCTGGAACTCGCCGATTGCGTAGCTGAACACGCCTCCGGCGATGACTACCAGGTAGCCGCCGGTGATTTTGAAGAATGTGCCCGGGTTGAACTTGAGAGAGCCGCGGTACATGAGGTAGCCAACGAGTGCCGCAGTTGCTAGGCCGAGGAAGGCGCCACCAAATACAGTTGCCCCGCCACCGGCAGACTTTGCGGTGCTCCAGAGCAAGATGCTGGTCTCCACGCCTTCACGCACCACCGCGAGGAAGGCTACGGTAGCAAGCGACCAGGAGGAGCGGGTTACGGCCGCGTCTACCTGGGCGCGCAGGTGTGATGCCATGGCGCGCGACTGCTTGGCCATCCAGAAAATCATCCAGGTCACGAAAAACACTGCCAGCAGGGAGGTGGTTCCCGTTATCGTAATCTCGGCTTGGTCGGAAACTTCGGTCTCCAGGCCGCTTAGGCCAAAGCCGATACCAAGTGCGAGTAGCACTGCAAGCCCGGCGCCGGTAAGGATCTTGCCTACTTGCTGACGCTCGTCAAGCTTGACCACGTAGCCAACTAGGATGCTGATGATGATCGCGGCTTCGATTCCTTCTCGAAGACCAATCAGGTAGGTGGCTAGCACTTGTGTTGCCTCTTTCGTTCGACCCCGATCCTAAGTCTAAGTTAGGTAAGGCTTACCTAACAAGTGCGATTTTTGCTTACCTAGCTCGGGGAGGCTTCACTCAATCCAAACGCCCGCAAAGTAAAGTGTTTTCATGGCCAAGCCCAGTTTTCACCCCCGCCGTTTGTTGCTAGTGCACGCGCACCCGGACGACGAGAGCCTGTTCACCGGGCACGTAATTGCCGATGCCCTGGCCCGTGGTGCCGAGGTCTACCTGCTGACTCTCACTCGTGGAGAACGCGGCAAAGTCAAGCTTTCGGATCTGAAGTCGCTGGAAGGCAGAAACGCCGAGATGGGCGCGTTCCGCACCGCCGAGCTCATGACCGCCCTCGACGCCTACGCGCTGGATGCGCCAGCAGGGGATTCAGCCGAGGTGAGCCCACGTCGAGTGGAACACTCGTTCGCCGGTACCCGCCACTACCTGGACAGCGGAATCCGCCTGAACGCCCTGGGCAAGCCAACCCGTAAGCGAATCCTGGACGAGATGAGTCTGGTCGCGGTTGCAACCGCGGTTATTGCAGACGACATTGTCAAGGTCATGACCTCGTTCCGTCCGGACGCCGTAGTCACATACAACGCCAAGGGTGGCTTTGGGCACCCGGACCACAAGAAGGCGTACGACGCGACCGCGATGGCCTTGCGTCACTATGGCAAGACTCACCGAGCACCGCAGCTGTGGACCATCTGCGAGCCGGGGGAGCGCGGCGAGGTAGAAGTCGGCGGTAAGGCAACCGCTGCGGTCAAGAAGGCCGCGCTGTCCGCTCACGCCTCGCAGGTCCTCATCAACGAAGAGACCTACTCGCTGGTTTCCGGCAAGGAAATCAGGTTCGACGCGCCAGAACGGCTTCGTCGTGGCACGGTCAGCAGTTGGAACTCAATCAAGCCCTGGCTGCGTTCGCTTTGGGCTCTGCCGCTCGGTTTCGTGACGGCCCTGGTGGGCACCATGCTCCACCTGTCCCGTACCACCGAGGGAATGCCAATCGGTCTGGTGTTGGCGCTCATCGTTGTGGGTGCGCTAGCCCTTGCGCTTCGAGTCCTCCGCCGCAGCCGAGGCGCGCTCTACCTCATGGCGCTAGCCTTTATCGTGACGATGGTCCAGTTCTCGCATGGCCAGGGTGGGTCACATTTGGTAACAAACTCCCACATCAGCGAGTACTGGTTCTACGGCTCAATCGCACTATTGGCGGTGATTGTGGTGTTCCCGAGGATCCAAAAGGCAACCTGGAGCCGCAGCGCTGGTGGGCATCGCTAGATAAATGCCGCGCGGGCCTTTTGGCACGTCTAAAATTGCACTTAGTTTTCTGAAGGGATCCAACGTGACTTACGTGATTGCTCTTCCTTGCGTTGACGTCAAGGACAAGGCCTGCATCGAAGAATGCCCGGTTGACTGCATTTACGAGGGCGACCGCATGCTCTACATCCACCCGGATGAGTGCGTCGACTGCGGCGCCTGCGAACCGGTTTGTCCGGTCGAGGCCATCTACTACGAGGACGACCTACCTTCGCAGTGGAGCGAGTACTACAAGGCCAACGTCGAGTTCTTTGAGACCGTCGGGTCTCCTGGTGGTGCCGCAAAGGTTGGCAAGCTAGACCTAGACCATTCGGTAATCACCGCCCTGCCTCCGCAGGGCGAGTAGCTTTCGCCGTGTTTGACCGCCTCCCCGAATATCCCTGGCAGCAGCTAAAGCCGTACTCTGCGCTTGCTGCCCAGCATCCGGGCGGGGCGGTTGACCTTTCTGTGGGTTCTCCAGTGGACCCGACTCCAAAGGTCATTCAGGACGCATTTGTGGCGGCGGCGAATGCCCCCGGGTATCCCTCGACCGCTGGCTCGCTAGAGTTCCGCGAAACCGTTGCAGAGTGGTTTGCTCGCCGTCGTGCCGTGCCGGGACTTACCGCGGACAACGTGATGCCAACAATAGGCTCCAAGGAGTTCATCTCGTTCCTGCCCATGTACCTGGGTATGGGCCCCGGAGATGCAGTGGTACAACCAGAAGCTGCCTACACCGCCTATGCGGTCGGTGCCGCGCTTGTTGGTTCGGAATGCATTTCCGAGGATGACCCAGACAAGTGGCCAGATAACGCCAAGCTCATCTGGATTAACTCGCCAGGCAACCCCGATGGCAGGGTGCTCGGCGTCGAGTTCCTGCGCAAGGCGGTTGCCCGCGCCCGCGAGATCGGTGCCCTGCTGGCATCCGACGAATGCTACGCGGAGCTTGGCTGGGAAGGGCAATGGAACACCGAGGTGATTCCTAGCATCCTGGATCCCCGGGTTATCGAGGGCAATCTAGACGGCGTCATGGCTGTCTACTCGCTTAGCAAGCAGAGCAACCTGGCCGGCTACCGGGCGGCATTTGCGGCCGGCGAGGCGGGCCTGGTGAAGGCCATCGTGAACATTCGAATGCACAGCGGAATGAACACCCCTGCACCGGTCCAGAAGGCCATGGTCGCCGCGCTGCGCGACGAGGCGCATGTGGCCGAAGAACGTGAAATCTACCGTAAACGCCGCGATGTTTTGCTGGCCGCGGTCAGGGGCTACGGTTTCCAGGTTTCACACTCCGAGGCGGGCCTCTACCTTTGGGCCACCCTGGGTGAAGACTGCTGGGTTACGGTTCAAAAAATGGCCGAAATTGGCATCGTCGTAGTGCCGGGAACCTTCTACGGAGAACATTCCCCAAACCATGTTCGCTTCAGCCTCACCGCGACCGATGCGAATATCGCTGAGGCCGCAAAGCGCCTGCGCGAAGCAACTAATCTTAGATAAGTCGCTAAATCCCACAAGGAGCCCCCTTGACTGCCAACAACAACGTTGCAATCACTTACGGTGAAAAGACCGTAGAGCTTCCAGTTCTATCCAGTGTTGACGGCCCAGACGCCATCGATGTCAGCAAGCTGCTGGCCAACACCGGTCTAACCGCATACGACCAGGGCTTTGTAAATACCGCCAGCACAAAGAGTGCCATCACCTACATCGATGGCGAGGCGGGCGTGCTTCGTTACCGCGGCTACCCAATCGAGCAGCTTGCTGGCAAGAAGAGCTTCCTTGAAGTGGCCTACCTGCTGATTTATGGCAACCTGCCTACCGAGGCCGAGTCCGCCGATTTCGACAACCAGATTCGCCGCCACACCCTGCTGCACGAGGACCTCAAGCAGTTCTATCACTCCTTCCCGCAGAGCGCGCACCCGATGTCGGTTCTCACCGCCGGTGTCTCGCTGCTGTCCACCTTCTATCAGGACAGCCTGAACCCACACGACCCAGCTCAGGTGGAACTCTCCACCATCCGTCTGCTGGCGAAGCTTCCAGTTCTCACCGCCTACACCTACAAGAACTCGGTTGGCCAGGCACTGATGTACCCGGACAACAGCCTCAGCCTCGTCGAGAACTTCCTGCGCCTGACCTTCGGCAACATGGCCGAGCAGTACATCCAGAACCCGGTCATTACCCGCGCCCTGGACACCCTGCTGGTACTCCACGCAGACCACGAGCAGAACTGCTCGACCTCGACCGTCCGCCTAGTCGGTTCGTCGAATGCGAACCTTTTCGCCTCGGTTTCGGCCGGTATCAACGCCCTCAGTGGCCCGCTTCACGGTGGCGCCAACGAGGCGGTGCTGGAAATGCTCCAGTACATCCACGACTCCGGCGAAAGCGTCCAGCGCTACGTAGAGCGCGTGAAGAACAAGGAAGACGGAATCCGTCTCATGGGCTTCGGTCACCGCGTCTACAAGAGCTTCGACCCACGTGCGCGCATCGTCAAGCAGATCGCAGATGAGGTCCTGGGCGAGCTCGGCATCAACGACCCGCTTCTCGGCATAGCCAAGGAGCTCGAGGCCGCCGCTCTCGCCGACGAGTACTTCGTGGCACGCAAGCTTTACCCGAACGTAGACTTCTACACCGGTGTTATCTACAAGGCAATGGGCTTCCCGCCACGCATGTACACCGCACTGTTCGCAATGGGCCGTCTGCCTGGCTGGATCGCCCACTGGCGCGAGATGATGACCGACCCTGCCACCAAGATTGGTCGCCCACAGCAGGTCTACATCGGCCAGCCAGAGCGCGCTCTTTAGGCAGTACAGCGAAATCCCCGCCAGTCCTGGCGGGGATTTCGCGTTTAAGTCTCTTTCGGGTCGCTTATTCCGAAGCCACCGATTGACTCGGCTCGACATCGTCGTCGGCAGTCACTGCATCGGCGCCAACCAGCCAGTAAACCGAGGTATCGCCATAGTCCTTGCGGGACTCGAGTTCGTAGCCGGCGGGCCAAGACGGCTCATCGGTGCGGGAGGAACGCTCAACCAAAACCGTGAATTCCTCGTGCAAAGCCGGTTTCAGGTACTCCAAAATGACCTCGAGCTCGTGGTTGGTCACATCGTATGGCGGGTCAATGAAGACCAGGTCGAATTCGCTGTCCTCGTAGCCCGCGCTTCGCTCCGCCTGGTGGTGGGCAAAGGCCTTGGCATCTTGGGCCACAACGTTGCCGTCGAATTCGGCGCCCTGCTTCAGCAACGACTTACCAACCAGATCCAAGTTGGTCCGGCAAACTCCGGCCGCAGCCTTGTTGCTGTCGACCAAAATCACCGAGGCAGACCCGCGGCTGAGTGCCTCCAGGCCAAGCGCTCCGGTTCCGGCGTAAAGATCCAAGACTCTGGAACCCACCAGCACCTCCCAGTTTTCCAGGCGGTTGAAAATGCTTTCGCGAATGCGATCGCTGGTTGGGCGGGTGCTTTTGGCGGGGGAGGCAAGTTTGAGCGAGCCTGCGAGGCCGCCGATGATTCTGGTCACGCAAAAAGGATAGGGCAAGATTGAATCATGCTTCTGCCGCTCACCCCGCTCGATCGTGTGTTGGGCGACCGCACCGCCAAGGCATTCGGGCGTCACCTTGGTTTGAAGACGGTGGCAGACCTGCTGCAGCACTATCCTCGGCGCTATTACACGCGAGGCGAGTTAACTCCCATTTCGCAGATTCCGGTGGGGGAGGCCGCCACCGTAGTTGCCGCAATCGTGGATGCCAAAGAGCGACGGATGAAGGGCAAGTCCGGGTCCATTTTGGAGGTGCGCATCACCGATGGCGACGGCATCATCACCCTGACCTTCTTCAATCAGGCTTGGCGACTCAAGGATCTTCGTCCGGGAGCGCGCGGCCTCTTCGCCGGCAAAATCAGCGCCTACAACGGCAACCTACAGTTGACTCATCCCGAGTATGAACTGTTCTCGGAGGAGCTGGACGACGCTCAGGCCAAGGCCTGGGCCGAGCACCCAATTCCCATCTATCCCGCGGCAAGTGCCGTGACCACCTGGGCGCTACAGCGGTCAATCGGTGTGGTGTTGGACACCCTGGAACCCCTGGTAGACGAACTTCCGGCGGCGGTAATGGATTCGGAGTCAGTTCTCTCCCTAGAGGAAGCCCTGCGCAAGATCCACCAGCCCGAAACACACGACGACTACCGGCTAGCTCAGCAGACGCTGCGCACTCACGAGGCATTTGTGCTGCAGGCCGCGCTGCTGAAGCGCAGGGCGGAAAACGCGCATCAGGCCTCCACCTCCCGCATTGGTAAGACCGATGGCGCGCTAGACAGGTTTGATGCCTCACTGCCGTTCACCCTCACCGATGGACAGGTGCGGGTCGGCGCCGAGATCGCGGCTGACCTGGCTAAGCCTCACCCCATGAACCGTCTACTTCAGGGCGAGGTCGGTTCCGGTAAGACCCTGGTGGCTCTGCGCGCCATGCTCACCGTTGCCGACAGCGGTGGCCAGTCGGCCGTGCTGGCGCCCACTGAGGTGCTTGCCAGCCAACACTTTGCCAGCTTCGAAAAGGCGCTCGGGCCTGAGCTCGCAGCCAGCCTGGGGCTCACGCTGCTGACCGGCCAGATGCCGCAGGCGGAGAAAAAGCGCGCCATGCTGCAGATCGTCTCGGGCAAGGCCCAACTGGTGGTGGGCACACACGCGTTGATAGCCAATAAGGTCGAGTTCTTCGACCTTGGCCTGACCGTGATCGACGAGCAGCACCGATTCGGCGTGGAGCAGCGCGAGGCCCTGCGCCTCAAGGGTAAGACCTCGCCGCACGTGCTCACCATGACTGCCACGCCGATCCCGCGCACGCTTGCCGTGACCGTGTTTGGTGACCTAGACGTGTCGACCCTCACCGAGCTGCCCGGAGGCCGCCAGGGCATTACCAGTCACGTCGTTCCCTTTAGTAAACCCGCTCTGGTCGCTCGTACCTGGCAGCGCGTCGCTGAGGAATGCGCCGCGGGCCGACAGGCATTCGTGGTGTGCCCGCGCATCGATGAGGACGACCAGGCGCCCGAACTCATCGCGGCCGGTGGTTCGCTATCGGTGGAAGACACCTCCCTGGAGGACGTCCTCTCTGCTAAGCCCAAGGCTCCCATCGCCTCCGCGCTTGGCATGGCAGATGCCTTGGCCCGGAATCCGGCGCTCTCTGGCCTCAAAATTGAGGTCCTGCACGGCCGAATGAACTCCGATGAGAAGAACGCGGTAATGAGCCGGTTCGCCTCCGGTGAGACTCAGGTCTTGGTTAGCACCACGGTCATCGAGGTGGGTGTCAACGTCCCCAACGCAACCGTGATGGTGGTCCTAGATGCCGATCGCTTCGGTGTCGCCCAGCTGCATCAGCTGCGCGGTCGTGTTGGCCGTGGCGCGCACCCCGGCCTCTGCTTGCTACTTACAACCGCCGATGAGTTCAGCCCGGCGATGGAGCGGGTACAGGCGGTCGCGGCCACCACCGATGGCTTCGAACTCAGCCAGATTGACTTGGAGTTGCGCCGTGAGGGTGACGTCCTCGGTGCCAGTCAGTCCGGTGGTCGAAGCAGCCTGCGCCTGCTTCGGGTGGTAAAAGACGTAGAGCTGATCCAGCGGATGCGACTGGCAGCAGAGGACCTCTACCGGCACGATCCAACCCTGGAGCGCCACGGCGCGCTTGCCGAGACTCTGGCCCGGCTGGATGCAGCAGCCAGCGAGAACCTGGCCAAATCTTAGGAGTCCTTACCGGGCTGGCTGCTGGTTGCCCAAGCAAGGTAACCTTGTAGCCATGGCCGCCATCGCTGTATACCCAGGATCTTTTGACCCAGTGACTCTGGGCCACTTGGACATTGCGGCGCGCGCCAGCAAGATGTTCGACGAGGTTCATATCCTCATCGTGCACAACCCAGCCAAAGAACCGCGCTTCAGCTTGGAGCAGCGAGTGGGATTGGTGGAGGCCAGCATCCGTAACCTCCAGTTGCCCGCCGGCGCCAAAATCGAGGTTTCGACCCTTCCCAGTGGTCTGCTTGTCGACTACTGTCGTAGGGTTGGTGCTGCGGCCCTGGTGAAAGGCGTACGCAACAACGTCGATCTGGACTATGAGCTACCTATGGCCACAGTCAACCGCGATCTAGCCGATGTCGAATCGATCTTCATTCCGGCGGATCCAAAATTCGGCCACATCTCGAGCAGCCTGGTAAAGCAGGTAGCCGACCTCGGTGGCGATGTCAGCAAGTACGTATCGGTGGCCGTTGCCACCGCACTCAAGAACAGTTAGCAGGACCAAAATGGCAGCAGCCTCACCCTTCAGCGTGCAGGTGCACGATCTGATGCACCGCCCCGGACAGATGCGCGAACTGGAGTTGGATATCGTCCTAACCCAGGTGATGGGCGATGGTGCCATGACCATTCCGGTGGAATCGACCATCGAGACCGACCTCAAGCTGGAGTCGGTTCACGAGGGTATTTTGGCCACCGGAGAGGTTTTTGCGACCGCCCATGGCGAATGTTCTCGATGCCTAGATGAACTTAAAACGCCTGTCGAGGTGGATTTTCAGGAACTTTTCGCCTATTCTGGAACAGAAGAAGATGACTTCACGGTTTCCGACGAGCAAATTGATCTGGAACCTGTCATCCGAGACGCGATAGTTCTCAGCCTTCCATTCCAGCCCGTATGCAGCCAAGATTGCCTTGGCCTGTGCGCGGAGTGCGGAGTAAAACTGGCAGAGAACCCAGATCACGCTCACGAACAGCAGGTAAATTCCCGCTGGGCTGAGTTAGCAAAGTTTAAGGAAGAGTAGAGACATGCCAGTACCAAAGCGCCGCCTCTCGCGTAGCAACACCCGTCACCGCCGTTCGGCATGGAAGGCTGCTCCGCTAACCCTGGTCAAGACCATCGAAAACGGCAAGACCGTTTACAGCCTGCCTCACCGCGCCAAGGTCGTTGAGGACTCGCAGGGCACCGCCCTGTTCATGGAGTACAAGGGCCGTAAGGTCGCCGACGTCTAATTGACGCCCGGCAGCTCGGCATGCAAAACACCGAAGCCAACCTGCAGCAGCTCATCGAGCTACTCGGCGTTCCGGTTGATGTCGAACTCCTAAAGCAAGCACTTACCCACCGCTCGTACGCATACGAGCACGGCGGCATACCCAACAGCGAGCGCCTAGAGTTTCTAGGCGACTCGGTGTTGGGTTTTGTCGTTACCGAGCATATCTACAAGACTCTTCCGGACCTCTCCGAGGGCGAGCTCACCAAGGTCAAGAACTCGGTGGTCAGCGAGAAGGCCCTTTCGGTTGCCGCTAAGGAACTAGGTCTCGGCCAGCAACTGTTGCTGGGTAAGGGCGAAGAACAGACCGGCGGCCGCACCAAGCCGAGCCTGCTCTGCGACGCCTTCGAGGCCGTGTTGGGCGCCGTGCTGTTATCGGTGGGCTTCGAAGCCGCCCACGCCATGGTTGCCCGCTTCGTTTTCCCATTCCTTTCCGACCCGGACGCGCTGCGTTTCCACGCCGACCCAAAGACCAGCATCCAGGAGCTGGCACTTGCCAGGCAGCTTGGTACCGTGCGCTACGAGGTAACTCACGAGGGCCCGGATCACGACCGCGTCTTCTTTGCCACCATCTTCGTGGGGGATTCCAGTCAGGGGCAGGCTCCCGGCAAGACCAAAAAGGCTGCCGAGACAGCTGCCGCCGAACTAGCACTGACTAAGTTGCGGAAGCCGGCCAACTAATGCCCGAATTGCCCGAGGTTGAGACGGTTCGTTCCGGCCTGGCTCCGGCCCTTACCGGCGCCACAATCGACTCCATCGAGATACTTGACGCCCGCAGCCTGAAACGCCACCAGGGTGGCCCGATTGACTTCGTTTCCAACCTGACGGGCCGCCGCGTGCTCGGTGTGGTTCGTCGCGGAAAGTTCCTCTGGATGCCGTTGGAATCGCGCCCCGGCGACCAAGGCTTCGACTCCGGCATTCCTGGCGGCAATGCGCGTCCGTTTGCTTTAGTCGGGCACCTGGGCATGAGCGGCCAGATGTTGCTTAGAGACCCGGGGGCGCCCGACGACAAGCTGACCCGCGTTGTAATCAAATTCACCGATGCCGCCGGCGAGAAACTGGAATTCCGGTTCGTAGATCAACGAATTTTTGGTTCGTTGGCTATCGATGTGCTGGTTCCAACCGCGGATGGCAAGCCCGGCGGCTTCAGTGCCGGGGTGGCCGCGGGCACCTGGTGGGAGAACCTCATTCCGGAGACCGCCTCCCACATCGCCCGCGATCCGCTTGACCCCGACTTCGATGAGAAACGGATTTTGGCCAAAATGCGCGGTAAAAACACCGGCATCAAGCGTGCGCTCCTAGATCAGGGCCTGCTCAGCGGTATCGGCAATATCTACGCCGATGAGACCCTCTGGGCAACCAAACTGCATTACGAACAGCCCGCCAACACCATCGGTGCCGCCAAGGCCAACGAAATTCTGGCATCGGTACGCCAGATTCTTTCCCGCGCCGTGGCCGTCGGTGGAACCTCATTCGACGACCAGTACAAGAATGTCAACGGCGAAAGTGGATACTTCGAAATCTCGCTGAATGCATACGGAAGGGCGGGCACCGAGTGCTCGCGCTGTGGCACAACAATCGTGCGTGAAGACTGGGCCAATAGGGGAAGCCACTTCTGCCCGAAATGCCAGCGTTTGAAGCGGTAGTGTGGATTGTTACGGGGGAGTCCCGTCGCCCACGCCAAGCTAACTAGGAGGTCTAAGACTTGTATCTAAAGAGTCTTACCCTCAAGGGCTTTAAGTCGTTCGCTACTCCCACAACTTTCGCCTTCGAACCCGGCGTTACCTGTGTGGTCGGCCCGAACGGTTCAGGCAAGTCGAATGTCGTCGATGCCCTCGCCTGGGTAATGGGTGAACAGGGTGCAAAGACCCTCCGCGGCGGCAAGATGGAAGACGTAATCTTCGCCGGCACAACCACCAAGGGGCCACTCGGTCGGGCCGAGGTGCAGCTGACCATCGATAACTCTGATGGCGCCCTGCCGATCGACTACACCGAGGTAACGATCTCACGAACGATCTATCGCAACGGTGGTAGCGAGTACGCAATCAACGGCGAGGGCTGCCGGCTCCTCGACGTCCAGGAACTGCTCTCGGACAGCGGTCTGGGTCGCGAGATGCACGTCATCGTTGGTCAGGGACAGCTAGATTCCGTGCTCAAGGCAACACCGGAGGAGCGCCGCGGATTCATCGAGGAAGCGGCCGGAATCCTCAAGCACCGCCGCCGCAAGGAGAAGACAGAGCGCAAGCTCGAGGCAATGCAGGTAAACCTGACCCGCCTTTCCGATCTTGCCGGCGAAGTGCGACGCCAGCTCAAGCCACTTGGACAGCAGGCGGAAACCGCTCGTCAGGCCCAGGGAATCGCCTCTACGGTTCGAGATGCCCGCAGCCGAATCTACGCGGCTGAACTTGTGACGCTTCAGCGTGCTGTAGAAGACACCGCAGACACCGAGGCCGAACGCAAGGCCGAACGCACGATCCTCCAAACCATCCTGGAAGAAAATCAGGGTCGTTTGGCACACCTCGAAGCGGCGCAGGTTTCCACCCAGGTCGACCAGGCTCGTAACCTTGCGTATCGCTTCGATTCGGTAGCCGAACGCTACCGGTCGCTGCTGAACATGGCATCCCAGCGAGTGACCCTGCTGAGCAGCCAGGGCAATATCGGAGGCAATATCGCCGATCCATCGCAGTTCGAGACCCAGGCTGCCGAGGCGGCCCTCGAAATAGCGAACCTGGAAACACTCGTAGCCGACCTTCGGGTCAGACTCGGTGCCGCGGACCTGGCGAAGAATGCCTGCCGCGATGCACTGGAGGCATTTGACGCCGAGGTTGCAGAGCAGAGCGCACTGATCAGCAAGTTTGACCTTGAGATCGGGCGCCTAAGCAACGAGGCAGCAGTTGCAGAGAGCAAGCTTGCCAGCCTGCGCGATGAGGTGCTGCGCCATGAGCAGGCTCACGCCAATGCCGCGGAACGAGCGCGAACCAGCGCCGATGAGTTAGCCACCCTCGAGGCCTCGTTACAGGCCAGCCATCAGGGGGATTCGACCGAGTTTGAGGCCAGTTACGAGGCCGCCCAGCAGGCAGTTTCGCACTCGCAGGCGCGCATTGATGCCCTGCGGGAAGACCTTCACGAGCAGGAACGCTCCCGCGATTCCCTGGCGGCAAAGCGCAGCGCACTGAACCTGACCTTGGAGCAGAAGGACGGCGCAAATACGCTGGCCTCGGCGGGCCTTCGGGGAATCCGTGGCCTCATTGCCAACCACATGAAGATCGAGGCGGGTTTTGAAGCCGCAATCGCGGCAGCGCTCGGTTCGCTCGCCGACGCCCTGGTAGCCGATTCCCGCGACGCTGGTATCGACGCCCTGGCTCACCTGAAAGAAACCGATGGCGGCCGAGTCGAACTGATCATTGCCGATGTGGATGCGCCCGGAAAATCTTCCAAGTTTGCAAAGGCTTTGGGTGCAAGAAGCGCGGTGGACGTGGTCTCGGCACCGAGCGGAATTCTCGCGCTGCTGGACAACGTTGTCATCACCGATGACCTCGAAGCGGCGAAAGCGCTTTTCGCCTCCGAAAAATCGGTGGCCGAATACGTTGTGATTACCCGCGACGGCGACGTGCTGAGTAAGCAAGTTTTGCGCGGCGGATCCGGCAGGAAGACCAGCAAGGTCGAGCTAGTTGCCGAACGCGATGCGGCGGAGGCCCTCCTAGCCAAGGCCGCCGAGCGAATCGAGACGCTCAAGGCCGAGCTTGCCGAGGCGCGTGGCGTGAACGAAGTCGCCCGCGAAACCGAGCGAGCCAGCCTGGCCGCTCTTAAGGCGCACGACAGCCAGTTGGCTGCCAACGCCGAAAAGATTGGTCGCCTAAGGGTTCAGGCCGAAGCCGCCCAGGCCGAAATGGATCGCCTGGCGCAGGTTTCGCAGACCGCCATGGCCGGCATCAGTGAGGCCGAGTCGCGACTGGCGGCGGCGGTGGCAGCACACGACGAGTTTGCCGCTCGCGAGCGCCCGGTTCTTGACCTAGCCGACCGTGCAGCCCTAGTGGCAAATCTGGAGCAAGAACGCCAGAGCGAGCTGGACATTCGCATCGAACTGGGTGCTGCCCAAGAGCGCCTCCGCGTGGAAAAAGAGCGGGTTGTTTTGCTGGGGCGCCAGCTCGCCGAGGCCCAGGCCGCTCAGGAGCGCGCCCGGGTTGCAATCGCGCAGCAGCAGGCGCGCTTGGCCGCCGCGAACCGCGTGCTAGAGGTGGTACCGGGGATCCTGGAGCACCTGGCGCAACGAGCAAATGTTGCGAAGGTAAACCTGCATGAGCTCGAGAGCGCCAGGGCAAACCAGAACGCTGAACTGGTTCGGTTGCGTGGCGAAACTGCCGAAATTCAAATGAAGTTGGCTTCGCTCACTCAGAGTGTCCACGACATCGAATTGGCCAACCACGAAAAGCGCCTGAACCTAGCGAACCTGGCCTCTAAGGCCTACGACGAGTTGGGTCTGCAGCAGGACGTTTTGGTGGCCGAGTACGGACCCGAACTGCCAGTGCCGGACGATTCCGGCGAGGAGGGTGCCACCAAGGCATTCGACCTGGACGAGCAGAAGGCGCGGTTGGCGAATGCCGAGCGCTTGCTGGAGCGCCTTGGCCGAGTAAACCCGCTTGCTTTGGAAGAGTTTGCGGCACTAGAGCAGCGCCACAAGTTCTTGACCGAACAGCTGGAGGACCTCACCAAGACCCGCAAGGACCTGATCCAGATCATCGAAGAGCTGGACCTCAAGATGCAGACCATCTTTGCCGAGGCGTTTGAAGACACCAGGGCAGCCTTCGAGCAGGTATTCCCAGTGCTCTTCCCCGGCGGCAGCGGAAGCATCTTCCTTACCGACCCGGAAAACCTCCTCACCACCGGCCTAGAGGTAAATGTAAAACCAGCCGGAAAACGCATTGAGCGCCTTAGCCTACTCTCGGGAGGTGAGCGCTCGCTGGCCGCAGTCGCACTGCTGATTGCAATCTTCAAGGCGCGCCCATCGCCGTTCTACGTCATGGACGAGGTCGAGGCCGCACTCGACGATGCCAACCTAGGCCGTCTCCTGCAGATTTTCCAGGACCTGCGCACCAGTTCGCAGCTCATCATCATCACGCACCAGAAGCGCACCATGGAGATCGCCGACGCGCTCTATGGTGTTTCCATGCGTCAGGACGGTATCAGCGCCGTCGTGGGTCAGAGAATCGGGAGCAGCGCCTAATGGCCTTCGAATGGTTTAAGAAGGTCAAAGGCAAAGTTGCCTCTGCAATCACCGATGCACCGGTTGTCGACACCGATCTGAGGGTGCCAGAACCAGAGGCCAAGGTTGAACTAAAACCTGTGCCCATACCTGAACCCAAACCTGCGCCCACACTTGAGCCAGCGGTAGTTGAGGAAAAGCCGATTGCTGACGAACCTGCCCGTGACCTCGAGGTTGGGCAACGTTCCTTCGCCGGCCGTATCCGTTCGCTCTTCACCGGGATGAAGTTCGACCCGGCCAACATCGATGACCTGGAAGACATCCTTCTGCTGGCCGACTTTGGTGTCGAGGCCTCCGAGCAAATCGTTGCCGAGGTAAAGCGCCTCGCTGCAGCCGTTGGGGCCAAGACCGAGCGCGAACTTAAAAACATTCTCATCTCGGTGCTAACCAACAGCCTCGAGTCTCCGAATCGTGAACTCAACCTCACCGGCGAAAAGCTTCCGTACGTCTTCCTTCTGGTTGGCGTGAATGGTGTTGGCAAGACTACGACGATCGGCAAGCTCGCGGCCTGGCTGGCTGAGGGGCAGTGGCAGGTCGTGATTGGTGCCGCGGACACCTTTAGAGCTGCGGCGGTTGAACAGGTTGCGACCTGGGCTACGCGTGCCGGTGCAAAATTGGTTGGTCCAGAACGCGAGGGCCAAGACCCGGCCTCGGTGGCATACACTGCGGTAGAAACCGCGGTTGCGGACCAGGCCGACATCGTGATCGTCGACACTGCTGGACGGTTGCAAAACAAGCTTGACCTGATGAACGAACTCTCCAAAATTCGCAAGGTGGTCGAGAAGACCGTTCCGGTCTCAGAGGTGCTGCTGGTAATCGATGCCACCACCGGTCAGAACGGGCTGATGCAGGCCAAGGCATTCGCCGAAGTGGCTCAGGTTACCGGTGTTGTGTTGACCAAGGTTGACGGAACCGCCAAGGGCGGCATTGTTTACTCCATCCAGCGTGAGCTTGGCATTCCGGTCAAATTGATCGGCTTCGGCGAGGGCATAAACGATTTTGCGTTCTTCGAAGCCGACGAATTCGCCCGCGGTCTAGTTGGCTAAGTTCGCATGGCGAAACCACCAAAGTCCATAGTTCTGCTAGAACTCAACAATCTTGCAGCATCTTGCGAGGAGCAGGCGGCAAACCTATCTCTAACGACACCAGGTTCGGTGCACGACGCCCGCGTGCAACTGCGCAAACTGCATTCGGTTCTGGAGTCGCTTGCCCCATTTTTAGAAAGCAGCGGTCGAGTTTCTAGGGCTATCCGCAAAGCCAAGAAGCTGCACCTCGCGCTGCAGAAGGTTCGTGACCTTGAGGTCATGTTAGAGCACCTCCAAGCCAACTCTCAGACCCAGTCGGCTGCGACGGCGCTTTTGATGGTCAAGATCCGAACCCGATTGTTCAAAGCGCTGGAAGCGGAGAAGACCATTGTCCAGGTGAAGGTCGACAGCGGGAAGTTGGAGTTTGATGCCGCGGCTCTTAGGGCAAGCATCGCCAAGCTTAAGCTGAAGGAGACCGGATCCAAAACGGATCCCGCCATCCTTGTTTTGCTCGCAAAAAGGCAGGCATCCCTGGTGAAGGCGCTGTCCAAATTGGACCTGACGGCAGATCGCATAGGTCAGATTCACGCCATGCGAATAGAACTCAAGCAATTTCGCTACCTGAGCGAGTTTGCGGCGCACATCGATGCATCGGTGATCGATAAGGCTCAAAATCGTCAATTGAAGGTGGCCCAAGAAGGTTTCGGAGTTCTTCATGACTATGAAGTGCTGAAATCCTGGCTGGCTAAACCCAAGAATTCCAGTCCAAAACTGGAGCCGATTCTCGCCATTTTGATTCACAGAATCGACCGCCGATCCAAGCAGTTGGAGTCAAAACTCACCGGGCTCACTTGGTAATCTTGAGTCTTCCCAGCATTTAGGAGCACCCTCTTGTTCGGTAACCTCTCCGATCGTCTCGCGCAGACGTTTAAAAACCTGCGCACTAAGGGCAAGCTGACCCCGGCCGACATCGATGCCACCCTGCGCGACATCCGTCGTGCGTTACTGGAAGCCGACGTCGCACTAGATGTAGTCAAGCTCTTCATCGGCGCGGTTCGTGACCGTGCGCTGTCCGACGAGGTAAACCAGGCACTGAATCCTGCCCAGCAGGTTGTCTCGATCGTAAACGAAGAGCTCATCAAGATTTTGGGTGGCGAACAGCGCCGCCTGCAGTTCTCGAAGCAACCTCCGACTGTGATCATGCTGGCCGGTCTGCAGGGTAGCGGTAAGACCACCCTGGCCGGAAAGCTTGCCAACTGGCTCAAGGACCAGAAGCAGACCCCACTGCTGGTAGCCGCCGATCTGCAGCGACCAAACGCGGTAAATCAGCTTCAGGTCCTCGGCGAGCGTGTTGGCGTACCGGTCTTCGCTCCCGAACCAGGCAACGGAGTGGGCGACCCGGTAAAGGTCGCTCGCGACGCCATCGAATACGCCAAGAAACAGCAGTTCACCATGGTTCTGGTGGACACCGCCGGCCGACTAGGCATCGACGAAGAGATGATGCAGCAGGCCCGCGACATTCGCGATGCCGTAAATCCGGACGAGGTGCTGTTCGTCATCGACTCGATGATTGGCCAGGATGCGGTCAACGTTGCCAAGGCATTCGAGGAGGGCGTCGGGATCACCGGTGTCGTTCTCACCAAGCTTGACGGCGATGCCCGCGGTGGCGCGGCGCTTTCGGTGGCTTCCGTTACCGGCAAGCCCATCATCTTCTCCTCGACCGGTGAGGGCATCGATGCATTCGAGCCTTTCTACCCGGACCGCATGGCCAGCCGAATCCTGGACATGGGCGACGTGCTCTCGCTCATCGAGCAGGCGCAACGTGCCTTCGATGCCGATGAGGCGCGTGCGCTTGCCGAGAAAATGGCAAAAAACCAGTTCACGCTGGAAGACTTCATGGAGCAGATGCAGCAGCTGCGCAAAATGGGCTCGATGAAGTCGCTCCTGGCCATGATGCCTGGCGCTGGCGCCCTGCGCGACCAGATCGACAACTTCGACGAGCGAGAAATCGATCGAACCGAGGCAATCATTCGCTCGATGACGCCCGGCGAACGCCGCGACCCCAAGATCCTAAATGGCTCGCGCCGACTGAGAATCGCGCGCGGTTCTGGCATGACCGTCACCGATGTGAACTCACTTGTGAACCGCTTCGAGCAGGCCGCCAAGATGATGAAGACCATGCAGAAGGGCGGTGTACCTCAGGGTATGCCGGGCATGCCAGCCGGAATGCCGGGCATGGGTGCCATGGGCATGGGCGGCGGAAAGAGCAAGGGCAAGGACAAGAAGAAGGGTTCCAAGAGTGGAAACCCTGCCAAGCGTGCGGCAGAGGACGCGGCGCGCCTGAACGGCAGCAAACCGGCTTCGGGCGAAGCAGGAAACGGTTCGGCTTTCGGCCTATAGAGTAGCGGACCGTCGGATTTTCTGGCAAAATAGGACGGTATCTTTGTGCCCGACCCTCTATCGGTGCAGCAGATAACCCTGAGCTTGCTATCGAGTGTGCCCCCACGCTCACGGTAGACGTTCGCCCCAATAAAAATTAAAGGAACATTGTGGCTGTAAAAATTCGCCTGAAGCGCATGGGCAAGATCCGCGCGCCTCACTACCGCATCGTAGTTGCCGACTCCCGCACCAAGCGCGACGGCCGTGTGATCGAGGAACTCGGTCGCTACATCCCGGGCACCAACCCATCGACCATCGAGGTTAACTCGGAGCGCGCTCTTTACTGGCTCGGCGTTGGCGCACAGCCAACCGAGCAGGTAGAGGCAATCCTGAAGCTGACTGGAGACTTCCAGAAGAGCAAGGGTGACGCAAACGCAAAGAACGTTGTCAAGCCAGTAGAGCCAAAGGCCGCATTCGTAGCCGACGCCGCTAAGAAGACCGTTCTGAAGCCAAAGGCCGAGATCAAGGTTGAGGCTCCAAAGGCAGAGGAGGCCCCAGAGGCCGCCGCTGAGGAGACCACCGAGACCGTTGAGGTCGAGGCTCCAGCAGCAGAGGTTGAGGCTCCAGCAGCCGAAGCCGAAGCACCAGCCGAAGAGGCTTAGTAGTCGTGCTAGCCGTTGCGCTCGAACACCTGGTTAAGGGAATCGTCGACCACCCGGAAGACGCATCCGTTCAGGAACGTCACACCTCGCGGGGAGACCTGCTCGAGGTATACGTTCACCCGGATGACCTTGGCCGCGTGATCGGGCGCAATGGCCGCACCGCAAACGCACTCCGCACCGTCATCAAGGCGCTGGCGGATGGCAAGCAGGTACGCGTAGACGTGGTGAAGACCGATTAGTAGGTCAACCCAGCTGCGCGTAGGCCGTCTGCTGAAAGCACACGGCCTAAAGGGCGCTATCAAGCTCGAGCTTTACACCGATAGCCCAAACGAACGCTTTGTTCCGGGAGCAGTTTTTGAACTGCAGGTTCCCGAAGATTCTCCCTGGTTCGGTAAGTCTGTAACCGTCACCGAGCTGCGCTGGTACAACCAGGCCCCGGTCATTTTCCTGGAGGGCGTTACCGATCGCACCGGCGCCGAGTCGCTGGTCAAGGCGATTCTGCTCATGGAAACTGACGCAGACATCCTCCCCGAAGAGCCAGACGCCTGGTACGACCACCAGTTGGTTGGCCTAAAGGTAGTCCGAGACGACCAGGTCATCGGCGAGATCGTCCGCGTAGACCACATGCCGGCCCAGGATCTGCTGATTATCAAGCACGGCGACCGCGAGGTCATGCTGCCATTTGTGAAGTCGATGGTTCCTAGCCTGGATGTTGCCGCAGGTACTATCACCGTGACTCCACCGATTGGCATCTTCGAAGACGTTCTGCCGGAGTTGGCCACCCCTGAGCCGGCACAGCCAGCCGAGGAGCCGGTCATCGAAGAAGCAACCAGCGAAACCGAATCGGTCGAGTAGGTCTCGAAATTGCGCATCGACGCTATCAGCATCTTTCCTGATTACTTCGCGGCCCTAGACCTTTCTCTCTTGGGAAAGGCGCGCGAAAAAGGCCTTATCCAGTTCCAGGCTCACGATCTGCGCTCCTGGACCACCGACAAGCACAAGACCGTAGACGACACCCCTTACGGTGGCGGTGCCGGCATGTTGATGAAGCCGGAGCCCTGGGGATTGGCCCTGGACGAGATTCTGGGTACCTCGCCCGAGAACGACACCGTATCGGATGCGACTGTGATCTTCACCAGCCCAGCCGGCGAGGTTTTCAACCAAGACCTGGCGTACGAGTTGGCTCGTGAAACCCGAATCGTCTTTGCCTGTGGGCGTTACGAGGGGATCGATCAGCGGGTTGTGGATTACGCCGGCACTAAGGCCAAGGTTCGGCTGATCTCCATCGGCGACTACGTGCTAAACGGCGGTGAAGTTGCCGCAATTGCCATGACCGAGGCGATCGCACGCCTGATTCCAGGGGTAATCGGAAACGCCGAGTCCCTTGCCGAGGAGAGCCACTCCGGCGACGGGCTCCTCGAGTATCCGTCCTACACCAAGCCGGCCGAATGGCGCGGCATGGAAGTGCCGGAGGTGCTGCTGAGCGGAAATCACGCCAGAATTGCCGCCTGGCGTCACGCCCAGCAGGTGGAGCGCACCCGCCTAGTCCGACCCGATCTCCTACCTCCCGAAGCCGAGATTTAGGCGCGTCTTTGCCTTGTCGTGGCATTTATGGCAGGATAGAGAGGTTGAACTCATCGATTTGAGCACTGCCGCAGGGGCGCTCGAGAGTTCTAAATCAGAAAAATAACTTGTCGACGACCTGCGCGCTGAGACAGAAATGGTCTAGAAATGCACATTCTTGACGTTGTAGATGCTGCCAACCTGCGCAGCGACATCCCAGATTTCCGTGTTGGTGACACCGTAAAGGTTCACGTAAACATCATCGAAGGTAACCGCAGCCGTGTTCAGGTTTTCCAGGGCGCAGTAATCCGTCGCTCGGGCCACGGCGTTCGCGAGACCTTTACCGTTCGCAAGATCTCGTTCCAGATCGGCGTAGAGCGTACCTTCCCTGTACACAGCCCAGTCATCGAGAAGATCGAGTTGGTCTCGCGCGGTGACGTACGTCGCGCCAAGCTTTACTACCTGCGCGAGCTGCGCGGTAAGAAGGCGAAGATCAAGGAACTTCGCGACAACGCTTAAGTCGTTTATCTGGTGGGCTTCAGGGCGCACCGCTAAACTGACACAATGACGAATTCCGGGCTCCCAGACGGTGGCGAAAGCCGCCCGAAGTGGGTCCGGATTCGCAATTCCGAGGGAAATAATCCAACAGTGCGCAAGTTTTTCAAGAACCCGATTGTCTCGTTCATCGTTGACATTCTCACCATCGTGGCAACGGCTCTGGTGCTGTCACTGCTGATTAAAACTTTCCTAATCCGATCGTTCTTCATCCCATCGGGGTCGATGCTAAACACCCTGCAAATCAACGACCGAATCGTGGTCAACGAACTCGTGCCTAACGTGGTTCCCATCGAACGTGGCGACGTAGTGGTGTTCCGCGATCCGGGAGGTTGGCTGGGTGCCATCGACACCAAGCCGGTCCCGGTCACCACTCAAATCACCGACTGGTTCCTGAGCGCCTTTGGCGTTACCGCACCGGACTCCGATGTGCACCTCGTGAAGCGCGTTATCGGTATCGCCGGAGATCACGTGGTCTGCTGCGACGCAAACAAGAAGATCACCATCAACGGCGTGGCCATCACCGAGCCATACATCGCCGACAACCAGGACCCTTCGGACACCAAGTTCGATGTCACAGTTCCGGCAGACAGCATCTGGGTAATGGGCGACAACCGTGGCAACAGCGAAGATTCCCGATTCCACCAGGATCTACCAAGCAAGGGCTTTGTGAATAAGCGGTTCATCGTCGGCCGAGCATTCCTCATCACCTGGCCCTTTGACCACTTCGGCTGGCTGGATAACTACCAAAGTGTCTTCCAAAGCGTTACCAACGCTAAATAAAGAGCAGGCGCTCTTCGATGCCGGTGCCAAGTTCGTCATCGGCATTGATGAGGTTGGCCGCGGTGCCCTGTTCGGGCCGGTAGCGGTCGGCATAACCATTCTCGAGGCCGGCAGGCACTCGCGGGCAGCAACCGGCGAAGTTGCCGTTTGGCCCTCGAAGTTGGCCGACTCCAAATTGATCTCGGAAAAAGTCCGCGAGCAGCTTTTTGAGCCCGTGGCCGCGTGGGTTTCGGGCTGGGCCGTCGGCATGGCCGACAACGAAGAGATCGATTCCCATGGCATAACCAAGTGTTTGGCACTCGCCGCGACTCGCGCTGTAAGAGAACTCCCCGAGGAGATTCGCAAACGAGTAGCCGAAAGCCACGAATCGGCGGTAGCCATTCTGGATGGTTCGCATAACTGGCTCGGTGGGGGACTGGGGCCGGTTTCGGTTCAAGTCCAAACCAAGGCCGACCGCGACTGCGTCTCGGTGGCAGCCGCATCGGTTCTGGCAAAAGTCACGCGCGATCGGCTCATCGTGCGGTTGGAACATGAAAATCCCGGCCTCGCTGGCTACGGTATCTCCGGAAATAAGGGTTATTCCTCGCAGCAGCATCTCGACATGCTTCGAACCATCGGGCCAACAGAGTTGCATCGCAAATCCTGGCTCACCAAGATCTTGGCCGAGGATGCCCTTTTTTAGCGTCTAGACTCTTTGGCATGGACGATAACGAATACGACGAACTGGACCGACAGGCCGAGCAGGCGCTGCTGCGCGAGTTCCGAGACGTCCTAGGAACCTTTAAGTACCTGGTCGAAACCGAACGCCGCCTGTATCTGGCAAACGAGGTCGAATTCAATCGGGTGGATACCCCCACAGATTTTTACTTTGACCTGAAGCTTGGTGACGTCTGGGTCTGGGACATGAATCGACAGGACAGATTCATCAAACAGGTAAACGTGCGCACGTTCAAGGACGTAAATATCGAGGAGCTGGAGAGCGGATTCCAGTTGCCTAAGGACCTCAAGGTGGGCGAATAACGGCCATCCGCAGGCCCTGAGGGGCCCAGTAATCCACAATTGCTCTAAAGAGTAATTCACGGGACTGGTCATACCGCAGTCTGGGTCGGTGACCGATAAAAGACAATGGCTTGGCCGCTACGGCGAGGACCGAGCCTGCGAATACCTGGTTTCCCAGGGGTACCAGATTCTCGACCGCAACTGGCGAAACACCGAGGGCGAGATAGATATAGTCGGGGTGTTGGCGCAGACCCTGGTTTTCATCGAGGTCAAGACTCGAACCTCCAACTTCAGTGGAAATCCGCTCGAAGCAATAACGCGTCCCAAAATACAGAGGCTACGCAGGCTGGCCGCCGGTTGGTGCGCGTGCCGCCAGGTGAAAAATTGCGAGGTGCGCTTTGACGCCATCGCCGTAATGGTCCACGGAGGCCGGGTAACCATAGAACACCTAAAGCAGGTGGTCTGATGGCGCTCTCAAAGACCCATTCGATCGGACTTTTCGGCCTTGCTGGTACGCCGATCGAAATCGAGGCGGACATCTCAGCTCAGTTGCCATCGTTCGTGCTGGTAGGCCTCCCCGACACGTCACTGGCGGAAGCTACCTCAAGGGTGAGGGCGGCCTGCACCAATAGCGGCCACCCGTTCCCTTCGCAAAAGGTGGTTGTCAACCTCTCGCCGGCCTCGGTGCCAAAGTCGGGCGCGTCCTTCGACCTCGCGATTGCCGTGGCAGTGCTCGTGGCTATGCAGGTCATTCCTACTTCCTCCGTGGAGGGCAAGTGCTTCATCGGCGAACTAGGGCTGGATGGCTCGGTGAGGCCGGTTCCGGGTGTACTCCCGATGACGGTAGCGGCTCGGCGGGCAGGATTCGACCAGGTTGTCGTGCCTAATGGAAACCTTGCGGAGGCAGCCCTGGTCGATGGCATCGGAGTTGCTTCAGTCGGGCGGCTCTCCAATTTGGTTGCATACCTCCGGGGTGAAATCCCGCCGCATGAAGAGGAAATCGAACCGCCTACAGGCGCGAGCGAAACGCCGGCGTTTTTACCCGACCTGGACCAGGTGATCGGCCAGCCATTCTCCGTCGAAGGCCTGGTCGTTGCCGCGGCCGGTGGTCACCACATCTCGATGATTGGTTCACCCGGATCGGGCAAAACTATGCTCGCGGAGCGCATGGCCACCATCCTCCCGCAGCTTTCGACCGAACAGGCAATCGAATTGGCGGCCATCGAGAGCATTGCCGGCGACGGACAGCATGCCATTGAGTTGAACTTTAGGCCCCGATTCCAGGCGCCCCATCACAGCGCATCCCGAGCGGCACTCATCGGCGGTGGAAGTGGGGTTCCTAGGCCTGGGGCGGTTTCCCTCGCCCACCACGGCGTCCTTTTCCTGGATGAAGCCCTCGAATTCCAGAGTTCTGTAATCGATTCACTTCGGGAACCCCTCGAATCTGGGCGGGTCGTCATCAACCGCTCCGCCGGGGTTGCCCGGTTTCCCGCCAGATTCCAACTGGTATTGGCTGCGAACCCTTGCCCCTGTGGAAATTTCAATGTAACCGGCAAGTTGTGCACCTGCAGCCCTCAAATGGTCCGTCGCTACGCCAACCGGCTGAGCGGGCCCATCATGGATCGGATCGACATCCGACTGCCGGTTCATCCCGCCCGGATCTCGGAGGTTGTGGGACTCGGCGCACCAAGTACAACAAGTGCCGAGGCGGCGGCAAGGGTCAGGCTGGCGCGCGAGACAGCCCGGGATCGGCTAGCTCCACACGGAGTCACACTGAATGCCCACCTGCCGGGCCCACTCATCCGGAAGTACCTGAGGCTAAGCCCTAAGGCAACGTCAGACCTAGACAAGTTGGTGGCTAAGGGCGTCATCAGCATGCGCGGCTATGACCGCTGCCTCCGGCTGGCCTGGACGCTGGCAGATCTAGACGGCGTGGGTCGCCCAACAGGCGAACACGTTCAGCGCGCTGTGGTCCTTCGTGGTGCAGATGCCTCCAGGGGTGCCTGATGCTTTTTACAGCCGATGAGTTCAACCGACACCTCTCACCCTTACTTGTCGATGTGCCGGATGATGCAGACCAGGCGGTGGCCGAGGTGGCCTTCAGCTGTTTGGTGGAGCCCGGCGACGGCTTTGCTGGTGCAGTGAGCGAGCACATGCCGCTGCCCAGGCTGCTTGAGGCACTAATAAACCGATCCGATGCCGGCCAGATGATCGCCCTGTTGGGAGAAGAGGCCGTTACCGAAATCGAGCGGACCTTTGAATCCACCTGGGGAAGGCTTTGGGGCAATGCGCAACAGCGCTGGCTTCCACGGCTCATGAAGAGTGAGGTGATTTCGGCGCTTGACTGGATGAATCAGCAGGGATCGGGGCTTCCGACTCGGCACCGCTTGGTTTTGAAAAGCGACTCGGGCTATCCCCAAAAATTGACCGACCTAAATCATTACGCCCCATTTGCTCTGTGGTGCCTGGGTGATGCGGAATTGCTAAGCGCCCAGCATTCCATCTCGATTGTGGGCACCAGGACGGTCAGCTCCTACGGGGCCGGCGTTACCGCAGACCTAGCCACAGTGGCTGCACAGAATGGAATAGTCACGGTATCGGGAGGAGCATTCGGGGTCGATGCCGTCGTTCACCAGTCGGCAGTTGCCTTGGAGTCCGGCACGGTTGCCGTTATGGCCGGTGGTTTGGGCAATCTCTATCCGAGAGGCAATCACCAAATCCTCGCCGGGGTGGCCCAGGTCGGAGCGATTGTTTCGGAGTGTCCTCCCTGGGTGACGCCGGCGAAATTCAGATTCCTCCAACGGAACCGCCTCATCGCGGCGCTGACCGATGCGACAGTTGTGGTTGAGGCCGGGGCCACTAGCGGGGCCCTAAGTACGGCGACCCACGCGGTTTCGCTGGGCAGGCAGGTGGCGGTGGTGCCGGGCATCATGGATAGCGCTCGATCGGTGGGTTGCCACGACTTCGTCAACCGGTATCTGGGAATGGTGCGCCTGGTCGCTAGGCCCAGCGAAATCGTTGAGTTGGCGGGCATCGCCACCGATGCCACGGAGAGCTTGGATACCCTCGGGCGCCTTGAGAAACGGGCGCTCGACGCCTTCTCTAGCCATCCCATGGAAGCCTGGGAGGTACAGCGGCTAGCCGGTTTAACCGTCAGGGAGACGCAGATTGCCCTGGGCAGCCTAGAACTTCTTGAACTGGTGGAGCGGGTCGGTTCGGCTTATCGCAGGGTTATCCGCTAATGCCGAGGCAGCACCCGAGTCTTCGATGGCGGCAGTTCGGCCATTCAACGGCTCGCGAGGCCGGCACAGGCCTCTAGCATCACAAGGGCCGCGAGTCGAATGGTGCGTTGGTCGGGGCTGTCGTTGCTGGCATCAATCTCGGTGAGGTCGATGCAGTTCACCTTGGGTGTGTTGCCGGCCAGAAATGCGAACTGTCGCAATTCATCGCCAGAGATGCCGCCCGGGGCGGCGGCGGGGCAGGCCGGTACCTCGGCGCGGTCGCACACATCGACGTCGATGTCCACGTAGATTACCTCGGCATCGCGGACCTGATCCAGGGCCTCGGCCCAGACTTCCGCGGCACTTCGAGTTCGGAGCGCCGCACGGGGTATGACGTGCACTCCGAGATCCCGGGCTCGCTTTGCATACTCGGGGGAGTTCGAGAAGTCGGCAATTCCAATCTGAACCACTCGGTTTCCCGGTAGTCCGGCCTCGATGAGCCTTCGCACCGGAGATCCGTTGCTCACTCCGTCGCGCAGATCGTGATGAGCATCAAGTGTGATTAGTGCGGATCGGGACAAGTCGGGTGCGGCACCCATCATGGCGGCGTAGGTAACCGAATTGTCGCCACCGATTACCAGCGTTAGTCGCGCAGTCTCGGTCGCGAACGCGGTCAAGGCGCTAGTGAGCTTTTCGCCAGCGGGAGTATCCGGGTCGGTGACGTCATCGAAGTCGTGCACCGACAACTGGCCCACATCCAAACCGTGTGCCCAAGACCAGGTGCTGTAGCGCTTGAGGGCATCGCGAACCGCGGCGGGCGTGGTGTTGGCTCCGGTAGGGGAGATCGAGGTTTGGTGGGCCTGTACGCCAAGAACCGCAACGTCCACCGCGTGGTCGAGAGGTCCGCTATCACCGGCCTCGACGGCCGCGCGCGATGCCTCAGTACCGGCGGTTAGCCAGGCGGAGGCTCGCGGCCAGAGTGCGTCTTCGCTCATTTTGCTCCCAATCTGCGGCCAAGGTCTGCGGCCGCACTGCGCAATAACGGAGTTAGCCGATCCAAAATCTGACTGGTGTCAGCCGCGTCCATAAGGTCAGTTCTAAAGGTTACGGCAAACGCTGCCACTGGGATACCAAGGTGGTTTCGGGCGGCAGCAGCGATGGACGAGTAATTTTCCGTGACCATGCCCTGCTCTACCGAGACGCCGCTTTCACGTTCCTCGGCTAACAGAACGTTGAGGTCCCGAATGGTAGCGGGCCCGATGCCCGTCCTAAGGGGAAGGCGAGAATCGTTCCCTCCCGGAAACGTGGCTCTGAGTTGGGCGCGGTCCAGCTGTGCCAGCATTGACCGTCCGGAGGCCGTCAGGTGGGCAGGCAGCCGCACGCCAACATCGGTAACTACACCGAGGTTTGCCTGGGCGTGTGCCGCGGTTGCGCCCTTCAGCAGGTAGAGTATTTCCGCTCCGGAGAGGATTCCTAGCTGGCCTACGGCCGCAAAGCCCAGGTTTGACAGTCCCGAGCCCATGGACCCCCTGGAATTTCTCAGTGCGCCAACCTGCAGCAGTAACCGGTTCAGGATCGGCTGTGCCAGTCGCTCCAGCGGATCGTGGCGAAGGTAGGCGGATCCCAGTTCGAAGGCGGCGATCCCTAGGCTCCACCGCTTCTCTTCCGGGAAATGCACCACGAAGCCCTGAGACTCCAGGACTTCTAAGAGTTGATACGTGGAGGAACGCGGGATTCCCAACCGCTGGGCGATGGCCTGCGCTGTCATCGGATGCCCGGCACGACCAAGCGTCTGCAGTACGAGCAGCGTGCGCAGCGCAGCCGGAACCTTTACGGATTGATTGGCCATACTGAGACTCCAAAACCAGCGATAAGGTCACGCCGAGGTAACGGTTTAACTTGTCTGGTATTTCAGACAATACTTGGGTTCAGGTTACTGCGCAAGCCGCGTGCAGACGATGAAATAGGGACTATGAACGCAATGTCGACTGGTCACTACCCACTCCACGCAGCAACCGGCAGCACCCTAACCGCAAAGGGTTGGCAGCAGGAAGCTGCGATTCGCATGCTTTACAACAACCTGGACCCTGCGGTCGCGGAGCACCCTCAGGATCTGATCGTCTACGGCGGCAATGGTAAGGCCGCCCGAAACTGGCAGAGCTTCGACGCGATCGTGAAGACTCTGACCAACCTCAAGGACGACGAGACCATGCTGGTGCAGTCTGGCAAGCCAGTCGGCGTTTTCCAGACCCACGAGTGGGCGCCGCGAGTGCTCCTGGCAAACTCCAATCTCGTCGGTGACTGGGCTACCTGGCCAGAGTTCCGTCGACTGGAGCAAATGGGCCTAACCATGTACGGCCAGATGACCGCCGGTTCGTGGATCTACATCGGTACCCAGGGAATCCTGCAGGGCACCTACGAGACCTTCGCGGCCGTCGCCGAGAAGCGCTTCGGTGGAACCCTCGCCGGCACCCTAACCCTCACGGGTGGCTGTGGCGGAATGGGTGGCGCACAGCCTCTGGCAGTCACCATGAATGAGGGCACCTGCCTGATGATCGACATCGATGAAAGCCGCCTGCGTCGCCGTCTCGAGACCCGCTACCTGGATGAGATCGCCGACAACCTAGACGACGCCATTGAACGCGCCGTCACCGCAAAGAATAACCGGAAGGCCATTTCGATCGGCCTGGTAGGTAACGCCGCAACCATCTTCGACGAGCTGCTGAAGCGCGACGTGCCAATCGATATTGTCACCGACCAGACCTCCGCCCACGACCCGCTCTACTACATCCCTGAGGGTGTTGAGTTCGCCGATGCCCGCGAGTACGCCAACCGTAACCCAGAGGAATTCACGAAGCGTGCCCAGGCCTCCATGGCCAAGCAGGTTGCCGCCATGGTTGGCTTCATGGACAAGGGTGCCGAGGTATTCGACTACGGCAACTCGATCCGCGATGAGGCACGCAAGGGCGGTTTCGCGGACGCGTTCCGCTTCCCAGGCTTCATTCCCGCCTACATCCGTCCGTTGTTCTGCGAGGGCAAGGGTCCGTTCCGTTGGGTTGCCCTCAGTGGTGACAAGAAAGACATTTACCGCACCGACAAGGCCGTCCTGGATCTTTTCCCAGAGAATGAGCACCTGCACCGCTGGATGAAGATGGCCCAGGAGCGCGTTGAGTTCCAGGGTCTGCCAGCTCGAATCTGCTGGCTGGGTTATGGCGAACGCGACAAGGCCGGTGCCGCCTTCAATGACCTGGTGGCCCGCGGCGAAGTATCCGCCCCAATCGTGATCGGCCGCGACCACCTCGACTGTGGTTCGGTGGCCTCGCCATACCGCGAGTCGGAAGCCATGAAGGACGGCTCGGATGCCATCGCCGACTGGCCGCTTCTGAACGCCATGCTGAACATCTCCTCGGGTGCCAGCTGGGTATCGCTGCACCACGGCGGTGGCGTTGGTATCGGTCGTTCCATGCACGCCGGTCAGGTATCGGTGGCCGACGGAACTCCGCTAGCCGCGCAGAAGCTGCAGCGCGTACTGACTAACGATCCCGGAATGGGAGTCATCCGCCACGCCGATGCCGGTTATGGCGAGGCAATATCGGTTGCCAAGGAAAAGCACGTCCACGTGCCGATGCTGGATGAGAACGGCCACTACACGGCCTAGACTCAGCCACAGCCCTAAGAAGCCAGGAGTAGCCCAACTTGACCGCCCACGCCTTCACCAACATCGGTGAACTGGTTACCAACAGCCCCGCTTTAGCCGGCGGGGCTCTGGGTATTATCCAGAACGCCACCATCATCACCGATGGCGGCGAAGTTATGTGGGTAGGGCCGGCGGCCTCGGCTCCAGCCGCGGACAGCGCCACGGACCTTGGTGGAGCGAGTGTTATTCCGGGTTTCGTCGATTCGCACGCGCATCCGATTTTTGCTGGCGACCGGGCCGCCGAGTTTGCCGCTCGAATGGCGGGGGAGAGCTATACCGGAGGCGGCATCAAGACGACGGTTGCCGCCACGCGAAAGGCCACCGACCAGGAGCTGGAGCGAAACCTCGTTCGTCTCAAAAACGAACTCATTGCGAGCGGCGTGACCACCTTCGAGGCGAAGTCCGGCTACGGGTTGTCGGTCGTGGATGAGGCAAGGGCTCTATCAATTGCGGCCCGCCACACCAGCGAGGTCACTTTCTTGGGCGCCCACGTTGTGGCCCCGGAATATGCAGACAGGCCTCAGGATTACGTCAAGCTGGTGGCCGGCGAGATGCTGTCGGCCGCAGCGAGCCACGCCAAGTGGATCGATGTGTTCTGCGATCGCGGGGCTTTCGATGTGGAGCAGGCCAGGGAAATCTTGACCGCCGGAATCCAGGTCGGGCTGAAGCCGCGAATTCACGCGAATCAGCTAACTCGAACCGAAGCCGTTCAGTTGGCGGTAGAACTTGATTGCGCCAGCGCCGATCACTGCACGCATCTTTCTACCGAGGATGTCGACGCCCTAGCTGGCAGCAAGACCGTCGCAACCCTGCTTCCGGGAGCCGAGTTCAGCACCAGGTCGCCGTATCCGGACGCCCGCAGACTCATCGACGCCGGCGTGACCGTGGCCATCGCCACCGACTGCAACCCGGGATCCAGCTACACCACTTCGATGCCGTTTTGCTTGGCCGTGGCGGTCCGCGACATGCACCTGACTCCGGCCGAGGCCCTCTGGTCCGCGACAGCCGGAGGTGCTCAGGCCCTTAGGCGAACCGACGTAGGTCACCTATCGGTTGGCGCAAAGGCCGATTTCGTGGTGCTAAACGCCCCAAGTTTCCTTCACCTGGCCTACCGGCCCGGTGTCAACCTCATTAGCCAAACCATTATCGAAGGCAGCGCAGCATGACCGTAACCATTACCCCTTCAACCGTCGTCATCAACACCAGCGGGGTTACCGCAGGCGACGTGATTGCGGTTGCCCGACACGGTGCCAAGGTTCAGATATCGGATTCCGCGCTGGCTGCAATGGCTGCCACCCGGGCGCACATCGAGGCCCTAGCTACGGCCGAGACGCCGGTCTACGGCATCTCCACCGGATTCGGCGCTCTCGCCAATCGTCACATCGCCATCGAAGACCGGGTGCAGTTGCAGAAATCGCTCATCCGCTCACACGCTGCCGGAATCGGCCCGGCTGTAGAGACCGAAGTGGTCCGTGCCCTCATGTTCCTGCGCCTAAAGACTCTTTGTTCCGGAAGGACCGGAGTTCGCCCTCAGGTGGCACAAACCTTCGCCGACGTGCTCAACGCCGGCATCACTCCGCTAGTGCACGAGTTCGGTTCGTTGGGTTGCTCCGGCGACCTGGCGCCGTTGGCGCACTGTGCCCTGGTTCTCATGGGTGAGGGACAAGCGTTCGATGCGCAAGGCAAGCTGGTTTCCGGTGGCCAGGCTCTAGCCGCTGCCGGCATCGCCCCGGTTGAGTTCCGCGAAAAAGAAGGCCTTGCCTTGATCAACGGCACCGACGGCATGCTCGGCATGCTGGTTTTGGCCATTGAGGACCTTTCAAAGTTGGCGGATCAGATTGACCTGGTGGCCGCAATGAGCGTCGAGAGCCAGTTGGGTACCGACCGCGTCTTCCGTCCGGAACTACACGAGCCACTACGCCCGCACCCCGGACAGGCACAGTCGGCGGCGAATATGTTTGCAGCGCTGGCGGACTCACCGATGGTCGCCTCGCACCGCGACGGAGATAGCCGGGTCCAGGACGCCTATTCGCTTCGCTGCGCGCCGCAGGTGACCGGCGGACTCCGCGACACCATCGGCTGGGCATCCGTGGTTGCCGGACGCGAACTGGCGGCCGCGGTAGACAACCCGGTTGTCCTCGAATCGGGCGAAGTGACCTCAAACGGTAACTTCCACGGCGCACCGGTGGCCTATGTCCTCGACTTCCTAGCTATTCCGGCGACCGATGTCGGCTCGATGAGCGAGCGACGCACCGATCGCGCACTGGATAAGTTCCGTTCCGCGGGCTTGAACCCCTTCCTGGCAGAGGACGCTGGCGTCGACTCGGGTCTGATGATCGCCCAGTACACTCAGGCCGGTCTCGTTAGCGACAACAAGCGTCTCGCTGTTCCGGCCTCGGTGGATAGCATTCCAAGCTCCGCCATGCAGGAGGATCACGTCTCGATGGGTTGGCATGCCGGCCGAAAGCTCCGCAAGGTGGTGGAGAACCTCCGTCGCATCGTCGCAATCGAGCTGATCACTGCCGCTCGCGCCATCGAAATGCGCGCCCCGCTCCAGCCCGCGCCTGTGACCGGAGCGTTCATCGCCCGCCTGCGTGCCGCCGGCGTGGTGGGCCCTGGCCCAGACCGCTTCCTGGCTCCTGAGTTGGCAGCTGCCGAGGAGTTCCTGCGCAACGCGTAATCTGGGTGCATGGCGCTGCTCGATAACCACCTGGTAGACAGGTTCATCGCGCACATTTCTGCCGCCAAGGGCTATTCGCCCAATACGGCACGCGCCTATAAGAGTGACCTCACGGAATTGGTGGCACACCTTCGCCACCTCGGCAGGGAAACCACCGAGTCGGTCGAACTTGATGACCTGAGAGACTGGCTGTTTAGGGTCACCGAGGCCGGCGCGGCTAAGAGTACGGTCGCGCGCAAGAGCGCCTGCGTTCGGTCTTTCACCGGATGGCTGGAGCGCCAGCAACTGCATCAGACCGATCTCGGACAGCGGCTTCGAACTCCAAAGACGGGAAGATCCCTACCCAAGGTGATCTCGGGGGACTCGCTAGGGGCTCTCTTCCAGCAGTTGGCGGTGGGCGCGAATACCGGAAATCCAGATCGAATCTTCGACCTGCTGGTTGTGGAGCTGCTTTACGCCACTGGTATGCGCGTGAGCGAACTGGTGGGCCTCGACCTCCAGGACATCGACTACTCCAGGAAACTGCTGCGTGTGACCGGCAAGGGAAACAAACAGCGGATGGTCCCGTATGGGCAGCCAGCAGCCGATGCACTGGAGCAATGGCTCAAATTCGGAAGGCCCGCCTTTATCACCGAGACCAGTGGCGATGCCCTGTTGATCGGGAGCCGGGGAAACCGATCAAACGTGAGAGTGGTTTACGGCATAGTGGCCAAGTTGCTCGCAACCACCCCCATCGGTGCTGCAGGTCCACATACGCTTCGCCACACAGCGGCCACGCACCTGTTGGATGGCGGGGCGGACCTTCGTGCTGTGCAAGAACTTCTGGGTCACGCAAGCCTGGGGACGACCCAGATTTACACTCACGTGAGCGTAGAACGGCTCAAAGACGGCTATCGAGGAGCCCACCCGAGGGCTTGACCGATTGGTGGCGTTACCTAACCAACCGGCTGGGGGACAGCTGACCCATCAGGAGTTGCGGCGATAGGTATCCTGCTTCGGTTCGAGCCGAAAGGTGTAGGCAAAGTTCTGGAGCGCAGTGGGACAGATACCCGGAGCCGCAGACCTGACCGATCGTCTGGCCCGCTCTAACCCGGTCGCCAACGACGAGCCCGGTACATGCGGGTTCGACGGAGGCCCTGAACCCTCCGCCAGGGCCAGCTGGCGAGGCCACGGTAACCACCGCCTTGCCCGCTACCGAACCAACGAAGCTCACCACACCATCCACTGGGGATAACACCACCTGGCCATCGGAAACCAGGTAATCGATTCCACGATGCCCAGGTCCCCACGCCGATGTTGGTGCTCTGAATCCTTGCACCAGACGCAGGGGCGGGGACAGCGGCGGCATTCACGCGTAGGGCACACCACCGCCGGGGCTAAACAATGCAGCGGACGCCTTCTCGCTCGTTGTCGCAAAACCGCGCCCTTCCAGCAAAGTTGTAGCCGATGCGGCGGCGCTCGCCGGCATCCGAAGCGGATGCAGGAGCGCGAACGCCAGAGCAAGTAGCACAAATGAACCGGGCAGGGGTCCGGTGTTGAAGAATTTGTTGTTCATGGCGCCAGAATCCACCCAAAATCGGTTTGGCGGTAAACAGCCAGAGAAACTGTGGACAACTTTGCCTAAAGGCCACTGTGTGCGGCGCCGATGCTGGCTTTACTGGCGGTGTAACTGCTACAATTGAGACAGCGGCGCGACCGTAAAATCTCAAACCAAAACGAGGTTCTAAAGTCACGTCGACTTCGCGCGTTGATCAACGGCACTCCCACTCGGTCCAAGGTTCGCCTTGGCTTGGATGCTGCAACGCCAGGGGCCTCGGGCAAATCCGTCGGGGGGCCGTCTAACTGAGTGGCGCGTTCGCGCGCCGAAAGGAGTTCGACTCATGGCAGTCGTAACTATCCGCCAGCTGCTTGACAGCGGTGTTCACTTCGGTCACCAGACCCGTCGTTGGAACCCAAAGATGCGTCGCTTCATTTTGACCGACCGCTCGGGCATCTACATCATCGACCTGCAGAAGTCGCTGACCCACATCGACAAGGCATACGAGTTCGTTCGCGACACCGTAGCTCACGGTGGCAGCATCCTCTTCGTAGGAACCAAGAAGCAGGCCCAGGAGGCCATCGCTGAGCAGGCTCAGCGCGTAGGCATGCCTTACATCAACGAGCGCTGGTTGGGTGGTCTGCTGACCAACTTCAACACCGTTCAGAAGCGTCTTGCCCGCCTCAAGGAACTCGAGGTCATGGACTTCGCAGACGCCAGCAAGAGCGGCCTGACCAAGAAGGAACTCCTCATTCTCCGTCGCGAGAAGGACAAGCTGGAGAAGACCCTGGGCGGTATCCGCAACGTTTCGAAGACCCCTTCGGCAATCTGGGTTGTAGACACCAACAAGGAACACCTTGCTATCACCGAGGCCAAGAAGCTGGGCATCCCAGTAATCGGTATCCTCGACACCAACTGTGACCCAGACGAGGTCACCATCGGTATCCCTGGAAACGACGACGCAATTCGCTCGGTCGCACTGCTTACTCGCGTTATCGCAGATGCAGCCGCTGAGGGTCTGATTGCACGTCACGCAAAGCCAGAGCAGGCTGCAGAGCCGCTGGCCGAGTGGGAGCGCGAGCTTTTGGAGCAGTCGAACGCTGCTCAGGAAACCGCCACCGAGGCAGCCGTAGAGGCCCCAGCCGAGGTTGCAGCAGAGAAGGAAGCTAACTAAATGGCAAACTACACCGCCGCAGATGTAAAGGCCCTGCGCGAGCGCAGCGGCGCCGGCATGATGGACTGCAAGAACGCCCTGGACGAGGCCGAAGGCAACGTTGACAAGGCGCTCGAGGTTCTTCGCCTCAAGGGCCTGAAGGGTGTCACCAAGCGCGAAGGCCGCACCACCAGCAACGGTCTGATCGTTGCTCGTGTAAACGGCGGCACCGGCGTCATGATCGAGCTCGCATGCGAGACCGACTTCGTGGCTAAGGCAGAGAAGTTCGTTGCACTGGCCGACAAGATTGCCGACGCAATCGTCGCTTCGGGCGCAGAGACCGTTGAGGCAGCTCTTGCAGCAGCCGTAGACGGCACCACCGTTGGCGACCTCATCAACGATGAGGCAGCCATCATGGGCGAGAAGGTTGAGCTGCGCAAGGTTGCAGTCGTCAAGGACGCTGCCGTAGACGCTTACCTGCACCGCACCAGCAAGGACCTTCCTCCACAGGTTGGCGTTCTCCTGGCTTACTCCGGTGCAGACGCAGACACCGCTCACGACGTCGCAGTTCACATCGCAGCATTCAGCCCATCGGTGCTGAACCGCGACGACGTAGCCGCAGAGACCGTCGAGACCGAGCGTCGTATCGCCGAGGAGACCGCACGCAACGAGGGCAAGCCTGAGGCTGCACTCGCCAAGATCGTTGAAGGCCGCGTAAACGGCTTCTTCAAGGAGAACGTGCTGCTGGAGCAGGACTTCGCAAAGGACAACAAGCAGTCGGTTGGCAAGGTCCTGGACAACGCCGGTCTGACTGTTTCGACCTTCGTGCGTTTCCGCGTAGGCGCCTAGTCTAAAAAAGCCTTCGAAAGCCCCGGCCTTTGGTCGGGGCTTTCGTCTTGCTGGCTAAACTATTCATCGGGGAATACACGACCATCAGGAGATCCAATGAGCCAGCCACGCCGAGTACTTCTCAAGCTTTCGGGTGAGGCCTTTGGTGGCGGAAATCTGGGCGTAAACCCGGACATCGTGTCCCAGGTAGCCAAGGCAATCGCAGAGGGCACCAAGCACGCCGAGGTCGCCATCGTGGTCGGTGGCGGCAACTTCTTCCGCGGCGCCGAATTGAGTCAGCGTGGCATGGAGCGCGCCCGTGCGGACTACATGGGCATGCTGGGTACCGTGATGAACGCTCTCGCCCTTCAGGACTTCCTGGAGCAGGCCGGTGTGGACGTGCGCGTGCAGTCCGCGATCACCATGTCTCAGGTGGCAGAGCCTTACCTTCCGCTACGAGCCATTCGCCACATGGAGAAGGGCCGCGTAGTCATTTTCGGTGCCGGTGCCGGACTTCCTTACTTCTCCACCGATACCGTTGCGGCCCAGCGTGCTCTCGAGGTCAAGGCGGACGAGGTCCTGGTTGCCAAGAACGGAGTCGACGGCGTTTACACCGCGGATCCAAAGAAGGACCCTTCGGCGGTCAAGTTGGACAACATCACCTACCAGGACGCCCTGGTTCGTGGCCTGAAGGTTGTCGACGCAACTGCTTTCAGCCTCTGCATGGACAACAAGATGCCAATGCGCGTCTTTGGCATGGAAGGCGACAACATCACCCGAGCTATTTTGGGTGAAAAGATCGGCACCCTGGTTACCGCCTAGGTCTACAAAGATTTCATAAACAGGAGACTCAAATGATCGACGAAATTCTGCTCACCGCAACCGAGAAGATGGGCAAGGCCGTTGAGGCCACCAAGGAAGACTTCTCCACCGTTCGAACCGGACGCGCCAACCCACAGATGTTCCAGAAGCTGATGGTCGACTACTACGGCACTCCGACCCCACTGGCCCAGCTCGGTGGCATTCAGAACCCTGAGGCCCGCACCATCATCGTGACTCCATACGACAAGGGTGCGTTGGCCGGCATCGAGAAGGCTATCCGCGACATGCCTAACCTGGGCGCCAACCCAACCAACGACGGTTCGCTGGTTCGTGTGACGCTGCCAGACCTCACCGAGGAGCGCCGCAAGGAGTACGTCAAGCTGGTTCGCACCAAGGCCGAGGACCACCGCGTGGCTGTTCGCAACATCCGCCGTAAGGCCAACGATGAGCTCGATGCCCTCAAGAAAGATGCGCTAGCCGGCGAAGACGACATCACCCGCGCCGCCAAGGAGCTCGACGCACTAACCAAGAGCCACGTAGATTCGATCGACGAGGCACTCAAGAAGAAGGAAGCGGAACTGCTGGAGGTATAGCTCCTCAGCAACGCAACTGACGAAAATGTCTCAGCAAACCGCACCCGAAACCGGTGGTCGTTCTTTAAAGAAATCGGTCACCGTAGGTTTGCTGCTCGGTGCGGTCTTTCTCGCCAGTATCCTGATTTTCCCGCCGGCCTTCATGGTCGTGGCCGCCGCCGCCGCGGGTGCCGGGGCCTGGGAGCTTTGCACCGCCTTGCGCATCAAGGGCTGGCACGTTCCGCGCATCCCGATCACCGTCGGTGGCGTGCTCATCATGCCAATCACCTATTTCTTTGGCCCGACGGGGCAGTGGCTGGCCGCCCTGGTCACGGTCGCGACCCTGGTGCTGTGGCGCACTGCCCAGCTGCTCTGGGACCCGCACGCCCGCAACCGCAGTGTGGCGGAGACCATCTCCGACTTCGGCGCCTCTGCCTTTGTGGTGATTTACCTTCCTCTGATGACCAGCTTCGCGATGCTCATGCTTCGCCACCATCCGCACGGACAGGGCTGGGTGGTCACCTACATCACCACCGTGGCAATGATCGACACCTGGGGCTATCTGGTGGGCCGCAAACTTGGTCGTCACAAGATTGCGCCGGGTGTGAGCCCCAAGAAGAGCCTCGAGGGTTTGATCGCATCGATTCTGGCTGGTTTCGCCACCGCCATCATCGGTTCGGTTGTGCTTCACCGCAGCCTGCTCTTTGCCCTAGTGTTTGCCGGAGCCATGCTGCTGGCGGCCGTGTTCGGAGACCTTGCCGAGTCTCTCATCAAGCGCGACCTTGGAGTGAAGGACATGAGCTCGTGGCTGCCCGGTCATGGTGGCGTCATGGACAGGCTGGATTCAATCCTCCCCGCCACGCTCATCGCCTATCTCCTGATTACGCTGCCAATACCTTTCTAAGCCCTCGAGGAGCGACATGACTGCAAACTTCAAGCGGGTTGGTGCCGATGAACTGGGATACGAACCAAAAGACGTAGACGCCATCGTGGAGCTGGCACGCGCCCAGTTTGCTAATCCCGGCAGCCACGTCCTGGACGCAAGCACGCTGCGTAACACCCAGTTCGGGGTTTCCAAGGGCGGCTATCAGATTGCTGCGGTAGATGCCGCGCTGGACCGCTTGGACGACGCATTCGCCGCGCAGGAGGCCAATCGCCTGCTGGTTCGCGGTGGGCACCAGGGCGCGGAGGACTTTGTCCACGGTTTGGAGTCAGTGCTGAAGGCCCGGCTAACGAGGCCGGCGCGAAGCCGATTCACTCGTCAGCGCTGGTATCTCAAGGGGTACTCGGTACGCCAGGTTGACGCGCTGTTGCGTCTGATTTCGTTAGACCTTGCCGGTGCAGACCAGATATCGCCCGCGCTCCTGCGTGAGGCCATGTTTAGCCCCCGATGGGGAGGCTACAACGAGGCGCAGGTGGATGCCTTCATCGATCGCACAGTTCAATTTCTGCAACTTTCCAGGTCCGTCAGTTAAAATTTGATTTTGTTCCGTTTGGTTTTTTACTGATTCGAGGTGGTCATGGGTCGTCATGAGGCTTACCGACCCACCCTCGGCGAACGAGCCAACACGGGTCTGGCCCAGTGGCTGCATTCCAGGGGCTGGAAACTACCCGAGCTGCCCAAGCCCCCGCGAGGCGCATTCTTGCCGTTCTTCGCCTTTGTTTTCGTAACCGCGATGATGTTGGTTACGGCAGTAGACCCATACGCCGGAAACCTCGCTGCCGCCTATGCGGAGGATTTCACCCCTAACGTCACCGATGGCCAAACCGCGGACATCATCACACCTACCACGGTCTCGTTCGCGCGTGGAGGCTTCGAAATCGTGGCCGGAAGCAAGGCCTCGAAGCTGTTCGTCGCGGATGCCGGAATCCCGGACGCCGGCTCGGCTCAGGCGTTCGCGAAGAGCCTGTCGGGTCAGCTTGGCTGGGGCCAGGACCAGTACTCCTGTCTAGTCAAACTGTGGGACCGCGAGTCCCACTGGAACGTATTGGCATCCAATAGCTCGTCCGGTGCCTACGGAATCCCTCAGGCGCTGCCGGGCTCCAAGATGGCCAGCGAAGGTGCCGACTGGGCGACTAACCCGGCGACTCAGATTCGCTGGGGCGTCAAGTACATCGGCGGGCGTTACCAAACGCCCTGTACGGCCCTCGTTCACTCCAACGACTACGGCTGGTACTGATGCCCAGATCTAATTGCCCCAGGGGACGCAGACGACCGGAGGATGAGACGCCAGAGCTAAACCTGGACCTCATTCGCACCGGCTCCAAGCGCACCGAGGTAAAAAACGGAGTTCCCTGTTACGTCCAGCCAACCAATGGGCGTTCCGAGGATCAGTCCAAGAGCTGGGCCTGCCCAAACTGCAATGTGGCAATAACCTGGGGCACGGCACACCTTGTCGCTTGGCCCACCGACCTCGATGTTGCAACCCGGCGCCACTTCCACAACCGGTGCTGGCAAATGTATACGGGATACCTGGGATAGAGCAATGACAGACCTAGAGATTCGCTCCGGCACCGAACTTCCGGTTATTCGCAAGCCTTTTATTCTCCACACCGAGGACGGGCAGGATCTGTTGGCCGAACTGGCGTTGCCGGTTGGCAAGGCTCCGGTTGCCACCCTCATCTGCCTCCACCCGCTGCCGACCCACGGTGGCTTCATGGAGTCGCACGTGATGCGCAAGGCCTCGAACCGGCTCCCGTTCCTGGCAGACCTGGCCGTACTGCGTTTCAATACCCGCGGGACTGAGTCTCCCCAGGGCAAGAGCACCGGTCACTTCGATGAGGGAGTGGGGGAGCGTTACGACCTCGAGGCAGCGGTAGCGTGGGCTCGAGCGGAGGGCCTTCCAAACCTGTGGTTGTTGGGCTGGTCCTTCGGAACCGAACTGACCCTAAAGTACGGGGTAAATCAGCCCGTACTCGGTGGAATTCTGTTGGCGCCGCCCCTGCATCGGGCAACTCAGCAGGATCTTGAGCGCTGGAACCATGTGGACAAGCGTCTGGTGGGCATCATCCCGGAACACGATGACTACCTAAAGCCGCAGGAGGCCGCGGAGTCCTTTGCCGTGGTGAGCAAGTTTGAGCAGGTAAATGTAGCGGGCGGAAAGCACCTCTGGGTCGGCGAAGACCAGGTACGACGAGTTTTGAACGAAATAGTAAGGGTGGCAAATCCGGCCGCCTATCCGCTACCTACGCACGTAGCCGCTTCAGCCGTTTAGTTGCCTTGGCCGAGAGCCGGGTTGGCCCAACTCAACTGGCCTAGAGCCCGTCCTGCCGGGGCATGACGATCTGGCGCAGAATCAGTATCACCGAGGCGGCAACCGGAATGGCGACCAGGGCACCCAGAACACCCAGCAGGGTGCCGCCGGCAAGGGCCGCAACTACGACCACAGCTCCGGGGACCTCTACCGCCTTCTTCATGACGCGCGGGCTGATGACGTATGCCTCAATCTGCATGTAAATCACGAAGTAGATTACGGCTATGAGCGCCAACGCTGGCGACTGACCCAGTGCGACCAGCGCGATTATTGCTGTCGCCGTCAGGCTTCCCACCAGGGGAATCAGCGCCAGCAGGAAGGCGAGGGTGGCCAAAACTCCGGCGTAAGGAATGCCCACGATCAGGATGAAGATGAAGCCGAAAATTGCGTTTAGCGCCGCGATTAAGACCTGGCCGATGACATAGCGGCCCACGGCGGTGGAGACCTGGTCGCTGATCGCCTGGAACTTCTGGCGACGGCTGGCGGGCACCAGCTGATAAATGAAATTCTTGAACGACTTGAGCGAAGCCATGAAGTAGAGGCTAAGGATGAAGATGATGATTCCACCGGTCACGCCGTTGACGATGGAGAGGCCTACCTTCACCACGCCTCCGAGCATGGTTGGCCAGTTCCCACTGTCGGCGATGAAGGTGCCGGCGTTGTTTAGGGTGTCGGTGATTACACCGCCGAATCGGTGGTCCAGATCCTTGATCATCGGGATCTTCAGTAGCCCCTCGATGATTTTCGGGGTGCTCTCAACAAAATGCGCGGTTTGGGTAATGAGGTTCGGCACGAAAGCCATGCCAATGAGCACGAAGCTGATCACTAGGGCGATCATCACGGTGGTGATGGCAAGTGGTCGAGAGAGCTTGCGGGTCTCGAGCCAGGTCACGATAGGGTCGAGGCCAAGAGCGATGAAGATTGCAGCGAAGATGTAGGTCAATACGCTTGCGAGGCTAATGAACATGCTGCCGATTAGCAGAGCAAGCAGAACGCCTAGGCCACCAAGCAGACCAATCTGGAAGGCGTTGGAGACTTTGATCGGTGAGCTCGACATGGAAACTCCTAGACCTGCGAGGCGTCGTTGGTGGCTGCCGGGCGGCCTGCCTGGACATCGCTCTTGAAGGCCGCATCGACGAGAGCCTTCAGGTTCTTGAGGTAGATGGAGGCGGACTCCTGCTCTACATACAGCTGCGAGAGGCGGGCCTCTGCCTCGCGTACGCGAACCGCACTCTTGAGCGTGGCCTCGCTGAGCAGGTTGCGGGCCTCGGCCTCCGCCACAGCAATGATCCCTTCGCCTTTTGCGCGTGCCTGGTCGATCAATCCCTTGGTGGTAGAGCGGGCCGCGGCCTCCAGGGTCTCGGCCTCGAGTCTGGCAGCATTTACGCGGGTGAGGGCCAGCGAAAGCTGCTGGTTGGCATCGTCTAGGTAACGCTGAGTAGCAGCGACCGCCTCCTGGTGCTTGGCCAGGTACTCATTCTCGGCTTCGTGGCGTCGAGCAGTTAGCTCAAGCTCCAGATCGATCCGGGCCTGCTCGGCTACCAGTTCGTTGGCCCTAGCGAGGTCAAGTTCGCGGGTGTTGTCTCGATACGCCAACAACTTGCGTTCGGCAAGGTCGCGCTCGACGCGCGCCTTCAAAGATTCGGTGTCGCGTCTGGCGGTTGCACGCAGCTTGGCTACCTCGGTGGCGGTTGCTCCGCGGGTGGCACCGGCCTCCCGGTTTGCCTCGCTGGTTAGCAGGGCCGCCTGATCGCGGGCGGTCTTGATTAGGTCGTCGCTGTCGACTCGAGCCTGACCCATTACGCGCTCGGCCCGGCGCTGAGCCTCGGCGACCAGGGCGTCGTAGTAGCCCTTCGCCTCGTTGCGAATCTCTTCGATTTCGCTCTGGGCCTGCGCCAACAGGCGCTCGCGTTCGGTGTGGGCCTCGCTAAGCAGTCTGGCCGCCATCTCCTCGGAGGTGGAAAGCACGAGCGCAGCCTTGGCGCCGACGCCGGCGTAGGATGGCTCGCCGACCTCTTTCAGCTGGTTTAGTGCCGAGCCGAGCTTGCCCTGGGCCTCGCGGAGTTCGCTGGCCAGCTGTGAGTTCTGGGCGGAAAGCGAAAGAATTTCTTTGCGCAGGTCTCGCAGCGCATCTTCTACCGCACCCTTGTCGTAACCACGAAGCGCGGTTGGGAAGTCGTCTTGGGTGCTAGACAAAAGTGGAGCTCCTGACGCTTTCGGTAGACTTGTCAAAAGGTATTTGACCTTCAGGCAAGTTTACCCCGAATGGATTTTTGATGCGTTTTTTGACTGCCGCCATTCTGTTTGTGGTCTCTGCCATTCTCATTCTCACCGGCCTGGCGCAGCGCACCATCTGGCACCCGCCGGCCGCTTATGTGCAGCAACTGACCGTCGCGGACAAGGCGCCACTCATCGTCCTGAAGCACTCACTGCTCACTCAGTACCCGGGCAACCCAAAGGTAACCGTGACCGGTCCCGGAAAGATATTCATCGCCGATGCCCGACAGAGCGACATCGATGCCTGGGTTGGTCAGACCACCCGCGTGCAGCTTTCGCTTTCGGCCAAGTCATCTAGTCACCCAGCCCTCTCGAACCTGATCGTTGGATCGGGCAAGCTAGCAAACCCGGCGGGTTCCGATCTGTGGCGCTACGAGACGGTGAAGTCGGGCTCTGCCAGTCTCTCCATTAACACCGCCGAGCAGGGTGCTGTAATCATCGCCTCCGATGGCTTCCAGCGGGCACCAGGCGCCATCACCCTCACCTGGCCCATTGCCTTCGACTCAACTCCAAGCGTCCTGATGATCATCGTCGGTGCAGTGATTCTGTTCGTTGCGCTGCTAGTCAACATTTGGGCTTGGTACAACATGCGCAAGGAACGCGGACCTCGCAGGCGCATTCCAAAGGCGCCACAGGGGCCAAGAATGCGCCGCCGACGCAGCAAGCAGACCGCTCCGTCGCGTGGTCGTCGTTCGGCACGCAACCTGTCCGTAATAGCTGGGTCACTGGCCCTGGCCGGAATCCTGTCCGGCTGTTCCGGGGTCGCGGTTCAGTCCCCGGCCGCAACCGGAACTGCGGCAGCTAGCATTCAACAGCCACCGGTCGTAACGGTGGGTCAGCTTGGACGCATCGTCAAGGACATCGCCCAGACGGTGGCGGTCGCCGACGCCTCGCGCGACACTAAGGTGCTGGCCGGACGAGTCACCGGTCCGGCGCTGGAAACTCGTCAGGCACACTACGTGCTTCAGAAGGCCTCCAAGAGCGTGGGAGCGCTGCCGCCGATCGCGAGCGCCAAGATTTCGCTGGCTCTGCCTGCCGCCACAAATCTCTGGCCGCGCACGGTAATGGTAATCACCAGCGATGTCGGTGCCACTGCTCTTCCACAGATGTTGGTATTGCAGCAGGCAAGTCCACGTGCGCAGTATCAGCTCTGGTACAACATCGATATGTTGCCGGGAGTCAAGTTGCCCGTTGTAAACACGGCGAAGGTGGGCGCCATCCCGGTTGCCGCCGATTCGCTCTTCCTCAAGATTGCTCCGAACGCCCTGCCGGCGGCCTTCGGCGACCTAATCGACAACAGCCAGGCGTCGCTAAGCGCTCCGATGTTCAATGTCGCGAACGACGAGTATTACCAGCAGATCTTCGCCTCGCAGCAGTCACAGGCTCAGACCCTGAGCAACGCCACCATCAAGATCAAGCACCTGCTGGGTAACCCAACGGTATTGAGCCTCTCCACCCTCAACTCGGGTGCTTTGGTGGCCGTTTACATGAACGATAAGTACGTGATCAAGCCCAAGGATAGGACTCAGGCGGTTGCGGTTTCCGGCAACGAGAAACTGATGTTGGGCTCTGCCGGAAGCGCCACTGGAATCAAGTCGTTCTACGGTTCCATGCTGCTGTTCTACGTGCCGAGCATCTCATCCAAAGACAAGATCATCACCCTGGGTGCCACCCAGGAGCTGCTTAGTGTGAAGGCCCTGTAGTGTCGAATTTTTCTGGTTCAAATCTGCCATCGATGGGCGGAGCGGTGGACCTCTCCGCGCTGGTGAACCGTGCTAGGCAGCAGTCAACCCAATCGGCGCCTGCTCGAGCAGGCGAAGCACCTGCGCAAACTGCGCCCGGCACGCCCGGCTCCGCTGCCCAAAATGAGGCGGCTGCGGCCACCACCGATGGCCTTGGCGTCACCTCCCTGGTTCAAGACATCACGCCGAATGAATTGGCGAAGTTCGTAAAGTTCTCGGAGAAGGTTCCGGTTCTCGTCGAGTTTCACACCGTACGAACCGAAACCAGCGTTTCCCTTTCGCGCAAGTTAGTTGCGGAGGTCAACCGACGCGGGGGAGAACTGATCCTGCTTCGCATCGACGGCGACAACGCCGGTCAGTTGCTTCAGGCCTTCCAGGTTCAGTCCCTGCCTGCGGTGGCTGCGCTATTGATGGGGCAGCCGGTGCCACTATTCAATGGTGATCAGGATCCACCCGTCATCCTGCAGGTTTTGGACAAGCTGATACAGCTGGCGGTGGAGAATTCCATCACTCAGCGCGCTACGGTTACCTCGGACGCTCCGGTTGCTACTGAGCCCGCGCTGCCGCCGAGGCATCAGGCGGCACAGGATGCCATTGCTGCTGGAGATTACGAGGGTGCGGTTCGGGAATTCGAAGCCGCACTAAACGAGGCCCCGGCAGATGTCCTGGCCGCGACCGGACTCGCGCAGGCGAAGCTGCTGGAACGAACCGACAAACTCGACCTGGAGCGCGTCCTGAGCGAGCCAAGCACCACGCTGGCCAGTGTCATTGAGAAGGCAGACGTTCTCGCCGTGATTGGCCACTTCGACAAGGCCTTCGGCGCCATCCTCGACACCTTCGAGGTAGCGACTAAGGAGGACCGCGAACTTCTGCGCAATCACCTGCTCGAACTTTTCAAGGTTGCCGGCAGCAATACGCCAGAGGTGGCGGCCGCCCGAGCGCGGCTAACTAATCTGCTTTACTAGCCGATTCAGTCCTTTTTGGCGGCCGGTTTGCGCTTTGCTGCCTTCTTAGCCGGCTTGAAGTATATTGCGGCCAGTGGCGGCACGGTGACTTCCGCGCTAAATGGCTGCCCCTGCACTCCCGCCTCCGAAACGTGGATCTTGCCCATGTTTCCCACGCCGGAACCACCGAATTCGGTGGCATCGGTGTTTAGGATCTCGACCCACTCGCCATCGCGAGGGAAACCAACCCTGAAGAAGCCGTGCGGATGTCCCGCGAAGTTGACGATCACAACGATCGGCTCACCGGCATCGTCGTAACGCACAAACGAAACAGTGTTTTGGTCGGCATTGCCGCCGTCGATCCACTGGAATCCGGCGCGTTCGGTGTCCAGCTGCCACAGGGCAGGGTTTTCGCCATAGATGCCGTTGAGGCTGGCAACCAGCTTCTGAACGCCCTGGTGCGCCGGCTGGTCCAGGATCCACCAGTCCAGTCCGCGCTCCGAGGACCACTCGCTGAGCTGGCCGAACTCGCTGCCCATGAAGAGCAATTTCTTGCCCGGGTGCGCCCACATGTAGGCCAGGAAGGCGCGCAGGTTTGCCAGCTGTTGCCACCGGTCGCCCGGCATCTTGGCCAGCAGCGAGCCCTTACCGTGAACCACCTCGTCGTGGCTAATCGGCAGCACGAATTTCTCGTCGTAGGCGTAAAGCATGCTGAAGGTCAGCTCGCCGTGGTGGTACCGGCGGTACATCGGGTCTTTCTCGATGTACTGGAGCGTGTCATGCATCCAACCCATGTTCCACTTGAAGCCGAAACCGAGACCGCCGCCATCGGTTGGGGCGCTTACGCCAGCCCAGCTGGTGCTCTCCTCGGCAATCATCATGATGCCAGGGTTGCGGCGATAGACGGTCGCGTTCGCCTCCTGCATGAACCTGATGGCATCCAGGTTTTCGCGTCCTCCATTTTGGTTTGGAACCCACTCGCCTTCCTTGCGGCTGTAGTCCAGGTAAAGCATGGATGCCACGGCATCCACCCGGAGGCCATCGATGTGGAATTCTTCGATCCAGTAGTTGGCGTTAGCCACCAAGAAGTTACGTACCTCGTGACGGCCAAAGTTGAAGATAAAGGTTCCCCAGTCGGGGTGTTCGCCCTGACGCGGGTCTTCGTGTTCGTAGAGGGGGGCACCATCGAAGCGGCCCAGCGCCCACTCGTCCTTAGGGAAGTGCGCTGGAACCCAGTCCAGGATGACGCCGATGCCGGCCTGGTGCAGTTTGTCCACCAGGTAACGGAAATCATCCGGCGACCCCAACCTGCTGGTGGGTGCGTAGTATCCGGTTACCTGATAACCCCACGATGGTGCATACGGATGCTCCGAAATCGGCATGAATTCAACGTGAGTGAATCCGAGTTTCTTAACGTAGGGGATTAGTTCATCGGCCAGGGTGCGATAGGTGAGGCCTGGCCGCCACGAGCCTGCGTGCACCTCGTAGGTGCTCATCGGGGTCTTGAGGGCGTCTCGGCCTGCGCGTGCCTTGATCCAGCTGGCGTCCGACCACTTATAACTGCTCTCGGTGACGATGGACGCAGTCGCGGGCGGAACCTCGGTGGCCCGGGCCAGGGGGTCAATCTTGGTGATCCAGTGGCCGTCCTTGGTCAGGATCTCGTACTTGTACTTCGATCCAACGCCCACGCCAGGTATAAAGATTTCCCAAACGCCGCTGGAGCCCATTACGCGCATGGCAGTTCCGGTGCCGTTCCAGCTATTGAAATCGCCGACCACACGGACGGACTGTGCGCCCGGCGCCCAGACCGCAAAGGAAGTTCCCTGCGACTTGCCGAGCTTGGTCTTCATCTCGACTACATGCGAGCCAAGCGCGCGCCAGAGTTCTTCGTGGCGACCCTCGCTGATCAGGTGGAGGTCTAGCTCTCCGATGGTCGGCGCATAGTGGTAGGGGTCGTCCATCTCCCAGACGTTGCCGTCCTCGTAGCTGGCGCGAATGCGATAGTCCGGAACTCGGTTTTGGGCAAGTGCGCCCTGCCAGACACCATTTTCGAGGTGCTCCAGTGCCAGGACCGACCCATCCTCGAGCAGAGCCTCCACGGTAACGGCCAGCGGTTTGAGGGTGCGCAGCACGACCCCACCGTCGATGAGGTGGGCGCCCAGGATGGAGTGCGGGTCGTGGTGCGAGCCAACGCTGACTCTCCAGAGAGCGTGGGCGTCGAGGGTTGGTAAAGCGGGTGCCGCTTGCTTCTTGGACATGGTTTCCCCTCGGTTCAGGCTAGATGGCGTGGTCCACGCGCAGAATGTGTGCTGGCTCAGTGAACGGATCCAGACGCACGTAGTTGTGTTCACCCCAGTGGAACGAATTGCTAGTGATCAGGTCGGTCACTCGGTACCGAGAGCCGTAGGGCAGGCCCAGTTTGGCCAGGTCCAAGTGCACCGTGGTCTCGCGAACGGCATGCGGATCGGTGTTCGCAACAACGATGATGGTGTTTGCCTGTCCGGTCGGCGAGTTTTCGGCCGATACATGCTTGGAATAACAGATGATCGACGAGTCGTCGCTGCTCTGAATCTCAAGGTTTCGCAACAGGTGAAGTGCAGGATTCTCGTTGCGAATCTGGTTGAGGCGAGTGATGTACGGGGCAATCGACTTGCCATCTTGTTCGGCCTTCACCCAGTCGCGTGGCCGGTACTCAAATTTCTCGGAGTTGTTGTGTTCTTCGGCGCCCGGTCGCGCCACCGATTCCACCAGCTCGTAACCGGCGTACATGCCCCAGTTCGGTGTGGCGGTAGAAGCAAGTGCGGCACGGACCTTGTGTCCGGCTTTGCCACCAAACTGCAGGTACTCGGTGAGAATATCTGGCGTGGAGACCCAGAAGTTGGGGCGGAAGAAGTTCGACGATTCGTGCGCCACCTCGTTGAGGTATTGCTCCAGTTCGTAGCGGCTGTTGCGCCAGGTGAAGTAGGTGTATGACTGCTGGAACCCCACCTTGCCCAGCGTGTGCATCATCGCGGGACGGGTAAATGCCTCCGCGAGGAAGATGACATCCGGGTACTTGGCGCTCACTTCACCGATTAGCCACTCCCAGAACGCCACCGGCTTGGTGTGTGGGTTGTCCACACGGAAGACTCGAACTCCCTTGCTGATCCAAAGCAAAACCACGCGCAAGACCTCGTTGTAAATGCCAACCGGGTCGTTGTCGAAGTTAATCGGATAGATGTCCTGGTACTTCTTGGGAGGGTTTTCGGCGTATGCGATGGATCCATCGGCGCGGGTAGTAAACCATTCCGGGTGGGCGCTGACCCAGGGGTGATCGGGCGATGCCTGGAGCGCGAGGTCCATGGCGATTTCCAGGCCGAGCTTCTTGGCCTGCTTAACGAAGGCCTCGAAGTCCGCCATGGTGCCCAGGTCGGGGTGGATGGCGTCGTGTCCACCGGCGGCATTGCCGATTGCCCACGGCGAACCCGGGTCCTGTGGACCGGCTACCAGCGTGTTGTTTGGCCCCTTTCGGTGGGCCGTGCCAATGGGGTGAATCGGTGGCATGTAGAGGATGTCGAAGCCCATCGCCTTAACCGCGGGAAGACGTAGGGAAGCGGTTTTGAAGGTTCCGCTGGTCCAGGTGGCGGTTGCCTCGTCGAAGGTTGCGCCCTCCGAACGTGGGAAGAACTCGTACCAGGCACCGAATCCGGCCAGTTTGCGCTCCGATTTGATCACGAACTGTTGGCTCAGGGTATCCAGAGAGCGGATTGGCTCCGCGGAGACCGCCTTGAGCACCTCGGCGGACTCGGCTAGACCGAGCCGGGCCTCGATAGACATTGCCACGTCACCGAGTACGCCAGAGATTTTGGCTAGCAGGGCGGAGTTGCCCTTACTGCGCCCTGGTTCTTTGGCTGCGCGAGCGAAAAGGTTGACGCCCTCCATGAACATGAGCTCGACATCGATGCCCGCCCTGATCTTGATTTCGGCGTTGTGATGCCAGGTCTCGTAGTCGTCGGCAAAGGCTCGAATCTGGAAGCGGTATTCGCCCTTCAGCGCGCATCTGGCCTCGGCGTGCCAGAGGTCTGTTCCGGCCGCACCAGGATGCATTCTGTGTACCGTTGTCACCCCGGCCGGATCGGTGAGCAGCACCTCGGCCGCGACGGAATCGTGGCCCTCCCGGAAGACACGAGCCGAGAAGGGGATTACTTCGCCTTCATACGCCTTGGCTGGCCATCGACCGGCATCAACGACGGGGGATACATCCAGAATCGGAATTCTTCCGATTGGAGATTCGACACGGTACTTGATGCTGTCTTTGCTCACCCTTTGTAATTTAGTGAACAGCCGGTTGCCGGTTGCCAAAATATGCCGAGGCTTAACCAGTTCGTTGTATTTAGGAAGTGACTTTTACTTGCCCGAAACACTGAGGGCTCGAAGCAAAACGGTAGAGGCACCAGAAACCGTGAGCGGTTTGGCCGCATCGACTACCTCGAGGCTGGATGGTGGCAGTTCGAACGCGCTATTCCACAGCACCTCGTAGTGCTCGAAATCGGTGTCCTGCGGAAGCTGAACCTTGGTCTCGCGTTCCGAACCATGAATGATCAGCAGGGTGCGATTGGCCGTGCCGTCTTCGTCGAGGTGTTCGGTCAGGCGCTGAAGGGTGCGGGTCTCTACCGAGTTCCAGTCCTCGTTGGTCATGATGTGGCCGAGGGCGTTGTACCAGCGAATCCGGTCCAGTCCCACCTCCAGCCGTTCCCATGAGCCGAAATTGGTGGGTCGAAGCGAGGCATTTTCCTGGCGAAGCCTAGTCAGATACCCAAACGTGGTCTGGACGTCGCGCTGGGCTCGATCTAGATCCCAGTTGACCCAAGAAATTGCCGAGTCCTGACAGTAGGCGTTGTTGTTGCCCTGCTGGCTCTTGCCTCGTTCGTCGCCTGCCGTCACCATCGGCACTCCGGCCGAGAACAGCAGGGTGCCGAGCAGGTTTCGGGCGGCCTTTCGGCGCTGAGCTCGAATGGCTGGGTCTTGCGTTGCACCCTCAACCCCAAAGTTGAACGAGAAGTTGTTGTTGGTGCCGTCGCGGTTGCTTTCGCCGTTGATCTGGTTGTGCTTGACGTTATAGGAAACCAGGTCCTTGAGGCAGAAACCATCGTGGGCCGTGATGAAGTTGATGGTTCGAATGGGGCCGGCCGAGCCGCCTCCGATGACGTCCTGCGATCCAGCGAGCCTGGTTGCGATATCGGCAACGCCGTTCCAGTGGCTGCCGCTGTTTCTGGCATCGGCTAGGTCCGTCAACCAAAACCGGCGCACCGAATCGCGGAAGCGGTCGTTCCACTCGGAGAAGCGGTCCGGGAAGTTTCCGGTCTGCCATCCGCCTAGACCTACGTCCCAAGGCTCCATGATAAGTTTTGCGCTGGAAACAATCGGATCTTCTTGCATCGCCCGAAGCATCGGGTGATTTGGGTCGAAGGTGTTGGTTGCGTCGCGGGCGATGGTGGTGGCCAGGTCGAAGCGGAAGCCATCGACCTGCATTACTTCGGTCCAGTAGCGAAGCGAATCCATCGCAAGTTGGACTACGTGAGGGTTAGAAAAATCGAGCGAGTTGCCGCAACCGGTGGTGTCCTGATGCCACCCGCGGTCGTCGAGGCGGTAGTAGCTGCTGTTGTCCAGCCCTCGGAAGCTGTAGGTAAGTCCGCCACCGCCACCTTCGGCGGTGTGGTTGTACACAACGTCAAGAATCACTTCGATTCCGGCGGCGTGCAGCGCGCGGATTGCAGTTTTCAGCTCTCGGACGATCTCCGCCGGACCCTTTTCGCGGGCGCCTGAGGTTGCGTAGCGTGGCTGCGGGGTAAAGAAGTTGATGGTGTTATAGCCCCAGTAGTTGATGAGGCCCATGTTCATGAGTCGGGGTTCCGAGATGAACATGTGGATTGGAAGCAGTTCGACGCTGGTCACGCCAATCGACAGCAGGTGCTTGATGGTGCTGGGGTGTCCAAGTGCTGCATAGGTTCCACGAATCTCGTCCGGAAGTTCCGAATTTGCACGGGTCAGGCCTCGAACGTGCGCCTCGTAGATGATGGTGCGGTCCATCGGCGTTTCCGGCTTGGTGACACCCTGCCAGTCGAAGTCATCCTCGGTGGCTACGCAGTAGTACTCGCGGGCGCTAAGGCGCTCAACGGCACGCGCATATGGGTCGATCAGGTTTAGGGCCGCGTTGAAACCGTGCCGCGGGCCCTCTGGTCCGGTGGCGCGCAGGGCGTAGCAGACACCCGGTTTGATCTTGGGGCTGGTGGCCTCCCAGATATCCGCATTTCCGCGCTCCAACTGGATCTGTTCAACGACGATACGTGGGTTCGATTCACCGAGAATGCAGAACGCCACGGATTCGGCGTTGGCCGAATAAACCCGCACCGTGCCAGAGTTGCCAGCAAACGTGACGCCCATTCGATTTGGGTTCACCTGAGGGTTGCTGGCTGAAGTAAACATTAAGAGAAATCTTACTTTTTGCAAACGGTTACATACGAGACATTCGTGGAGTCGGGTTGCTTGTTCAAGAGGTGAATTGGTGGGCGGCTAGGCTTGATTCATGGTGGTTTACCTAGATCATGCGGCCTCGACTCCGGTGCGACCGGAGGTCGTAACGCTCGTCGGCGCACTCCTTGGGGCTTCTGGCAATCCCAATGCCGTTCACTCCGCGGGGCAAAAGACCAAGGCGGTCCTGGAACAGGCGCGCGAGGACATAGCGGCTCTGCTCGGCGCCAACCGAAACGAAGTGATTTTCACATCGGGCGGCACTGAGGCCAACAACCTTGCCGTGCTGGGACTCTTTGCGGCACGAAACGCCTCGGCCAACCGCCCTCTGGTTCTTTGTCTGGGAACCGAGCACCACGCGGTATTGGAAGCCGCCGAGCATCTGGAAAAGACCGGCGCGACGTTGGTGTTGATTCCGGTGACCCAGTCCGGTCAGCCGGACTCCGACTGGTTGGAAAGCTACCTAGCCGAGCACCACGAGCAGGTTGCGTTGGTTGCCGCCATTTGGGCCAACAACGAGACCGGCACGGTAATCAATCTGCCTAAAATCGCGCAAATTTGTAAGCGCTTCCAAGTCCCGGTGCACTCGGATGCCGTGGCAGCGGTTGGCCACCTAGAGGTCGACTTCGGTGCGCTCGGCGTGGACGCGCTGGCCTTCACCGGACACAAAATCGGAGCTCCGGTAGGTATCGGGGCCCTGTTGGTCGCACGCGGGTCTAAGGTTGCGCCGCGTGCCTTCGGTGGCAGCCAGGAGCGTGCTATAAGGCCCGGAACCCAGGACGTAGTCGGTGCCGCCGCCATAGCCGAGGCGCTCAGGCTGGCGGTTTCCGAACTTCCCGGGCACAGGTCCGAGTGGGAGCGCCTGCGCGCCCGGCTAATCCGTGGTGTGTTTGAAGCGGTGCCCGGTGCTCAACTTGCCGGCGAGGCGCTCGACTCAAGCGCGGAGCTTCGAATTCCTAACATC
>Ga0228702_1000081_pt1 | contig 91491 bp, 79 predicted proteins | sample McNCre217_Aug_MG_2_FD_178018 | JGI IMG/M metagenome (GOLD analysis project Ga0228702, IMG submission 178018) | Freshwater microbial communities from McNutts Creek, Athens, Georgia, United States - 20-17_Aug_MG | ecosystem: Environmental > Aquatic > Freshwater > Creek | place: USA: Georgia... | reverse complement strand
GTGAAGAAAGCTCGAAAGCGAATCCGTAGCGAACGGTAAACTTGGCTCTACCAGTGGCGTTAGCTCAGCCGGTTAGAGCAGCGGACTCATAATCCGTCGGTCGTGGGTTCAAGTCCCACACGCCGCACCAAAATTTATGCGTGGGACTTTAAACTCACCTGAAGTTTTGGCAACATGTTGCAAAGCCGCATAGCCGCGCCTTTGCCCGCCACGCCGCACACAACAGATGTATCCACTTGGGGGACTAAACTTTGTTTAGTTTTTCCAACGTAGGAAGTCATATGTCTAAAACACAGACGAAGGTTGAAGGCGACATTGTCGCTAAGCCTTTACGTCACCCCTGGCGATTGTTCTGGGCCGTTGTACTACTTGGAGTCACTGGCGCATTCATTTGGTCCTTGATCTCTGCACCGACAATCAACCATCAAGTCATCTTCAAATATCTATTTGATCCGATGATCCTCCAGGGTGCGGCCCTGACCGTGTGGATGACCTTACTGGCCATGATCATCGCCACTGCGCTCGCAACCGCCCTGGCTGTGATGAAACTTAGCGATAATCCGCTTTTGAAGGTCATAGCAACTGCCTACATTGAGTTCTTCCGCGGAACACCGCTTCTATTGCAGATCGTGTTCTGGGGCTACCTAGGCATCATTTATCCCCACATTGTTCTCGGTGTCCCGTTCACAACTGTGGTCTGGTTCGACCAACCAACATCAGCGGTAATTTCTTCATTTGCAGCCGGTCTCATCGCGCTATCACTCAATGAGGCGGCCTATGCGGCCGAGATTGTCCGTGCGGGTATTCTCTCGGTGGATAAGGGTCAGGCGGAGGCCGCTAAATCGCTAGGAATGGGTTCTTGGTACACGATGCGACGAATCGTGCTTCCTCAGGCGATGCGTGTCATTATTCCGCCTATGGGCAACGAGACGATCTCGATGCTCAAGAGCACATCGTTGCTTCAAGTCATTGCCGTAGCAGAGCTCTACACCGTAGCAAACCAAATCTCATCCCAAAACCTGGCACAGATTGAATTGCTAGTGGTGGCCGGATTCTGGTACCTGGTCATGAACACGATTTTGGGCTTCCCGCAACGCTATTTGGAGCGCCGCTTCGGACGTGGCTTCGATGGCCACGGCTCAGTGGGGCGAATTGGAAAGGGCGGCCTAAATGGCGGACACGTCTAAGACTCCGATGGTTCGCGCCGAAGGCGTGCGAAAGCGCTTCGGTAGCAACGAGGTTTTGAAGAGCATTACCCTAGAGGTTCAAACTGGTGAGGTTCTATGCCTGCTAGGACCGAGCGGTAGTGGCAAGTCGACCTTCCTTCGCTGCATCAATCACCTTGAGACCATAAATGCCGGCCGGATCTACGTAAACGATGATCTGATTGGTTACCGAGAGTCCCACGGTCAACTTCACGAGATGCATCCGCGTGACATCGCGGCACAGCGTCGCAATATCGGTATGGTTTTCCAGCGATTCAATTTGTTCCCGCACCTCACAGCGCTGGAAAACATCATCGAGGCGCCGATGGGTGTGGCAGGAAAGACAAAGACTGAGGCCGTTGAACGCGCTCAGTGGCTCCTGAAGCGAGTTGGTCTAGAGGACAGAGCCGATCACTACCCGAGCCAGTTGTCGGGCGGTCAGCAGCAGCGTGTGGCCATTGCGCGAGCACTGGCCATGGAACCAACGCTTATGTTGTTCGATGAACCAACGAGCGCCCTCGACCCTGAGCTGGTCGGTGATGTTCTCGAGGTCATGAAAGACCTTGCAAAATCGGGTATGACCATGATTGTCGTCACCCATGAGATTGGTTTCGCCCGCGAAGTGGCAGACACCGTTGTATTCATGGATGGCGGTGTGGTTGTGGAGTCTGGCAAGCCGGCAGACGTACTCGATAACCCGCAACATGAGCGCACCAAGTCATTCCTGCGATCAGTCCTTTAGAAACTTGATGGCCCGGCTTTAGGACCGGCATCGGCCTGCCGTAACAAACTGCGATTCATTCGTTTGTAAAGATTTAGTTACGCCTCGGGTTGTCGCGTTAGAAAATCGTTCGAAAGCGAATAGCCTGTCACTCGGGAATAATTTCTAGGAGAGACAGAATGAAGAAGCTCATTGCCGTCACAAGCGCACTCACCGTCAGCGCGCTGCTACTTGCTGGTTGCGCGTCTAGCACGCCTACCGCAACCAACACTGCGACCACCGCCGCTGGGGTAGACGCTAAGGCCGCCGCTCTAGTACCGGCACAGTACAAGACCGCCGGCATCAATGCTGGTTCGGACATCCCTTATGCACCAATGGAAATGTTTGACAGCAAGAACAACCCAATTGGCTTCGATGTAGATCTGATTAACGCAATTGGTGCCAAGCTCGGAGTTTCGGTGAAGTTTGAGAAGCAGTCTTTCGACTCGCTCATTCCTTCCCTCCAGGCTGCAAAGCATGATGTGGCAATGTCGTCGATGAGCGATACCATCGACCGCCAGAAAGTTCTAGACTTCGTCGACTACTTCAATGGTGGAGCCAGCCTGATGGTGAGCAAGGGAAACCCTAACGGTGTTAAGAGCCTAAATGATCTCTGTGGCAAGCCTGTCGCAGCCGAAGCGGCCACCTGGGAAGTAGACCTTCTAAACACCCAGAGTGACACCTGTAAGAAGGGTGGCAAGGCAGCGATTGAAGTTCTGTCGCTTCCAGGTGACACTGACGCCCAGAATGCAGTTCGCTCGGGTAAGGCAGTTGCTTACCTGGCCGATTCGCAGCTGGCTGCATACAACGTCAAGGTTGCCGGTAACGGCAGCTACTTCGATTTGGTAATCGACCCAGCGAACCCATTCGGTTACGAGAGCGGCTTGATTGGAATCGGTGTCCTGAAGAGCAACAGCAAGTTGACTGCTGCACTACAGGCTGGTCTTCAGTCCCTCATGGACGATGGTGGCTATGCTGCACTTCTCAAGAAGTGGAACCTGGAATCATTCAAGGTTGACAGCGCTACTATCAACGGCACCAAGTAAGTTTGAACCTCGAAACCCCGAAGATTGCGGTCTTCGGGGTTTCGACATTCTTGCGGCATTTTCGTGAATCTATGCCGCACTTGATTGGCACCGAAAAAGCTACCCGGCGGTCCATACTTTTCTGCCGGCTACGCCAACTTCAAGAACGCGAATAGCAGGAATGCTTTCTTCTTCACATTGGGTTGGATCTTTATCAAGTACAACCCAGTCATCAAATTGACTGTGCTCTTGTCCCATTTGGTATGCAACGTTTTTCGAATAGCACTCGAGGGCCTGGCTAGCCGAAATTGACTCGTGAACATTTAGCGGACTGTCAATGCTTTCGGGGGACAAGCGTGTTTGAGCGGTAAAAAGACCGAGCAGCGGATCAGGGGCCGATACGGGCCAGTCTGAACCGAAACTGACAGTTAGACCGGCTGCCATCAGGCTTGCTACTGGGTAGAGCCGGTCTACTCGATCAGTACCCAGAACCTCCTCGAGCCGCGCGGTTTCGGGTCCTCTTACAGCCCAACTAGGTTGTTGGCAAAAAATAACACCAAGTCGTCTAGCCAGTTCGAAATCAACAGATCGCACTAAATCGCCATGAGCTATAACCGGCCTGCGATCTACCGGTCCATTGCAAGATTCAACGTGTTCAATGGCTGCCAACGCCATCGTTACGGCTGCATCGCCAATCGCATGGAAATGCAGTTGAAAGCCAGCGTTATCCGCTGCAAGGGCCATGGTCGCAAGTTCCGAAGGGGTCCAGATCGGCTTCCCATTTGTGCCATCAATATACGGTTCGTGCATCACAGAGGTGCAGTTACCAAATACCCCATCGATGAAAATCTTGACCGAATTGCAGGTCAGTAGCGGTGATGCCGCGGCACGTACTTTGCTTCGAGTTGCCTTAGCGAATGCAAGGGATGAGTGCCAATCATTGGCGTCTAGCCGCGGCGCTAGGTTGACACGAATCTTCAATCTATCCAACCGCACGGCTTCAAGGTAGGCTTCCGGCATCCCAGGGTCAATCCAAGCCTCCTGAACTGCGACCAGTCCGGCCGCCAGCAATCGTTCCTGGGCTCGCTCAACAGCCGCTAAGTCAGATTCCAGCGAGGCAGGTGGCTGGTGATGGTAGACGAGCTGCATGGCGTCCCATTCGTGCAAAAGCCCCGTTGCCCGTCCGTCATCATCAACCTCTACTACGGCATTCTGAAGTGTGGGAACAAAGGTGTCTAGACCTGCTACAGCTAAGGCCGCAGAATTCACCCAAATTGAGTGGTGGTCTACCGCATGCACAACTACCGGAATTTCTGAAGCAACTGCATCGAGCAGTTTGGAATGCAAGCGGTGCGTGGCAGCAATTTCGGGCGAAAAACTGCCGCAATCCAACCAGGGCAGATCAGGATTCTCCGCCATGTGCTTGGCAATTTCCTTTTGAATCTCTTCGACTGACGTGCAATGATCCAGGATTGGGCCGTCAGACTCACGAGCAGAGAACAGTGGGTGACAGTGTCCGTCACGGAACCCCGAGAACCGGAACATTAAAGTCGGTCGCGCTCACGCAGGTAGCAACCGGCGCAAAGAGACTCGTAGGTCGTGTCAATGCCATCGATAGCTACTTGACTTCCGGCGAAAACAAACTGCCCACCCGCGCTTCTTGCGTTAAAGATTGCTTTGCGACCACATCGGCAAACCGTCTTTAGTTCTTCAAGACTGTGGGCTAGCTCGAAGAGTCGCAGTGATCCGGGGAAGGACTGGGTAAGAAAATCTGTACGCAGGCCATATGCCAAAACAGGTACGCCGTCGAGCACTGCGATTTCAAGCGCTTGGTCAATTTGCTGCGTAGTGAAGAACTGCGATTCATCTAGCAGAAGGCATGCAGTGTCTAAACCGGTTTCAGCCATCTTCAGGCCCCGATAGTGCGCAAAAGCCTGTCGCAGGTTATCGGTGGGGGAGACTAGAAAATCAACCTTTCGGCTCATTCCCAATCGGCTTACAACGGTGTCTCCGCCCTTGGCGTCAATGTCCGGCTTTGCAAGGAGTACCGCCTGCGACCGCTCCTCGTAGTTGTACGCCACCTGTAAGAGGGCCGTGCTCTTTCCCGAGTTCATCGCACCGTAGCGGAAATATAGTTTGCTCATAATCTTGCTTCACTATTTAGTGTCGTTAAAACAGTGCCGTAGCGGACATAGAGTTGGTTCAATTTCTATATCCGCTACGGCGCTTTGAATGCTTTTTGTTATTGCTGGTAGCTGCGGAAGATCACAACCGCATTGTGTCCGCCGAAACCGAACGAGTTGCTCATAGCAACAAGTTCACCTTCACCAAGTGCTTGGGGGCTAGTAACTACGTTTACCGGAATTTCAGGGTCCTGGTTTTCCAGGTTGATGGTTGGTGGTGCTAGGCGGTTCTTGAGTGCCAAAACAGTGAAGATTGCCTCAATTGCACCAGCGCCACCAAGTAGGTGACCGGTTGACGACTTAGTAGCAGAGATTGCAATGTCATCTAGATGCGCGCCGAACACGCGACGGAGCGCCGTGTACTCGGCAATGTCACCAACCGGGGTTGACGTGGCATGTGCGTTGATGTGGCAAATGTCACTGGCGGCAACTCCACCATGCTCAAGAGCACGTACCACAGCACGCGCCGCACCAGTTCCCTCAGGATCCGGAGCGGTGATGTGATGGGCGTCAGAGGTTACTGCACCGCTGACAAGCTCAGCGTAAATCTTTGCTCCGCGCGCCAAGGCGTGCTCTTCGGTCTCAATAACCAAGGCACCCGCACCCTCACCCATAACGAAGCCATCGCGACCTAGGTCGTATGGTCGGCTCGCTCGTGCTGGTTCATCGTTGCGACGCGAAAGTGCGTGCATCGATGCAAACGCTGAGATTGGTAGTGGGTGAATTGCGGCCTCGGAACCACCGGCAACCACGACATCAATCTCACCAGAACGAAGTCGATCGATCGCGTTTGCCAACGCCTCGGTGCTGGAGGCACATGCTGAAACAGCGGTGCGGACACCTCCGCGGGCTGCAATGTCCATGCCGATTGCGACGGCAGGGCCATTTGGCATCAGCATTGGAACAGTCATTGGCAAGACGCGACGAGGACCTTTTTCCTTCAAAGTGTCAAAAGCGTCTAGAAGAGTCCAAACACCACCTATGCCCGTGGAAAACTCCACTGCGAGGCGCTCTGGAGCGACCTCCGGCATGCCCGCGTCTTTCCACGCTTCACGGCCCGCGATAAGCGCAAATTGACTAGATGGGTCGAGGCGCTTGCACTCCTGAGGAGTTAGAACCTCGGCTGCCTTTACCTTTGCCTGACCGGCAAACGTAACAGGGATCTCGTAGCGAGCCACCCACTCTTGTTCCAGAGTGCTGATGCCAGATTCGCCGGCAAGAAGTGCACTCCAGGTGGACTCGACATCGCCGCCGAGGGGAGTGGTAGCTCCCAGCCCGGTGACGACAATCTTGCCAGCCAAGGTGTGTTAGCCCTGAGCCGCGACGATGAAGTTGACTGCGTCACCAACGGTGATCAGGTTCTTTACTTCCTCGTCTGGAATCTTGACACCGAACTTGTCCTCGGCGTTTACAACGATGGTCATCATCGAGATCGAGTCGATGTCGAGGTCATCGGTGAACGACTTCTCCAGCTGTACGGACTCGGTTGCGATACCAGTCTCGTCGTTAACGATCTCTGCGAGACCAGCCAGAACTTCAGCCTGCGAAAATGCCATTTGTTTCTCCTTATTGGTTGTTGAGGAACTTATAGAAGTTTAAGGGAGCACGACCACTTGAGCGCCGAAGGCAAGGCCCGCGCCGAAGCCTATTTCTAGCGCGAGTCCGCCGCTTTTCACCTCGCCGGATTCAAGAAGTGAATGCATTGCCAGTGGGATGGATGCAGCCGAGGTGTTTCCAGTAGTAACGATGTCACGGGCAACAACGACGGACTCCGGCAATTTGAGCTGCTTAGCCAACTCATCGATGATGCGAATATTGGCTTGGTGAGTAACCAGAGCGCTCAGCTGCTCAGGCTCGACGCCTGCAACCTCTAGTGCCTTACGAGCGGTCTTAGCCATCTCCCAGACTGCCCAGCGGAAGACCGTTTGACCTTCTTGACGCAGGGTCGGCCACGAAGCCGAACCATCGCGGAAGTCGAGTAGCGAGCTGGTCATGCTTACGGCGTCCCAGTGCGACCCATCGGAACCCCAGACTGTTGGCGAAATTCCTGGGAAGTCACTCGGGCCAACGATTGCCGCACCAGCGCCGTCGCCCAGCAAGAACGAGATACTGCGATCAGTTGGGTCGATAAAGTCAGACAATTTTTCGCCGCCAACTACAAGGACATACTTGGCCATACCGGAGCGCACTAGAGCATCCGCCTGGGCGATCCCGTAGCAGTAGCCAGCGCATGCTGCAGAAACGTCGTATGCAGGTGCCGGATTAGCGCCCACCTTATCAGCAAGAAGCGCTGCGGCTGACGGTGTTTGGAAAGGGTGGGTGATGGTGCTGAAAATGACCGCACCAATTTCTTTAGGGTCGATGCCGGCCTTCGCGATTGCCTCATTCGAGGCCTCCACTGCCATGTCCATTAGCGAACGTTCCTTGGAGGCGCGACGGCGTGTAACAATACCGGTGCGCTGCCGAATCCATTCGTCAGATGAGTCAATCGGACCAGCAATGTCATCGTTTGTAACCGTAAGGTCACCACGAGCGGCACCGAGGGCGAAGATACGCGAGTACTTGACTACGTCGTACTGGTTCAATACAGGCTGAGTCATGACTTCCTTAGCTGTGGTTTGCGATCAGTTCGCGAGCGGCATCCAAGTTTTCCGGTGTCTTGATCGCGAGCGTCTCTATTCCCGGCATTCCCCGTTTTGCAAGGCCAACGAGAGTGCCGGCTGGGGCAACTTCAATTACCGCAGTAACTCCGGCTTCAACCATCGCAGCCATGCACAAATCCCAGCGAACTGGGCTCTTAACCTGGGACACCAGAAGCGAGACAAACTCGGCACCAGAGGTAACACGGCGACCACCACTATTGGTCCAGAGTGAAATGGCCGGGTCATTCACCACGACGCCCTGTGAATAAGCCTCAAGAGTTTCAACGGCAGGAGCCATGTAGCGAGTGTGGAATGCACCGGCAACCTGAAGTGGGATGACTCTGCTGCCAGTTGGGGGAGTAGCCAGGAGAGCCGCAATGCCCTCCGCGCTTCCCGCAGCAACAATTTGACCGCCACCGTTGTAATTGGCTGGTTCGAGCCCGAGTTCAGTCAGTCGAGCCTCGACAATCGCTTGTTCTCCACCTAGAACTGCCGCCATCGAAGTCACCTCGAGAGCCGCGGCCTTGGCCATTGCGTTGCCGCGTTCCCGAACAAACTTGATGCCGTCCTCCGATGTAAAGACTCCAGTCGCAACCGCAGCAGTTATTTCACCTACTGAGTGACCAGCTACACCAGCGATGCCTGATTCCGCGATCGGAGTGTCGCCAAGCAAAGCCGCTAGCGTAGCCACACCTGCGCCCACGATTAGCGGTTGTGCAACCTTCGTGTCACGAATAGTGTCTGCGTCGGCGGTAGTGCCAAAACCAACTAAGTCGATTCCACTGGCAGCCTGTTGAGCCTCAATCGAGGATGCAAACTCTGGCATTTCCAACCACGGGGTTAGAAAACCTGGGGTCTGGGAACCCTGTCCGGGGCAAACGACTACGATCACTCTTGCTCCTAGGCCTCGCCGCCAGCGTTACCGCTGGTGCCTGCGTTTACGTCGTGGAGACGGTACTTTTCAATAGCCTGACGCGGTGCACTTGGGTCCATCTTGCCCTGTGCAACTAGCTGCTCGAGGACTCGCACGGCAATCGACGGACCGTCGATCTTGAAGTGACGGCGGGCTGCAGCACGGGTGTCGCTGAAGCCATAGCCCTCGGCGCCCAGAGTTGCGTAGTCGCCTGGAACCCAGTTGCGAATCTGATCTGGGATTGCGTGCATGTAGTCAGAGACGCCGAGGAATGGACCCTCGTTGCCCGCCAACTTGGATGTGATGTACGCCGGAGCAATCTGCTGGTCTGGGTTAAGGAACTGAGCCTCGTCACGCGCTAGACCCTCACGACGCAATTCGGTCCACGAAGTTACCGACCAAAGGTCAGCCGATACACCCCAGTCGTTCTGAAGGAGGGCCTGAGCTTCCTTTGCCCATGGAACTGCAACACCAGACGCCAGAATCTGAGCCTTGTGACCGTGTGCTTCATTCACCGAGATACGGTGGATGCCGCGGATGATGCCTTCGACGTCGGCGTCGGCAGGCTCAGCTGGCTGCTGGTAAGGCTCGTTGTAGACAGTTATGTAGAACACTACGTTCGGGTCTGGGTGCTGACCGCCGTACATACGCTCGATACCGGCACGAACAATGTGACCGATTTCGTAACCATAGGCAGGGTCGTAACTGATTACACCGGTGTTAGTGGCAGCAATGAGCGGACTGTGGCCATCGGCGTGCTGAAGACCCTCACCAGTCAAGGTGGTTCGGCCCGCAGTAGCACCAATCATGAAGCCTCGGGACAACTGGTCGGTAGCGGCCCAGATGGCGTCAGCGGTGCGCTGGAAGCCGAACATCGAGTAGAACACGTAGAACGGAATCAGTGCCTGGCCGTGAGTTGCATAGCTGGTTGCTGTAGCGGTAAATCCAGCCATCGCACCGGCTTCGTTGATACCGGTGTGCAGAATCTGACCCGATGGTGACTCCTTGTAAGCCAGGAGCAGCTCACGGTCAACCGAAATGTAGTGCTGGCCGTTCGGGTTGTAAATCTTCGCGGTTGGGAATAGCGAGTCCATACCAAAGGTGCGGGCCTCGTCCGGGATGATCGGAACGATTCGCTCACCGATTCCCGGTGCACGCAGCAAGTCCTTGAACAGACGGACAAAGGCCATGGTGGTTGCAACCTCTTGGTTGCCCGAACCACCCTTGACGATGTCGTAAACCTTTTGCTCTGGTAGCGCGAAGTCGACGTACTTGCTACGACGCTCAGGAATGAACCCGCCGAGCTCACGACGGCGGTCCAGCATGTACTGGATCTCCGGCGCATCGAAACCGGGGTGGAAATATGGAGGCTGGTAAGGCGATTCCTCAAGCTGTGCGTCGGTAATAGGGATGTGAAGTTCGTCGCGGAAGGCCTTGAGGTTATCAAGGGTGAGCTTCTTCATCTGGTGGGTTGCGTTGCGACCCTCGAAGCTCTTGCCGAGGGTGAAGCCCTTAATCGTCTTAACCAAGATGACCGTTGGCTGACCCTTGTGCTCCATAGCCGCCTTGTATGCAGCATAGATCTTGCGGTAATCGTGGCCACCGCGACGCAGACCCCAAATCTCGTCGTCTGAAAGGGCGTCGACCATCTGCAGGGTGCGTGGGTCACGTCCGAAGAAGTTTTCGCGAACGAAGGCACCGGACTCGGTCTTGTAGGTCTGGTAATCGCCGTCTGGTGTGCGGTTCATTAGGTCAACGAGGGCGCCCTCGGTGTCCTTGGCCAATAGAGGGTCCCAGTCGCGACCCCAGATGACCTTTATAACGTTCCAGCCTGCACCGCGGAAGAAGCTCTCCAGCTCCTGAATGATCTTGCCGTTTCCACGAACCGGACCATCGAGGCGCTGAAGGTTGCAGTTGACCACGAAGGTCAGGTTGTCAAGCTTGTCGTTGGCAGCGAGCTGCAGTGCACCGCGGCTCTCAACCTCATCTAGTTCACCATCACCGAGGTAGGCCCAGACGTGCTGGTCGGTCTCTGGCTTCAAGCCGCGACCCTCGAGGTAACGGTTCGCCTGAGCCTGATAAATGGCGTTAATCGGACCCAAACCCATTGACACGGTAGGGAACTGCCAGAAGTTTGGCATCAAACGTGGGTGTGGATACGACGAAAGTCCACCACCGGCGTGTGACTTTTCCTGACGGAAACCATCGAGCTGGTCGGCACTCAGGCGACCCTCAAGGAACGCACGGGAATATGGGCCAGGGGAGGCGTGACCTTGAATAAAGATCTGGTCACCGCCAGAGGCGTGGTCTTGCCCGCGGAAGAAGTGGTTGAAACCAACCTCGTATAGCGAGGCAGAGGACGCAAATGTCGAAATGTGTCCACCGACGCCAACGCCCGGGCGCTGGGCTCGGTGAACCAGCATCGCGGCATTCCAGCGCATCCAGGCACGGTAGGTGCGCTCAATTTGCTCGTCACCAGGAAACTCTGGTTCGTTTTCAACAGCAATTGTGTTGATGTAGTCGGTGGTTGGAACGATTGGCACATTCAGCTGCAGCTCGTGGGAACGACGCAGCAGGTTGAGCATGATTTCGCGAGCGCGTCCACGGCCGTGGACTCGAGCCACGGCATCGAGTGACTCCAGCCACTCGGAGGTCTCCTGAGGATCGATGTCAGGGGTGTTTACAGCGAAGGCGTCTTGGTTGTTAATTGACACCGAGTCCTCAATTCCATCTAGAAACGCATTGTGAGCGAGAGAGACATTGTTAACGGCTTGGGTGCAAGCCACCTATAGAGTTTATTCGCTTGATAGGAAACATTTGGCGACATTTGCCTGTTTGTAGCAATCGTCAAATTCGTGATAAAACCCTCAGACTCAAAGGAATTCAAATGGCACCTCTCGTCGGTGAACTGGCCCCGGACTTCGCACTCGCAAACCAGAATGGCGAAACTGTGGCACTTGCGGATTTCCGCGACAAGAAGAACGTGGTTCTGGTGTTTTACCCTTATTCGTTCACGGGAATTTGCACCGGCGAGCTTTGCGAGCTGCGCGATAATCTGGCCATCTTCGAAGACGCCAATGTTGAGGTCCTGGGCATTAGTTGCGACTCGAAGTTCACTCAGCGTGTCTTCGCCGAACAGGAGAACTACCAGTTCAGCCTGCTGAGCGACTTCTGGCCACATGGCGCAGTCACCAAGGAATACGGCGTATTTATTGAAGAGAGCGGCATGCCGACTCGCGCCACCTTTGTGATCAACAAGGCTGGCATCATTACCGCGAAGTTCGTGACAGCCCCTGGCCAGGCTCGCAACTTCGCTGACTACAAGACGGCAATCGCGGCCCTATAGAGAAATTTTGCAAAATATGCGCTAGAGTATTCAAGTTGTCTTCGGACGGCAAGGGCCTTTAGCTCAGTTGGTAGAGCGCCACGCTTACACCGTGGATGTCATCGGTTCGAGCCCGGTAGGGCCCACAAATCAAGCGGCATCTCCTTTATTGGAGGTGCCGCTTTTTGCATATCGGGTACCGCGACTTTGTTGTCCGCTAGCATTTTTGTTATGACTTCCAATGACTGGCAAGAGCGCGTCCTGACCGATGCCGAGTTACAGGTAACTCTTGCAAAGTTAGGCGCCTTGGATGCCATGCAAGTCCTTCAGCGTCAACTTGAATTGCGTTCCGCCCAGCACTCGCAGGCGCCGGTTTTGCGCGATGAGGTTTCGAACCACCTAGAGCTCGGTTTGACCGACGTGGTTCCAATCGCCGAGCCATTTGACCCTTTGGTCGAGCCTGTCGCCATTGAAGTTGACCCTCCAGTTGCGCCTATAACCGCACCAGTTGAACCAGCCGCCGTGACGAATAATCCCCAGGCTGATATTGCAGCCAACCTGAATGCACTTTTTTCTAGCCGGCAGCATGTAAATTTCGAGGCGAAACCACCCCTAGAACTGAAGCCTGTCGAGCCAAAGTTTGACTACGCACCGATTCCATTGGAATCTGATACCAAGAGCTTCTTTATCCCAACGTTTGCAAATCCGCTGCCAGACACCCAGAGCATCGAGGTCGTGACTCCGATAGCTCAGCATGGTACTGATACCGAGACGCCGAAGAATCAGCTGAGTCCCGCAGTTGAGTCGCCTGAAACCAGCCTTCCTCAGCCTTTGCAGCTAGACGTGACAGAACTACCGTCAGCAGAAGAGGCCGTTACCGCTTACGAAGAGGCGGGGACTACCAGCACCCCGCAGCCAACGCTCGTTGACGAAGTCATACTCGAAGTTGGGGGTGAACCCGTTGACTTTGATTTGGTGACTCCGACCGCAGAGGTCCCAGAAGTTGCGCCTCAGGTGGTGGAAGATTCACTACCAATCGCGATCCCTGTAAACCCGGATACTGCCAGGGTGCCAGAGCTTCAGGCGAAACCAATTCGAGAGACCGAAACGGTTACTGGTAGAAGCGCTTTCGGAGCGCTTATTGCAACTTGGAATGGCACCGGGAATCTGTTGTTCTTGATTGCTGCGGGGTTCACTGCAGCAGCCCTGCATTTCAATCTGATTAGCACCTTGGCAGGAGCCTTTGGTGCTATGGCAGCCGCTGGCTTTGGTTTCGGTACCGCGGCCCTGTCTGCGCGCCGAGGTCGCCAACCACAAGCGACAATATCGCGTGCAGCCTTTGGTGTTCGTGGAGCAATCGCTCCCTTGGCGCTGGTGTTGATCGCGAAGTATGCCGCCACCGCCGTCGCTGCCATAGCAACGGCATTCGCTGTGATCTGGTTCTTCCCTGGGCTTCCAACTTTGCTAAAAGTTGGAGGTTTCACGCTCGACATATTCGCAGTTGTCCTGACGGCACTTTTGGTAGTCGCCACGGTAGTGACCATTATGGGCGCTGCTGCCCGATTCCTAGTTACTGCCGTCGTTGCCGGCACAACAATTGCTTGGGTACTGAGCATCGCGGCCACTGCCGCAGTAGTGCACCCAGTAACCATCGGGCTCGGTGGTGGAGTTCAGGCAGGCAATGCGCTGACCTTGGCGTCAGTGTTGTTTATTTTGGTAAGCATTGTTTGGGGCACAACAGCCGCAGATGAGACACCTAACCTTCGCAGCGACATAGTCGCACCAAAGCTGATCGCAGCCGGACTACTTAGCCATGCATTCATCGGCACACTGGCGGTATTTGCTGGATTTGCGTTTTATAGCATCGACGTTCCGGTTCTCAAAGGTCCATTCTTCGGTGCGGTATTCGCAATCCTGGCTGTATTGGCGCTATCGCATCAAATTCGCCGCTCGGCCGACTCATTCTCAGGCTTTGGGCTGCGGGGGACTCGTTGGTGGGTAGTCGTCGGTTCATCGGTATTGGTGGCTGTGGCTGGCATTTTCGCTCATCTTTTTATTGCCGACAACGATTTGAAGGCGGCGGCGATTTCTCTATTGCCAGTTGCGGGCGTGCCTGTTGTTTCATGGCTCGCTATCTATGGAGTTGATAGCATCCTGCGTCGCGAGGACTACCACGAGATCTCTTTGCTTCGTGACTACGGCTTCTATGGCCGCGTCAGGTTGATGAACCTCGCCGGTTGGACTGTTGCCCTGATTATCGGACTCGGCTTTGTACAGTCAAATGTGGCTGCGTTTACATGGCTTGGTTACTTGGCGCGACCTCTAGGTCTCTCGACCGCGGGTACGCCTGCTTCCACTGGTGTCTGGATTGCGTTCTTTATCGGCCTTATCACGCCGCTGCTTACGATCCGACAAATTCAAGAACAAGAAGCCGAAGGGCGTGCACTGCAGGAACGCCACAAGGAGCTCATTAATGTTTTGGGTGAGCTCTAGTGGTTCAACTAGCCGCACTACTTGGCCACTTTGAATCCCTTTGGCCGATTGAAGGGGCCGAATCCTGGGATGCACCCGGGTTGATTACTGGTTCACCGTTGAAGAACGTGCACCGAGTATTGCTAAGTGTTGATGTGACGTCGGAAGTTGTTGAAGCGGCGGTCAATTCGGAAACAGATTTATTGATTTCCCATCACCCGTACCTGATGCGTGGAGTTAAGAACCTGGCGGAAAACACAGCAAAAGGATCTGTGATTGCAACCGCAATTCGCGCCAATCTAGCCATGTTTGCGGCGCACACCAATGCTGACATCGTGGTCGACGGGGTTTCTGATGTACTAGCTAAGTGCCTTGGCTTGTCCAACCCACTTCCATTGGTTCCGATCAGCAACACGACTGGAACCGGTCGCGTTGGCCAACTCTCGGAGGTTATTTCGCTCGGTGAGTTTGCGGCTAAAGTCGCTCGAGCTTTGCCGAACACTGCTTCGGGTGTAAGAGTATCTGGCGATTACAACCGTCCGATTGAGCGAGTGGCCGTATGTGGAGGCGCAGGCGACGCATTTATAGACGCGGCATTCGCTGCCGGTGCAGATGTATACGTCACCTCTGACCTGCGCCACCATGTGACTCAGGATGCCGGTGAGCTTGCCAGGCTTAGCGGAGGCCCGGCACTGATCGATATCAGTCACTGGGCAGCCGAATTCCTCTGGCTCGAAGTTGCAGCGGAACAACTGCGTAGAATTTACCCTGAGCTAACGGTGGAGGTCTGTGACCTTCGGACCGACCCGTGGGACTTCGTTGTCACCCAGTAGTTCAAAGTCTTACTAAAGCAAACTAAAAAGGATCAAAGTGAAAGCCACTCAGAATCAACTCCAAGACCTGCTAGAGCTGGCTGCTATTGACCGACAGATTGTTCGCACCAGGAGTGAAATCGAGTCGCTCGGTAAGGACGCACGTTACCAAGAACTTCAGACCAAACTTCGTGCAAGTTCCAGCGATTTCGTGGCTGCCACCAACGACATTGATGGTCTAAAGCTTGAACTCAAGCGGGTAGAGAACGATGTTGAACTGGTTAGGAAGCGCGAAGCCAAGGACCAGGCTGCACTAAGGACCACATCGGTTGTGAAGGATGCTCAGGCCCTTCAGCATGAGTTAAAGACGCTGGAACGCCGTCGTGGCGAACTTGAGGACCAGGAACTTAGCTTGATGCAAGATCTGGATACAGCTCAAGCGGCACTGGAAGCCGTTACCGCCACTCGTACAGCAATTGAAGGCGAACTCAAAGAGGTAATTGCGGCCCTCGAGCAGGAACAGCGTCGACTAGTTTCTGGAGCCGAGCTTTCAGTAGCAGACCGAAAGCGAACCGCAGACAAAGTTCCCGCTGATCTTTTGAAACTATATGAGACCAAGGCAAAGCGAGGCCCAGCCATTGGTCGACTTATTCACAGTGAATGTGGCGCCTGCCGGATGAGCATAAGTGCGACAAATCTGGCTGAAATTACTAAGACCCCAACAGACAACCTCGTATTCTGCCCAGACTGCGCAGCAATCCTGGTTCGCTAATGAGCCGCAGCCTAATAATCGAAGCCGATGGTGGTTCACGTGGTAACCCAGGTGAATCGGGTTCGGGTGCCGTCGTAATCGATCGGCACACCGGGGAAATCTTGGTTGAGGTGGCTGAATACATAGGCTTGGCCACTAACAACGTTGCGGAGTATCGGGCACTGCTTGCCGGCGTCCGTGAAGCACTAGCCATCGATCCACAGTGCCACTTAGAAGTGAGGATGGACTCCAAACTAGTCATCGAACAGATGTCTGGAGGCTGGAAAATTAAACACCCAGATATGCAGGCTCTCGCTATTAGAGTTCATCAGGAGCTCAGCGGTCACCCGGTCTCGTGGACTTGGATTCCACGTGAACAAAATAGTCGCGCGGATGCACTCGCAAATCGTGCAATGGACAACAAGCGCACCGAGGTGCTGCACGCTAAAACTGAACCTGGTGCTGCGGACACGCCTCCTGTGGCCTCCGAGGTTGAGTTCAATTCGGAGAAACCGTCCTCGGTGCGAGCTCCTGGCGGTGTTACCAAGCCACTGACCACGTTGATTTTGGTTAGGCACGGCCGAACTGTCCTTACCGAAAGCAAACGAATCTCTGGCAGCGGGGGAGAAGATCCTCACCTGTCGCTTGCTGGCCAAGGTGACGCGGCCGCTGTGGCCAAAGAACTTGCACGTTTGGGAAGATCGGGTGTTTGGGGACACCTAAAGCCTGTGACTGCCGTCGTGGCATCACCGATGGCCCGCACCACCGACACGGCCAAGCGCATCGCTTCCGAATTGGGCCTAACTGTTGATTTTCTTAGAGACCTAAGGGAGATTGACTTTGGCTCCTGGGATGGCCTTACTAACGAGGAGGCCCTCGAGTTGGATCCAGCACGCTTTGCGGCCTGGCAGGGGTCGTGGGAAGTTGCTCCGCCGGGTGGAGAAAATCTCCGGGAATTTGATGACCGGATTCGGGCCGCAAGAAACGCAATCCTAGAGAAATACGCTGGCCAAACGGTGGCGGTAGTTGCGCACGTCATGCCGATTCGAGGAATGATTCGTGCTGCATTCGAGGCAGACATTGCCGGCTACTGGCGACCACAAATTTCGCCGTGTTCAATCACAATCCTGCGCCTCTGGGGCGTTGAAGCCGCGGAGATAACTACGGTCAACGCGACCCACCACCTCGCCAACTAACTTTCGCGAATCCGTGCAAGCCTAAAGCACTTGGCTAGCCCGTGGTCATTCGCTACGCTTAGAGGTCTGGTTGGGTCGACTAGACGATCGCGGCAGCAATAGCTGACGAGGAACGTCCGGGCTCCATATAGCGAAGCGGTGGGTAACACCCACTCGGGGCAACCCGCAAGAAAGTGCAACAGAAAGCAGACCGCCGCCTTTGGGCGGTAAGGGTGAAACGGTGGTGTAAGAGACCACCAGCGTCGTTGGTAACAGCGGCGGCTAGGTAAACCTCGCTTGGAGCAAGACCAGATAGAGGGCTGTGACGCGGCTAGCCGAGCCCTCGGGTAGGTTGCTTGAGGCCGACGGTAACGTCGGTTCTAGATAGATGATCGTCCCCGACAGAACCCGGCGTATCGGTCGACCCAACCAAATATTTAGTCGTAATGCCGGTCGGCGGCAACCCAGGCCGCGCCTAGAATTCCAGCGTTGTTGCGCTTCTGTGCCGGCACAATTTCAGTACTGAGCGTTAACTTCGGGAGGAACTCTTGGTGGTTCTTACTTACTCCGCCACCAACAATGATTAGGTCGGGAGAGAAAAGGCGTTCTAGAGTGCCGTAATACTTCTGAAGGCGCTCCGCCCAAGCGCTCCAGTCCAGATTCTCACGCTCCTTGGCAGCGAAACTAGCCTTGCTCTCATAGTCGACACCTTCGATTTCAAGGTGGCCCAACTCGGCATTAGGCACTAGTTTGCCGTCAATGAACAGCGCGGTACCGATTCCGGTGCCAAGCGTGGTCATAAGAACCAAGCCGCGTCGCTTTCGGCCAGCACCAAAGCGCATTTCTGCCACGCCAGCGGCATCTGCATCGTTGAGAACGTGTACGCGGCGATTCAAAACCGACTGAAAATGAGCATCAGCATCGAAGCCGATCCAATCTTTAGACACATTCGCTGCCGACATGGTTCGTCCGTGCTGAACCACCGCCGGGAAGCAGATGCCCACCGGCAGGTGGCTGCGCGTACCAACAAGCTGCTCGATGATTCTGGCAACCACCTCGGCGATATCTGCCGGGTTGCCACTGGCTGGGGTTGGATACTTCAGACGCTCGCTAAGTAGTTCACCACGTCGCACATCGACCAATGCACCCTTGATACCGGTTCCACCGATGTCAATGCCGATAGCCTTACGTGCCATTTTGTGCCTCTATTTCGCGTTTCTAGCTGTTGAAAAACTAAGGAAGGGTCAGGATTTCCGCACCGGTCTCGGTGACTACTAAGGTGTGTTCAAACTGCGCAGTGATGCTCTTGTCTGCTGTGGTTACGGTCCAACCATCCGACCACATTTCCCACTTGTGAGTGCCGAGGGTCAGCATCGGCTCAATTGTGAAGACCATGCCCACCTCCATGACATCCGAATAGATTGGCGCGGAGTCGTAGTGCGGGATGATCAAGCCAGAATGGAAGGCCTCACCAATGCCGTGCCCGGTAAAGTCACGAACTACGCCATAGCCAAAGCGCTTCGCGTAGGTTTCGATGGTTCGGCCAATGATGTTTACTTCACGGCCGGGAGCAACAGCAGCGATACCCCGTTGGAGAGCAATTTGAGTGCGCTCAACAAGCAGGGCCACTTCCTCAGAAACTTGCCCTACAAGGAACGTGACGTTTGAGTCTCCGTGGAAGCCGTCCTTGAATGCGGTGATGTCAATGTTGACGATGTCACCTTCGACTAGCACCGTGTCATCTGGAATGCCATGACAAATGACCTCGTTCACCGAGGAGCAGAGCGATTTGGGATAGCCGCGGTATCCGAGAGTGCTGGGGTAGGCATCGTTTGCAATTAAGAATTCGTGACCAATGCGGTCTAGTTCATCGGTGGTGATGCCGGGACGAATATGCGCACCAACGTGAGCAATCGCCTGGGCAGCAATCTTTCCGGCAGCACGAATCTTCTCGATTGCATTTGGTGACTGCACATAGCTGCCGGTGTACTTTGCTGGAGACTTTTTTCCAACGTATTCCGGGCGAGGAATACTCGCCGGTACCAGCCGCGTGGCGGAAACTACACCTGCAACAAGGTGTCCGGTAGCGGGATTTCTTGGCATGGGAATAGTCTAAATCCCATGCAAGCTAAGCCTGATGAACCAACGGCCATGCCGTCGGCAAAATCTGCGAACTCGACGGGCCGGAAGCCGTTGCCCGATGAATCCTGGTGGTACAACTTGAAGACCAACGAAGTAGAGTACGGGCTGCTCTCGGCAGCGGTGTATCGAGTTGGACCATTCGACACAAGAGTCGAGGCAGAGCAGGCCTTGGAACTGGTGAAGGCTCGAAGTGCTGCTTGGGCCAAGCAGGACGAAGAAGACCGGTAAATCTCTCCTTAAAGACCGAGAGATCTGGCCATCTACTGCGTATTACTCGAACTGATGTTCCGCAGCTGGAAAAGATCCTGTTTGCACTTCAGTGCTATACGACTCAACTGCGGCAAGTAGGGTTCCACGCAAATCAGCATATTTTTTAACAAACTTCGCGGGCTTTCGAGCTGAAAGACCAGCTAAGTCGGTCCAGACTAGGATTTGCCCGTCGCAGCCAGCGCCGGCGCCAATACCAATGGTCGGAATGCTCAGCTCGGCGCTAATTTGGGCGGCAATCTCAGCCGGTACCATCTCGAGCACAACCGCGAAGGCTCCTGCCGCCTGCACGGCCAGGGCATCGGCACGTAGTTGCTCGGCTCCTTCGCCGCGACCTTGCACTTTGAATCCACCCAGATTGTTTACACTCTGCGGTGTGAAACCGATGTGCCCCATGACCGGGATTCCAGCTTCGGTGATAGCCCTGATCTGAGTGGCCGAACGTTCGCCACCCTCAAGTTTCACCGCCGCTACGCCAGCTTCCTTCATTAGTTGGATTGCGGTTGCAAGTGCTTGTTCAGCACCCAACTCATAAGAACCAAAAGGCATGTCGATGACCACTAGCGCGCGCTGGGCAGCCCGACTTACCGCTCTGCCGAAAGGGATCATCTCGGATACGGTGATCGGAAGCGTGGTCTTGTAACCTAACGAGTTATCTGCAGCAGAGTCACCCACCAGAATTATGTCAACACCCGCTTCATCGAAAATCCCGGCCGTCAGATGGTCGTATGACGTGAGGCACACAATCTTGCGACCAGAGGACTTGAACTCCAGAAGTGTGGAGGTACGAACTACCTTCGGTACGTGCTCCATTAGGAACGCTTCCAGGCGTCCACTTCAATCTCAACCAGCATGGCTGGGTTTACAAACTGAAGGCCAGCAAGCATGGTTGCGGCTGGTCGGATTTCTCCAAAAACCTCACCGTGAGCCTTGGATGCTCCGTCCATGGCAGCGGCGTCGGTGCAGTACACGCGAGTGCGCACAACATCAGCCAGAGTGTAGCCAACCTCGGACAACGCGCCAGCGATTACAGTTCCCAGGGCGACTTTTGCCTGACCGTAGGCGTCGCCCTCGTGCTGCAATACGCCGCCAACAGTCGCGGTGCTGCCCGATACATGCACGTATTCGCCGCAAACAGTTGCACGCGAATAACCAATGATTGGCTCGTAAGGGGAACCGCTGCTGATGAGACGATCTGCTGCCATTTTTTGCTCTTTCATTCGATGCCACCTGGAACCCAGTGGCTTATTGCTTGATAACTAGATTAATGCCGGCCTAAGTCGAATTCCTGGTGGTTTAGGAATGATAGGCGTTGGTAATTGGCATACGACGGTCACGACCAAAGGCCATTCCCGTGATTTTTGGACCAATTGCTCCCTGGCGACGCTTCCATTCCGCCCTGTCCACCAGGCCTAGAACTCTGCTCACCTCAACTGGGTCGAAACCGGCTTTGAGAATCTCAGTTTGGCCAAGGCGTTTATCTAGGTATAGCTCAAGGATTGCGTCAAGTACGTCGTACTCGGGAAGTGAATCCTGATCAAGCTGCCCGGGACGTAGCTCTGCCGATGGAGGTTTTGAGATTGAATTTTCGGGAATCGGTGGGTTACTTGGAGTTAGCGCATTGCGATACCTGGCCAGTTCCCAGACCATGGTTTTTGCTACGTCTTTAATTGGCGCGAAACCACCAACAGAGTCGCCGTATATGGTGCTATAGCCCACGGCAAGTTCGGTTTTATTGCCCGTCGTAAGTGTTAGGTGACCTTCCGAGTTGCTCAGTGACATCAGAATCAGCCCACGAACTCGCGCCTGAAGATTCTCAGCCGCAACGCCTGAAAGTCTAAGTTGAATTTCGGTGACCTCAACCATGGGTTCGATTACCTCGGTGCGAATCTGAATACCAAGACGTTCAGCCAAATCGAAGGCGTCACTCTTGGAGTGGTCCGACGAATACTTACTTGGAAGGGATACACCGAATACTCGTTCCGGTCCAATCGCATCCACCGCAAGACTGGCACAAACTGCCGAGTCGATGCCACCTGAGAGCCCAAGAATCACCGATGCGAAACCATTTTTATTCACATAATCGCGCAGACCCACGGTGAGTGCATCCCAGACTTGGGCTAGGTCCTGGTCCGCAGTCGGGGGAGCCTGATGCTGTCTCTCTGTTATGACGACTCCATTAGACACTTCGAAGACATCGACGGAAGGCTCGAACGCGACAGCCTCAAAAACCACCTTGCCGGCGGCGTCGGTAAGCAGGCTTGAACCATCAAATACCAGGTCATCCTGGCCACCAACCAAGTTAACGTAAGCTACCGGTGCAGCGAGAGTAATTGCCAAATTTGAGACTAGGTCGCGCCTGGTCTGACGCTTGCCAAGTTCAAATGGTGAACCGTTGAGCACCAGGGCCAAATCCAGATCTTGTAAAGCAAGTGCAGCTACCGGACCACCAGACTGCCAAATGTCTTCGCAAATGAGAACACCACAACGCTTGCCATTCACATCGAAAACAAGGGGCTGATTACCCGGAACGAAAACTCGGTACTCGTCGAACACCGAATAGTTCGGTAGATGGTGTTTCGCGTATCTGCCTGATACAGATCCGCGGTGAATGACAGACGCACAATTTTGTGCGATTGCCCACCCGTTGGGTTCGCTTGCGCTTGCCGGATGACCGACAACTACATAAATTTCACCGAGACCGGCTTTATCCAATTTGCCTGCGAATTGGTCGACCGCGTCCTCGACCGCCTTCAAAAACCCTGGCCGTTGGGCTAGGTCTTCGATGGGATATCCGGTAACCGACATTTCGGCACAGAGAACCAAATTCGCACCCTGCTCGACGGCAGTCTGGACCCGGCTAAAAATGTCGGCCAGATTGGCCTCAATGGCGCCAACTGTGGGATTTGTCTGCACCAGCGCCAAGCGAATCGTATGCATAACCACTAGCCTAATAGAGAGACTTTTGAGAGAGGTTTTCCATGGACAAGCAGCGTGATTTCGTCCTCCGTACAATCGAAGAACGTGGTGTGAAGTTCATTCGCCTATGGTTCACCGACGTAGCCGGAACCCTAAAGTCTGTTGCTATTGCTCCGGCCGAGGCTGAGGGTGCATTCGCCGAAGGGCTGGGTTTTGACGGTTCCTCAATTGAGGGCTTGGCACGAACCTATGAGGCCGACATGCTTGCCATGCCAGACCCATCAACCTTCCAGATTTTGCCTTGGCGTGGGGAGATTGACCCAACCGCCCGTATGTTCTGCGACATCCTCACACCGGACGGACAACCGGCCGCCGCGGACCCACGAAACGTTCTAAGGCGCGCCTTGAACAAGGCATCCGAGATGGGCTTCTCCTTTTACATCCACCCGGAAATCGAGTTCTATCTCCTCAAGAACGCAGACTTCGCAAATGGTGGACCAGTTCCGGTCGATCACGCCGGCTACTTCGACAACGTCCCTGGCGGCACAGCACATGATTTCCGCCGTCGTGCGGTTTCAATGCTCGAGCAGTTGGGTATCTCGGTGGAGTTCAGCCACCACGAAGGTGGTCCTGGCCAGAACGAAATCGATCTGCGCTACGCCGACGCACTCACCATGGCCGACAACATCATGACCTTCCGAACCGTAATCAAGGAGGTGGCGATCGAGCAGGGAGTCTACGCAACCTTCATGCCAAAGCCATTCACCGAACACCCAGGTTCGGGCATGCACACTCACATGAGCCTGTTTGAGGGAGACACCAATGCCTTCTTCAACGCCTCAGACCCTTACCATCTGAGCAAGACGGCAAAGCACTTCATCGCTGGAATGCTGCGTCACGCGTCCGAGATCACGGCAGTCACCAACCAGTACGTCAACTCGTATAAACGTCTCTGGGGTGGAGGAGAGGCTCCTTCGTTTGCTTGCTGGGGTCACAATAACCGCTCCGCTTTGATTCGCGTTCCGCTGTATAAGCCGAACAAGGGTCAGTCGACACGCATCGAATATCGTGCAATTGACTCGGCAGCTAACCCTTATCTCGCATATGCACTGCTACTTTCTGCCGGTTTGAAGGGCATCGAAGAAGAGTATGTTTTGCCTCCTGAGACCGAGGACAATGTTTGGGATCTCAGCGAGGGCGAACGCCGCGCAATGGGAATTCAACCGCTGCCACAGAGCCTCGACCACGCCGTGCGCAAACTCGAAGACAGTGAGCTTGCTGCAGAGACCCTGGGTGAAGAAGTGTTCTCATATGTACTGGCAAATAAGCGTCGGGAGTGGAGCGACTTCCGCCGTCAGGTAACGACCTTCGAGCTACAGCAGAACCTCGGAACCCTCTAAGGAGCTGCTTTGGCGCTGTCACGCGGCGGCGGCTCGCTCACCGAGCTTGCCCGCCTAGGTTTCACCGAACTTGAACCAACCATCGGCAAGTTAGATGCGTTGGTCAAGTTGGTGGGCGATGGCGGTCGTCTAGCACTTGCGTCCTTGGCAAAATCTGGCAATCCTGATCAGGCCCTGAATGCTTTACTAGCACTCGGTGAAGTAGATCGTTCTCGCATTAAACAGCTGCTGAAGAAGAACGAGTCTGCGGACCGCTTGTGCGCTGTGCTCGGTGCTTCAACTGCCCTGGTCCAGTTCTTACGTCGCCACCCCGACCAGTTATCGCTCTTCGAACGTCCGGCTGCTGCACTGTCAGATCAAGAGACAATCACCGAGCGCATGCGCCTGACTTTGGCGCCGGTGCTAAACACTGCTATCGCCGCCAAACTGCGTGATCCAGATACAGCATTCGATTCAGCCCGTTGTTGGGACGAAGTGCGTAAGGCCTACCGCGCCGAGGTCGTCCGAATTGCGATTTATGACCTCACATCCGAAACGCCTTGGAGTTCATTCCAAACCGTGGCCGCAGGCCTAGCTGACGCCGCCGGTGCGGCAATCGAATGCGGCATTGACATCGGTCGCGCAGAACTCACGCACACCAGGGAATTCGGCTCTTTCGAGCCCCACGAAGTTGCGGCCACCAACTTTGCCGTCATTGCAATGGGTAAGTGCGGCGCTCGTGAGCTCAACTACATTAGTGATGTTGACGTGATTTATGTTGCTGGACCAGCAAATGAAAGCATCGATAACCACCGTGCGATTGAAGTTGCAACCAAACTCGCTAACCGAATGATGCGGGCAATGGATGCCACAAGCAGCGAGCCAATGCTTTGGCAGGTTGATCCAAACCTGCGGCCTGAAGGTAAATCCGGTGCCCTAGTCCGCACCCTCGAATCACACATTGCTTATTACGACCGGTGGGCTGAGTCCTGGGAGTTCCAAGCGCTACTCAAGGCGCGACACCTGGCGGGAAATCGCGACCTGGGCGAGGCATATGTGTCCGCTCTGAACCCACTGGTATGGACCAGTGCCAAGCGTGACAATTTTGTGGAATCGGTCCAGAAGATGCGCCAACGGGTTTTGGAACACATTCCAGCCAACGAGGTGGATCGACAAATCAAACTTGGTCCGGGTGGCTTACGCGACGTGGAATTCACTGTCCAGTTGTTACAGCTGGTCCACGGGCGAACCGACCCTTCAGTAAGACAACGGGACACAATTTCGGCAATCGAGGCACTTCGCGATGCAAGTTACATCGGGCGTGCAGAGGCGCAGTCATTTGCTGACTCCTACCGGTTCCTGCGGTCGCTGGAGCACCGCATTCAATTACTTGAGTTGCGACGTACCCACCTTATGCCCACCGATCCCGAACAGCTTCGCTGTATCGCTCGATCACTAAACGCACGCTGGAACGCCGAATCACTGGTTGAAACCTGGGAGCGCACCAAGAGCGAAGTGCGCGGACTTCACCAAAAGATCTTCTTCCGTCCGCTGCTTTCCGCCGTCGCCAAACTCGATGATTCGAACTTCGCTATTAGTGACGAGCAGGCTTTTGACCGACTCGGTGCAATCGGCTTCATCGACCCAAAGGGTGCGTTGACCCACATTCGTGCATTGACCGCGGGCCTAAGTCGCAGGGCTGCAATCCAAAAACAGTTGCTCCCGGTACTAATCGAATGGTTTGCTCGCGGAACCGACCCAGATGCCGCCCTGCTCGCATTCCGCAGGCTCTCAGAAGACCTAGGTGAATCGCCGTGGTACTTGCGCATGCTGCGAGATGCCAGCGGCGCTGCGGAGCGTATGACCGAAGTGCTTTCGAACAGTCGACTAGCAACTGAGTTATTCGAGAAGCTGCCAGAGGCTGCCGCTTGGTTCGAAAGAGTTGAAGACCTGCAACCGATGTTGCCCGAGGAACTGCAGACCGAATTTGATTCGATCATTGATCGGCACACAGACCTGCAGACCATAGCCTCGGCCTGCCACCACATCCGTCGGCGTGAAACCCTGAGAATCGCCATCGGTGCCGTCTTGGATGAACTAACCATTGACGACGTAGCAGCTGGACTAAGTGACCTCACCGAGGAATACCTGCGGGCAATCCTTGGCGCAATTTTGGATGATGGCTCTGAGCGTTTGGATGGATTGCGCTTGGCCGAAATCGTAGATTTCGCAATTATTGCAATGGGTCGTTTCGGGGGTGAGGAACTTGGGTTTGGTTCCGATGCGGACGTAATGTTCGTGTATCGCCCGCTCGAGGGCATTAGCGGTGAAATCGCACAGAAGGCCGCAGAGCAGATTGTTCACCAAATCCGCGAGCTTTCCGCGGACACTCGACTATCGTTTGAACTTGACCTTGATTTGAGGCCGGAAGGACGTCAGGGTGCGATTGTTAGGTCGTTCGACTCGTACTCTGCCTATTACGAGCGCTGGAGTGACAGCTGGGAAGCTCAGGCACTTTTGCGGGCAAGACCTATCGCTGGTTCTTCCCAACTGGTAAGCGGCTTTGAATCGCTCATCAACCAGTATCGATACCCTCAAAAGGTTGACCCGAAAGATGTCATCGAGATCCGACGAATCAAAGCTCGTGTCGAGAATGAGCGACTCCCACAGGGAGCGGATCCGAAGCGCCACCTGAAGCTTGGACGAGGATCCTTGTCCGATGTTGAGTGGTTGGTTCAACTATTGCAACTTCAACACGGGGGAGCGCATCCAAGCATCCGAACCCCAAAGACTCTGGCGGCTCTTCACGCTTGTGTCACCGATGGACTGATCAGTGAATCTGACGCCAATGTTCTAGAAGCGGCTTGGACACTGGCCTCACGTGTACGCAGTGCAGTAGTACTTTGGACCAACAAACACACCGATGTCCTGCCAAACGATCGCAGGCAACTTGAGGGTGTGGCTCGCATCTTGAACTATCCACCGCATAGCGCCAGCGCGTTGGAACAGGACTACCTGGCGGCAACGCGCCGAGCCCGCGCGGTATTCGAGCGCCTCTTCTTCGCCTAAACAAGCACTCGCCGCTTCGATTGGCATTTAGGGCCTCGACCGACTACACGAACTAGTAAACAAATGAAAAGGGCCACACCTTCCGGTGTGGCCCTTTTGCAATGGCTTGCTGAGATTCCAGTCGCCCTTTTGAGGTTTAGACGCCGTAGTACAGCTCGAACTCGTATGGGTGAGGACGCTGTGCCAGTGGCTTGATCTCGTGCTCACGCTTGTACTCGATCCAAGTCTCGATGAGCTCCTTGGTGAATACGCCGCCCTTGAGCAGGTAGTCGTGGTCGTTCTCGAGAGCGGTAAGTACCTCGCCGAGCGAGCCTGGAACCTGAGGAATGAGCTTGGCCTCTTCGGCTGGAAGCTCGTAAAGGTCCTTGTCTACAGGCTCGTGTGGCTCGATGCGATTCTGGATACCGTCAAGACCAGCCATCAGCATTGCAGCGAACGCCAGGTATGGGTTGCTCGATGCGTCTGGTGCACGGAACTCGATGCGCTTAGCCTTCGGGTTGGTGCCGGTCATTGGGATACGGATCGAAGCCGAACGGTTACCAGCCGAGTAAACCAGGTTTACTGGCGCTTCAAAGCCTGGAACCAGGCGGTGGTAGCTGTTTACGGTTGGGTTGGTGAATGCAAGCAGCGATGGAGCGTGCTTCAGGATACCGCCGATGTACCAGCGCGCTAGGTCCGAAAGACCGCCGTAGCCGTTCTCGTCGTAGAACAACGGCTTGCCGTCCTTCCAGAGCGACTGGTGCACGTGCATACCCGAACCGTTGTCACCGAACAGTGGCTTCGGCATGAAGGTTGCGGTCTTGCCGTACTGGTGTGCAACGTTCTTGACGATGTACTTGAACTTCAGGATGTCGTCAGCTGCGCGCAGCAGGGTGTCGAACTTGTAGTTGATCTCACCCTGACCGGCGGTGCCTACCTCGTGGTGGCTGCGCTCTACCTGGAGACCAACGGCCTCAAGCTCGAGAACAATGCTGTCGCGCATGTCGGCGTGCTGGTCAACTGGTGCTACTGGGAAGTAACCACCCTTGAATGGGGTCTTGTTGGCGAGGTTACCGCCCTCTTCGACACGGCCCGAGTTCCAGGCGGCCTCGGAGCTGTCAATGAAGTGGAACGCGCTGTTCTGCTTGACCTCGTAGCGTACGTCATCAAAGATGAAGAACTCTGCCTCAGGAGCAAAGAATGCGGTGTCGGCAATGCCAGTGGTGTTCAGGTAAGCCTGAGCCTTCTTGGCAACCTGGCGTGGGTCCTTGTGGTAGATCTCGCCATTGCGTGGGTTGTAGATGTCGAAGATCATGTTCAGAGTCTTCTCAACGCGGAATGCGTCCAGGTACGCGGTGGTTACATCCGGGATCAACTGCATGTCCGACTCGTGGATCGAGGCGAAACCGCGGATCGACGAACCATCGAACAGCTGGCCGTCAACGAAGAACTCTTCGTCAATCATGCTTGCTGGCAGGTTGAAGTGCTGCTGCACACCTGGAAGGTCGGTGAAGCGGACATCAAGGAACTTAACGTCGTTGTCCTTGATGTACTTGACTACCTCAGAGGCGGTCTTGAACATAGGGAAATCCCTTCAAAGTTGGATGGGGAATCAGGCGAGCCATTACGCCTGCAATAAGTTTACTTTGCCTTTACCCGACGCGGCGCCATCCCAATGTTTCGGGAATGTAAAAAGTTGTCAGTATTTAGCCATTGCTCAGCGGCAATAGGCTTGTGGAATGAGCGAATCTGCATCCCCAAGATGGGCGGGCCAACGACTGGGGCTACCTGCCGAAGGCAGCGGGAGTTTAGCCAAGATGCCTAGACGAATTCTGGCAATAGCAATCGACTGGTCAGGTGCACTCCTGTTGTCGCACGCCTTTTTCAGCGACGACAACACGGCGACACTACTGATTTTTGCTGGCATGCAGATCGTAATGATCTCCACTATCGGTGCCTCAATCGGTCATCGATTGGCGGGGCTTCGTCTGATTCATTTGAAGGGCAAACGCAGTACTCCGCTGGTGGCGTTTATCCGCACTGCACTGATTTGTCTGGTCATACCGGTTGCAGTTTGGGATGCTGACGGTCGAGGACTACACGACAAGGCTGCCGGCACAGCTCTGGTTCGCCGGTAAATGGATTTCAAGCAACGGCCACCCAAATGAAAAACCCCTCCGGAGAGGGGTTTTTCATTTATTGGCTTTGACTTAGGCTGCCAAATGCTGATTGTTAGCGCGGCTTCGAGCCACCACGAATGCGGGTTGGGTCGATGCCCTTCGGAACTGGAACATTTAGACGCATGGTGCTGAGTCGACGGTTAATCTCGCCCAACTCAGTGGTACGAACTACCTTTTTTAACTTGAAGATTTGGGACGCCAGCTTGCCTAGGCGCACCGAGTGCTCGTCGTTGCAAAGCCAGAAAACAGTAACTGGAACACCGTGGGCCACTTTGTCCATGCGGCGCTTCTCATCTTCAACCAGTCGTGACACCGAGCTACGGTGACCTTCGGCAATAAGGACGACGCCTCCGCGACCGGAGACGCGATAGAGCAGATCTTGGCTCTTAGCGTTTACCGCGATTGGCTCCTCGGTGCCGCTCCAGCCACGCTTCAGGATGGTCTGCAGGATTGCGCCAACAGCACCAGGCTGACCCTCGATTCGCGCGTACGCCATCTTCTCGGCGCGACGGCTTATGACGGCAATAAAAGTGATGACAGCGGCGACCACACCGAGAACAATCCAGATGGTTAGGCTAAGCGCGCTGGCACCACCCAAGAATCCAAGCAGGAGGCTAACCGCAAAAGCACCGATACCGGCGGCAATTGCGAGAGGAACTGCGGTCTTGTCAGTCTGAGCGGTCAGCTTCCAAATTTCCCACATTTGGGCGAAGCGACCCGAGCTTTTCTGGGTGTTTTTTGCCATTAGAAAAGCCTACCGGCTAGACCGCTTGCGAGAAGCCAAGGGCCGTGTCGGCGAGGTGGCGAAGGTGCTCTGGCACCTCTAGGCCTTTCTTGGCCATGCTCTGGGCCCAGAGGCGACCGGCACGATAACTGGAACGAACTAGGGGTCCGCTAAGTACACCGAGGAACCCCATTTCCTCCGCCTGCTCCTTTAAAGCAACGAATTCCTCTGGCTTGACCCAGCGTGAAATTGGGTGGTGGCGTACCGAAGGACGCAGGTATTGGGTGATGGTGATGATGTCCGTGCCGGCTTCGTAAAGCGCAGCTAACGCTTCAATGATTTCTTCGGTGGTCTCGCCCATACCCAAAATCAGATTCGACTTGGTGACCATGCCGGCATTGCGGGCCTGGGTGATCACGTCGAGCGATCGCTCATAGCGGAAGGCTGGTCGGATTTCCTTGAAGATACGGGGTACGGTCTCTAGATTGTGAGCGAACACTTCCGGCTTGGCATCGAACACCTGCTGAAGCAATTCCGGCTTTCCACTGAAGTCTGGCACCAGAATCTCTACACCGGTACCCGGGGACTGCTGGTGGATCTGACGAATCGTCTCGGCGTAAAGCCAGGCACCCTCGTCCTCGAGGTCGTCGCGGGCTACACCGGTAACTGTGGCATAGCGCAACTGCATCTTGGTCACTGACTCACCAACACGTCTTGGCTCATCGGCATCGAAATCGGCTGGCTTTCCAGTGTCAATCTGGCAGAAATCGCAGCGACGAGTGCACTGCGAACCACCGATTAGGAATGTGGCCTCTCGGTCCTCCCAGCACTCGAAAATGTTGGGGCAACCGGCCTCCTGGCATACGGTGTGCAGGTTTTCGCCCTTCACCAAACTCTGAAGCGCGGTGTATTCAGGCCCCATCTTGGCGCGAGTTTTGATCCATTCCGGTTTCTTCTCGATTGGTGTCTGAGAGTTTCGGACCTCGATGCGAAGCAGCTTCTTTGGGTTCTCGGTCATGATTGCACCTTGTAGATCTGGTTCAGGTGTTTCTGAACCTGTTCGGCTGCCATTGCAGGAGTGATGTCCCGACCTAGCAGTTGGCTGAGGGTGGAGGTTCCGGCATCCTTGATGCCGCAAGCGATTATGGTCTCGTATGGAGCCAATGAGTTATTGCAGTTGAGTGCGAACCCATGCATGGTCGTGTGATCGGCTACCCGAATGCCGATTGCCGCCACTTTCAAGTGGCTGCCATCAGGTTGAGGGGCCCAGACTCCGGAACGACCTTCGACCCGCTCCGTGAAAAGTCCGAAGTCAGCAATAGTGTCGATTAGCACCTGTTCTAGCCAGCGAACATAGCCAACAACATCGATTGGTCGCGGGAGCTGCATGATTGGATAGCCAACCAGCTGCCCTGGGCCATGCCAGGTGATTTTTCCACCGCGGTTGGTTTCGATAACCGGCGTACCATCCTGCGGAAGCTCTTCGCCTTCGGTGCGCTTACCTGCCGTATAGACCGGCTCATGTTCCAGCAGAATAACCGTGTCTTGCCGATTACCGGCTGCGACCTCACCGTGGATACGGTTTTGAAGATCCAAGCCGTCTTGGTATGACACGAAGTTTGGCGCTAAGCCAGCGTTTATAAATTCGGTCATTGGTTAAGTCTATTTTCGAAAACCACTTAGTTCTCAACAGAATAATTATTCGTTGACTTCCACCAAATAATAGGTTGCAAACTGGGGCAGGGGCCTAGCCGTTGTGTCCGATGCCGCGCCAACGATATTAAGGCTTTGAAACATTGAATATTTGGTTCGGGGGAGATGCAGTTGCTCTATAAATCATTGCTGCAAGTTCATGCGCAGTTACTTGAAAACCGCAGGCGCGGTGTTAGCGAAGAGCTTCATCGACTCGGTGCGCGCACTTTCCAGCTAGGCGGGGAGATTCCTGCCGGAAGTTATGTCTACGACACCGGATTCATATCGCCGGAACAACAGCCCATTCCACCATCGCGTTCAACTGAAGCACACCCAAGAGGTATCGGAAACCGCTCGGTGATATTTCTAGTTTTTGGAATAGCGGCAATAGCAATTGCGGTGTTAGTTGCGTTCGCCTTAGTGGGAGCAAATTCCACCAAAGTGGTGAAATCCCAGTTGCAAGCCAACAAAGCCCAATACTCGGCGCCTCACCTGAAGCCAAGTCCAAGCAATCTGCAATGCAGCATTGATTGGTTGGCCTTAAAACCCTTAGCGCTTGAAAGCCTGGCCACCGAAGGTGGAACTCTTTGGTTGCGAAACGACATTGTGATTGGTGGTCAGCGCGAGCAGACTATTGCCTTTGATTGCCAAGGTCGAGAACAGACAGAGGTGATTCGCTTCAGCAGCCTTGATGGCACCTGGAAAGCAAAGAGTGCGACCCCTACGGGATCGCACTCTTTGTAACGGTTTTAGTTTTTAGAGACCAAGGTTGGCGTCGAAGTTGGCCTGTTCCAGACGGGTCTTGATGTCGACCAAGAAGCGGCTGGCGTCGGCACCGTCAACCAGACGGTGGTCGTAGGACAGTGCCAAGTAGACCATGCTGCGAATCGCAATCGACTCGTTACCCTCGGCATCGGTGACCACGGCTGGGCGCTTGCTGACAACACCAGTACCCAGAATGGCAACCTGCGGCAAGAACACCACTGGGGTGTCGAAAAGCGCACCGCGCGAACCGGTGTTGGTCAGAGTGAAGGTGCCACCCTGTAGCTCGTCCGGAGTCAACTTGTTGTTGCGGGTGCGGTCGGCCTTGTCTGCGATGGTCTTGGCGATCTCGCTGAGGTTTAGGGTCGACGCGTCACGGATCACTGGAGTCAGCAGGCCACGCTCGGTGTCAACAGCAAACGAGATGTTTTCGGTTCCGTGATAGGTAACGCTGTCGCCCTCAATGCTGGCGTTGAGCTTAGGGTGTGCCTTAAGTGCCTCGGCAGCTGCAAGAGTGAAGAAAGGCATAAAGTTCAGCTTGATGCCGTTCTTTGCCACGAATGCTGGCTGGATCTTGGCGCGCAGCTGAGCGATGCGAGTGACGTCAACCTCAACCACGGTGGTGAGCTGAGCGGTCGATACCATGGATGCCACAGCGCGCTCGGCAAGCACCTTACGCAGGCGCGACATTGGCTCGGTGGTGCCACGAAGTGGCGACACTGCAGCCACGAATGCAGCTGCTGGGGCAGCCTGACCGGCTGCAACTGGGACAGCACTGCCGGCGTTTAGAACATCTTCCTTGCGGATACGGCCACCAACACCGGTTCCGGCAACGCTTGCCAGGTCAACACCGGTCTCGTTGGCGAGCTTGCGTACCAGTGGAGTGACGTATCCAGCGTCGCTGGTAACTGCCGACGCTGCAACAACCGGAGCAACAACCGGAGCGGCTACAACCGGAGCAACCACGACTGGAGCTGCAACAGGCACTGCAACCACAGGAGCTGCAACCACAGGAGCAGCAACTGGAGCAGGAGCCTCTACCACCGGTGCTGCAACTGCAGCAGGTACCTCTACCACCGGTGCTGCAGCGGCGCCATCGCCCACGATGGCCAAAACAGCACCCACAGCAGCGGTCTCGTCTTCCTGGACCAGAATCTGCTGCAGAACACCTGCTACCGGCGACGGAATCTCAGTGTCAACCTTGTCAGTGGAAACCTCTACGAGTGGCTCGTCGACGGCGACAGTCTCGCCGACCTTCTTGAGCCAACGGGTAACGGTACCCTCGGTGACGCTTTCACCGAGTGCTGGAAGTAGTACTTCGCTCATTTGTCTTTATCTCCTGTTTGGAAGTTGAAATTCTTTAGGCGTGTGCGTGCAGCGGCTTGCCAGCGAGTGCGAGGTGAGCTTCACCCATTGCCTCGTTCTGGGTTGGGTGGGCGTGAATGAGCGACGCGACGTCCTCAGGGTACGCCTCCCACGAAACGATGAGCTGAGCCTCACCGATCTGCTCGCCAACACGCGAACCGATCATATGAACACCAACAACAGGGCCGTTGTTCTGGCGAACCAGCTTCACGAAACCGCTGGTACCCAAGATCTGGCTCTTGCCGTTGCCACCCAGGTTGTACTCATAAGTGGAGATGTTCTCGGCACCGAACTTCTCGGCGGCCTTTGCCTCGGTGAGTCCGACGGATGCAATTTCAGGCTCGCAGTAGGTGACCTTTGGGATGTTGGTCTCGTCGATTGCACGTGGGTTCAGTCCCGCGATGTCCTCGGCGATGAAAATACCCTGCTGGAATCCACGGTGCGCCAGCTGGAGTCCCGGAACGATGTCACCCGCCGCGTAAACGCCTGGCAAGTTGGTCTGTAGGCGGTCGTTGGTGAGCACGAAGCCGCGGTCCATGTTGACACCCTGCTCTTCGTAGCCGAAGCCAGCGGTGTTTGGGCCACGTCCAACTGCAACTAGCAGTAACTCGGCGTCTAGTGTGGTGCCGTCCTCGAGGCTGACAACAACACCGTTTTCGTGCTGAGTAACACCGCTGAAGCGAACGCCGGTCTTGAAGTTAATGCCGCGCTTGCGGAAATTGCGCTCAAGCGCCTTTGCAATCGAAGCGTCTTCGTTAGGCACCAGGCTTGGGAGGCCCTCAACGATGGTTACATCAGTGCCGAACGACTTCCAAACCGAAGCGAACTCAACACCGATTACACCGCCACCGAGGACGATGACCTTGTTTGGAACGAAGTTGAGCTGCAGAGCGTGCTCAGACGTGATGACGCGACCGCCGATCTCAAGGCCAGGAAGCGAACGGGAGTAAGAACCGGTAGCCAGAATGACGTTGGCACCGGTGTAGTTGTCGCCGTTCACGGTGATGGTCTTAGGGCCGGTCAGGCGGCCTTCGCCGGCAACGACGGTGATGTTCTTGGAGTGCGTAACCAGGCCGGTTAGTCCCTTGAACAGGCGGTCGACGATGCTGTCGCGGTAGTTGTTCACGGTTGGCATGTCGATGCCATTAAGGGTTGCGCTCACACCGAAGGCAGCGGCCTCGCGGGTTACGTCGGCAACTTCAGCAGCGTGGAGCAGTGCCTTGGTAGGGATGCAACCACGGTGCAGACAGGTACCACCGAGCTTGTCACGCTCCACGAGTGCAACGCTCTTACCGAGCTGGGCCGAGCGAAGAGCGGCTGCGTAGCCACCACTTCCGCCACCGAGGATTACGACGTCAAAGTTGTGGTCAGCCACGAGGAACTCCCTTACAGAAAACAGGCATCAGTACAAAACTTTACTCCGATTTTTAGCATCCGCAGCCTTAAACCGCGGATGCCGTAGCGAATATTCCGCTACTCGGAAGCCATGTTTTCGGCGAGGGCAAAAATAGTGCGCACCATGACTCCGGTTGGGCCATGTGGCGTAAAGCCATAGGCGCTACCCTCGTTGTCCGCTGGGCCTGCGATATCTAGGTGTGCCCACTCCAACTTGCTGCCATCCGCCTTGTTTCCAACGAATTCGTGCAGGAACCATCCACCAACAATCATTCCGCCGACAGTTGCTCCAACCTTGCTGTTTTGCAGGTCAGCTACCGGTGAGTCCAGGAAAGACTTGAGTTCCTTGGCCAGCGGCATGTGCCAGGCCAATTCACCCGAACGCACTGCCGCCTCGGCGATTGCAGATACTCCCTCGGTGGAGCCCATTAGGCCTGTGTAGCGAACACCGAGTGCCACTCGAGCAGCGCCAGTGAGAGTGGCAACGTCAACGATTAGGTCCGGTTGTTCCTCTGAAGCCAGGCAGATGCCATCGGCTAGCACCAAGCGACCCTCGGCGTCGGGGTTAGTGACCTCTACAGTCTTTCCATTGCGGGCGGTGAAGACATCGCCGGGACGCATAGCGCTTCCCGAAGGCATGTTTTCGGCTAAACAGAGATAGGCACTGACACGAATAGGCAGCTTGGCGCTTGCGATTGCCTGAATCGCGGCAAAAACCGTGGCGGCGCCAGTCATGTCGTACTTCATGCCGAGCATTCCACCAAGTGGCTTAACGGCCAAACCACCGGTGTCAAAGGTAATTCCCTTGCCAACTAGCGCCAGATGCTTGGCAGGGGACTTGCCTGCCGATTTAACGGGGGAGTAAGTGATCTTCACCAAGCGAGGAGGACGGACACTTCCCATGCCTACAGCCGCGATTAGCCCAAGACCATCTTTGGCTAAACGCTTCTCGTCCCAGACCTCTACCTTTACACCGGCGATCTCTTCGGCGGCTTGAGCGATCTGAGCGAACTTTGCAGGGTAGAGCAGGTTGGCGGGTGTGCCTGAGAGATTTCGGGTCGTAGCGACGGCACGTGCCAGGAACTCGATTCGCTTTAGGCTGGCGGAATCAACGTCTAGATCGGTAACCAGGGTTACCTTTTTCAGTTTGCCTTTGCTTGGACGCCCCGAATACTCGTAGTCTCCGAGTGCAATTCCCTCGAGTAGCGCTTCGGCCTCGAGCACATCGATCACCGGCAGTCTCAGTTCCAGCGCAGGCACTTCATTAAGCTGACGCCCAATCGCGCCACCGATTTCGCGCCACTCATCCACGCTAGGTGTTTCGTTACCTAGCCCGACGATTGCTACTGACTGGTCACCCGCAACCGCGCGATTCACCGATTCAGCCTTACCCGAAATGCCCATTGCTGATAGCTGGGTTGGGTTGAAAACTTCGGAGCCAACTAGTTCAACTGCTGAGCCAACCTTTGCAGCCCCAACCACGACTATGGCCAGAGTTGACTTATTTTTAGTTGCTGGCTTGGACGAAGTAGTGCTGGTGATTTGAAATTTGATTTCACGCATGAGGAACAGCCTACGACTGCTGTTGGTCGGTGTTGGGATGATTCCACTGGAAGCGCCTGTTTAGAATTGCATCGTGATTGAGCCGTCTGACCTTTATGCATTCACAGTGGAAACCAATGAGGTTCCACTCGGTTTGCCGCTGCTTGCGGGTTTGAGCGGTTTCAGCGACGCCGGCGGCACAATCAGTCAGGTTTCGGAAAGCATTTTTGCAACCTACGACTTCACGATGGTGGTCGAGTTTGATAATGACGAATTGCTGGATTACCGCAGTCGTCGCCCCGTGATGTTTTTTGAAAAAGACCACATCATCTCCTATGAACCACCGATTTTGGGTTTGTACCTGCTTAAAGATGACGCCGGTAATCCATTTTTGTTTTTGCATGGCTATGAACCTGACTTCAAATGGGAAGCATTCGTCGAGGCTCTCGAGGAAATCTTCGAACTGTTCGCCGTTTCATCAGTTACCTGGGTGCACAGCATCCCATTCCCGATTCCTCACACCCGTCCGGTAGGTATCACCGTTAGCGGTAACCGCCGCGACCTTATCGATGCAGTCTCCGAATGGAAGCCGTCTACCTCGGTGCCTGGCAACGTGCTTCATGTTCTGGAATGGAAGCTCACCGAAGCGGGAATCCCGATGGCTGGTTTTGTTTTCCTCGTCCCGCACTATTTATCGGACAACGACTACCCGGAAGTCGCTATCAGCGCTTTCCAGCAGATTTCCGCCGCGACCGGATTGATTTTCCGCACCGATCCACTCCGCGAAGAAAACAACAGGTTCCATCGCAAAATCAATGAGCAGATGGCTGAGAATCAAGACCTGCAGCGCATGGTTTCTCAGCTGGAACAGGGCTACCAGAACGGGGATAACCCCAACCGCCCAAGCATTAGCAAGCCGGTGACCAAGGTTCCAACGGCAGATGAAATCGCTGCCGAACTAGAGGACTTCCTGGCAGCGAAATCTCGCAAGGAGAGCGACTCGGATTCGTCCGGCGCCGCCGAATCCGACAGCGAAATCTAGTTTTGAAGACTCGCTCGGCTGGCTTTATCGTCGCGCTCGGCGCACTAGCTTACGTAAGCGCAGTAAGTCAGCGCAGCACCCTGGGAATTGCTTCCTTGGTTGCCACCGAACGATTCCACACCACCGCCGAGCAACTATCGACGCTCGCAGTTGCACAGCTGGCTGTCTATGCGGCGATGCAAATTCCGGTTGGCCTACTTCTCGACCGATACGGCGCACGACTCCTACTGGCAGTCGGCGCTATCAGCATGGCAATTGGGCAATATTTAGTAGCGTTCGCACCCAATCTTGAGAGCGCGGTAGCTGGTCGAATGCTGGTTGGCTTCGGCGATGCCTTCACTTTCATATCAATGATTCGGCTCATAAATGGCTGGTTCCATGGCAAGCGAGCCAGCCAACTTCAACAGTGGCTAGGGAACGGTGGGCAAATCGGCCAAATCGTCTCAGCTATTCCGTTTTCATTTGTTTTACATGCATCCGGATGGGTCACTGCATTCGCAGTCTGGGCAACCATTGCACTGATACTCGGCATTGCCGCCTGGATCTGGATTGCGGATGAGCCGAGCGCGACGGAACACCAACCTGTCATCCTGAAAGAGCGAATCGGGCTACTTCGTGAGTCAGTAAAACTCCCGAGTACGCGCATGGCATTCTGGGTTCACTTCACGACCCAATCGTCAACCACAGTGATTGTTTTGCTCTGGGGAGTGCCCTTCCTAGAACAGGCCGAAGGCCTACCCAAGTCAACTGTGGTTGCGATCTTGAGTTCGTTTGTGGTCATTGGCTTTGTCTTTGGTCTCCTCTTTGGCCAGCTCTGCGCCCATCGGCCGCAGTGGCGAAAGTTGGCGCTCACCAGCACCACGACGCTGATGCTTGTCAGTTGGGTAGTCCTACTGGCCTACCCAGGCAAGGCGCCTATTTGGCTTGTCATTGGATGGTTGGTTGCAACCTCGATGAACGCCCCTGCCTCCATGGTTGCATTCGATTACACCAGGCAGTATGTCCCTAAGAAGGAACTGGGCTCCACTAACGGTTTTGTCAATATCGGTGGATTCCTAGCCACCTTCAGCATGATGTTTGTCATCGGAGTGGTTCTCGATGTTTACTACAACAGTGTTGGTAAAGCGGCGGGCTTGCCACTTTATTCACTTGATGGCTTCCGACTCGCCTTCGTAACGGTACTGGTCGTAATAGGTTTCGGCCTCAGCATGTATCTGTACAACGAGCAGCTGACAACAAAACTTGAGCAAGTGGGAAGAAAACCGTAACAAAATCGGTTTTGAAACGTTGAGATACATGTGACTGTCCGGAATACGGCCAGCGCCTCGTGTAGAATTGCGTGTAGACGACCCATTCAGGTCTGGAATTTTCCGGACTTGACATGGGTCTAAGTTCTGCCCGGAATAGGCCACCCCTATTTAGCAAAGGATCCGGTTATTACCGAGAAAAAGACCACAGCCACCAAGGCAAAGGCCGCCGCCGCGCCTAAGGTGAAGGCTGTCGAGGCCGAGCCTAAGGCCAAGAAGAGCAAGGCAAAAGACGTCGCAGAGGTTGTCGCCGAAACCGAGGAGGAGACCGTTGCAGCAAAGCCTGCCCGCGGCAAGACCGCCAAGGCAGCCGCCGCAAAACCGGCGGCGAAGGCTAGGGGAGCAAAGGCGCCTAAGGGCGCTAAGGGTGCCGACGATGAGGATGAACTCGACGAAGAAGAGCTTGACGATGTCGAGCTCGAGGTTTCGACCGACGAAATTGTTGAGGAAGCCAACGCAACCCCAGGTGTAGTGCAGGCTGAGGCCACCGAAGAGCTGGTTGAAGAAAAGACCGAGGCAGAAAAGCACCTTGAGGAGCTTGAGGCACTCGTTATCTCCAACAAGGACGAGGACGAGCTTCCTGCAATGAACACCGGCATCAGCGGTGCAACTGCTGACCCGGTAAAGGACTACCTAAAGCAGATCGGTAAAGTTGCGCTGCTAAACGCCGAGCTCGAGGTAGAGCTAGCGAAACGCATCGAGGCTGGCCTGTTTGCCGAGGAAAAACTTGAGTCTGAAAAGGCTTCGCTTTCGCCTGAAATGACCCGTGACTTACGTTGGGTTGTCAAGGACGGTCAGCGCGCCAAGGCTCACCTGCTTGAAGCTAACCTGCGTCTGGTGGTAAGCCTCGCAAAGCGCTACACCGGCCGTGGCATGCAGTTCCTTGACCTAATCCAAGAGGGAAACCTTGGACTTATCCGTGCGGTCGAGAAGTTCGACTACACCAAGGGTTACAAGTTCTCCACCTATGCAACCTGGTGGATTCGCCAGGCAATCACCCGTGCAATGGCTGACCAGGCACGTACCATTCGTATCCCGGTTCACATGGTTGAGGTAATCAACAAGCTTTCGCGCGTGCAGCGCCAGCTGCTTCAGGACCTGGGCCGCGAACCGACCCCGGAAGAGCTGGCTCGCGAACTAGACATGACCCCGGAAAAGGTTGTCGAAGTTCAGAAGTACGGTCGCGAGCCAATTTCGTTGTCGACCCCGCTCGGTGAAGATGGCGATAGCGAGTTCGGTGACCTGATTGAAGACACCGAGGCTGTTGCACCCGCCGAGGCAGTGGGATTCACCATGCTTCAGCGTGAAATTGAGCGAATCCTTGAGTCCCTGCACCCTCGCGAAGCTGGCGTTATTCGTTCGCGCTTTGGCCTGGGAGACGGCGTTCAGAAGACTCTGGACCAGATTGGTGAGGAGTTTGGCGTGACTCGCGAGCGTATCCGCCAAATTGAGTCGAAGACCATGTCTAAGCTGAAGCACCCTTCGCGTTCGCAGAACCTTCGCGACTTCCTAGAGCACTAAATGCGGTATTTGCCGGCCATCCTCGTTGGACGTGTTACTCGCACCGCGGTGCGAATGGTTCGTCCCGGGGGAGGTTCGGCCTTGCCCGGTCTGGTCGTTTCAAAGCTGGCTCCAGGGATTCTTGCGAAAACCTTTGCAAAGTTTGACCGTGGTTTAGTGATCATTACCGGAAGTGCCGGAAAATCGACCACGACAAAAATGGTTGTCGCGATTGCGCGCGCTCACGGATTGTCGGTCTTTACCAACCCGTCGACTGCCAATATCAAGCAGGGTTTCTACAGCAGCATTCTCGAGCGATCTAACCTGTTTGGTCGAGTTCGCGCTGATGTAGCGATTCTCGAAATGGACGAAGGGCACGCAGCCGAGCTGGTCACCGAGGTAATCCCGAACCAGGTGACCATCATGAATGTGGTTGAGGATCAACTGGATCGTTTTGTTGATCCTGCCTTGGTGCGTGACAAACTAGCGGCTGTCGCTGCCGCTGCCACTGACCACGTCATCCTCAACGCCGATGATCAGAACACCGTTTTGATTGCACAGCAGAATCTGAACGCAAAGCTTCACTGGTTTGGAATCGCAGACAAGTCACTGGTCAAAACCCTTGGTTATGCCCCTACTTACCTTCCCGAACTACCCACGCCAAACACCACAACTACGGTTCTAGAGCTTGACGGCAAAGACCTGAAGCTGGCTTGTCACGGTAAGCGTGCAGACTTCGAACTGCCAAACCGTGGCATGCATTTCGCCGTAGATGCCGCAGCGGCTCTTGAGTCCGCCAAGCAATTCCTCGGTGCAGATTTTGACCTAGAGCTCGCGCGCAGGACCCTGGCGGAACTTCCACCGGTTTTTGCCCGCGGTGAGGTTGTCCAGGTCCGCGGTGTACCCGTCGAGTTCATCCTGGTTCAAAATCCGATTAGCACTCAACTGAACCTGGATAACCTACCCAAGAACCTTGAACGTGTCATGTTTGCGATCGGGCGCGATGTTCACGATCCATCCTGGCTCTGGACTGTGGACCCGCGTAATCTTTCGCCAGTAGATGTCGTAACCGGATTCAATGTGGCAGAGGCCGAACTTTGGCTTCGCCACCACGGCTTCAACCCCGCGCTTTCCACCGATGACCTAGAGGCCGCCTTCGACCACTGGTTGGCACTTCCAGAGCCATCGCAGGGGATTCGTACCGTAATTTTCTCGGCCGATGCAATGCGCCGAATTAGACGAATGCTTGGCTTCACGAGCCCAGATGAGGTGCAGCGATGAAACCGATCATTCTTGGCACTGCCTTTGGTAGTCGGCTAAACCTTAATGGCGATCAGGGTAATCTGCTAGCGCTAAAAAGGTACCTTGTGGCCGCGGGTTTTGAGGTCGAGATTCGATCCGCGAATACCACGCAAGCGATGCTTGAATCAGACTTTGTGCTTGTCGGTCACGGCAGCAAGGCCGCGATGGCCAGCATTGAGACCCACCTTGAAGCAATCGACTGGACTGCTGTGAAGCAACAGGTTCCCGGCCTGGTAGTTGGTTCAAGTTTCGAATGGCTGGCCGAGCATAGCCAGGTAACAGAAATGATTGCCCGGGGTGATCGGGTGTCGCAGTTTGAGGTCGGTTCACTCGGAACCATTAGAGCACTGGGATACCGGAACACGGATAGCGGTTTACCCAATCTGGTTGCCAGCGAAAACCTGATCTGCACTATGTTGCACGGACCAGTCTTCGCTAAAAATCCGAAACTAGTCGACCTTGCTGCCCGAGCGGCAGTGCGATCCGCACGTCTAGAATGGCCGGCGTCACGAAGCCACGAATTAGGCTCGTGGATTGAAACTTTGAATCGGGTTTGTGGCCAAATCTGGCAACTAGAAGCCGCAGAGGAACTTCCAGCTCTTTAGCGAGCGAGCAGTTTTTCGGTCTCGTCGTGCCAGGACAGGGCGATCGGCTGAAGCTTCTCTTTGTTCTCGTTTGCGTGGTGGGCGCAGAACAGTAGTTCGCCGGTCGAAAGGGTGACACGCACATAAGCCTGAGCGCCACAAGCGTCACAGCGATCAATCACGGACAGCGCAGTGTTGTCAGCGGTTTCGCGGGTCTCGGTGGTGGTGGTTTCGGTGCTCATGGTGCAACCCCTCTCGGTACACAATATTTCACCATACTCCGGCAACATTTTTGCGCTATTTGCGCCTTAGTTCGCTAATCGCGTAGCGCTTCGGTTGCCGTGTTGGTCACCGTCGAAGACGGCGGGGGAGGCTAGCATTTTTAGGTGCCAAACACCGATTACTCCGCCCGCCATCTCAGCGTCCTAGAAGGCCTAGAGGCGGTTCGCAAGCGTCCTGGAATGTACATCGGTTCCACCGATTCCCGCGGCCTAATGCACTGCCTGTGGGAGATCATCGATAACTCGGTGGATGAGGCCCTTGCCGGCTTTGGTGAGTCAATTGAAATCGTTCTCCACCCGGATTCCTCGGTAGAGGTTCGCGACCGCGCCCGCGGCATTCCGGTAGACATCGAGCCAAAGACCGGTCTATCCGGTGTTGAGGTAGTTTTCACCAAGCTGCACGCGGGTGGAAAATTCGGCTCGGGCTCTTATGCTTCCTCGGGCGGTCTACACGGTGTGGGCGCCTCGGTGGTGAACGCGCTTTCTCAGCGACTTGACGTGGAGGTGGACCGCGATGGCAAGACCTATGCGATGTCCTTCCGTCGTGGCGAGCCTGGCATATTTGATGATGCCAAGGGCATCGCACCCGGCAATACCTTCAAGCCGTTCGACGACAAGAGCGAGTTGCGAGTCATCGGCAAAGTCGCCAAGGGGCAAACCGGTACCCGCATTCGTTACTGGTCCGACCCGCAGATTTTCATTAAGGACGCCACGTTTTCAGCCAGCGATCTAGCCGACCGCGCCCGCCAGACAGCCTTCTTAGTTCCAGGGCTGGGCATTCACATCGAAGACCTGACTGGCACCGAACCGGCACGCCAGGATTACAAATTTGACGGTGGCATCACTGAGTTTGCCGACTACCTAGCACCAGATACCGCGCTCACCGGAACTTGGCGCATAACTGGGACCGGTGACTTCACCGAGACCGTGCCAGTGTTGGACGAACAGGGCAACATGGTAAGCCGTGAGGTGTCCCGCACCTGCGAAGTTGACCTGGCGCTTCGTTGGGGTACCGGCTACGAATCCACAGTCAAATCGTTTGTGAACATCATTGCAACGCCAAAGGGCGGCAGCCACATCTCTGGATTCGAACAGTCTCTACTCAAGACCATTCGCCAGCAGGTGGAAGCAAATTCCCGCAAACTAAAACCGGGCAACGACAAGGTTGAAAAGGAAGACGCCATGGCCGGCCTCACCGCCGTGGTCACGGTTCGCCTTCCGGAACCACAGTTTGAGGGTCAGACCAAAGAAGTCCTTGGAACCCCGGCTGTTCGAAACATTGTCGCCAATGTTCTTGCAAAGAATCTCACAGAGCGCCTAGAGAGCAACAAGACCGCAGATAAACAGCAGGCTGCGGTCCTGCTTGAGAAGGTCGTTTCAGAGATGAAGGCGCGAGTCTCGGCGCGAACCCACAAGGAAACTCAGCGACGTAAAAACGCGCTCGAGAGTTCCTCGCTTCCAACCAAATTGGTGGACTGCCGAACCCAGGACACCGCCGGTTCCGAGCTCTTTATCGTTGAGGGAGACTCCGCGTTAGGCACAGCTAAGTTGGCTCGCAACAGCGAGTTCCAGGCGCTGCTGCCTATTCGTGGAAAAATCCTGAACGTTCAAAAGGCATCGGTCTCGGACATGCTCTCAAACACCGAGTGCGCCTCAATCATCCAGGTAATTGGTGCCGGATCCGGACGCTCTTTCGATCTTGATGCCGCCCGCTATGGCAAAGTGATTCTGATGTCAGACGCCGACGTCGACGGTGCACACATCCGAACCCTCTTGCTGACACTGTTCTTCAAGTACATGCGGCCCCTGGTGGAAGCCGGCTGCGTATATGCAGCCGTTCCGCCACTGCACCGAGTTGTAGTCATCAACCCGGGCTCAAAGCCTAACGATGTGCTCTACACCTACAGTCAGGCCGAACTTGAAAATCTGCTTTCTAAGTTGGAGAAGCAGGGCAAGCGCTATCAGGAACCAATTCAGCGCTACAAGGGTCTTGGCGAGATGGATGCCGATCAGCTGGCGGAGACCACTATGGACCGCAGCAAGCGCCTGCTACGCCGCGTACGCGTCGAGGATGGCGCGACCGCCGAGCAAGTATTTGAACTCCTGATGGGCAACGATGTGTCGCCGCGCCGTGACTTCATCGTGGATAGTGCCGACAGCTTCGAGCGCGAGCGCATCGACGCGTAGTTAATTTCCTTCGATGGCAAACACATCGAAGTTTTATCAACTGGCTTCGAGCGCGAGCGCATAGAAGCGGAACTAATAACTAGCTAGTCGATTTGGCCGGCACTGCCGATTACGTTCGGTAGCAGGGCACCGCTCGCATCGCGCTTGGCTAGCTCCTCAGGGAGATCGACAGGGCGACCATCGAGGGCTAGGGCACCCAACTTGTGACCAACGTGAGCGAAGTAGAGCTGGTCTTCGCTGCGAATAAAGCGTTGAGCGCGAACTCCACCGGTGGCGCGACCCTTACCCGGGAATTCTGAAAGGGCAGAAACCTTGCCACTACCCGGATCGGTGCCCGGAATCATGTCGCTGGCATTCGCTGCCGTCAGCACGACCGAATTTTCGCGATCGGTGACCACGCCAAAGAAGATGACGCTGGCACTGTTATCCAAGTTGATACCGGCCATACCGCCGGCTGGGCGCCCCTGTGGACGAACCGCAGAGGCAGGGAAGTGCAGCAACTGTGCATCGGAGGAAACAAAGACCAGTTCATCGCCTTCCGCGGCAAGCGCGGCACCAATGACGGAGTCACCATCCTTTAGGCCGATGAGCTCAAACTCGTCCTTTGGCGGGAAGTCCGGCAAAACACGCTTGACCACACCCTGCTTGGTGCCTAGCGCCAACTGGCTGGTCTCGAGCAACGGAATAACGTTTAGCACTTGCTCGTCCTTAGGGAGCCCTAGGAAGGTCTTTGCGCTTGCTGCCATCCCTGGATCGAATGCTTCACCGCTGGACGGGATGTCGCCGACGTGAATTCGCAACATGCGACCCTTGCTGGTCACGAAACCGACATCAGATCGGGTGGTGCTGGCAAAACTGGCACGGATGGCATCGTGGCGTCGTCGTTTGCCGCTTCCAGCAGCCTCTGTCGCTGTTCCGCTGCGGGCAATCATTCCGCTTGCAGTCAGAACCACCTGACATGGAGTGTCAGCCAGCTCTGCACTCGCTGCAGCCTTTTTAGCAGTGCTGGTTACCACCTGGTTGGCATCCGAGATGAGGGTGGTACGACGCTCGTCGCCCGCCTTATCCGCAACCTCAGATAGCTCGTCGGCAACGAGCTTTCGGAGTGCAGCGTCGTCCCGCAGCAGGTGCTCTAGTTCAGCAATTTCACGACGCAATTGATCGCGCTCGGATTCCAATTCGATTTTCGAGAACTTGGTCAGTCGTCGAAGGCGAAGTTCCAGAATGTATTCGGCCTGGAGCTCACTCAACTCAAATGCAGACATCAGACCCGATCGTGCTTCATCGACCTCATCGGCGGCACGAATGATACGGATTACCTCATCGATGTTGACGATGGCCTTCAGCAGGCCTTCCACCAGGTGCAGGCGCGCCTGACGCTTCCCAAGGCGGTTCTTGGTGCGTCGGCGAGTCACAATAATGCGGTGCGCCAGGTAAACACCCAGCAGATCACGCAGTCCAAGGGTCTGCGGGCGACCATTGACAAGAGCAACGTTGTTGATAGAGAACGAGTCTTCCAGCGGGGTGAAGCGGTAAAGCAGTTCGAGAACACTCTGTGGGTCGAATCCGGTCTTCAGCTCGATGATGAGCCGAAGCCCATTGTTGCGGTCGGTCAGATCGGTTACGTCGGAAATGCCCTGAATCTTCTTGTTGTTGACGCCCTCTTTGATCTTTTCGATCAGTTTTTCTGGACCAATGAGGTACGGCAGCTCGGTAACCACAATGCCCTGTTTGCGGGGACTCACGGTCTCTACACTCACCCGGGCACGGGTCTTAAAAGAACCGCGACCAGTCTCGTAGGCATCACGGACTCCATCGAGCCCGACGATAATTCCACCGGTAGGAAGGTCCGGACCCGGAATGTGCTCCATCAAGTCGGCAGTTGTGCACTGAGGGTTATTCAGCAGGTGAATCGCGGCAGCAACCACCTCACGCAGATTGTGTGGCGCCATGTTGGTAGCCATACCAACGGCGATACCAGCCGAGCCATTGACCAAGAGGTTAGGGAATGCAGCCGGAAGAACCTCTGGTTCGGTCAGCTGGGCGTCATAGTTGGGACGGAAATCTACAGTGTCCTCATCGAGGTCCTGATTCATCAGGAGCGCCGCGGGGGAGAGGCGAGCCTCGGTGTAGCGGGCCGCCGCTGGACCATCGTCTAGGGAGCCGAAGTTGCCGTGACCATCAATCAGTGGAACGCGCAGCGTGAATGGCTGAGCCATACGAACCATTGCATCGTAGATTGCGCCGTCACCGTGCGGGTGAAGCTTTCCCATCACCTCGCCGGACACACGGGCCGACTTAACATGCCCCTTGTCTGGGCGCAGACCCATCTCACCCATCTGGTAAACGATGCGTCGCTGAACCGGCTTCAAGCCGTCTCGGGCGTCGGGCAGAGCGCGCGCATAAATGACCGAGTAAGAGTACTCGAGGAAGGATTCTTGCATCTCATCGCGTAGATCGATGTCCTGGATGCGTTCTTGAATCTGGTTTTCGGTGGTCATAACCCTGCTGTGCCAAACTGGATGGGATGTCTACGATGCTACCCGCGATTCCCAGCACTTTTGGGAGGCTTTCCGATGTGTTTATCAGTTCGCTCGGGGCTGTCACTGGCAGCGAAAATCGATTGAACTTTCGGGACTCAAAACGCGTTATCGCGATTCTCGTGGATGGACTCGGTTCCCAGAATATAAAGGCAGCCGCTGGCCACGCTCCATTCCTTAACCAAGCCATGGCGGGTCGCAAAAACATATCCTGCGGCTTCCCAAGCACCACGGCCTCCAGCATTGCAAGTTTTGCCACTGGAGACAGCGCGGGGACGCATGGTTTGGTTGGTTACAAGGTGTTCGATCGCAAAACGCATACCGCGTTCAACCTGCTAAACGGCTGGGATGCAGAACACCGGCCGCTCGATTGGCAGCATAGTCAGACCGTTACCGAACGCGCTTTGGCAAGCGGTGTGGGGGCCTATTCGATCGGCCCAAAGGCTTATGAAGGCAGTGACTTCACACAGGCGACAATGACCGGCGCCAAATACCTCGCCGGTAAGACAATTGCAGATCGCTTCGATGTTGCACGCGAACTGCTACGTACCGAGCGCAGCGATTTTATTGCCTATCTGTATATTCCCGAACTAGACCAGATTGGCCACGCCCAGGGTGTGTCATCTGATAAGTGGCTGGCAGCCCTCGAAGAAGTTGACAGCCAGGTTCGCACGCTTTCGGCTGCTTTAGGTAAAACCGATTCACTGCTACTGACCGCCGACCATGGGGTAATTGATATTCCAGCTCATGCTCACGTCTACCTAGACGAAGCAAAGACAGAGTGGTCGTCGGTGGTTGATGTTTCGGGTGACCCGCGAGTCAACTTCATTTACCTTGGGAATCCAAGCGTTCAGCAGGCAATGCAAAAGGAACTTCAGGATTTCATAGGTGACCGTGGTTTGGTGTTGTCAAAGTCGGATGTAGTTGCCGCAGGTTGGTACGGCAAACTTCGGCCCGATGTTTCCTTGAAGCTTCCAGACCTGTTCGTGCTGGCAACGAAGAATGTTGCCTTTTATCACCGAGGCTACGCTCCTGCAGCGAGCCTGAATATGGTTGGCCAACACGGCGCGTTGAGTTCCGTGGAAATGAGCATTCCACTTTTGGGGTGGGGTGGCTTTAGAGCCTAGTCCTCGTCGTGACGGGTGTTGAAGACGATTTCGTCCCAACTAGGCATAGAGCTTCGGCCAGTCTTCTTTGGCTTCTCCGGCTCTAAGGACTCACTAAACGGGACGTCTTCCGGGTAAGACTGATCGGTCTCGAAATCAACCGGTTCAGGAATCAGGTCAATCGGGGCGGTCGCCGACAGCTGCGACTGGACCTCGACCTCTGGAACAAATGAAGAAACCTGAGTCTCCGCTTCGGCGTCCGGAATTATCGAGATGCTGCCGGTGGTAGCAGCCAGGACATCTCGCTCGCGCTCGATACGGCGCTTGCGCAGTGCATCTAGCAAGTCGGCGGTGTTTGCTAGATCGCTACCTGCTTCGCTGTCGATACTCGGTGCCTCGGTGGTACTGGCGTAGTGTGGCTTGCTTGGCACCTGACGGCCAAATGGAATTACTCCCTCAAACTCTGCGGTATTTCCAAGATCCTGGGTCGCTGTGTTACTAGTCGCAACCGGAGCTGGCTCGGCGATGACAACAGGAGCGATTTCGGTCACTGGAGCTAACTTCATTGGTTCGGCTTGGGCCGGTTCGGCAACGATTGTCAGCGCCTCAGTTACCGGAGGAATCGGTTCGGCGAAGGTTGGTTCGAAGCTGGCCGGCGCGCTGACGACAGCGTCTACAGGGCGCAGTCGTGGGATGGGGCTCTCGGTCAGGCTTTGCTGAGCGCTCAAGCCAATGGCGGCCTCGTTTTCTGGTGTGAGCAACAGTTTTCGAGGGTCAAAAGCCCAGGTGGCTTGTGTGTCTTCAAAGCGGCAGTGCAGTTGCCAGCCGTGATTGTCGCTCTTGCGCGCGCTCCAACTGTGTTGGACTATGCCACTTGCTGCCAGTCGATTAGCAACCACCTCGCCAAACTCAACCTGGGTGGTCTCGTTGTAGCGATCTCCGGCCATAGTGATTCGTACCGAAAGTGCGCTACTCACAACGTGGGCAAGCTCATCAACTACTGGCGCTGCAAACTTTTCGATGTATTCCAGGCTGGCGCCAGTCTTTTGAGCCAATTCCTCAATGGTCACGCCGGAGCGAACTTCAAGCTGGATATCTCTTGGACTGATGCGGTTGGAATCTTCAGCGGTAACGGTTTCACGGCGAACTGCCTTGCGAAGAGTCTCATCAATCAGCAGACGGAAAGTAGTGCCGTCGGGACTTTCGAGTACCAGGTACTCGCCGTCATTGCTTTCCAGCCTGAGGTCTTGCATCAGAATCCGCCTTTCTAGCCAAAATCTTGCCATTGAATGGAATGGAACTAAGGAATTTGGCCGCCCAACCGACGGTGTGTTTAGTAATTCGATAGAAACTTACAGTTTCCGGCGTGTTCTTGAGTGTATTCTGCCTTTGCGTGTTGCAGACTATGCACGTTTTAGTAACGATTTCGAGAGGGACGCTGGTGGCTACTGACTACGATGCACCGCGCAAAAATGACGACGAAACTACGTCGCTAGAAGAGATCAAAGAGGGTACTCAGACTCCGGTCCACGCTTCAAGCGACATGGATGAGTCTGACCTTGGCGTGAATCTCCTTCAGGCAGACGTCGAGCACGAAGAGCTCGACGTTGTGGTTGTCCCAAAGCAGGAAGACGAGTTCACCTGCATGGAATGCTTCATCGTGAAGCACCGCACCCAGATGGCAGCAGGTCACAAGAACATCTGCACCGAGTGCGCCTTCTAACCAAAAGCTAGGTTTACTAATAAACGCACCCCAAAGTTTGGGGTGCGTTTTTCTCTTGCCACAGTCCGGAAATCAGAATTTTCGCAGAAGAAAGGTACTTAGTTACTTGGCTAAACCGGTGATTACGTCGGCGATTGCCTGCGGATTGCGGGTGGCGATCAACCAGTACGGCGTTGGATCCTGCGGATCATCGATCTGAAGTTTGATCAGACTGTTGACCGATAACTGAAAACGCACATAAGCGGCCGGGTCAAGATTCGTTCCGCGTTCAACGAAGGCACGATCCGCTGTCACGACCTCGTACCCGGTAATTACGTCCAGCGGAAGATTCGCCTCGCCTACCGAGAAACCACGCTCATCGACTTCGATGACCGGTGCTGCAAACCAGATGCTTACGAGCACTGCAACAGTAAACAAGATGCCGAGACCAACGCCGCCGAATTCACCGATGCGGTTGCTGAACGGAAGAAGCGTCAGGTAGGCGGCCGGAATGATTAAAAGCACTGGCCATAAGGCACCGGCACTGGGTAGAACCCGTTCACGATAGTTGCTTGGGCTGCTACTCGGTTTGGTCACCTGATTAGATTACGCTCTAAAGGTGACCAATTTGCCTGTACTTACCGTTGCCGCCCCCGAGTTTTTGCCGACATATGCCATGCCTGGGGATGCCGGTGCTGACCTTCGCTCTGCAGAGTCAGGAGTGATTCCTCCCGGTGAACGACGCATGTTCAAGACTGGCGTTTCGATTGCCCTACCAAACGGATACGTAGCGTTGGTGCACCCACGTTCCGGTCTCGCAGCCAAGCAGGGAATCACCGTTTTGAATGCCCCCGGCACGGTTGATGCCGGTTACCGAGGCGAAATTGCTGTGACACTGCTCAACACCGATCTAAAAAATGAGTTCAAAGTTGAGCGCGGTGACCGCATTGCTCAGCTAGTTATTCAGGCAGTGGAAATTGCCCAGTTCGTGGTTGTCGAGAAGCTGCCAGAATCCGACCGAGGAACCGGTGGATTCGGCTCTACCGGCACCAACTAGGTCCTCATGGCGGAGTACAACACTGCAAAGTCGGCACCATTGAATCGGGCAAATGCTGGCCCATTTGACTGGTCCGAGGTGTCTAATCCTGACAGTTACGGAGACTTTGGTTCGATCAGAATCATTCCTACCCAGGGCATGGACATTCGACTCGAGATCGAAGAAAGCACCCAGCGGGTGGTGTCTGTTTCGATAACACTTAATCAATCAACTCTTCAGTTGCAAGCATTCGCTGCCCCTAAGTCCGAGGGCATTTGGCATGAAATTCGCACTCAAATAGGGCAGAGCATCCGAAGTCAGGGCGGCCTGATTGAGGAGCGAGTCGGCTCCTTTGGCCCCGAGTTGATTGCCCAATTGCCAAATTCAACCCCCGAAGAAACCACCAAACGTTTCGCACGCTTCATCGGCGTTGACGGGCCACGCTGGTTCCTAAGGGGTGTCATTGGAGGGGCCGCCATTAATGACCCCGCAGCGGCTAATCAAATCGAATCTGTTTTCCGTAGCGTTTCGGTCGACCGCGGTAGCGAGCCCGTCCCGCCACGCGACTTGCTGCCACTCCACATTCCAAGCGGAGTCGTAGCCCCACCGCGCCACGCTATCGGTGGACTGCTGGCATGATCGATCCGCAAGAGAGTGCCGATGCACCGCAGGAGGAAATCGGATCACTTAATGATCTCGGGGGAGAACCTCAAGATTCCCGCCTCACCAGCGCGGCCGCATCCCGGCTGGGTTTGCGGCTGGATGGAGAACGTGCGGTATTCGATGCAAATTCGCTTCTAGCCAGCCTCGGTGGTTGGGTTGGCATCGTTGAGTCGGCCGTTCCTCCAACAGCGTTCCTGCTGATTTACACGATTTGGCAAAACACCCTGTGGGCAGTGGGCGTCTCCGCCGCGTTATCGCTTGCAAGCATCATCAAACAGGTTGCTCAGCGCAAACCTATAACCCAAGCCATTTCCGGCGCGGTGCTAACCGCAATTTCGGCGTGGCTGGCGCTTGCAACTCCCGGTGGTGCAAAGGAGTACTACGTACCCGGATTCTTCACCAACGCCGGCTACGGATCGGTGCTGTTGCTTTCAGTTCTGGTTCGCTGGCCGCTGATCGGCGTTTTGGTTGGATTCTTCAAGGGTTGGGGTGTCACCTGGCGTCAGAATCGGTCACTCCTTACGCGCTTCAACCTGATCACAATCATGTGGGTCGGCCTATTTTCGCTTCGACTGGCTGTTGAACTTCCGCTGTTCTTTGCTAACAATATCCAGGCTTTGGGAATAGCAAAACTGGTTCTAGGCACGCCAATCTATGCACTTTGCATCTGGTTCACGTGGATGGCTGCCAGAAGCGTCATTTTGACCAAGCCCTAGTGGTATTTTTTAAGAGTTAATCGCTGCAAGATTAGGAGTGGACGCTTGTCCAAGGTAAACAGTTTCGGATCCTCTGATGTCCTAAAGGTAGGCGACAAGTCCTACCGCTATTTCCGCCTCAACTCGGTTGATGCCAAGACCCTGCCTTTCAGCTTGAAGGTCCTGCTGGAAAACTTACTTCGCACCGAAGATGGCGCGAACATCACGGCTGACCACATCAATGCCCTGGTCAACTGGGACCCATCCGTAGAACCTGACACCGAGATTCAGTTCACTCCTGCCCGTGTGATCATGCAGGACTTTACCGGTGTACCTTGCGTGGTCGACCTCGCTACCATGCGTGAGGCAGTTGCAGAACTCGGTGGCGACCCTAAGCGCATCAACCCGCTGGCGCCTGCCGAAATGGTCATCGACCACTCGGTGGTTATCGACGTTGCCGGAAGCGCAGACGCTTTCGAGAAGAACGTGGAGTTTGAGTACGAGCGCAATGGCGAGCGCTACCAGTTCCTGCGTTGGGGCCAGACCGCTTTCGACGACTTCAAGGTTGTTCCTCCTGGCACCGGTATCGTTCACCAGGTCAACATCGAGTACCTAGCGCGCGTTGTAATGACCCGCGAGGTAAACGGCGAGCTCCAGGCATACCCTGACAGCTGCGTTGGTACCGACTCGCACACCACCATGGTTAACGGACTTGGCGTGCTTGGCTGGGGTGTTGGTGGCATTGAGGCCGAGGCAGCAATGCTTGGCCAGCCAGTTTCGATGCTGATTCCAAAGGTTGTCGGTTTCAAGCTAAAGGGCGCAATCCCTACCGGCGTTACTGCCACCGACGTTGTTTTGACCATCACCGACATGCTGCGCAAGCACGGTGTGGTTGGCAAGTTCGTGGAGTTCTACGGCGAAGGCGTTACCTCGGTGCCGCTAGCTAACCGCGCCACCATCGGAAACATGAGCCCAGAGTTCGGCTCGACCGTTGCGATCTTCCCAATCGACGAAGTGACCCTGGACTACCTGCGTGTAACCGGCCGCACCGAAGAGCAGATTGCCCTCATCGAGGCGTACACCAAGGCCCAGGGCCTTTGGCACGATGCCTCTATCGAGCCTCGCTTCAGCGAGTACCTCGAGCTTGACCTCTCGACCGTGGTGCCAAGCATTGCCGGCCCGAAGCGCCCTCAGGACCGTATCGAGCTGTCTAAGGCGAAGGAGTCGTTCCACGCGGCGCTTCCTACCTACAGCGCTCAGGCCCACAAGCCAACCGACGTCAAGGGCAGCGACTACCAGGTTGACAACGGTCACGTGACCATTGCCTCAATCACCTCGTGCACCAACACCTCCAACCCTTCGGTGATGTTGGCTGCTGGTCTGGTTGCCCAGAAGGCGGTTGCAAAGGGTCTTAAGGCAAAGCCGTGGGTTAAGACCTCGCTGGCTCCGGGATCCAAGGTTGTCACCGAGTACTACCACAAGGCCGGCCTGACCGACTCGCTCGATGCTCTAGGCTTCCAGCTGGTTGGCTACGGTTGCACCACCTGTATCGGTAACTCGGGTCCTCTGGACGAGAACATCTCGGCAGCTATCAACGAGAACGACCTTGCTGTGACCGCAGTTCTTTCGGGAAACCGTAACTTCGAGGGTCGCATCAACCCAGACGTGAAGATGAACTACCTGGCTTCGCCTCCGCTGGTTATTGCCTATGCGCTGGCCGGAACCATGGACTTCGACTTCGAAAACGACGCACTGGGCCAGGACCAGGCCGGTAACGATGTCTTCCTCAAAGACATCTGGCCGACCGCCGATGAGGTTCAGAAGACCATCGACACCAGCATCAACTCGGACATGTTCAAGACCCAGTACGCCTCGGTGTTCGAGGGAGACGCTCGCTGGCGTGCCCTGCCAACCCCTGAGGGTGCTGTCTTCACCTGGGACGAGAACTCGACATACGTACGCAAGGCACCTTACTTCGACGGCATGAAGCACACCCCGGACGCGGTCACCGACATCCTCGATGCACGCGTTCTGGCAAAGCTGGGCGACTCGGTGACCACCGACCACATCAGCCCTGCCGGTAGCATCAAGGCCGACTCGCCAGCCGGTAAGTACCTGACCGAGCACGGTGTTTCGCGCGTTGACTTCAACAGCTACGGATCGCGTCGTGGAAACCACGAGATCATGATTCGCGGTACCTTCGCAAACATTCGACTAAAGAACCAGCTGCTGGATGGCGTTGAGGGTGGCTACACTCGCGACTTCACTCAGGCAGACGCTCCACAGGCCTTCATCTTCGATGCGAGCGCCAACTACCAGGCACAGGGCACCGGCCTCGTGATCCTCGGTGGTAAGGAATACGGTTCGGGTTCATCGCGTGACTGGGCAGCCAAGGGTACCCGCCTGCTGGGTGTTCGCGCCGTAATCACCGAGTCTTTCGAGCGCATTCACCGCAGCAACCTGATCGGTATGGGTGTTCTTCCACTGCAATTCCCAGCCGGCCAGAACGCTAACTCGCTTGGTCTTGACGGCACCGAGGTGTTCAACATCACTGGCGTCGAGAAACTAAACGAAGGTGTGACCCCAAAGACCGTTCGCGTAGTTGCTAGCCCAAGCTCGCACTCGCCAGCTGGTAAGCCAGTTGTCGAGTTTGACGCTGTGGTACGCATTGACACTCCGGGAGAGGCCGACTACTACCGTAACGGCGGAATCCTGCAGTACGTTCTGCGCAGCCTGGTCAACTAAACCTAAGCGAATCTCCCCATGGGCATTCTGAGCCGCATAACCAATCCCCGGGACCTAGATGGTCTCTCGGGTGAGGAACTGGTTCAGCTCTGTGGGGAGATTCGCCAATTTCTAGTACACGAAGTTGCCCGTACCGGCGGCCATCTAGGGCCAAACCTTGGTGTGGTGGAAACTACGGTAGCCATTCACCGAGTTTTCGAGTCGCCAAATGACCCGATTATTTTTGACACCGGACACCAGTCCTACGTCCACAAGTTGCTTACCGGACGCCAAGACTTCAGCGCCTTGCGCCAACGTGAGGGGCTAGCCGGTTATCCACAGCGCTCCGAGTCGGAGCACGACGTAGTCGAGTCTTCACACGCGTCCTCGTCGCTGTCTTGGGCCGATGGAATCGCCAAGGCGTTCAAGGCAACCAACCAGAACGATCGTTACGTAGTGGCGGTCGTGGGCGATGGCGCGCTCACCGGCGGAATGACCTGGGAAGCACTCAACAACATATCGGACGACAACGATCGCAAATTGGTAATCATAGTGAATGACAACGGTCGTTCCTATGCTCCAACCATCGGCGGTTTTGCTCGTTACCTGAACACCATCCGCACACAGGGCATGTATCGCAAGGCCTACCGTGCCTCCAAGCGATTCTTCGAGTCTTTTGGTCTGCTCGGACGCCTGACATATTCGGCTGCCCGCGGTGCAGGTAAGGGCCTGCTTGCAAGCTTTGCACCCGGTGGCCTGTTCCCAAACCTGGACATCAAGTACATCGGTCCGGTGGATGGTCACGACATCAAAGCGATGGAAGCCGCCCTGCGCCAGGCTAAGAACTACGGTTACCCGGTAATCGTTCACGCAATCACCCAAAAGGGCAAGGGCTTCGACCCAGCAATGCTGAACGACGAAGATCAGTTCCACGCGGTGGGTCAAATTGACCCGACAACCGGTGAATCACTCGAAGATAAGTCGGGTCAAAGCTGGACCGGCGTGTTCTCCGAAGAAATCGTTCGAATCGCAGACCAGCGCCCTGAGGTTATCGGCATCACCGCAGCGATGCTTAATCCGGTTGGTCTTGCCGCCTTTGCGAAAAAATACCCGACCCGGGTCTTTGACGTCGGAATTGCCGAGCAGCACGCTGTTACTAGCGCAGCCGGAATGGCTTTTGGCGGATTACACCCGGTGGTTGCGGTCTATGCCACCTTCATGAACCGGGCCTTCGACCAAGTAATGATGGACGTTGCGTTGCACAAGGCCGGTGTCACTTTTGTGCTGGACCGTGCCGGAGTTACCGGGCCAGATGGTGCCAGTCACCACGGCATGTGGGACCTGGCAGTATTCCAAGTGGTTCCGGGAATTCGCATTGCGGCGCCTCGTGATGCCGCCCGGCTTCGCGAAGAGCTCAATGAGGCGGTCGCCGTTACGGATGCGCCGACCCTGCTGCGTTTCGGCAAAGGTACCGTCAGCAACGAAATCAAGTCGGTCCGCCGTCTCGGTGATGGCGTAGATGTTCTTTTCGAAGCACCGAGCAAGGACGTGCTGCTGGTTGCGGTTGGGTCCATGGCGTCCGTCGCTCTAGACGTAGCCAAGTTGCTCACCGCGCAAGGCATTGGTGCCACTGTGGTGGATCCACGCTGGGTGGTTCCGGTGCCGAAATCGGTACTCGAGCTCTCACGCGGTCACCGCCTGGTTGTCACTATCGAAGATGGCGTCAAAGTTGGTGGCATCGGTACCCGGGTGCGCCAGGATCTGCGCGATGCTCAGATCGACACTGCACTCACCGAGATTGGATTGCCCGACGAGTTCCTGGAGCACGCTTCACGCGGTCAAATCCTGGAGCGCGTGGGATTGACTCCACAGGCAATCGCTCATGACATTGTTGCGCAGGTACTCGGTGCTCGCGTGCCACACGCACGCCCAATCGAAGACGGTTCTGCTGCTGCGACAGTTGCAGCAAACCAACTGGAAATCTAGTTCGAAATCTAGCCCAAAAACTAGTTGGCGGCCGCTGTTTCTAGCGCGGCAAGCGCCTTAGCGAAACCCGGAGCACAGACAGTCGCCTGCCAATTTCTGGCGCCTAGAGCCTTGAGCGCAATTTCAACCTGTTCCTCGGTGCAGGATACAGGTGGCTCCCAAGCCAATTGGCGCATGAAGTCAGGAGTCAGAACGTTTTCTGCCGGCATTTTCAGTTGCTCCGACAGGGCGGCCATGACTGGCTTCAAAGCATTTAATCTGGCATCGGCCGCAGGGAATTTGACAACCCAATTGCGGTGATTTGGGATTCCGGTTGCTGGAAGGCGAAGCGGCGGTAGGTCGCGGGTCTCAAGCCCATCCTCGATGGCCTTCCACCAGGTGTCTAGATAGGTTCGACTCGCACGACCATTAAAGTCTTTGCGTCCGGCAAGTTCCGAACGGGAACGTGGAGTGTTTTTGACTACGGCGACCACTGCCGAGTCCGGGACCAGTCGGCCGGGGGAGACATCCATCTTCACCGCTAAGGCCTCACGCGCCTGCCAAAGCGAACGGGCGATTGCCAGCTTTGATTGGTCTTTGACATCGTGCAGCCCGCTGAGCCCACGCCAGCGGTCCAGCTTTGGCGGTTTGGGTGCGAAACCCAAAAGATGGTCGAATTCTTCCTGGGCAATCGCAGTCTTGTCTTGAGCGGCTAACTCAGCGGCGACAGCAGCCATAAGGGCTGGTAAAACATCAACGTCAAGCGCCGCGTAGTTGAGCCAGTCTGCGTGCATTGGACGCTGACTCCAGTCAACGGCCGAGTGCTCCTTGGCAAGACGGAAACCCAGCAGATTCTCAGTCATCGCGCCCAAGCCCACACGTGGAAGGCCTGCAATTCGTCCACCCAGCTCGGTGTCAAAAAGGCGAGTGGGCTTTAGCCCCAACTCCGCTAGGCAAGCAAGATCCTGGGTAGCCGCGTGCAAAATCCAGGTGTCGGTAGCCAGTACCTTAGCCAATCCAGAGAATGGCTCGGCGGAGCCATCTGGGCTGACCTTTGCTGGGTCAATAAGGTAGATTGGCGAATTGCCGCGTTGCACCTGCACCAGATACGCACGCGATGAGTAACGGAATCCGCTGGCGCGTTCGGCATCTAGCGCGAATGCTCCAACCTCCTGGGCCAGTGTGGTAACCGCCGCGTCAAGTTGTGCGGCATCCTCAATGAGTAAGGTGACCGCGTTCCGGGGTTTTGCCAGAAGCGGCAACTGAACGACTGGTTGCGGTTCGGCAGAGTCCTCAATCGGGGCAGAAACCGAATCTTTCATCGGGATTTTCTTCCGTGAAGCGGTGTCACGGTGGACGGCAGCAGCGGGTATCCGCTCATCATGCAGATCAAGTCCTGCCAAGCCTCAAGGTGAGTCGAGTAGTTTCCCAGAGGCGTCCAGCTGGCACGCATCTCCAACTCGGCGTGCGAATTCTGACCGCCGAGCGAACCAAAACCGCTACTGATGACGCGAGTAATGGTGGCAGCCTCGTGGGAGTGCTCGGCGCCGCGGTTCTGCAGCGCCTCCATTAGCCAAGCCCAGGCTACTTCGCTGATTTCCTCGTCAACACCAATTGATGTTTCCAGCGGGCTCTTGGCAAAAGCAACTACACGGAAATTTCCGCCCCACTGCTCCTGGACCTTGCCCTCATGGAGCAGTACAAAACGACCGGTGCCTGCATCGGTGTGGTCAATGCCCTGGTCAACGCAAATATCTGCCCCGAAAGCCACTGCCTCGGTTGCGATTTTATGTGGTGCCGGGATCTGATTTAGGTGAAGTTCCTCTCGGTTCGCAGCCTTTGCAAGTTCTGCAACTGCAAGTTGAAATGCGCCGGAAGCGGCGTCACCAAGGGAAATTTCAATCACCTATTTAGGCTAAACGCCACGCACCTTCGCTTGGGTTGCCACGCCGCTACAGCCCGCTAAACAACGCGAAATTCACTCCAAAGCGTGAGCAAAGTTTGATCGGCAAACTCGGCGTGGTAAAGCGCAGCCTCTCTGATGCCGAGATTTTTCAGAGCAGCGTACGAAGCCGAACCTGCTTCGGCCGCATTCTGCGGTTGAACCCCCACAACCGAGAGTGCTAAGTACCGAATCACAGAGTTTCGAATTAGCCAGCGAGCGTATTCTGGTCCGGCCTCGACAACGACTCGGCGCCAACCTAACCTGGTGATCCTGAAGGTCACACCAAATGGCCGACCTAGGCCGGTGGAGACCACACGCACCCAAGGTTGGGTGTAGCGCTTGCGAGTGTTACGCACCTGTCGGGAGGTCACAAGCAGGTAGACGAGCGAATCGGTTGGGCCGGCAGCAGCGTCTTCAACGGCGGGAATGTCATCAAAGTTTGCGCTACGAGAGGCAATGGCTAATGGCGCAAGTCGGGAACGACGGTACGCTTCTGAGCGTGCCGTGCCGGCAGAGGTGAGGATGCCGTCTGCCGCTTCCCGATAGCCAACTAGGGCTTGATAGTCCACCTCAGTGGTGATGTCCCGGCTGGATCCGGTGGAACCCACAAAATTTCCGTTGGAATCGGCAACGATGTTCAACAAAAACGATGGTGCGACCCAACTCGCGGTGGCGATTCTTCGACGTAATGCCCCCAAGTCAGCCAGCTCAAGCGAACCGGCCTCTGGGGCAATTAGCCTTAGCTTCAAGCGAGCTTCTCGCGCACCTGGCGCTTGATTCGAGCCAGCATTGCGCGCATGCCATTCATTCGCAGCGGAGACACGGCCTCGCTCAGACCAAGCTGATCTGGGAAGTCAGCGCTAACCGCCAAGACGGCTTCTGCAGAGGCACCATCAAGGGCCTCGTGCAAAACAGATGCGAAACCGCGGGTGGTTGGCGCCTCAGCCGGTGCAGTGAAGAAGAGATGGACCTCCTTGGCTTCATCTACCTCGACAAAAAGATAAACCGGTGACTGGCACTCTTCGACGCGCTCCAGCAAATCAGGATGATCGGCGTAGCGAGCCGGAAGTGCCGGCAGGTTGTCGCTAAATTCCAGCAACAGGGTTAAGCGATCGCGAAGCGGAATTGCTAAGAAATCCTCAACCAAGGCCTCGGTGTTTACAGTCTTGCTCATCGAATATGTTCGGTCAGAACTAGCGCTTTGGCGCAGGTGCCTCACCCGGGGCATCGCCCTTGACAATTGGTGCACCTACGAGGGAACCCCATTCGGTCCAAGAACCGTCATAGTTGCGAACGTTTTTGAGACCCAACAGGTAGGTAAGAACAAACCAGGTGTGGCTGGAACGCTCACCAATGCGGCAGTAGGCAATTACCTGATCATCTGGATTGAGTCCGGCTTCCTCAAAGTAAAGCGTCTTTAGGTCCGCCAGGGACTTGAAGGTTTTGTCTTCATTGGCAGCCTTGGCCCAAGGCACAGATTTTGCCGAAGGAATGTGGCCGCCCTTTAGCGCACCTTCCTGAGGATAGTCAGGCATGTGGGTTCGTTCGCCGCTGTATTCCTGAGGGGAACGGACATCGATCAGAGGGTTGCCAAAGTGCGCAGCAACATCATCACGGAAGGCACGAATTGGTGCATCGTGGCGTTCCACCACTGGGTAGTCGCTCGGTGTAACTGGATCAACTTCGCGAGTGAGCTCGCGGCCCTCTTCGATCCACTTTTCACGGCCACCATCCAGTAGTCGCACATCTTCGTGGCCGAACAACTTGAAAACCCATAGGGCATACGAAGCCCACCAGTTGCTCTTGTCACCGTAAAGCACAACAGTGTCGCTGCGCTTTACGCCTTTTTCGGACAGCAACTTGGCGAAGCCTTCTCCGTCCAGGTAGTCGCGGACTACCGAATCGTTGAGCTCGGTGAACCAGTCAATCTTGCGCGCGGTAGGAATGTGACCGGTCTGGTAGAGCAGCACATCTTCGTCAGACTCCAGAACGACCAGACCAGGAGTGCCTAGGTTCTCGGCTAGCCACTTGGTAGTCACAAGCACCTCTGGGTGCGCGTACTCGGCATGTTGTGGCGCGGTATCAAATGCGACTGGCATTTTGGGCATCTCCTTCAAAGTTGGTGCTTAGACTTAAGTCCGTCTGGTTCAAGGATATTCCACCGAGGCACCACTCGGGAATCGTGACGGAAGATTTCTACGCTAAAAGGCAAAATGTCAATTCCAGTCGGACTATATCCGTCCATCTCCAGTTTCAACCCAGAGGTAACCACCGCCGACCTTTTAGGCCAGTTGGTTCCCCCGCGCGAATTCGACAACGCAAGATTTGCCACCTACATCACCGATGCTCGCTTCCCGTCGCAGGGCGAAGCCGTGGACATTTGCAACCAATTCGCAAAGGGCGGAAAGACCGGGGGCCTTTTCTCCAAAAAGCAGGAGCAACCCGCTGGCCTATACCTCGATGGAGGTTTCGGAGTTGGTAAAACCCACCTTCTGGCCAGCATTTGGCACGAATTCAAGGGGAGGAAAGCCTTTGGCTCGTTCCTAGCGTTTACCGGACTGATCGGTGTATTGGGTTTTGCGAACGCCGTGGAGCAGTTGAAAAACCTGGACCTGATCTGCATCGATGAGTTCGAACTCGATGATCCGGGCGACACCATGATGATGTCTCGCTTACTGAGTGAGCTTCACGCCAAGGGAGTTAAATTCGCTGCGACCAGCAACACACCTCCAAACGCACTGGGCCAGGGTCGATTTGCCGCCGCGGATTTCGCACGCGAGATTAGCGCGATGGCCGGTCGCTTCCGAATGGTGACAATCGATGGTGAGGACTTTAGGCACCGTCCGGTTGATGCGAGTCCTACCTCCGTTTCGGCCGAGGAACTGGAAGCCTGGGCCGATGCACAGGCAAAGAATGGCGCCAAGGTAGCGCACGATCGATTTGATGCTTTATTGGCCCACCTAGCCACATTGCACCCGAGCAAGTACCTGAATTTGGTCAAGCAATACGATGCGCTGGCGCTGGATAACGTGATTGAGCTTCAGGATCAGGTGGCGGCGCTGCGTTTTGTTGCCCTAGTAGACCGCATGTACGAGAGCCAGCTAAGTATTCGCAACACCGGCCACTCCCTTACCTCGGTGTTTTCGCAAGAAATGCTTGGCGGTGCCTACCGAAAGAAGTACCTACGCGCGGTCAGTCGACTGGGTGCGATGACCTCGCGCTAGGGCAATCGCCCCCAGCACCACCGAGATAATCGAGGCCAAAAGTGTGGCCAATACAGCTGTTCCCTGCGCAGCCGGATTACCGCCATTAGGGCCGGCCGCGGCAAATGCGAGTTTTGCCACCAGCAGCGACACGGTAAAGCCAATTCCACCGAGGGCAGCTACCCTCCAGAGTGCGTGCTTGGTTAGCCGCATCGAACCAGTCGCGAAACGCCCGCCGATCCAACCGCCGAGGAAAACACCGACAAATTTCCAAATTGGCCGGGCAGTGATTCCGATTAGGACTGGCCAGACAATGCTGCCAGTAGCAGGTATTTTGACGAAGGCCGCAATGAAGGCGAACAGCGGGAGAATCCAATACGTGACCTGCGGTCCGAGGCGCGACTCAACCTCCGCAATTTGACTCTTGGGGGTGAACAGCGCGGCGACTACGGCTAATAGCGCAGGTTCGATTCCCGCCAAAGAAGTAAACAACAGCGCGATGCCAAGGAAAATCACGGCGAGCAGCGCCACGAACTTGCCCAAGGTGCCCGGAACGCCCGTTCGCTGCAGCACAAGGAAGGCGGCAAAGGGGATAAGGATCGGCCAAAAACCGAAAGGGAATCCCAAGTGGCTCCCAGTGAACATCACGCCCACAATGATCACGGCAATAACATCATCGATGACCGCAAAGGCCAAAAGGAATGTACGCGCGGCTTGGGGGAGCGCACTGCCGAAGGCAACAAATACAGCCAAGGCAAAAGTGACATCGGTTGCGGTTGGAATTGGCCAACCATCCTGCGTGCTTTGGCCGAAGTTGAATGCCAGGTACCAGAGCGCCGGCATCAAGACCCCGAGAATTGCTGCAAACAACGGCGAAATAGCATTGCGAAGGGGTGTGAGTGCACCTCCGGTTAGTTCGCGCTTTAGCTCCAAACCGACCAGGTAGAAGAATGCGGAGACACCAAAGATTTCGACCCCGGATTGAAATGTGAGTGCGAAGCATGCCGAGCCGAGGCAGGTTGATGGCGCCGTATTGATTAGCGTCATGACGAACGACTGGATCGGCGAATTTGCCGCCGCCAAGCCCAAAACAACCGCAATTAGCAGCAAGCCGGATGGTGATTTGATCGAAGCGATAATGCGCACCGATTCAGCATGGCACTAAAGACCGATTTTGGTGAATTTACAAACGCGAAACATTTAGGCGCATTGACCGAAACACTGCTATCCGAAACTTAGAGCGTTGCATTCGTCAACATTTGTTTATTAGAGAGAGGTAAACAAATGCACCTGGATCAGGGAAATACCGCATTTGTGCTCATCAGCGCTGCACTTGTACTGCTGATGACCCCGGGACTGGCGTTCTTCTATGGAGGAATGGTCAAGGCCAAGTCTGTTGTCAGCATGATGATGCTCTCGTTTGGGTCGCTGGGCCTAATCGGAGTTCTTTGGGTGCTCTACGGATACGCAATCGCGTTTAGCAACGGTGGCACCAAGACGTTCTTTGGCATCGATGGTGTCTGGGGTATCGATACCTCGTTTATCGGGCTGGACGCTCAGCTCAAGGACGCACTGAACCCAAGTGGCGCCTACCCTCAGATGGCATTCGTTGCCTTCCAGGCCACCTTTGCAATCATCACCGTTGCGCTTATCTCCGGTGCCATCGCCGACCGCGCCAAGTTTGGCGCCTGGATGGTGTTCGCCGGAATCTGGGCAACACTCATCTACTTCCCAGTTGCTAACTGGGTGTTCAACTTCACCATGCAAAACGGCAAGATGGTTGACGGCGGTTGGATCGTTTACAACCTCGGTGTAATCGACTTTGCCGGTGGTACAGCCGTTCACATCAATGCCGGTGCTGCGGGTCTGGCACTTGCCCTCATCCTGGGTAAGCGCTTCGGTTTCTCGAAGGGTATGAGCCAGCCTCACAACGTGCCGCTTACCCTGCTGGGTACCGCACTCCTGTGGTTTGGCTGGTTCGGATTCAACGCCGGCTCCGAGATTGCCGCTGACGGTTTCGCCTCGATTGCTTTCATCAACACCCTGTCTGCACCTGCTGCAGCGATGCTTGGTTGGATTCTCATCGAGAAGATCAAGCACGGTAAGGCAACCTCGATTGGTGCTGCCTCCGGTGCTGTTGCTGGACTGGTTGCCATCACCCCAGCTTGTGAGATCCTGGACCCAATGTGGGGAATCCTGCTTGGCTTCATCGCAGGTATCCTCTGTGCCCTTGCAATCGACCTGAAGTTTGCACTCGGATTTGATGACTCGCTAGACGTGGTGGGTATTCACCTCGTTGGTGGTATCGCAGGTACCCTTTACATCGGTCTCTTCGGTCGCGGTGTTGGCCTGTTCTTCGGTCACGGTCCACACCAGCTGCTGATGCAGGCACTGGGTGCCGGTGCGGTTCTGGTCTACAGCTTCGTTGGCGCATTGATCATCGGTTTCATTATCGAAAAGACCATGGGCTTCCGAGTCAAGGCCGAAGACGAAATCGCAGGAATCGACACCGTGGTTCACGGTGAAGAGGCCTACAGCTTCGGCGCCGACCGCTAAAACTTAACAAAAAAACACCTCAAGTGGGACCCGCAAGGGTTCCACTTTTGGTGCGTTCGAAAGGAAAAGATGAACAACGACACCACGATGTTCCTCATCATCTGCAGTGCCCTGGTGCTCTTCATGACACCAGGGTTGGCGTTCTTCTACGGTGGTCTCGTGCGCGCCACCTCGGTGGTTTCCATGATGATGATGTCTTTTGGCTCACTTGGGCTCATCGGCGTCATGTGGCTTGCCTTTGGCTATGCGATGAGTTTTGGTAATGCCGGCACCGGCAACTTTGTTGGCATCGATGGTGTTTTTGGCATCGACCTGAACAAGTTCTTCATGAACGATGTGGTGAAACAATCGCTAGGGCAAGGGGGACTACCCGGTGACGGATCCAACCTAGCCTTCGCGGGTTTCCAGGGCACCTTTGCGATCATCACCGTTGCACTGATTTCGGGTGCCATCGCCGACCGTGCGCGCTTCGGTTCCTGGATGGTTTTCGCCGCGCTTTGGGCCACCGTTGTCTATTTCCCAGTTGCAAACTGGGTTTTCAACTTCACCGCCAATGCCAAGGGGCAGGTAACCGATGGCGGTTGGCTGGTCCACAACGTTGGGCTCTTGGACTTCGCGGGTGGAACCGTTGTGGAGATCGCCTCGGGTGCATCGGCTTTGGCGCTGGCGCTGGTTGTCGGTAAGCGGTTCGGTTTTGCCAAAGGCATGCATGCGCCACACAACATCCCACTGGTATTGATCGGTGCCGCGATTCTCTGGTTTGGTTGGTTCGGCTTCAACGCCGGTTCTGCAGTTATGGCCGGTGGCACAGCCTCACTCGCATTTGTAAACACCGGAATTGCCGGCTTCGGCGGCCTCTTGGGCTGGACGATATTGGACAAACTGCACTTGGGCAAGCCGACCGCAATTGGCGCGGCTTCCGGTGCGGTAGCGGGAATGGTGGCAATCACTCCTAGTTGCGCGTACCTGGACCCATGGTGGGCTCTGGCACTTGGTGCTGTGGTTGGAGTGATTTGTGGGCTCGCAGTTGAACTCAAGTGGAAGCTTGGCTTCGACGATTCGCTAGACGTCGTTGGTGTACACCTTGTTGCCGGCATTATCGGCACGCTTTGGATTGGTCTGTTCGGCAACGGAGTCGGCCTGTTCTTCGGCTTCGGGCCGGCACAGCTTGGCCGTCAGGCCATCGGAGTTGTGGTGGTTGGCCTATACGCATTTATCGTCTCCTGGTTGCTTGGACAAGCCATTCAGAAGACCATTGGCTTCCGAATTACCACCACCGATGAGATTGCCGGAGTGGACAACACAGTTCACGGTGAACTGGCATACAACGAGGTAGACCCGCGTTGGTCATGGGGTCGTAGCGGTCGCTAAAAGATTCCAACTGCTAACCGAGTTAGGGGCGACACACCTCTAACTCGGTTTGCACTCGGGGTGAATTTTCGGTAATGTATAACGAGTGTTCGCAAGAGCACAACGCGGATGTGGCTCAGTGGTAGAGCATCACCTTGCCAAGGTGAGGGTCGCGAGTTCGAATCTCGTCATCCGCTCAAAGTCTTTTTAGGGGATTCCAGTTTGGGAAAACCGGAAGGCAAGCCTCAAAGCTTGGTGGAGTGGCTGAGCGGCCCAAAGCAACAGCCTGCAAAGCTGTAAACCCACGGGTTCAAATCCCGTCTCCACCTCCAAAAATAAAAACACAATGGTCGATTGGCGCAGCGGTAGCGCACTTCCTTGACATGGAAGGGGTCACTGGTTCGATCCCAGTATCGACCACGAACAAAATGCCTCCTATGGAGGCATTTTTCAATTCAGCGATACTGGTGATGAACCAGTGCCCTCAAAGTGGCATAGCCGCCACTTTGCTAGTTCGATCCCAGTATCGACCACGAACAAAATGCCTCCTATGGAGGCATTTTTCAATTTGCACTGCATTTACCTGGGGTTTCACTCACCGGCCAAACCTGTTAACTTGCTGAAAATACGTTGCCAGCATGAGAATCGCATTTTCCAACCGAAAGTTCGCGGCCTTCGCCGCAATCGTCCTCGGTGCGGCAGTGCTCGGGGGAGTCTCCGTTCCAGCCAGCCACGCCGACACCACCCCGGCTGTTCCAGCCGCACCTACCGCTGTAACCGCAGTTGCTGCCAGCGATGGCATCAAAGTTTCTTGGACCGCGCCCGCTGCCAACCCAGCCATTTCCGGCTTCGTAGTTAGCGGTGGCCCAGGCAACTGTGCAATCGATGTTCCGGCAGGCGCTACCAGCGCAATCCTGCCGGTACTGCGCACCTCCAACAATGTGACCCCATACGTGCAGGCAGTCAACGCCTACGGGTTCTCCAACAAGGCCTACGCACCCAACCAGGTTAGCCTTACGAGTGGTCTAGCATCGCTAGACGTCAAGGCGCTTCAGGTCCTGCAGTTCAGCGACTTCCACGGTGCTATCGAGACCAGCTCCACCAACATCGGTGCTCCGGTTTTGGTTTCGGCATTCAACAATGACCGCGCGCTGATGAAGGCCACTGTAACCGTTTCATCGGGAGACAACTTTGGTGCCGCACCACCGATATCGAGTCAGTTCGAAGAACTTCCAAGCGTTTTGGCTCTGAACGCCATGGGTGTGGATGTCTCGACCTTTGGAAACCACGAGCACGACCGCAACCTGGATCACCTGAAGCGCATGATTGCAGCATCCAACTTCAAGTGGACTGTTTCCAACTACTCAAGCTTGGCCGGCCTGCAGGTTAAGAACAACCCTGTTGCTACCTATGAGATCGTCAAGCGCGGCGGCATCAAGCTCGGTGTAGTCGGTGTTAACACCTCCGACACCCTGACCGATATCTTCCCTGGCAACCTGGACTTCACCGTTGGCAAGAAGAAGACCTCCATCAACATTTCGGACAAGGTTGAACTTGCCCAGCAGGCCGTTGACGCCGCCAAGAAGAACGGTGCAGACCTCGTTATCGTTCTGCTGCACAACGGCTGGAACTTCAACGCGCCAGACAAGGCCGTTGGCCCACTGATCGACTACTCGACCGCGCTGAAGGGTGTGGCAGCCGTTTACGGTGGTCACTCGCACCAGAAGTATGCATCGATGATCAACAACACTCTGGTTGCCGAGGTGCGTAACTCCGGTGTTGAGTACACCCGTAGCGAAATTTGCTTGAACACCAAGACCAAGGAGGTCATCGGTGCCTCGGTTGACTACGTGGACAAGGCAGCAGTGACCGCAGCCGGTTTCACCGCAGACTCCAACACTCAGGCAATGGTGGACAGCTACAAGTCGCAGCTTGCAGCCAAGATGGACTTCAAGATTGGCAGCATCGCCGACGTGGCCGCTCGCGGTGGCACTCCAGCAGTGGAGCGTTCCGGTGAGGCCGGCATTGGTAGTTACACCGCCGATGCCCTGAAGGCGCGCTACAAGACCGACTTCGCACTGATCAATGGTGGTGGCATCCGCGACACCGTTCCGGCTAAGGCCTACGTCCCTGGCGCAGGAACCACCTACAAGCGTCCAGCGACCGGAACCACCGGCCCATACGACGTGCTGCTTGGTGACGCCTACACCGTGTTCCCATTCGGTAACACCGTTAGCGTCGTGAACATCACCGGTAAGAGCCTATGGGCCGCGCTGGAGAATGGTGTTTCGCAATACCCAAGCGCCGGCCGCTGGCCACAAATCGGTGGATTTAAGTTCACCGTTGATGTGAGCAAACCTGCGTTCTCGCGAATCGTCTCGGTAACCAAGCCTGATGGTACTCCGATTGCGGCCGACGGCACCGTCTACTCGGTGGCGACCGTTGACTACATGGTCTACGGTGGCGACGGCTATACCCAGTTTGACCCAACTAAGCAGAGCCTGAAGGACCTGCTGGTTGATGTCTTTGCCGATGCGTTGCGTGCAGATGCCGCAGCCGGGAAGGTAAGCAAGCTGGCAACCGATGGTCGCGAAACCGTGATCGGTAAGTAGTTCCCAAACAACAAACTAGAACCGCCTCGAGTAATCTCGGGGCGGTTTTAGTTTGACCATAGAAAAGGAACTGTTAGAGCTTTAGCGCCTTAGCGGTAGCGGCAAGCGATGCGGCGGCTGCCTTGGAATCAGCATTCAACTTGCTTCCAAACGAAGGCATGATCTCTTTCAAGCGAGGCTCCCAGGAACCGAATTCGGAACCGAACGACTTCTTTAGGACCTCCAGCATTGCGTATACAGCTGTCGACGCACCTGGGGAAGCGCCAAGCAGACCCGAGATCGAACCATCTGCCGAGGTAATGATCTCGGTGCCAAACTGAAGCACACCTCCCTTTGCGGCGTCCTTCTTAATGATCTGTGCGCGCTGGCCAGCATTCATCAACTGCCAATCCTTCGCATCAGCCGTAGGCATGAACTCCAGTAGTGACTCAAACTTGCGCGACTTGCTCTTGAGCAGCTCGCCGACGAGATACTTGATCAAACCAAAGTTGCTAAGGCCGACGGCGATGTACGGAATCAGATTGCTTGGACGCAGCGAAAGTGGCAGGTCCAGGATCGAACCGTTCTTTAGGAACTTGGGGTTACTGGTGGCATAAGGGCCAAACAGCAGGCTGGTCTTGCCGTCTACGACGCGAGTGTCCAGGTGCGGAACCGACATTGGTGGAGCACCCACCGAGGCCTGGCTGTAAACCTTGGCCTTGTGCTTAGCAACCACTGCTGGGTTGTCGGTGCGCAGCCACTGGCCGCCAACCGGGAAAGTACCATAACCCTTGGCTTCGGAAATTCCTGACTTCTGCAGCAACTTGAGAGCCCAACCACCGGCGCCCACAAATACGAATTTGGCGTTCACGGTGTCGCCGCCTCGCACTCGCAGGTTCCAGCTGGAATCGGCCTGGCGCTTCACCGAGACGACCTCGGCACCGGTTGCAATCTGCACACCCTGGGCCTTCAGGTTTGTAAACAACTGGTTGGTTACTGCTCCAAAATCGACATCGGTGCCCGAGACAATGCGCGTTGCTGCAATCGGTTCGGAACCGGTGCGGCCCTCAATGAGCAGTGGTGCCCACTGAGCAATCTGATCCGCGTCGGTAGAAAATTCCATGCCGGCAAATAGCGGCTGGTCTTTCAGTGCCTGGAATCGGCGAGACAGATAATCCACGTCTTTAGCGCCACGAACAAAAGTCATGTGTGGCGTGGCTGCGATGAAACTCTTTGGGTCTTGCAGGATGCCCTGAGCGATAGCCCAAGACCAGAACTCTCGACTCAACTGGAACTGCTCGTTGATGGAGATTGCCTTGGCGGGGTCTGGCAGGCTGCCATCCTTGCTGTCCGGCATGTAGTTGAGCTCACAGAGTGCGGCGTGGCCGGTACCGGCGTTGTTCCAGGGGTTCGAACTTTCCTGGGCCACCGCATCGAGGCGTTCAAATACCTGAATCGAAAGCTTTGGGTTTAGGACCTTTAGGAAGGTTCCCAGGGTGGCACTCATGATGCCGCCACCGATGAGAACTACGTCAAACTTCTTCGTATTCACCGTTCAAGTCTAAACGGAGTGACCCACCAGAGCGCCGATGCCGTAGGTGATTCCCATGGTGGCCGCGCTGATGAGCACATTGCGCAAAATCGGCTTGAGCGCCTTTGCTCCACCGATTTTCGCTCCGACAAAACCGGTGATGATGAGGCTTACCAGTACAGCCAAAATGGTGGCTGGAATTCGCAGGGAAACCCAGGGGCCGGTAACTGCAACCAGTGGCAAAATTCCGCCGGCGGCAAACGCCACAAATGACGAAAGCGCGGCGGCAAGTGGAGACGCGTGAGTTCCGAGTTCGATTCCCAGCTCTGCCTCGGCGTGTGCCTTGAGCGCATCCTGCTCGGTGAGCCGAACGGCCACCTTGTGAGCCAGCTCGTAGTCCAGGCCCTTCTGCTCGTAGAACCAAGTCAGCTCGCGCAGTTCTAGCTCCGGTTGCTCGGCAAGCTCTCGACGTTCGGTCTCAAGGGCAGCCATTTCGCTGTCCTTCTGAGCCGACACCGAGGTGTACTCACCGCCGGCCATCGAGATAGAACCTGCAACAACGGCAGCAACACCAGTGAACATGATGGTGGCGGCGTCGGTGGTTGCACCTGCAACACCCATCAAGATGCCAGAGGTAGACATGATGCCGTCGTTGGCGCCGAGCACTCCGGCGCGCAGCCAATTCAGCTTGGAGGCCATGGCGGCCTTCTGAAATTCCTGGGAGGCGATAAGTTGCTCGTCGAGTTCTACTGCGGCGGGTTTCGTCATGACTCTATAAAAGGGGCAAAATCGGGCAATGTCTAGCAAGGTGGGCCTAAGTCAACTTCCGTTTACCTACGAGTCTGAGGCTTTGTGGCGACCAGCGAAGACTAAGATTTAGGTATTCCTTTCCTGACTAACGGAGTTTGTTTTGTCTGCTGAAATGCTCAATATCACCCTCGATGGCCAACCGCTACAGATTGCGGCCGGATCCGACGGATTCAAGCTTTTCACCGAACGAACTATCGTGGCTCAGCGCGTGAACGGTGCGCTGAAGGACCTAGCGCACCAGCTATCCGAAGGCGACATCGTTGAAGGCGTTGCTGTTAGCAGCCCAGACGGCTTGAACATCCTTCGCCACTCCACCGCGCACGTCCTGGCACAGGCGGTTCAGAACATCAACCCAGAGGCCAAACTCGGCATCGGTCCTCCGGTTACCGACGGCTTCTACTACGACTTTGATGTCGAAACTCCTTTCAGCCCTGAGGACTTCAAGGCAATCGAAAAGGAAATGAACCGCATCGTTCAGGCTGGCCAGCGCTTCATGCGCAGGGTAACCACTGATGATGCTGCCCGCGTCGAGCTTGCAAAAGAGCCCTACAAACTAGAGCTCATTGGCCTGAAGGGTTCGGACCTGGGCGAGGGTGCAGCCGAAGTGGGCGGCGCCGAACTAACCATTTACGACAACGTGGACCCGAAATCGGGGGAGACCGTTTGGTTCGACCTCTGCCGCGGCCCACACCTTCCAAACACCCGCATGGTTGGCCAGGGATACGCGCTCACCCGTGTGGCATCGGCATACTGGCGCGGCAACGAGAACAACAAGCAGCTACAGCGCATCTACGGAACGGCTTGGCCAAGCAAGGACGAGCTCCGCGCCCACCAGGAGCGCCTGGAGGAAGCCGCTAAGCGCGATCACCGCCGCCTCGGTGCCGAGCTCGACCTGTTCTCTTTCCCTGAAGAAATCGGTTCTGGTCTGGCCGTGTTCCACCCAAAGGGTGGCGTGATTCGAAAGGCTATGGAGGACTACAGTCGCCAGCGCCACGAGGAGTCCGGCTACGAGTTTGTGTACAGCCCGCACATCACCAAGGGCAACCTGTTTGAGGTTTCCGGCCACCTTCAGTGGTACGCGGACGGTATGTTCCCACCAATCCGCATGGATGAGGAGCTGGACGAGCACGGCCACGTGAAAAAGCAGGGCCAGGACTACTACCTGAAGCCGATGAACTGCCCGTTCCACAACTTGATCTTCAAGTCTGAGGCTCGCAGTTACCGTGATCTTCCGCTGCGCCTATTCGAGTTCGGTACCGTCTACCGCTACGAGAAGAGCGGTGTACTTCACGGCTTAACCCGAGCCCGTGGCTTCACCCAGGACGACGCCCACCTCTACGTAACCACCGAGCAGATGGAGCAGGAGCTCACCGATGTTCTGGACTTCATCCTCGGCCTGCTGCGCGACTACGGCCTAGACGACTTCTACCTAGAGCTCTCCACCAAGGAAGAGGGCAACCCGAAATTTGTTGGTGACAATGAAGCCTGGGAAACTGCCACCGCAACCCTAGAGCGCGTAGCCAAGGCCTCGGGTCTAGAGCTAGTTCCAGACCCGGGAGGCGCCGCGTTCTACGGCCCGAAGATTTCGGTCCAGGCTCGCGATGCCATTGGCCGCACCTGGCAGATGTCTACCGTTCAGTTGGACTTCAACCTCCCTGAGCGTTTCGACCTGGAATACACCGCCCCGGATGGCACCAAGAAGCGCCCGGTTATGATTCACCGCGCGTTGTTTGGCTCGATGGAGCGTTTCTTCGGTGTGCTCACCGAGCACTATGCCGGCCACTTCCCACCTTGGTTGGCACCGGTCCAGGTGGTTGGTATTCCAATCGCCGAGGAGTTCAGCGAGTACCTGCACGAGATTGCGGCTGAGCTGCGCAAGCACCGCGTTCGCGTTCAGATTGACGACTCGGATGACCGCATGCAGAAAAAGATCCGCAACCACACGCTGGCGAAGGTTCCGTTCATGTTGCTTGCCGGTGGACAGGACCGTGACAACAACGCGGTTTCGTTCCGCTTCCGCGATGGTTCGCAGGAGAATGGCATCCCAGTCACCGAGGCAGTGGAGCGCATCTTGACTGCAATCCGTGACAAGGCTCAGGTTTAGACAGGTATCAAAATGACCGACCAGGTGGATGCAATTCCGAGCCTAGAGCTGCCCGGAGTGCCCGACCACTTCCAGCGACTGTGGACCCCACACAGAATGGTCTATATCCAGACCGGCACCCAGCCGCACAAGGATGACTGCCCATTCTGTTTGGCGCCAGACAAGAGCGATGAAGAGGGCCTGATCGTTCGACGTGGCAAGACTGCGTACGCATTGTTAAACCTTTACCCATACAACAGCGGGCACCTTTTGATTTGTCCTTACCGTCACATCAGCACCTATGACGAAGCTACCGCCGAGGAAGTGGCCGAAATCGGCCTGCTAACCCAGCAGGCGATGCGGGTTTTGAGCGAGGTTTCGCAGACCCATGGCTTCAATATCGGCATGAATCAGGGCGTAGTTGCCGGGGCAGGCATTGCCGAGCACCTGCATCAGCACGTGGTTCCGCGTTGGCGAAATGATGCCAATTTCTTCCCAATCATTGCCCAAACTAAGGCCCTGCCGAGGTTGTTAGAAGACGTCCGACAGGACGTTGCAAAGCACTGGGCCACCATTCCACAGCAGTAATCAGAAACGAAAAGTAGACTAGAAGAATGACCGAATCAACTGCATTAACCGGATCTTCCCTCGTAAAGCGCGGCTTAGCCGAAATGCTCAAGGGTGGCGTCATCATGGACGTCGTAAACGCCGAACAGGCCAAGATTGCCGAGGACGCCGGCGCCGTTGCCGTTATGGCTCTCGAGCGCGTTCCAGCCGACATTCGTGCCCAGGGTGGCGTTGCCCGCATGAGCGACCCAGACATGATTCAGGGCATCATCGATGCCGTCTCGATTCCCGTTATGGCAAAGGCGCGTATCGGTCACTTTGTTGAGGCTCAGGTTTTGCAGAGCCTCAAGGTTGACTACATTGACGAGTCTGAGGTGCTTAGCCCAGCCGACTACGTAAACCACATCAACAAGTGGAACTTCAACGTGCCATTCGTCTGTGGTGCCACCAACCTGGGTGAGGCCCTACGCCGTATCACCGAGGGTGCCGCAATGATTCGCTCGAAGGGCGAAGCCGGCACCGGTGATGTCTCCGAGGCCACCAAGCACATTCGCACCATCTCGGGTGAGATTCGTGCCCTTGCCGCCAAGACCGAGGACGAGCTATACGTAGCCGCCAAGGAACTCCAGGCTCCTATCGAGCTAGTCCGCGAGGTTGCTCGCACCGGAAAGCTGCCAGTTGTCATGTTCGTAGCCGGTGGTGTCGCAACTCCTGCTGACGCTGCAATGATGATGCAGCTCGGTGCAGACGGTGTCTTCGTTGGCTCTGGAATCTTCAAGAGTGGCAACCCGGCCGCTCGTGCGGCGGCAATCGTGAAAGCAACCACCTTCTTTGACAACGCCGATGTATTGGCAGAGGTAAGCCGCGGTCTGGGTGAGGCCATGGTTGGTATCAACGTGAACGACATTCCTGCGCCACACCGTTTGGCTGAGCGCGGCTGGTAACAATGACTAAGCCCATCGGTGTTTTGGCACTGCAGGGCGACTTTCGAGAACACGCCGAGGCGCTAACCCGCATCGGCGTTTCTCATTTGAAGGTTCGTACTGTTGCCGAACTAGATTCTGTATCCGGCCTGATCATCCCCGGCGGCGAGTCCACGGTGATGCACAAATTAGCGGTTGCCTACGGCCTGTTTGAGCCGATCCGTGCCAAGATTGCCGCCAGATTGCCGGTTTTCGGAACCTGTGCTGGACTCATCATGCTTGCCAATGACATCACCGATGGCATCGCCGGGCAACTGACTTTTGGCGGCCTGGACGTTACCGTTCAGCGCAATGCCTTCGGTAACCAGCTGGACTCGTTCGAAGTCAATCTTGACTTCGCCGGCATCGGTGACGGAGCAGTACACGCCGCGTTCATTCGCGCACCGCTCATCACGCGGGTAGGTCCGCAAGTTGAGGTAGTTGCCAGAATTCCAACCGATGATCTGCACCCGGGCGGGGGAGTCGTTGGTGTTCGCCAGGGAAACCTACTGGGAATCTCGTTCCACCCGGAAGTCACCGGCGAGGACCGCATTCACCGTCTCTTCGCGGGTATCGTCGCAAACGCAAAGTAAACTGTTAGAAACCGTAAACCTCTACTGGGAGAACTATGTCCGGCCACTCCAAATGGGCGACTACCAAGCACAAGAAGGCACTGATAGACGGCCGCCGCGCCAAGCTCTTTGCCAAGCTAATCAAGAACATCGAAGTTGCAGCCCGACTCGGTGGACCGGACCTCGACGGTAACCCAACTCTGTACGATGCAGTCCAAAAGGGCCGCAAGTCTTCGCTACCTAACGACAACATCGACCGCGCTATCAAGCGTGGTTCCGGTGTTGGCGCCGATGCCGTTGAGTACATGACCATCATGTACGAGGGTCGTGGCCCAGCCGGTACCGCAGTTCTGATTGAGTGTCTGACCGACAACAAGAACCGAGCAGCCGCCGAGGTTCGTCTGGCCGTCACCAAGAACGGTGGCACTATGGCCGACCCAGGTTCGGTTTCGTATCTGTTCAGCCGCAAGGGTGTCATCACCGTAACCAAGACCGCTGGCATGACCGAAGACTCACTACTAGAGCTTGTGCTTGACCACGGAGTGGACAATGTCGAAGACCGCGGCGAAGCATTTGTAATCACCACCGAGCCTTCCTCGATGGTTGAGGCACGTACCGCTCTTCAGGCAGCTGGAATCGACTACGACTCGGCAGACTCCGAGTTTGTTTCGTCGATGATGGTCCCGGTTGACGACGTTGAGGCAGCCAAGAAGGTCATTCGCCTGATTGATGCACTCGAAGACAGCGACGACGTTCAGAACGTTTACAGCAACGTGGACTTCACCCCTGAGGTGTTGGCTGCCCTAGAGGCCGAGTAAAACTACTCGCGCTGTAGGGCGAACCTAAACATGACCCGTATTTTAGGCATCGACCCCGGTTTGACCCGGTGCGGTGTTGGCGTGATTGACCTGGCGGCTGGCCGCCGGGTCAGTTTCGTTTCTGTGGGCGTGTTTCGCAGTGAACCCACCGAGGAATTGTCTGCCCGCGTGGGGACTCTCGGTGCCAGCATCGAGGCGCTAATTCTGGAGCAAAAGCCGGACGTAATAGCCCTCGAGCGGGTTTACGCCGACGTAAATGTGCGCTCGGTGATGGGTACGGCTCAAATCTCCGGTGTTGTGCTGATGCTTGCGCACAAGTATTCGCTGCCGATTGCGCTGCATACCCCAACCGAAGTGAAGGCTGCCGTTACCGGAAGCGGTCGCGCGGACAAGGCACAGGTAGGGTCGATGGTTGCAAAGATCTTGGGTCTAGCTGAAATTCCCAAGCCGGCTGACGCTGCTGACTCCCTAGCCATCGCCATTTGTCACGCGTGGCGCGGGGCAGGGGCAACTGCCGGAACCAACCCGGGTAGTACTTTGACTGCAGCACAGACCGCTTGGCAGCAGGCAGAGCGCGCCGCCGCCAGAAAGAGTGAGCGTTAGTTAGTCTTTTGGGGTGATCTCATCCCTTTCCGGCCTGGTGCAGCGCATCGGTGCGGGCTATCTGGTTCTAGACGTCAATGGCGTCGGCTATCAAGTCTTCGTAACCCCTGCTACCGCCGGTCACCTTCACACCGGAGACTCACTTGTGCTTCAGACCGCGCTCATCGTGCGCGAAGATGCTTTCACTCTCTTCGGCTTCGAGTCTCTAGAAGAACTCGAACTCTTTGACCTGCTCCGCTCGGTCACTGGGGTTGGTCCAAAGTCTGCTCTCGCGATTCTGAGTCAACTGAGCGCTGGCGCAATCCGCGACGCCGTATTGGCCGAAAATGATGCCACCTTCCGCGCGGTTTCCGGAATCGGGCCAAAGACTGCAAAACTGATTACCGTCACTCTTGCCGGCAAACTAGCCGGACTGCCAATTTCAGTCGCGGCTGCCAAGACTGGCGCCAAGTCCGTCGACCTGAGCACCGTCGTGCAGGCACTTCAGGGTCTCGGCTGGAACGAGCGAGCCGCGGCTGAAGCGGTACGTGAGGCCGCCGAGGCGCTCGGTGCCGGAGTCACAACCGATGCAGTTCTGCGCACCTCACTTGCACGCCTAGGCACTTCGAAGAGTGTGCTTGGTGGTGACCAGTGAACGACATCACAGACCCAGATCTGAATGCGGGGGAGTTGGCCTTTGAGTCCGCCCTCCGCCCAAAGTCGCTAGCCGAATTCGTAGGTCAGGCAAAGGTGCGCGAGCAGCTGAGCCTGATGTTGCAGGCGGCAAAATTGCAGAGCCGTACCGCCGATCACATCCTTTTGGCTGGACCACCGGGACTTGGCAAGACAACTCTCGCCATGATTGTGGCCCACGAGACCGGTCACCCGCTTCGCCTGACCAGCGGTCCAACCATTCAGCACGCCGGAGACCTTGCCGCAGTGCTCTCATCGTTGCAACCCGGTGAGGTCTTGTTTATCGATGAAATTCACCGAATGGCACGTCCGGCAGAGGAAATGCTTTACCTGGCAATGGAGGACTTCCGCATCGACGTGATGGTAGGCAAGGGTCCGGGTGCCACCAGCATTCCGCTAGACCTTGCTCCCTTCACCCTTGTTGGCGCCACCACCCGTAGCGGCATGTTGCCCAACCCACTGCGTGATCGTTTTGGATTCACTGCACATCTGGAGTTTTACAGCGACATCGAACTGGCCCAGGTGCTGGCACGCGCTGCCAACCGCCTGGGAATAACGATCACTTCGGAGGCTCTCGGTGAGATTGCCAGCCGAAGCCGCGGCACACCACGCATTGCCAACCGACTGCTGCGCCGGGTTCGCGATTTTGCTTTGGTGGCAAGCGTTGACCAAATCACCATCACCGAGACCAAGGCCGCGCTGGTGCTCTATGAGGTGGATGCACTTGGTCTAGACCGCCTAGACCGTCAGATTCTGACTCTGCTCACCGAGCGTTTTGCCGGCAAGCCGGTAGGTCTTTCGACCCTTGCGGTTGCCGTGGGTGAGGAGCAGGACACAATCGAGGCGGTTGTTGAGCCGTTCCTGGTTCGACAGGGGCTGATTGCGCGCACTCCGCGTGGTCGCCAAGCCACCGAATTGGCGTTCCGACACCTCGGTGTGCCTAGCCCCGAGATGCCGGAATAACGCGCCTACCTGCGGCTATAATCGTATGAATGGGCCTTTTAGGGCCCTTGTTTTTGCTGACCCGGGGTTTTCAACCCCCAACCACAGAATGGCCAAGAAATGCAGCCGACCGACCTCTTGATGTACGCGCTTATCGCGGTAATGGTTTTCATGATGTTCCGCAGCAGCCGCAAGCGTAAGAAGCAGGCCGAGGAGCTGCAGTCGCAGTTGGTTCCTGGCGCAAAGGTTATGCTGCACAGCGGCATCGTGGGTCGCGTTGTCTCCATCAACGAAGACAAGATTGTCGTAAACACCGCTGGCAGCAACATTGAGGTTGTCAAGCAGGCCGTTCGCACCGTGTCGGTGTGGGATGCAGCCGCCGACGAGAAGGTTGCAGACGTAGCCGATGTCGCACCTGCCGCAAAGCCTGCAGCAGCTAAGCCAGCCGCTGTAAAGAAGCCTGCCGCTGCCAAGACCGTTGCTGCGGCTAAGCCTGCAGCTAAGACCACTACCACCGCAAAGAAGCCTGCAGCCGCTAAGCCTGCAGCAGCGAAGAAGCCAGCCGCAGCCAAGCCTGCCGCAGACGCAACCAAGAACTAGTCAAAAGGACAAGACCCTCGTGGCCGCAAACGGAATCGTAAAAAGCGCGCGCAAGCGCCTCACCTGGCTGGGTGTGATGGCAGTTCTGCTAGCCAGCATCATCGGCTTGGGCATGCTGTTCAAGGCGCCAAACGCCGGCTTCGTGCCGCAGCTGGCCCTTGACCTGCAGGGTGGAACTCAGATCATCCTTACCCCTCAGCTTGAGTCGGGTAAGACGGTTACCCAGGACCAGCTCAACCAGGCGGTTGCCATCATCCGCCAGCGTGTTGACGCCACCGGTGTTTCCGAGGCTTCGATTACCACTCAGGGCAACAGCAACATCATCGTTTCCATCCCTGGAAAGCCAGATGACAGCACTCTGAAGCTGATCGAAGCCAGCGCCAAGTTGCAGTTCCGTCCGGTTCTGGCAACCTCCGCTGGTGTGGCAACCGCCTCGGTGGGTGGAGCAACTAGTGGTAGCACTGCTAGCCCAGCCGCAAGTTCCAGCCCAATTGCTACCGGTTCCGCGGCACCAACTGACGGCAGCGACCTCAACTGGGTTAGCAAGGACCTTCAGGCCAAGTACGAGGCTCTGGACTGCTCCAAGCAGTTCCGTGCGGCCGGCCAGGTTGACGCTGACAATCAGCCACTGATCACGTGTGACACCGGTCTAACCACCAAGTTCATCCTTGGTCCTGTAGAAATCCAGGGTTCGGACATTGCCACCGCTTCGGCAGGTACCGTAAACACCTCTACCGGTGCTTCGACCGGCAACTACGCCATCAACTTGGACTTCAACGGCAAGGGAACCAACGAGTTCGCTGCCGTTACCAAGCGCCTATACCCGCTGACCTCGCCACGCAACCAGTTTGCAGTGACCCTGGACGGCTACGTGATCACCGCACCTCAGACCAACGCGGTCATCACCAATGGTTCGGCACAGATCACCGGTTCGTTCACCGCCCAGAGCGCTAAGTCGCTAGCCGACCAGCTCAAGTACGGTTCGCTGCCAATCGGCTTCAACGTACAGAGCGCCGAGAACATTTCGGCAACCCTGGGTAGCCAGCAGCTTTCCAGCGGTCTTCTGGCTGGAGCAATCGGTCTGATCATCGTGATCCTGTACTCGCTGATGCAGTACCGAGGTCTAGCAATGATTACCATTGGTTCGCTGGCAATCGCCGCTGTCTTCACCTACCTGCTTGTCGCGCTGCTCTCGTGGCGCCAGGGTTACCGCTTGTCGCTAGCGGGTGTGACCGGTTTGATCGTGTCCATCGGTATCACCGCGGACTCGTTCATCATCTACTTCGAGCGTGTTCGTGACGAACTCCGTGAAGGCCGCAGCCTGTCTGCCGCAGTTGACGGTGGTTGGCGTCGCGCCATCCGCACCATCCTGGTGTCGGACGGCATTTCGTTCCTAGCCGCAACCGTGCTGTACCTGCTGACCGTGGGCAACGTGCGAGGCTTCGCTTACACCCTGGGCATGACCACCATCATCGACGTTCTGGTCGTTGTGCTGTTCACCCACCCAATGCTGCAGCTGCTTTCGGGCAACAAGTTCTTTGCCAGTGGACACAAGTGGAGCGGCTTCGATGTCAAGACCATGGCGGACATTGCTTACGTTGGACGCGGTCAGTTCCGCGTCTCCGACAAGCTAGGTGCTGGCAAGGCCGCCAAGGCCTCAAAGGAAGCCGCAAAGCGTCAGACCATTGCCGAGCGCAAGTCTGCTGAGAACAAGGGAGAGGCAAACTAATGTCACGCTTCACTGACTTCGGTAACGCCCTTTACTCGGGCAGCCGTTCCTTCGACTTCATCGGTCGCCGCAAGTACGGCTTCATTGCATCCATCGTGGTTGCCCTGCTGGCCGTGGCAATCACCTTCGTCGGTCACAAGGGTTTCAACTTTGGTATCGAGTTCAAGGGTGGTTCGCAGTTCCAGATCTCGACCACCGCCGCCAACAGCGAAGTCACCGCTCAGAACGCCGTTCACTCGGTGCTCGGTGCTGCCGCCCAGGTTAACGTTGCCCACATCGGCACCGATGGCCTGCGCATCCAGACCGAAAAGCTAGACGCCAACACCTCCGAGCAGGTGCGCCAGGCAATCGCTAGCGGCTTCAAGGTTCCGGGCAACCAGGTTGCATCGTCCTTCGTGGGCGCCAACTGGGGTGCTGACGTAACCGGCAAGGCTCTCAGCGGTCTGCTCTGGTTCATCGTTCTGGCTGCAATCGCCATGGCGATGTACTTCCGTACCTTCAAGATGTCTGCCGCAGCACTGGTTGCTCTGGTTCACGACCTCGTGATCACGGCTGCCATCTACGGTTCGTTCGGCTTCGAGGTAACCCCAGCCGCCGTTATCGGATTCCTAACCATCCTTGGTTACTCGCTTTACGACACCGTGGTTGTCTTCGACAAGATTCGCGAAAACACCCTCGAGGTCGAGCACAGCGAGAGCGCAACCTTCGCGGAGCGTGTCAACCTAGCGATCAACCAGACCCTGGTCCGTTCGATCAACACCTCGGTGGTTGCGGTTCTTCCGGTTGCAGCCATCTTGTTCATCGGAACCCTACTGCTTGGTGCTGGCACCCTGCGAGACATCTCGCTGGCCCTGTTCATCGGTATCCTCGTTGGCACTTACTCGACCATCTTCGTAGCAGCGCCGCTTTACTCGCTGTTCCGCGAGAAGGAGCCTAAGTTTGCTAAGGCCGCAGCAAAGGTTCTGGCCAGCCGCTAAAAAACCTGAAAACCAAGAAGCCCTGAAATCTAGGCAGCCGTGAGCGATCCAACCCCAACCGGAAGCATTGCCTCACTGCGCTCCAGACTTCAGGGCATTTTTGGCGCCAAGGGCGGTCCATACGCCGATGAACTGAGCGAGATTCTTCGCACCGCAAAGGCGAATCACCCCCGTGCGGATCTAACGATTCTGGAACGTGCATTCGAAGTTGCAGAGCTGGCACACCGAGGACAGACCCGCAAGAGTGGCGAACCGTACATCACTCACCCTCTTGCGGTAACCAAGATCCTGGCCGACCTCGGCATCGGTGTAACAAGCCTGGCCGCTGCTCTGCTGCACGACACCGTAGAGGACACCGAGTACACCCTCGACCAGCTGACCAAGGACTTTGGTGCCGAAATCGCCATGCTGGTGGATGGCGTAACCAAACTGGACAAGGTTCGTTACGGCGACAACGCTCAGGCGGAAACCGTTCGCAAAATGGTGGTCGCGATGTCGAAGGACATCCGCGTGCTGGTCATCAAGTTAGCCGACCGCCTGCACAACGCTCGCACCTGGAAGTTTGTGCCTGAGGACAAGGCACGCAAGAAGGCGCAAGAGACCCTGGAGATTTACGCTCCGCTGGCTCACCGCCTGGGTATCAGCGCCATCAAGAGCGAGCTTGAAGACATTTCGTTCGGCGTTCTGTACCCGAAGGTTTACGAGGAAATCGTCAACCTGGTACGCCAGCGCAGTCCGAAGCGCGAAGAGTTTATCTACATGGTCATCGCCTCCATCGAGGAGGACATGCGTGAAAACCGCATCAAGGGCCGCGTTGCCGGCAGACCAAAGCAGTACTACAGCATCTATCAAAAGATGGTGCTGCGAGGTCGCGAATTCGATGATATTTACGACCTAGTTGGTATCCGCGTGATCGTGCCTGAGGTTCGCGACTGCTACGCCATCCTTGGTTCGATTCACGCTCGTTGGTCCCCGGTTCCCGGCCGGTTCAAGGACTACATCGCGATGCCCAAGTTCAACCTGTATCAGTCGCTTCACACCACGGTTATCGGCCCCGCCGGGCGGCCGATCGAGATTCAGATTCGCACCCAGGAAATGCACCAACGCGCCGAATACGGTGTTGCCGCTCACTGGAAGTACAAGGAGTCGCTGCGCGGCGGTTCCAGCACCGAGGAAGACCTGGCCTGGCTCAAGCATCTGAGCGACTGGCAAGCCGAGACCCAAGATCCATCGGAGTTCCTGGATGCACTACGCTTCGAAATCGGTGCCAAGGATGTTTACGTCTTCACCCCAAAGGGTCGAGTCATTGGACTCCCAACCGGTGGAACTCCAGTGGACTTCGCCTACGCCGTGCACACCGAGGTTGGTCACCGCACCATGGGAGCCAAGGTCAACGGCCGCCTGGTTCCGCTGGAGACCGTGCTGCAGTCAGGTGACGTAGTTGAAATCTTCACCTCCAAGAGCCCCGATGCCGGTCCATCTCAAGACTGGCTGCAGTTTGTAAAGAGCGCCCGAGCCAAGTCCAAGATCAAACAGTGGGTGGCTGCCGGCCGCCGCGAGGACGCCATTGAGCAGGGTCGCGAAGCCCTAGCTAAGGCGCTGCGCAAGGCCAACTTGCCGCTGAAGAGCCTGATGGGTGGCGACCTTCTGGTTCAGCTCGCCACCGAGCTTCACCACCCGAATGTGGACTCCCTCTACGCAGCTGTTGGCGAGGGACACATCTCGGCTCAGTCGGTGATGGAAAAACTTGCCGCCGCAGTCAACGTCGAGCAGGAGACCGAAGAAGACATCTTCGAGCTGCCGGTAAAGCCGGTCATCAACAACAGCAACCGCAATACCGCCGGTGTGCTGGTTCGTGGCGATGCGGACGTAATGGTCAAGCTCGCTCGCTGCTGCACCCCGGTACCTGGTGACCAGATCGTAGGTTGGATTACCCGCGGTTCCGGAGTCTCGGTGCACCGAAGCGACTGCAAAAACGTGCTTGACCTGCAGGGTCAACCGGAGCGCATGATCGAAGTCTCGTGGGCCGAAAAGAGCCGTGGACAATTCCTGGTTCAGATTCAGATCGAGGCACTTGACCGCAACGGCCTGCTTTCAGACGTGACCCGCGTGCTAGCCGAACACCACGCCAATATCCTGAGTGCCGCGGTCTCTACGCGAAACGATCGCGTGGCATTGAGCCGTTTCATGTTTGAAATCGGTGACCCATCGATGATCGACCACCTGCTAGCAGCGGTCCGACGCATCGATGCCGTCTACGACGTGTATCGCGTAAACAGCTAATTTTTAGTCAGCCGGGGACAACCGGCTGGGATGCAAAAAAGGGAACCCGATTGGGTTCCCTTTTTTATTGGTCTGTTTTAGGCGGGGGAGAAGGCTAGGCCTTCTTCACTACCTCGAGCCAAGCCTTGCGTGCAGCAAGTGCCTCTTCGGCAGCCTTGGTTGCCTTCGCGTCCTTCTTGGCCTTGGCGGCGGCGAGGTCAGCCTCAAGTTTGGTGATGGAGTCAGCCAACTGGCTCAGCACCGAGTTGGTGCGTTCCTGGGTGGCTGGGTCGGTCTTGCGCCAGTGCTCCTGCTCGGCGTCGCGAACCTTGGCTTCCAGCGCGCGCATGCGGTCTTCGACCTCGCGTACCTTTTCCTTGGCCACGCGACCAGCCTGTTCCCAACGCTGCTGGATGGACGCAAGCGCCTTCTTAGCGGCTGCGAGATCCTTGGCTGGGTTGATCGACTTCTCGCCCTCGGCTAGAAGCTCCAGCTTGGCGGCCAGGTTTGCGGCGTGGTCGGCGCTCTCGGCGGCTACTGCCTCACCCTTGGCAGAGTAGATTGCGTCACCCGCAGCCTTGAAACGTGCCCAAAGCTCGTCGTCAAACTTGCTCTTGGAGTGACCAGCGGCCTTCCACTGGTCAAGCAGCTTGCGGTACTCGGCAACGGCGTCTGCACCCTTGGAAATCAGGGCCTCGGCAGCGGCAACGATGTCGGTCTTCTTGCCCTTGATTGCCTTGTTGCTGGCGTCCAGGGTTGCAAAGTACTGGCGCTTGTTGGCGTCAAACTTGGTGCGGGCGGCACTGAAGCGGCGCCAGATGACGTCGGCCTCGGCCTTTGGCAGCTTTGGACCGGACTTCTGCGATTCCTGCCACTTCTCAAACAGCTCGGTGAGCGCGGCGGTGCCGTTCTTCCACTGGGTCTTTGCAGGGTCCTGGTTGGCAATCGCCTCGGCGGCATCGGCAATCTTGGCGCGCTCCGCTAGGGCAGCACCAACCTGCTCCTTGTTGGCCTCGTTCTTAGCAGCGGCTGCAAGGCCAATCTTGTCACCGAGAGCGGCTGCACGGGCACGAAGCTCGGCAATGTCACCGACGACGGCTGGCTCCACTAGCTCGGTGTTGATGTGTTGCAAGCTCTTCTTGAGCGACTGAGCGTCTGCACCGGCAGCAACACGCTGCTCGAGCAGGCGAACCTGGGCTGCCAGGTCGGCAAACTTACGCTCAAAAAACGCCAGTGCCTCTGCGGCAGTCACGTTAGGGTACTGACCCACGCGGCGCTCAACGCCGGCCTCGGTGACGTACACGTTGAGTTCTTCATCTACGCGACCAAAGCTTGCGGTCGATGCGGCAGCCGATGCACCCTTAGGGGCGACCGGAGTAGGCAGTGCAGCTGGAGTAGGCAGCGCAGCCGGTGTTGGAATGGCTGCTGGGGTTGGGATTGCCGCCGAAGTTGGGGCAGCAACTGCCGCCTTTACCTCGGTGCTGGCTTCTGCTGGCTTCTCGTTGGCTGCCACGTGTACTCCTGTGCTTGTTGGCGCATTCAAACGCCCCTGAATCGACGGTTCCAGTCTAGTTTGAGTGGGCCCGTCTTTTTCTTGGACCGAGCCGATTGCAACCAGATGGTTACTGGACCGAAATGTCACCCAGCGTAGTAGCGGTCTTTGGCTTTCCATCGCCGCTGCCATCGGCAGTTCCGGCAGCTGCAATCGCGTCCACGACGCTCATGCCATTGGTGATCTTGCCGAAAACGGTGTAGCCACCGGCCGCATCGCTTGGAATGGTGCTGTCCTTATAGACGATGAAGAACTGCGAACCCATCGATGCACCGTTGCCGCCCTGGCGGGCCATGGCGAGGTAGCCGGTCTTGTAGAGATTGTTGGCGGGAGCATTCTCAATTGGGCCCCAGCTGTAACCCGGGCCACCGGTACCGTCGCCCTTAGGGTCGCCACACTGAAGCACATAAATGCCGGCAGTAGTCAAACGGTGGCAGGTAACACCCTTGTAGAAGCCCTTCTTGGCCAGGGCGATGAAGTTGGCGGTGGCCTGAGGTGCCGCCTTACCAAACAGCGAAATCTTGAGGTTACGGCCGTTCAGACCCAGGTGACCTACCCAGTCACGGTTTTCGGCGATGCTCACTGCCGGAACTGCCGAAGAGTTCGCAGTGGTCGCACTCGGGGTGGCACTCGGTGCCGCAGAAGACGCGGTGGTCGAAGTTGCGGCCGGGGTTGGGGCAATCGCAGTAACAGCCTGGTGACCGTAGGTGGCACCGAGGGCCAGCAGAACCGCCCCTGCGGCAACAACAACGGCAAAACGGTTGTCGTTGCTGCGACGCTTTGCCTTCACGCCAACCTGAGCCACCTTGGCGTCATACGCGCGCTTACGTGCCGCTGCCTGAGCCTTAATTTCCTTGTTGCTTGCCACTGGTTCTCCCGAATCAAGAAATGCGCCGGATTGACGGCGTTCTCTAGCGATTTTATGGCATCCTGAGCAGGTGACTCTGGACAACGGCCTGTTTGCGCAGAGCGTGCCGCTCGCCGCTCGCATGCGTCCGCGCGGCCTGGACGAGGTAGTAGGTCAGCAGCACCTGCTAAAAGCCGGTTCACCAATCCGCCGCCTAGCCACCCCGGTCACCGAGGCCGCCAGCGCAGCAACCACCTCGGTGCTGCTTTGGGGACCGCCTGGAACCGGCAAAACCACACTCGCTCAGGCAATCGCTCGCGACTCTGGTCGACGATTTGTTGAGTTAAGCGCGATCACCGCCGGTGTAAAAGACGTGCGCGAGGTCATGATTCAGGCCCAAAAAGAGCGTGACGCCTACGGTGTTGGCACGCTGCTGTTTTTGGATGAAATCCACCGTTTCAGCAAGGCCCAGCAGGACGCACTGCTGCCGGGTGTCGAGGCGGGTTGGGTTACCCTGATTGCCGCCACCACCGAAAACCCGTCATTCAGCGTGATTGCCCCGCTACTTTCCCGCTCGCTGCTACTCACCCTTGAGCCCCTCGATGAGCCTGACGTTGCAACTTTGGTTGAACGCGCAGTAGCGGATCCGCGCGGGCTGGCTGGCAAGGTGACGCTAGGCGCCGAGGGCCGCGATCAGATTGTGCTGCTGGCCCAGGGTGACGCCCGCCGCGCCCTAACCGTTCTGGAGGCAGCGGCAGCGCATGCGCTCTCGGTGGGTCACGAGGTCATCGACCGCACAGACATCGAAGAATCGCTTGATCATGCGCTGGTGCGCTACGACCGCGACGGCGACCAGCACTACGACATCATCAGCGCATTCATCAAGAGTGTGCGCGGTTCCGATGCCGATGCCGCAATCCACTGGTTGGCTCGGATGATTGAGGGTGGTGAAGACCCTCGGTTTATTGCCAGGCGCCTGATGATTTTGGCAGCCGAGGACATCGGCCTTGCCGACCCTCAAGCCCTGCCGCTTGCCGTTGCTGCCTTCGACACAGTGCAGCAGATCGGTATGCCAGAGGGGCGAATCCCGCTGGCCGAGGTGACTATCTATTTGGCGCTGGCTCCAAAGAGCAACGCAGCGTATAACGCCATCAACGCCGCACTAGAAGATGTGCGAGCCGGAGTCCAGCCCTCGGTGCCGAAGCCGCTGCGGTCCAGCAATTATTCAGGCGCCAAGGCGCGTGGCAACGGTGTGGGATACGTTTACCCGCACGACGACACGCGCGCTGTCAGTGAACAGGTATACGTCACGGGTAAGGCAGCCAAACGCTCCTATTACCAACCCAAGGAAATCGGTTTTGAGCGTGAATTGGGGGAGCGCTGGGCGAAACTCCGCGCCATAATCCGCGGATTGAAGCGCTAGGGTCCTTGGCTTCGAACCAGCCCCACTGCTAGACTTGACAGGTTGCCGACTGGGACATTTGCGCACGGCTGCTGCATTGTCCAACGGAGCGACCACCTCATAGCCGGGTGGTCCGTGGCGATTAGAACGAAACCAAGCTCTACGGTTCCGCTCTTTTTTGTGAACATAACCGCTATCTGATTCCCAACCGGGAATCCATGAAAGGAAAGTACGTGTCAAAGACCACTCGTACTCGTAGTACCACCCGCCGCTCGCGCGCGCTGGGTCTGGCGCTGACTCCAAAGGCTGCAAAGTACCTGGAGAAGCGCCCATATGCACCTGGCCAGCACGGCCGCACCCGCAAGAAGGCTGACAGCGACTTCGCCGTTCGTCTGCGCGAGAAGCAGCGTCTTCGCGCCCAGTACGGCATTCGTGAGGCTCAGCTTCGCAAGACTTTCGCCGAGGCAAAGCGCGCCGAGGGCCTGACCGGTGAGAACCTGGTTGAGCTTTTGGAGATGCGCCTCGACGCTCTCGTGCTGCGTGCCGGCTTCGCCCGCACCATCGCACAGGCTCGTCAGATGGTTGTGCACCGTCACATCCTGGTAAACGGTGAGCGCGTTGACCGCCCATCGTTCCGCGTAAAGCCAGGCCAGCAGATCCACGTTCACGCCAAGTCGGAAGGCACCGAGCCTTTCCAGGTGGCAGCAGCCGGCGGTCACGCCAGCGTTCTGCCTCCAGTACCTGGTTACCTGGACGTTCAGCTGGACAAGCTGACCGCTGTTCTGGTTCGCCGTCCAAAGCGCGCCGAAGTTCCAATCACCTGTGAAGTACAGCTGGTGGTTGAGTACTACGCAGCTCGCTAGTAGTTTCTAACTAGATAGTTAGGAGTTCGGATGAGCGGCGGAGAAATCGCAGGAATTATTGCTGCCAGTGGCTTTGTGCTGCTGGTGCTGTTCGTGGGTATCCCGCTGATCAAGTTGGGCCGAGTGCTCGACGAAGTAAAGGACTCGCTTCGCTCCATCAGCGTCGAAGTGACTCCGCTGCTCTCCGAACTTACTGACACCGTCGAGGCCACCAATAAGCAGTTGGCCAAGGTAGACGTAATTACCGAAAACATTTCTGAGGCAACCGGAACCATAAGTTCGTTGGTTTCGCTCTTCTCTTCCACGGTAGGGTCGCCACTCGTTAAGATTGCCGGCCTAGCCTCGGGTTTTAGTTCAATCCTGAAGAAAAAGAAGTAATAGGGGATCCTCATGAAGAAGCTGCTTTGGTTTATCACTGGTGTGAGCATCGGCGTTATTGCCGCCAACCAGTTGAAGGAAAACCCTAAGGCTCAGGAGCTAGCCAACGACCTAACCCGTCGTGCCAAGGAGTTTGGTGCCGCTGTAGCCGAGGGCTACCGCGAGCGCGAGGCTGAGCTCTCCGAGCAGTCCACCGCTACCAACTAGGAACCACTTAGTGCTTACCGCCGAAATTCGCCGGCGCTGGCTCGACTATTTCGAGCGCAACGGCCACACCGTAGTACCTTCCGCCTCACTGATTAGCGAAGACCCTTCGCTGCTCTTCACCGTTGCCGGAATGGTTCCGTTCATCCCTTACATGACCGGTGTGGTACCTGCTCCGTACCCGCGTGCCACCAGCGTGCAGAAGTGCATCCGAACCCTGGACATCGAAGAGGTGGGTAAGACCACCCGTCACGGTACCTTCTTCCAGATGAACGGAAACTTCTCGTTCGGTGACTATTTCAAGCGTGAAGCAATCACCTTTGCGTGGGAGTTTCTGACCGGCAGCCGTGACAACGGTTGCCTAGGTATCGACGAACAACTGCTCTGGGTAACCGTCTACCAGGACGATGACGAAGCAATTGCGCTCTGGCGCGAAATCGCCGATGTACCGATGGAGCGCATCCAGCGCCGCGGCATGAAGGACAACTTCTGGTCTACCGGCCAGCCTGGACCTTCGGGTCCATGCTCCGAGATCTACTATGACCGTGGCCCAGCGTATGGCCGCGAGGGTGGTCCTGAGGCCGACGAAGACCGCTACATCGAGATCTGGAACCTCGTGTTCATGCAGTACGAGCGTGGCGAGGGCACCGGCAAGGACAGTTACGAGATTCTCGGTGAGTTGCCAAAGAAGAACATCGACACCGGCATGGGCCTGGAGCGAGTCGCGTTCCTGCTGCAGGGTGTCGAGAACATGTACGAGATCGATCAGGTTCGTCCGGTGCTCGACCTTGCGGCCCAGCTGAGCGGCAAGACCTACGGCGCTCACACCGAGGACGACGTGCGCATGCGCGTTGTTGCCGACCACGTGCGTTCGGCCCTGATGCTGATTGCGGATGGTGTCACCCCGGGTAACGATGGCCGTGGCTATGTGCTGCGTCGCTTACTGCGTCGCGTGGTTCGCGCCATGCGTCTGATGGGTGTCGAGAAGCCAATTTTCACCGAGCTTTTCACCGCAAGCCGTGATGCCATGAAGGCCGCTTATCCAGAGGTAGAGACCGACTTCAAGCGCATTCTCACCACCGCGGTCAACGAGGAAGAGACCTTCCTCCGCACTCTTACCGCGGGAACCGTTTACCTTGAAGACGCCATCGGTGCGGTCAAGGACAAGGGCGGCAAGCAGCTGACCGGCGATGCCGCGTTCCTGCTGCACGACACCTACGGCTTCCCAATTGACCTAACCCTGGAAGTAGCCGAGGAGCACGGTCTGACCGTGGACCGCGACGGCTTCAAGGCTCTTATGCTCGAACAGAAGAACCGTGCCAAGGCCGACGCCCGCGCCAAGAAGGGCGGCACCGACCTCTCGGTTTACGGTGAATTCCGCGCCCAGGGCGTGACCAAGTTCACCGGTTACGAAGAACTAGAGACCGAGGGCAAGGTCATCGGATTGATCACCGATGGTGGCACCGCCAACCGCGTTGCCGAAGGCGAAATCGCCGAAATCATCCTTGACACCACCTCGTTGTACGCGGAGTCCGGAGGCCAGGAAGCCGACGCCGGATTCATCCGTGGCGATGGCTTCGAGCTGGAGGTTCTGGACGTCCAGAAGCCGGTAAAGGGTCTGGTTTCGCACAAGGTTTTGGTCCGCAGCGGTGAAGTTGCCCTCGGTGCCAAGGCTGTTACTCAGGTTGACGCCGACTGGCGCATCGGTGCCCGTCAGGCGCACTCGGGAACCCACGTGGTTCACGCTGCCTTGCGTCAGGTACTTGGCCCAACCGCGCTTCAGAGCGGTTCTTATAACAAGCCTGGTTATCTGCGCCTCGACTTCGCTTGGCAACAGGCGTTGTCGGCCGAGACCCGCAGCGAAATCGAAGAGGTCACCAACCTCGCGATTCGTCAGGACCTAGCTGTCAGCGCCCAGTACATGAGCCTGCCAGACGCCAAGGCCTGGGGTGCGGTCGCGCTCTTCGGTGAGACTTACGACGAAGAAGTCCGAGTAGTAGAGGTGGGCGGCCCATGGAGCCGCGAGCTCTGTGGTGGTACTCACGTTTCTCACTCGTCGCAAATCGGTTTGGTTTCGCTAATCAACGAGTCATCGGTGGGCAGCGGAAGTCGTCGCCTTGAGGCCCTGGTTGGCATCGATGCGTTCCGCGCCTTTGCCAC